>WNFM01264599.1_pt1 | contig 16190 bp, 15 predicted proteins | sample 5400271 | NCBI WGS metagenome assembly WNFM01 (sample SAMN13153352, study PRJNA577476) | soil metagenome | isolation source: 60 cm saprolite on Douglas fir-dominated hillslope | place: USA:California | collected 2013-09-17
AAGCAAACGGGAACGGAGTAACTTTTTTGGTAGGGCGAGGCTCCCGAAAGAGCTAAGCGGGTTACCAACGCTGCAGGTAATTCGATGCAGCAACGTGTCATTAGTTCGCAAAGCGTGCCGAGCCAACGATTGGGCTACTCGGGAGCCTCGCCCTACCAAAGCAGCCCGCTCGTGAAACATTTCACTTGCTCCTAATTTCCACGACCATACTGTGCTCTTATGGTCACAACGGCGCCCGCCGCATACGATTCCAAAATCGAAGGCAACATCATCTTTTCGAGACTCGATGCCTGTATCAATTGGATGCGCAAAAACTCACTCTGGCCGATGCCAATGGGCCTCGCTTGTTGCGCCATCGAGCTCATGGCGGCAGCGTCCGCCCGCTTCGATATCGCCAGATTCGGCGCCGAGGTCATGAGATTTTCGCCCCGGCAATCAGATGTCATGATTGTAGCCGGGACGGTCACTTATAAAATGGCGCTGGCCGTAAAGCGGATCTACGATCAAATGCCGGAACCAAAATGGGTCATCGCGATGGGCGCCTGCGCTTCTTCTGGCGGTATGTACCGGAGTTACGCGGTCCTGCAAGGAATCGACCATCTATTGCCGGTGGACGTCTATATTAGCGGCTGCCCACCTCGACCGGAAGCGCTTCTCGATGGTCTGATCAAGTTACAGCACAAGATCGATCGTGAACGGGCGACCACAGATCAAAAGCGAGCCCTACAGGAAACCGTTTCATGACTTCCGCTGATCTCGCCCAAAAAGTTAAAGCCCGTTTCCCGCACTTCCTGCAAACAGAATTCCGAGACGAGATTTCTGTCTTGGTACCGCTGGAAGAGATTGTGGCTACCTGTAAAGCCTGCCGTGACGAGCTTGGCTTTAATTTCCTGATCGATCTTTCCAGCGTCGATCATTTCGGTGATGAGCCACGGTTTGAAGTCGTTTACGAACTTTATTCTTTAGCTGATAATGTCCATCTGCGCCTCAAGACCAAGGTCTCCGAAGATAATCTCGAGGTCCCAACCGTTTCAGACCTTTGGGCAACGGCCGATTGGCATGAGCGCGAAATCTTCGACATGATGGGAATCCGCTTTGCGAATCATCCCGACTTGCGTCGAATTCTCATGTGGGATGGCTACCCTTACTTTCCGTTGAGGAAAGATTTTCCATTGGAAGGTAAGCCTAGCGAGATGCCGGATGTAGCCTTTACCGACCGAGCCCCTCTGGCGGGTGGCCCGTTCGTCACCTCGCCAACCAGCGGCGGCACTAAGGATCGCGAACCCCGGGCACACCCGGCGGAATAGCAGCGAGACGGCGGGCGGGCGATACGGCGAAGGGGCGATACGAGCATGTGGCCGCCGATCGACCCGAGACGACTAATCGACCGGAATGCTTCGGTCTTATTGACCTATAGGTCACATGAGTCCCATAAGTCCCATTTGTCATACGGCTCACGCGTGCTGACCTTCTCCCGGCGATGTCCGCACCCACCAACAAGCTTTCTCTCGACTCCCTAAGTCCCCTCGATTGGTACCGCGCGATTCGGGACCAGATCCAGCACGAGGACAACCTAATCGTACAGCGGTTGTCCTGGCTGATGGCAGCCCAATCCTTCTTCTTTACGGGCTATGCCATCATCGCCAATGGAACACCTACACCCCGCAACCAACTGCTGGCCAAGCAGCAAGATCTTCTTTTCAACATTATCCCCGCAGTCGCCTGCTTATCCGATCTACTTATCTACGCGAGCGTCCTGGCCGGAGTAGTCGCTCTCTACCGATTGCGTCGAACCTACTCGCATCACGTCGCTCCCGGTGATTTTATTCCTGCGATTCAAGGAAGCCGCTTGACGCGCTGGCTCGGTATCGCCTCGCCATTGCTCTTACCACCCGTTTTCCTCGCCGCCTGGCTTTGGCTCTGGCTACAAGCACACCGGTGAAAACAAAAGGTGAAAAGTGAGAAGTGAAAGGTGAAAGGCTTTTTTGCCGCCCCGACCGTGGACGACGGCGCCGGTTACCTTTCACTTTTCACCTGTCACCTTTCACTTCCTGCCCCCCCTGCAAATGCCCGACTCACGCCTGACGCACCACCTCAAAACCGCTCGCCGCATCTTTATCTTCACCGGCGCAGGCGTATCCACGGCCAGCGGCATCCCTGACTTCCGTGGACCAGGCGGTGTCTGGACCAGACGGGCGCCGGTCTATTATGACGATTTCATGAGCTCGGAAAGCGAGCCTGGCCCGCCTTCCGAGCTGCGAAACCGAACCAAGTACACCAAGCGATCGTCGCTCTGGAACAAGCCGGGAAAGTTCGCGCCGTTGTCACCCAAAACATCGATGGGCTACACACCTTGGCTGGCTCTAAAGACACGATCGAGCTTCATGGAACGAACGCCTTGGTCGAATGCCAAACCTGTTTTTGGCGAGGCGATCCCGAACCGCACTACCAGTTTTTTCGAATTCATCGTAAACCGCCCCTTTGTCAGTGCGGCGGTTTCCTGAAGGCGGCTACGATCAGCTTTGGTCAGAACCTAAATCCAGCCGACCTCGAACTGGTCTCGCTTGGCTCGACCCTTTCCGTTTATCCAGCAGCCTCATTTCCGTTACTTGCCGCCCAACGAGGAGTGCCGTACGCCATCATTAATCGCGGCCCCACCGACCACGATCACGAGCCTGCAGTCACGTTGCGATTAGATGGGGATGTCATCGAGATTTTTCCACCCTCGGTGGAAGCCGCGTTAGCAGCGCGGTAACGCCTTCTCAATCGTCCTCGTCCTCGTCGTCGTCCTCGTCCTCGAAGAGTTGAAACAGCACGAGCACGAGGACGATGAAAAAAACCGTTCCACCGGTTTTTGCGCCGTCTACACTTCCGCCCGATAATCGTTCATGGTTAATGAACGAGTCATCTCCCTAGCTCCGGATCTAACCAAGACCTCACCCCGGAGCCCGCGCGCACCTCTTGGCGCCTACAAAGTCGTTGCCGCCCGTGCCCTCGATAAATGCAGAGCGGAACTAGCCGCCACCTCCGGCTCCTATCATTTCAATTGCCCGCTCGACCAAGCCTTCTTCCGGTTCACTCAAATCGACTCGGAGAAGTTCAAAACCTTCGTTGCCACCGGAGCCAGCGACCAAGAGGTCGCAGACTGGATTGCAAAAGAATCGAAGGTCCAAGATAAAACCAAAATCGGCACTTGGGCATTCCTCTTCCAACTAAACCCAATCAATCTTGTATTAGACCTCGACGACTGGCTCCACCGGCGAAATCAACGAGCGTGAACGCCGTGAACGATTACTTGTTGCTGCTTTCCCACCACACTGACCGTTCTCGGCGTTCCCGCTCGCTCCCGCTCGTTCCCGCTCGTTGATTTAAGCTGTACATATCCACTCCTTGCCCCGCATATTAATCGGGAATCCCCCCTTCTCCTTCTGTGTGCAAGTCATGTGAATCATTGCCAGCTACCGGCGGCGTTCAGCTTCCACGCCGTAAGTTTATCGCGCTTCTGGGCGCAGCCTTATCAATCCCGTCCTTAGGCCGAGCAGCTGAAAAAGGCCCACCCCCTAAACCGCAAAACGTTCTGTCCCCCAATGCGGCCCTGGATCGCCTCATGGAAGGCAACCATCGTTATGTCGAGGGCAACATGCACCGTCACGATTTCCACACAGAACGGCCTGCATTAGCTCTGGGACAAAACCCGTTTGCCGGCGTCCTCAGCTGCGCTGACTCCCGTATCGGACCCGAATACGCGTTCGATACCGGTCGCGGCGATGTGTTCGTGTGCCGCGTGGCCGGCAATTTCGCCAATGACGATACGATCGCGAGTTTCGAATATGCGGTGAGTGCTCTCAGTACGCCGTTGATCTTTGTTCTTGGTCACCAAGCTTGTGGCGCTGTGGACGCGACGATTAAACAGATAAAAAACGGCGCCTCATTTCCGGGTCATATTCCTTCGCTAACGAAAGCACTCACACCTGCGGTTCAAGCAGCCGGCAAACAGCCGGGCGATCTGTCGGCAAATGCCATAAAAGAAAATGTGGTGCTAACCGTACAGAAACTGCAAACTGCCGGTCCAATTCTCAGCGAGGCTATCGCCCAGAAAAAGCTAATAGTAACGGGCGGTGTCTACGATTTGCACACCGGCAAAGTCGAGCTGGTTACTTCATGAGATAGAGCTGTTTAGCTCACTCGTCCGCCAAATTCGCTACGCTCGCAGAAGGCGTCAACTTTTCGCCAAGGCCGAGGCTGTTAATAACAAGAATTTGCAGCCTGCTGGATATACAACCAACAATTCCTGAAAAGGCTAATGGCGCGAATCTTACGCATGTCGCTACATCGGTAGTGTCAATACAAGGATCTGCGCTATAAAGACGCGAAGAATCATGACCAATGGATACACGGCCGCATAGGCCATCAGCGGTTGATCCGACTCCGTGAAGCTGGTGGCAAATGCTAGTGCTGGTGGATCCGTCATGCTGCCGGCCAAAACCCCGCACATGGTTGGATAGTCGATCTTCAGGCAGTAGCGGGCTGCTAACGCCACGATAACCAGTGGAATTAGGGTGAGAAAAGCGCCCGCTAGTAGCCAAGACACCCCGCTGCCTGATAGTAGCACCTCCAAAAGACGGCTACCGGATTTCAAACCGACACAGGCCAGAAACAGAGTAATTCCAATTTCCCGGATTACCAAGTTAGCCCCTGGGGTCATATACCAAATCAACGGCCCAACCCTACCAATCCGGCTCAGACAAAGCGCGACGACTAGCGGGCCGCCTGCCAACCCTAACCGCACCGGCGCTGGCATCCCCGGTATCACGATCGGTAAACCGCCAAGTATCACTCCAATCATTATTCCAACAAAGACTGGAACAATGTGAGGCGAATCTAACGCCTCGGCCTTATTTCCAGTGATTTGGCCGACCTTTCGGACCCCTTCGGTCGGTCCTACCACCAACAACAGATCACCAAACTGCAGACGAACCTGATCACCCGCGGGAAACTCAATCCCTGCTCTGGTGATTCGGGTTACGACCGTCCCGTATAGGCGTTCGAAGTTAAGTTCCCGCAATGTCTTACCTAGGACTTCTCGCTTGGTCACGTACACCCGTTCCGTTGTAAGCTCGCTCGGAATGTCAGACAGACTTATTTCACTTTTCTCGCCAATTACCGTCTCAAAGTCCGCCAGTTTGGCTTTGACCCCGACGAGCCGCAGGGAGTCGCCTAGCCTTATGACTGACTCCGCTTCCGGCACTACGACCTTCCCGTCGCGGTAAAGCCTTGAGAAGACCACATCCGATTGAGCGACAAAGGGCAACTCTCGAATCGGCAGTCCGTCCAGATTCGGGTTAGTAACCTCGAGATCGATGTAATCAGTTGCCGCCGTCGCAGCCTTGTCTGTGCTGTTGGCCTCCGATTCAGCCGCAGGAACCGCGGCGAAAGCATTTCGCATGAACAACATCGTCAAAATAATACCGACTACCCCGAACGGATAGGCGACGGCATAAGCCATGCCCAGCAAGTCGCTGCTTCCCTCGGGCACGTGCTCGAGCGTCAACAACGCTGCTTGGCCGGCTGCCAAGCTGGGAGTGTTGGTAGTGGCGCCAGAGAATAGTCCTGCCGCGGCTGGGAGTGAGAAGCCGAGCAAGAAGCGGAAGCCGACCACGATCAGGCCGCCTAACAGCACAGTGCTAACTCCGAGAATATTTAACTCCAATCCTTGTCTCTTTAACGACGAGAAGAAGCTGGGGCCAACCTGTAAGCCCACGGTGTATACGAACAAGATCAACCCAAAATCGCGCGCGAATTCTAGAATACTGGTATCGATATGAAGTCCCGCCTGTCCCGCAAACAATCCAACAAATAGAACACCGGCACTTCCCAATCTAACACCCCGAACTCCCAGACTGCCGAAGGCGAGACCGAACGCAATAACCAAACTCAAAGCCAAGACTGCCTGGGCGACCGCGCCATGGGCCAAGGCATCAATCCAACCAAATAGGTTAGCCTGCATAGCTCACAAGTCCGCCCGTCTTCGTGAGCTCCGCAGACTACGAAAGCAAAAGCTCCGACCTAAACGGCTCCTGCTGCTGTTATTTGTTGAAAGCAAAGATTTGCTCCGCGCCGTAATTCCCTATTGTTCCAAACTCTGGCTCCGCTTGAACATTGGCCTTTGGATCAGGACCGCAATCGCCCTTTGGTGCAATAGTCCGGTCAGTGTGGCACCAAGGTCCAATATTCCAATCGCCCAATATCGCTTACTTTCGGTTAGACCCACGCCCCAAGAGCTCGGGTCTCATCAATTGGCGTGGTCACTTAAATGGCACACGAGGCAGATTAAAATGACAAGAATCGGCATTAACGGGTTTGGACGAATCGGGCGTTTGGTTTTTCGAGCAATCGTCGAGCAGGGATTGTTTGGCAAGGAGATCGAGGTGGTAGCGCTGAACGACCTCGTTCCTGCGGACAATTTGGCCTATCTTCTCAAATACGATTCAACCCAGGGTCGCTTTCAAGGAGAGGTCAGCAGCGAAAAATCCAGCGCGGATTTAGAAACAGACGATACTCTGGTCGTAAACGGTCATAGGATCCGCTGCCTGGCGATCATGCAAGGTCCAGCGGCCCTTCCTTGGGCAAAATTAGCCTGCGAAATCGTGATTGAGTCGACCGGCCTGTTCACCGCGGTCGAGAAAGCGAAGGGCCATATCGAAGCGGGCGCCAAAAAGGTGCTTATCTCGGCGCCGGCTAAGGGCGAAGACATTACAATTTGTATGGGGGTGAATCACGAAAAGTACGATGCGGCTAAACACCACATCATCTCGAACGCCAGCTGTACCACGAATTGTTTGGCGCCGGTTGTTTACGTACTACTGAAGGCAGGCATCGGGATTGAAGAAGGTTTGATGACCACCGTCCACAGCTATACCGCCACCCAGAAAACCGTGGACGGACCATCTCGTAAGGATTGGAAGGGTGGTCGCGCGGCGGCGATCAACATGATTCCTTCAACTACCGGAGCGGCTAAGGCAGTAGGGCTGGTTTGTCCGGAAGTTAAGGGCAAATTAACCGGGATGTCATTTCGGGTACCGACGCCCGCAGTGTCAGTCGTCGATCTAACGATTCGAACCGTCAGGGAAACGAGCTATAAAGAAATTGCCCAGAAAATGAAGGAGGCCTCGGAGACCTATCTAAAGGGAATCCTGGCCTACACGGAAGATGAAGTCGTTTCGACCGATTTCCTACATGATAGCCATTCCAGCATCTTCGATGCTGCTTCCGGCATCGAGCTGAATAACCGGTTCTTTAAGCTGGTGAGCTGGTACGACAATGAGTGGGGCTACTCCTATCGCTGTGTCGATCTGCTGAAATACATCATCGAGAGCTAACTACCATGTCAAAGCTGTCCGTTCGGGACCTAGAAGTAAAAGGGCGCCGTGCGTTGGTCCGGGTCGATTTCAATGTGCCGACCGAAGAGACCGGTGGCGATGTGCGGATCACCGACGACACCCGTATCCGGGAAAGCCTGCCGACAATCAACCTGCTTCGGGAGCGAGGTGCAAAAGTCATCCTCTTGGCTCATTTCGGCCGGCCCAAAGGCAAACCCAACCCGAAATATTCACTCAGTCCGGTTGCTCAACGCCTGACCGAGTTGCTTGATGCGCCGGTGCAGTTTTCTACCGAGACGGTAGGCAAAGAAGCCGAAGCAGCCACCCATCAGCTCGCGGATGGCAACGTGCTGCTGATGGAGAACGTCCGGTTTTACGAGCAGGAAGAAAAAAACGATCCAGGATTTTCTCAGCAACTCGCCCGGCTCGGCGACACCGCGCGCACGCGAGTACGGCGGGTTTGGCCAAGTACTTGACTCCAGCGGCGATGGGCCTGCTCATGGAAAGAGAGCTACGCTATCTCCAGACTGAGTTGGCAAATCCCGAGAGACCATTTCTGGTGATATTGGGCGGATCCAAGGTCTCCGATAAAATCGGCGTCATCAAGGCACTGATGGAGAAAGCGAATGTTTTCTTAATCGGAGGTGCGATGGCTAACACCTTCTACCGTGCCCTCGGTATCCCGACTGGGGCGAGCAAGGTCGAGGAAGACAGAGTCCATCTTGCCGAGGAACTGCTAAAGCTCGCTGGCCAAAAAGGGGTCAAATTTTTGCTCCCGGTCGACTGTATCGAAACCGACGAGGTCAAGCCAGGCGCTAACGCCCGCAACACGCCATTGCTTTCGAAGACCACCGGAATCACCGCAGGCTGGCAGGCACTAGATATTGGCGCGGAAACCATCCGGCGCTATCGAGCTGAGATCGAGCTAGCGAAGACGGTCCTTTGGAACGGGCCGGTCGGCGTCTTTGAGATCCCCGATTTTGCGAATGGCACGCGAGCTCTGGCCGATGCCCTGGCTAATTCTTCAGTAAAATCGATTATCGGCGGAGGCGATTCGGTCACTGCCGTCAAGCAAATCGGGCTTGCGGACAAAATGACCTTCATCTCCACCGGTGGCGGTGCCTCCCTCGAGCTATTGGAGGGCAAGGTACTTCCAGGAGTCGCCGCTCTTACCGACAAACAATGAAGCGCCACAACCTGTTAACGAGTCTATCCTATGTTTAACTTACCAACTGAACCAGTCAGCTTTGCCGACACCCTTGCCCGCAGGAAGGAGTCAGCGCGGAACACCATCCGCGAAGCTTCTGTCGCCGAACTGCGCGCCTTAGTGACGGAACTCTACCCAGATGGGACGCACCCTTTCGTTGAGACTTTTTCGAAATTTATAGAAGAACACCGTTCTGAACGGGTCTTTCGCGGCCAAACTTCGGAAGGCATCGGTTTCGTTTATTACCCGAAAGCCAACGACGGAATCTGGTACAAATACACCGGTAAGCTCGCCAGTGTTGGTCGTTTGGGCCCATCCGGTCTGAAAGCGCTCGCCGAAATTATGGCAGAAACAGGGCGTTCGTAGATTGACCCCCGTTTCTTACGGTAGGGACGAGCTCGCGCTCGTCCGATTCGGTAGGGCTTGGCCAAGAGCAGGGTCCAATTTGTTGCATTACCCAGGCAGAGCTGGCAAGTCTGGCCAAAAGAGATTTATGGTCATTCCCCGGCCGCCTACCAATGTCGCATTGGACTAAGGTCCTATTTTATCGCGTGGGAAAGAATGATAAAACTTAGCTTCCAAGCGGCCTGCGAATGGGCGCTCCGTCAGCCCCGCCATGTTGGCTCCGAAACAGACTACGATCCCCACACTGGTGCGCGTGAAACCGGGCGCCCTGGATCGTTTGGGTATCTATGCCGAACGCCACGAGTTTGCCCGAATCGCTCTTTTTTTTAGCCGGGATCTCGATGCGCGACTGCTGGCCCGCCTGACCGCTTCGCTTCAGGCGAGAGACATCGAAATTCTGCGACAGACACCGGTGGATTCCCATGGACTGGAAAAGGTAACCGATCTCTTTCGCGAATGCCCAAGAAATGCCGATGCCATCATTGGGTTCGGCGGCGGGAAAGCACTGGATGTCGCCAAATACATCGCTTTCCTCTGGCGCCTACCCTACTTCTCGGTTCCAACATCGCTCTCAAACGACGGTTTCTGCAGTTCGCAATCCAGCCTCACGATCGAAGGACGGCGCCACTCGCTACCCGCGGCCTTGCCGGCGGGCGTCATTATCGATACCAACGTGTGTTTGAATGCTCCGGCGATTCTTTGGCACTCCGGGGTTGGCGATCTGGTTTCCAAATTCACAGCGGTGACCGATTGGAAAATGGCCTTTCACAAAGCCGGAACTCCCGTCGATGATTTTGCTGCTTTGGTTTCCGATGCGAGCGTTTACCAATTCATGGCCCGGCCCAAGCGTGACCTCGAGGGAATTCGGTTGCTCGGCACCGCGTTACTATTGAACGGCATCTCCATGTCGATCTGCGGCTCTTCTCGTCCAGCCAGCGGAAGCGAGCATCTTATCTCCCATGCCCTGGACAGCCTGAGCAAACGACCTCGCCTTCACGGTCTGCAAGTCGGCGTCGCCACCTATCTAATTAGCCTCCTCCAAGGCCAGCATACCGGCCCCATCGCCGACCTCTTCGATATTACCGGATTTTGGCAAGCGATAGCCAACGATCCATTCGATCGGGCAGAATGGGTCGAAGCGTGCCGGGTTGCACCGAACATCAAACCAGACTTCTACACCGTCCTATCCTCCCGAGACTGCCTCCCGGAAATTGAACGTGCTCTCGACTCCGACTCGAAACTCCGCCAATGCTTTGGATAGCAGGCTTCCGGATCACCGGCGAGCTTCCGCCTTCTGAAAATCTTCGATAACGTCAGCTAACATCGCGAAGCGATTTATTGTACCGACACGTTCTTCGGCTCCTTCGAGACGCAGCAGGTCGCGAACCGAAGATCGTGCCTCGACCAACCGCAGAATAATTTCTCGCTTGGCTAGCTCGGCCTGCAGATCCAGAAACATTTTTGCTCCGGCGAGATCGATGCTCGGTGACGTTGAGAGATCGCATACCACGAGACGTAACGACTTCGCTTCCGCTGCCACCCGCTCCAACACGATTCGGAGTACATGATCGACATTGAAATAGACAATTCCCGATTCGACCCGGAAGGCAAGCACGCCCGGGATTTGCTCATTACTCTGATGCCGACTCATATCCGAGTAACGGCGGGTACCGGGAATGCGGCCTAGAAAAGCGATGTGTGGGTGCGACACCCGCTGGAGAACCAGCAAAATCGACGCGACTGCGGCCACAATTACACCCTTGAGAATGCCAAGCAGGAGGACGCCTACTAAGGCAATGATCGCTACGATGAACTCCACCCGGCTGACCCGCCATAAGTGAGCAATCTCCTTCAGATTGATGAGTCCTTTGATCGCCATTATGACGATAGCTGCCAGCACGGCCTTAGGCAGATTCTTCAAAAAGCCGGTAAAAAACAGCAGACAGAGCGCGAGGGTTACTGAGGCAAAGATAAGCGATAAAGGAGTCTTGGCTCCAGCCTTCTCGTTAACTGCAGATTGGGAGAGGCCGCCCGCGACCGGGTAACCGTGACCAAAGGCGACTAGTAGATTCGCACTTCCCAGGCCGAGGAGTTCCTGACGGACATCGAGCTTGTAACCGTGCTTGGCGGCAAAAGCGCGTGCCGCAGAAACACTCTCTATGTACGACAACAGCAACGCCGCAAACGCCAGAGGAATAATACCGTCAACCTCTCTGATGTGTAGCCTCGGGGGACTAAAGCTTGGTAAACCGGATGGAAGAGTCCCCACCGTTGCCACCAGTGTAGCTAGATTAGTGAGTGAGATAAACACGATCGAAATGATCACGACAAATAAGGCAATCGGACGGCTAGGAAGAAACCTTTCACCTAACCACAACAGCAGGAGGCTAGCGCAGCTGATCGCTACTACCACGGGTTGCGACTGGTAAAGCTGCTGACCGATTTTAATAATGCGCTCGATAAAATCGTGTCCTCCACCGGGAATACCGAAAAGCGCAGGGATCTGGGTTGCGGCGATACTGAGGGCGGCGCCCGCTTTAAATCCTAACAGGACGGTTTCGCTGATGAAGCTGGTCAGCGTACTAAGTCGCAGAGCCCAGGCCACGATGCACATCGCGGCCGCGACAAATGCGGACAGCGTCGCGATCTGGGCGTACCGCTCCGCATCCCCCATCGCCAGGGGCGCTACCGAAACTCCTACCATAAGGGATATCGCAGAAGTTGGTCCTATTGCCAGATGCCGGGAGGAACCAAACACCGCGTAACCGATCCCGCCTAGTAAGTAGCCGTAGACGCCAACTTGTGGTGGTAACCCGGCGAGTCCCGCATAGGCCAGCGCCACCGGTACCGCATAGGCCGCAAGTGTAATCCCCGCAGAAAGGTCGGCCTTCAACCAAGCGGGCTGGTAGGCCGGCACCCATTGTGCCGGCGGAAAAATCGCTTTCCACCGACTGACTTTCGCTGGGTTGGACGCGGTTGACTTGGTGGGGCTTACTTCCACCGGGGTTGAATGTTAGAGGTTGTCGTTTGCTATCAGTTCCTCTTTGGCAATCGCAAGTTCTTCGCGCTTGGCGTCACTCACCTCCGGATACTGCAAATCCAAGGAAGCGAGTGCATCGATCACCGCCGCCGCCACTACCACTCGCGTGAACCACTTATTGTCCGCCGGTACCACATACCAGGGGGCTTCCTCGGTCGCCGTGTTACAAATCATATCCTCGTAAGCCTTCATATATTCTTTCCAAAAGCCTCTCTCCCGAGAATCTGCCGACGAGAACTTCCAGTTCTTCGTCGAATTGTCCAACCGAGCAAGGAAGCGTTTCTTTTGTTCTTCGGCCGAGAGATGCAAAAAGAACTTTCGAATTACGACACCGTTACGACCAAGATAACGTTCCACATTCCGAATATCCTCGAAGCGTTCATCCCAAACATTCTTAGTAACGAGCTCCGGCGGTATCTTTTGTTTCGCTAGTAACTCGGGGTGAACCCGGACGACCAAGGTCTCTTCGTAGTAGCTACGGTTGAAAATGCCGATCCGCCCGCGTTCAGGTAAGCATTTCAAGCAACGCCAGAGGAAGTCATGTTTAAGATCTTCCGCTGATGGGCCCTTGAACGAGAAAACCTGACACCCCTGCGGGTTGACACCAGACATGACATGTTTGATCGCACCATCCTTTCCCGCCGCATCCATCGCCTGAAAGATCAACAAAATTGACCATTGATCTTGCGCGTAAAGCACATCCTGTAACTCCGCCAACACCTCAACTCCGGCCTCTAGCAGTTCCTTAGCCAAGGGTTTATCTTCGGCCGAAACTTCACCGGTGTCGCCAGGGGCGATATCCTTCAGCCGAAATTTCTTACCGTTGGTCACGCAGTAGGGCACAATGAATTTCTGCGACCTCTCAATGATTTCTTTCTTTTTCATTTCGTTAAACCGGCTTCAATTGCTGACTGACCTAAGACGCCGTTGTAAGTCGCGACCATGGAGCAAAAGATTTGCTGTCACTTTATGGTTCTCCATCCAGCGCCTTGCGCACTAACCCGAGGAATACTTCGTCCTCAAAAGGCTTGACGAGAAAGGCGAATGAGCCGTTTTCCACTGCCGCGGCTCGAAGTGCTAATTCCGGCCGGCCCGTGATGATGATGACCCGTGTCTCCGGAGAAAACTCCCGAAGTCGCTCCTGCACTTCCATGCCACTGGTCGCTGGCATCCAAACATCCAGTACCACCAGCTTGATAGGATGCTCTTGCGCATACGCGAGGAATTTGTCCGGGCTATCGAAGATTTCGGCATCGAAACCATCTGACGCCAACAATTCCCGAAGCGAGCTTAATACTGAGGCATCGTCGTCAAGAATACAAACCGGTTGGATAGTCCTGGGCATTTGGCCGAACACCGTGCACAGCTAATATGCAAGTGTAAGAGGGTGCGCGGACTATTGATATGGCCCTTAGGGGCCGGAACGAGCCGGGGTGACGCCGACGGTTTGTGCTAGACGAACTAACTCCGCCACAGACTCTACCTCTAATTTGTGCATTACCCGGCCCCGATGCGTCTTAACTGTCCGCAGCGCCGCTCCTAGTTCGAACGCGATCTGCTTGTTCAATAAGCCGGCGATTACTAACCGGAACACTTCGTACTCCCGCGGAGTGAGCACCGCGATCCGGGAACGGATTTGCATCACCTCATCGTGTATTCGCCAATTTTGAGCGGACCGGGCAAGCGCCCGAGCCACGGCCTCGAGCAACGCTTCGTCGCTAAACGGCTTTGTCAGAAAATCGATCGCCCCGCTTTTCATAGCCTGGACACCCATTGGGATATCGCCATATCCGGTAATGAACACAATCTGCTCCATCCGCCCGCGTTCTACCAACTGCCGGTGAAGCGCTAAGCCGTCGAGACCGGGTAGCCGCACGTCTAACACCAGGCACGCAGGACCCGGATGCATTCGCCGCGTTTGGTATTCAGCCGCGGTCACAAAACTCTCGACCGTATAACCATCGCTCTCCAGCAAATTGGTGAGGCTCGTCCGCACCGATCGATCGTCGTCCACTACGAAAACCATCGGCGCTGGCATTTTCATACCAACTCTTCCCTTACGCTCGGCAGCAAAAAGCTCACGCAAGTACCCCCACCTTCCGCATTTTCAGCCTGCATCTCACCCCCATGCGCGGCAATGATCAAGCGGGCAATCGCGAGTCCCATGCCTAACCCATCGCGTTTCGTTGAATAAAACTGCTCGAAAATCCTGCTTGGGTTTTCCGCCGGCAGACCAGACCCAAAGTCGCGAACCCGCACCTGAACTTGTCCATCGGCATCGTGCTCGCTGCGAATAATCACTCGACGCTTGGTCACCGGGGTCTCACGCATGGCGTCAAACGCGTTAATAATGATGTTCAACAGCACTTGTTGAACCTGGATAGGATTAGCGGTTACCAAAGGAATTTTTGGATCCAGCTCTGTTGAGATCACACAATGGCGTTCTAACGCGTCGGAATGGATGATCCGCGCCGTTTCTGTAATGATATTATTGAGGTTCACGGCTCTCAGCGACCCTTCTCCCTTCTTCACCATGTCTCGAATACCACGGATGATTTCACCCGCTCTCCTAGCGTCTGCCACAACCGCCTCAAACAGGCTATCCAGTTTCCGCATATCTGCTCCGCCTTTGGCCATAAAGCGCCGGCCGGCGTTAGCGTTGTTCATGATGCCGGTCAAAGGTTGGTTCAGCTCGTGGGCCAGCGACGCCGCCATTTCGCCCAGCGTTTCCGCCCGGCTGATATGCGCGAGCTCGTCTCGATACTGCCGCGCTTCCGCTTCAGCGCGTTTACGGGCGGAAATGTCAATGATCGTGGTTAAAACTAGAAGTCCTTCGCTAGTTCGTATCGGGCTGACTCCGATCTCGATCGGAAACTCAATCCCATCTTTCCGGCAGCCAAATATTTCCCTGTGTCCGCCCGTCAGGGGCGCCATCGGCGCAGCCAGAAACTGGGCTGGATGAACCGGGTGCTCCCGGAACCGATCCGGCACCAGGACATCGAATGCCTGCCCAATCAGCTCTTTGCGGGAGTAGCCGAAGAGCTTTTCGGCGCACTCATTCACCAAAACAATTCGGTGGCTCCCATCGATCAAAACGATGCCATTCGGCGACGATTCCACCAAAAGGCGAAAGCGATCCTGACTTTGCCTGAGCGATTTCTCTGCTTTGTGTCGCGAAAACCGCTCTGCAAATAACACGCTAATCAAAATAGCCTCACCAACAGTAGCTCCGAAAATTGCTGAAATAACCAGATGGGATTTCCACGGCCCAAGCGGGCCCAGCCAAGCCTCGGCCACCGGAGGCGTTCGCCATTCGGGCAGATCTGCGTTATACAGCCGACCAAGCACCACCCCTCCATTTGCCACGAAATCGAAAACAGCGGGAGTGCCCGGGCCAAGAGCCAACAGCTTCGACCGCCGGACGTTCGCTGCCAGCCTCGAAACGCCCGGTAGATTTCGCACCGCTTCGGTGGGATTTTCATGTCGCTCTCCCGAAATAGCGAAATCGAGCGGTTCAGAAAGTGATTCGACGCGACCCGAATGTGAGCCGAGGGAAACGAATACAAAACATCCCCCTATGAAAAGCAAACCGCCACTAACAATGGCGATTAGCTCGACGTGCCAACAGAGCGATCGCAATAGGCGGGGAGCCACGAAGCCTACACCTACTATAACACACTACTCGCGTGTAGTACACCTTAGAACTAGACGGCTAGTCCGCGGGGGAGAAAAGGCACCCCGGTTTGGTAGTAAAAACGTTAGACAGTTCCAGTTATTACCTCGCGAAAAGGCTAACACCGCTGTCCCCAACCAATGTTCTGAATGAGATCGGCGGGTCGCATAAATATCGAAAACCGTAGTGTTATTTCACTAACCACCATCAGTAGTTCTCTCGAATTACTCCGCCTTAAACGCAAGGCTTTCGCGCTAATCGCCCCATTTCCTAGGCTGCCCGGTCGTCGCCAACACGCTCGACCAAAGAAGGCCCTCAGGATCGACTCGCTTCTTTTCGCTGACCGCTAGCGAGATCGGGATGTGCGTGAAAGTGCCGTTCCAGAAACCAACCACGAGATTGGTTTTACCCGCCATCGCTGCATGCACTGCGTTCCGGGCCAGCAGGTCGCACAATAGCGCATCTTCGCAGTTCGCCGGAACACTT
>WNFM01146229.1_pt1 | contig 16189 bp, 14 predicted proteins | sample 5400271 | NCBI WGS metagenome assembly WNFM01 (sample SAMN13153352, study PRJNA577476) | soil metagenome | isolation source: 60 cm saprolite on Douglas fir-dominated hillslope | place: USA:California | collected 2013-09-17
CCATGCTCTCGACCGGAAGTAACCGGAAAGAGAAATACGGAAGCGAGTGGTAGTGATCTTTCCTCTGTCTTTCAGTACACTTCAGAGCAGACAGAGGAACCTAATAAAGATTAGCTTCCACTCAAAGTAAACAGATACGGGAAAGGGCAATACGCATGCCCACATGTTCAAAATGCAGGTACGTAGTGCGCACACATTCCACAGCGACGTGGAAAAGCGACTGAGTTGAAACAACCACCTTGACGGAATGGTAGCACATGTATTGCATATCGTCAATGCGACTTTTTTCTGTTGTATTGTCGGGAGTGCTCCTGCAATGTGAGGCAGCTATCAGAGACAAGAGGAGGATGACCATGGAATTCCGAGAGTCTTACCCAACCGTGACGGACGCGCGGCAGCTTGGGCACGTAGGTTTTTCGCGAAAGCAGATTGCTGGCCTCGAAAGAGTCAAAGCGCTCTATCAGCGAGGGGCCTATCACGAGGCCACTCCTGAGTACAAGCGACAAGCGTTTGTCCGCTGGCTCTACCTGCAGGGTCGCCTGGAAAGCTAAGCCTCGGCCACAACGCATGTACGAGGGAGGATAGGAGTGGAAAATGCCACGGCATCAGGGCAATTCTGTGCGTATACAGGAGACGATTGACGCGAGGCGATAGTTCATCGCGATAGTTAATAAGGAGAAACTCATGGCGAGAAAACATCTGATTTCCCAACTAGCCCATGTCGAGATCCTAACTCCCAAGCTGGAGGAGTCGACTATGTTCTTCAAAGAGTTGTTGGGGATGGAGGAGTCGGCCCGCCAGGGCAATTCGGTGTATCTGCGCGGCTGGGGCGAGTACTACCATCACAGCCTGGTGCTTACCCAGGGCCCCCAACCAGCCCTGGGTCACATTGGATGGCGAACCAATGGGCAGGAAGAGCTTGAGGCGGCTGTGCAACAGATTGAGGCTGATGGCCGGGGCGAAGGGTGGGTCGAGCCATCAGTGGGGCATGGACGCGCCTATCGCTACCGTGGTCCAGGGGGCCATCTCCACGAAGTATTCTGGGAAGTGGAGCGCTACAAAGCCCCTCCCGAACTCAAGTCGACCTTTCCCACCCGGCCGCAGCGCTTTACCGGTCGCGGAGTGGCTGTCCGGATGATTGACCATGTGACGGTGGCGTCGCAGGACGTGATGAAGGACGTCACCTGGTACCGCGACACGCTCGGGTTTCGCTTCACGGAGTACACCGTCCCCGACGGGATGCCCGATCTGGTCGTGTTCGCGCAACTGACGACCAACGAGACGTCGCACAACTACGCCTTCGTCCTCGACTTCTCGGGTGTTCCTGGACGGTTTAATCACGTGGCCTTTTACGTGCCGGAGCGTACGGACCTGCTGCGTGCAGCCGACCTGCTGCTGGAGGCTGGAGTGGAGATCGAGTTCGGTCCTGGCGAGCACGGCATTGGCGAAATGCCCTACCTCTACGTGCGTGAGCCCGGTGGCATACGCGTTGAACTGAACGCCAACGGCGGCTACCGCAACTACGTCCCGGACTGGGAAGCCGTCAAGTGGGTGCCCTCGCAAGGCTCGGCCTCGATGTACCGCAACCTCGGCATGCCCGACTCGATGAACGAGTCGTTCCCTCCCGCTTCTGGGGCCTCGTTTCCGGAGCCTGCGGCTATGGGTGGCAAACAGCACGTGCCCACAGACATCTCCTTGCAAAATCCCTATGGCAAGCGAGTTCAGAGCTGAACACCACAGAAATGGAGAGAACGCCATGAGCAAAGTGCAGAAGATCCTCATCGTCGGCGGCGGCATCGGCGGCATGGTGGCAGCAGTGGCGCTGCGCCAAAGGGATTTCGAGGTCGAGATCGTCGAGGTCAATCCCAAGTGGGACGTCTACGGTGTTGGGATCATCCAACTGGCAAACGCGCTGCGTGCCTTGGCTACAGTGGGGTTAGCCGATCAAGCACTGGCAGCAGGCTTCGGGATGAGCACGCTGGGTTTCTACGACCACGAGGGCCACCAGCTCTACGTGATACCCCAACCGCAGCTCGCTGGTCCTCATTACCCAGCTGCCAACGCGCTCACCCGTTCGCGGCTCCACACGATTTTGCAGGAAGCAGTACGCGAGGCTGGAGTGAACGTTCGGGTGGGATTGACGGTTTCCGAACTGGAGCAGAGGGATGATGCAGTTGAGGTCACCTTCACGGACTATACCAGCGGTCGATACGATCTGGTGATTGGTGCCGACGGCATCCGCTCACTCATTCGCAGCCTGGCATTTGGCACTGCCCTTCAACCAAGCTACGCGGGGCAGATGTGCTGGCGCTACAACGTCCCACGGCCCCCCGAGGTGGATCACTTCCAGTTGTTCTTCGGCCCGAGTGGCAACAAAGCGGGGTTCATCCCCCTGGCACCGGACCTGATGTACATCTTGCTGACCGAGGCCACGCGAGAGTCGGCTGACTCGTGGCCTCGGATCCCTGAGGAACGGTTGGCTGAGGTCTTCCGCGAGCGCCTGATGGAGTTCGGCGGGCCGGTCGCCACGATCCGGGACACCTACATCACCGACTCGTCCAAGGTGGTGTACCGGCCCTTCGAGACGATCATAGTACCGCCGCCGTGGTATCGCGGCCGCGTGGTGTTGATCGGCGACGCGGCGCATGCGATGACGGCGCACATCGCACAGGGCGCGGCGATGGCGATCGAAGATGCGGTGGTGCTGGCCGAGGAGTTGGGGACCAAGCCGGCGCTGCTCAAAGCGCTTGATGGTTATACGGAACGGCGCTACGAGCGCTGCAAGACGCTCGTCGAGATCTCGATGGAGTTGTGCCGGGGGGAAATCGACAATGACTCCACGGTCGACGTCGCCGGTCTGACCGCCAGGTCTATGGAGGTCGCCGCCGCGCCGATCTAAGGAGAGAAGATACGGATGATTATCGATTTTCACGCCCATTACCTGGCGCGAGAACACCTGCAGATGCACGCGAAGACGCCTGATGGCCGCATCGTGGGATCGAGTATACGCGGACAGGGCAAAGACGCGATCATGGAGACCAATGGCATCCCACTGGGAACTTCCTGTAAACCGGAGGATTTCTATGATCTTGCCGCGCGTCTTGAATTTATGGCGGCTACTGAAGTTGATGTCGAAGTCCTCTCGCCTCCTCCTTTTATGTCTTTCACTGAGATACCAGGTTCAGAAGCAGCTAAACTGGTACGGGAACAAAACGAGGCTATTGCCGAGGTAGTCCGCCTGTATCCTGTTTCGTTCCGTGGTCTTGGCGTGGCTCCGGTGCAAGACGCGGAGAGCGCGGTGACGGAAATTGCCTACCTCATGGATACACTGCGGCTGGCAGGCGTGGAGATCCTCACGCAAATTGCAGGTAAGAACCTGGACCAGCCTGACCTGGACCCGGTCTGGCAGGCGCTTGATGCGCGAGGGGCGGTGGTCTTCATCCATCCACTCGAGGTGCTGGGGGCTGAACGACTGACACAGTATTATTTACGAAATCTGCTCGGTAATCCCGCGGAGACCGCCGTTGCCCTGGCCAGTCTCATGTTTGGCGGCGTTTTCGAGCGCTTCCCACATATTCGCTTCCTTGCTGCCCACGGTGGTGGCGTGGCTCCATTCGTGATTGGACGCTGGGAACACGCCGCGCAGGTACGCCCCGAACTGGCGCATCTTCCTGCTTCACCTCTCGCCCTGCTGCGCCATACGTATGTCGACTCGCTTGTTCATGGAGCGCCGGAACTGCGCTATCTTATTGAGATTCTGGGTGCGGATCGGATTGTGTTGGGGTCCGATACGCCCTTCGATATGGGAACGCGGGATCCTGTTGCCCTCTTTCGGACGACACTTCCCGATGAGCTGCGCCAGCGCATTCTTGCTGGCCATCAGAACCTGTTGGCCCCTGCTGAGATGATCGAATAGAACGCCGCCTACTATCCTACCAGAATGACAACCTGGATAGGCTGCTAATGTCCTCAGGCATATCTTTTGCTCTTTCACCATCTCTCCGATGCATCTCTGCCATCGCAAACATTGCGATGGCAGAGGCCTTTCATCGAACGAACACAGGTCTTTTCACTCTCCCTCGCTCCACGGGTTGACGTTGAGCGGCATGCCGGGAGCGGCGAGGTAGGAGTGGAACAGCCCGTCGGGGTCGTAACGCGCACGCAACTGCTCCAACCTCTCCCAGTGGTGGCTGGAGATGAACTTTGACGGTCGCGTCGCCAGGTCGGAGTCCGCCAGGAAGAGCCCCTCGGAGATCGGCTCGAGGCGGCGCATCTGAGCCGCGAGCCATGCTCGGCACGTTTCATCATCGGTCTCGTCCTCACAGATGACATATGCCGCGAAATAGACGTCAGCTTGCAGGGAGAGCGCCATATCTGGCAATTGTCGCTGCGGGGCCATGCCGAACCATAACGAGAACGACTTCTCTGTGGGGAGCGTGACGAATGCATCCCGCATGGTGGGCACCACGTCGTCCGCTCCAGCATTGGTCCATATATTGTCGACTAAGTACCGGTGCTTCTCAGGGTTCGCGCGACGCTGCTCCTCATATTCGAGCGCGAGCGATGTCGGGATCGCTACCTGGCGCACCAGCGACTTACTGACCAGGGGGCAGGTTTCGAAAGGTGCCAGTGCCTCAACGGCCTCATCGCGCGTATCGGCGAATGCGATGCCGTGGACGACCACCACCGGACCACCCGCATGCTCCACTTCAGGCGGAAGTGGGACTGTTGCGCCGAGAAGGACGACCTCTACAGTCGGCGCGAGCATAGGATGGATCTCGTAGGTCCAGCGCATGACCTCGTCGAAAAACTCCTTGGGATAAATGTATGTACTCTGCGTTATCGCCTTCGGAATCGGGCGAACCTTGAGGTGGAAGCGGGTCACGACGCCGAAGTAGCCACAACTCCGCGTTCTGCGATTCGTCCGCCCTGACCAGCCTGCCGTCGGCGGTCACCACGTCGATTGCCTCGATGCTCTCGCAGGCCCAGCCCCACCCCCGGCAGTTCCAGCCCATGCCGCCCTGAAGCAGGAAGCCTCCAAGGCCGACGGTAGGGCAGTGTCCGCCGGGGAACATCAGCCCGTGCTCGGCCAGCAACGAGTTGAGTTCGTCGCCGGTCACCGCGGGGCTGACCCGCACGGTCAGCGTATCCGTGTCGAGGGAGATCTCCCGCATGCCAGCGAGGTCGATGAGGAGCGCGTCGTCCCGCACGCTCCAGGCGGCCCAACTGTGCCCTCCGGATCGCACGGAAACCTTCAGCCCGCGCTCGCGTGCCAGCCGCACCCCCGCGATGACGTCCTCTTCGTGTGCGGCCTTGAGGATGGCAACGGGATAACGGTCGGGCTTGCGCCCATTGAAGACTCGTCCAACCCTCTCCTGCTCGTAGCCGTCGTCGCCGCGCCAATACAGTTGGCCCTGTAATGTGGTCATCGCCACCACCTCCCCTCCAATGCCATGACGCCGCCTGCCCAGCGGACGAAGTGTGCCTCTGAAGTTGTAGGAATCATCATTCCTACCTCCTTTCCTTAAGACAGAACCATTGCTGATAATTGAGCTAAAGAAAGATTGCATTGACAATACGCAATCAGGGTCTCAGGCCATTCCTCTAGAATCCCATCACTTTGTCTTTTCTGAAGTGTACGGGAAGATAAGGACAAAATCACTACCGCTCGCTTCCGTTCTTTCTTTCCAGATGCTTCCGATCTACAATAGAGCTGCTCTTCTGTGAAGAGGTGAGGTAACTATTTCCGTAGCCTTCGTGGTAGCGACCCTTCAGACTGCCTGCTGGAAGTAGCGTCTCCACATTACCCAGCACCGGCGGATAGCGCCGCTTGCACAGCAGTTTAATCAGTAGCGCACTATTTTTCTACGCTCATCCATTCTCCCAATTGTAAATTTTCACAGTACAGCACCTCTATTGTAGGCCGGAAGTAACCGGAAAGAAAAAACGGAAGCGAGTGGTAGTGATTTTGTCCCTACCTTCCCGTACACTTCAGAAAAGACAAAGGAAGCCAATGATCCCGAAGCTGCACGTATTGTGATGTATATCTGTATTGAGGCAGAAAGCAGCAGGGGTAAGCATGGAGGGCAAATGAGTAGGCGACTCGAGAATAAGGTAGCAGTCATCACTGGAACAGCCAGTGGCATGGGACGGGCTGCTGCAATACGCTTCGCGGTTGAAGGCTGCAAGATCGCAGGGTGCGATCTCAATGTCGAGGGAGCTCAAGAGACGGTGAGGATGGTCAAGGACGCAGGTGGTGAGATGATCTCGATGCAGCCATGTGATCTCACTAATCCGGGACAGGTCAAGGCACTAATCGAACTGGCTGTCTCCTCTTACGGTGGGTTTGATATCGTCTATAACAATGCCGGTACGGCCTGGATCGCGCCGATGGAGGAGATGACGGAGAAGATTTGGTATGACACCATCCGCAGTGAGCTCGACACTGTCTATAACGTATGTAAGGCAGCATGGCCGCACCTCATTGCGCGAGGAGGGGGTTCAATCATCAATATCGGCTCTGTTTCTGGTAAGATCGGCAGCGAAACAGTTACTGGAGTGGCCCACTCTGCAAGCAAAGGCGCGGTTATTGCGATGACGCGCCAGCTTGCTGCGGAAGGGGGACAGCATGGCATCCGAGCGAATACGATCTCGCCAGGGCTGATCAGGACGCCGCAGACCGAGTGGGCCATCAGTTCGTTCGCACTGGATGGGATACTGCGCCGGATGATGATCAAGCGCATAGGAACACCCGATGATATTGCCTCTTGTGCCCTGTATCTGGCGTCGGATGAAGCCTCGTGGGTGACCGGAGCGGATTTTGCGGTTGATGGTGGAACGAGTGCCTTATAAGAACAAGGAGAAGCGTGATGATAGCTGCTTCCGATTCAAGTGAGAAATTATCTACCGATTTTCCGCTGCTAACGCTTCGTCATGTCACCAAGCGTTTTGGAGGTGTGACTGCCCTCGATGACATTAGCTTTGCAGTACGACGCGGTGAGCTACTTGGCATTATCGGGCCCAACGGCGCTGGAAAGAGCACATTATTGAGCCTGATTTCTGGCGCGCAGCGGGTCAGCGCTGGCGAAATCCTTTTCGACGACAATCATCTGGATCGCCTTCCTGCGCATACGATTGCTCGCCTCGGCATTGGGCGCGCCCATCAAATCCCACGACCTTTCGCACGCATGACTGTTCATCAAAACGTCCTGATCCCAACTCATTCGCGTGGGAGCAGTGCGAAGCACGCCTCCCACTCCGCGGACGAAATTCTCGAGTTATGTGGACTCTTGCAGAAGAGAAACTTGTTGGCAGGCTCTCTCACCTTGCTTAATCTCAAACGGCTCGAGCTTGCTCGCGCACTTGCGCTCGAGCCGCGCCTTCTCTTGCTGGATGAAGTTGCCGCCGGGCTGGTGGCCCACGAGATCGATGAGATCACGAACCTCATTGCTTCAATCCAGGCTCATGGAGTGCCGATTGCCCCGGGTGGAGTGACGATTGTCCTGGTTGAACACGTGCAGGCCGTGGTGAATGCCCTGGCAGAGCGTGTTATTGTCCTGGATTGGGGTCGGAAGATTGCGGAAGGAACGCCCAGCCAGATAGCCAAAAACCCAGATGTGATAGCGGTCTATTTGGGAACGGAACAGGAAGAGCCCGCATTCACCAAGGAACAGGCACCTACGACGAAACAAGCCGTCCCCTCGTCCCCTCTCCTGTCTACGAGGCAACTCAGTGTAGATTATGGCAAATTACGGGCCCTCCGCTCGGTCGATTTCGAGGTAGGAGCGGGTGAAATCGTGGCCGTGGTTGGAGCCAATGGTGCAGGAAAAACTACACTCACACAGGCAATCAGTGGCCTGGTTCCTCTCAGTGAGGGTAAGATTCTGCTTGATGGAAAGGACATTACGACCGCTGCTGCACATCAGCGCGCGCGTCAGGGGATCGCGTTGTGTCATGAAGGGCGGCGGCTCTTTCGAGAACAGACGGTGCGTGAGAATCTCGAACTGGGTGCGGCCTATGCATCTCGCTCCTCAACCCCATTTGAAGAGCGTTTGGGGCGCGTCTATGAACTCTTTCCTGTTCTGAAAGAACGTGCAGGGAGCCTTGCTGGCCGGCTTTCGGGAGGCCAGCAACAGATGGTGGCAATCGGAAGAGCACTCATTGCGGAGCCACGCCTGGTGCTTCTCGACGAACTTTCGTTGGGGCTTGCCCCTGTAATTGTCAATCAATTGTTCGCAGCATTTCCGCACATTCTCTCCTGGGGCATCAGTATTGTGCTGATTGAGCAAAATGTCCATCGCTCGCTGGCAGTTGCCGATCGCGTATACGTTCTGGAACGAGGACGCGTCGTGTTCTGTGGGGCACCTGAAGAAGTATACCAGCATCCCGCCCTTCACCAGGCTTATTTTGGAACAGCAGGGGAGCGTCCACCCGCACCGGAACGGTAAGTGTTTGTTGTTCTCAAGTTTTTGATACGAGTTTCATACTAGAAGGAGGAGATCCAAATGCGTTCAATCAACAAGGTAGCATGGTCTATGCTTTTTTCCACTTTCCTGGCGCTGAGCATTGCGGCGTGTGGCGCTGCTGGCGGTGGGGCAGCGAGCAACCAGCCGGTTGTCATTGGTGCCACGCTGCCTTTGACAGGGCCGTTGTCTGCTGTTGGACCCATCTTAAAAGCGGCCTATCAAGCTGCTGTCGATGACGTCAACGCCGCGGGCGGGATTGAGGTCAATGGGACAAAGGCGAAAATCAACCTTGTCATCCTGGATAACACCTCAGACCCGAACACAGCCAGCAGCCAGGCTACCACACTCTATCTCCAGGATAATGCTGTTGCCTTGCTCGGCCCGTTCACCCCTCCGCTGACGATCGCTGTCTCGAATGTCGCCGAGCGGCTGAAGCGTCCCTTGATCGCAACGGCAACCCCTGTTGAGGCCTGGTTGGCTGGGCGTCCGTCAGGATGGCACTACTCGTGGGATGTCTTTTTTGACGAAAACCAGCAGACCAACCTGGTCTTCCAGACTGCGAATCTCACGACCACGAATAAGCGGGTCGCACTCTTTACCGATACCGAGCAAGACGGTATCACAATGGGCAAGTTGTGGCTGCAAAAGGCCCCGCAATATGGCTACACAATCGTCTATCACGCTGTGTTTCCGGTCGGCACGACGAATTTTTCCAGTCAAATCGCTGCGGCAAAGGCAGCCAATGCGCAGGTGTTGATCTCGCAGATGATCCCACCTGACGCGACTGCACTCTGGAAACAGATGAAGTCCCTGAGCTACAATCCCATCGTTGCCGAGGGCGAGAAAGGTGCCTCAACGAGCACATGGCCTCAGGGCCTGGGTTCGGTCGCTGAGGGCACAATTTGCACCAACTTTTGGCCTCGCTCGTCGGGATACCCGGGAACAAGCGATTTGGTCGCAAAATCCCACAAGGCTGGGTTTACAGCCAGTGCCGAAACGTCAGGGTTCGTGGCGGGATACTCTATAACGCAGGTGCTCCTGGATACCATAGTACGGGCGAACTCGACCAGCCCCGACCCACTTAATACGGCCATTGGACAGACCGACAAAACCTATACGTTAGGTCCTATCAAATTTGGGACGAACCATGCTGACTCCATTCCAGCCATTATGGTGCAGTGGCAGAATAACACGACAGTACAGGTTTACCCGCAAGTTTCCGGCGTTACTTTCGAAGCTCCCAATAAGGGACTGGCATAAGGAGCACGGTCTGAAAAAGATCGCCGGTCTGAACGAACCTGCCCATACGATCTTTTTCAGACCATGCACAGATGACATTTGATGGAGGCTTACGTGTATGTTCTTCTATCACCTGATTGATGGCTTTTTCCTTGGTGGTCTCTATGTCACTATCGCCGTGGGGCTGACCCTGGTCTTCGGTGTCATGAAGATGGTGAATCTCGCACAGGGTGAGTTTCTCATCGGAGCTGCGTATCTGGCCTATACCGTGACCACGCATGTAAATCTGGACCCTTTGTTGTCTCTTATCATTGTCGTGCCAATCATGTTTGTCATAGGTTACGCAGTGCAAAGGGTCATTTTAAACCCGTTAATCAAAAGAGGACAGGAAACACTCCTTGTCGCAACCTTTGGATTAGCGCTGATCGCTGAAACCGCCTTTGCCCTTGTCTTTGGAAACAACACTCTGGCACTCAATGCTCCTTATACGCTCACCGGCATCACAATTTTTGGTGACACGGTGCGCACGATCTACGTCATTGCTTTCGTGGCGGCCGTGCTCATGGTCGTCGGAATGTACTTGATACTCACGCGCCTGCGGTTTGGCAAGGCTGTGCGCGCCGCCGCGGAAGATCCTGCGGCGGCGGCCTCGGTGGGTATTGATGTCCCGCTGGTCTACGGCGTGATCTTTGGGGTGGCCGCGGTTCTTTCAGCAGTCGGAGGAACCCTCATCGGCCTGTCGTATGGTTTTGGTCCCACTTCGGGCCCGGAGTGGCTGTTGCGCAGTTTCGTCGTGATTGTGCTTGGCGGGATGGGGTCCCTTTGGGGAGCTCTTCTCGGAGGTATCCTGATTGGTGTGATCGAAGAGGTTACCGCGAGCATCGTTGGGGCGCAATTTCGCGATCTGATTGTGTTCGCTTTCCTGGTGCTCATCCTGATCATACGCCCCCAAGGACTCTTTGGGAAGAAAGTGAGTGTGGCTAAATGACGCTTTCAGATCGCCAGCCAGAATCAATTCCCCCAGAAAGTATGGAGCAGCCTGCAAAGCGCACCTGGTTTGAAATGATGCGTGCTCTGAAGCGCTCTGGTCGCTGGATAAAATGGGGAGCCCTGGTTCTTTTGCTGCTTCTCGCGCTGCTGGGACCGACCTACTTGAGTGTTTTTGAGTTGACGCTGGCATTTATGTTGTTCAACTATATGACACTCGCGCAGTCGTGGAATCTGCTAGGAGGCTATGGTGGCCAGTTTTCCCTAGGGCACTCTCTCTTCGTTGGTGCCGGCTCTTATACCGTCGCTGTGCTGCTTTTGCATACCGGCATGCCGCTCTACCTGACATTGCTCGTGAGCGGCGGCGTGGCGTCCGGCCTGGCGGCAATAGCAGCGCTCCTGCTGATGCGCTTGCGCGAGGTGTACTTCACGATCGGCTCGCTTGGTCTGTCGGTGGCCGCACTCACCTGGATGATCAACTGGTCCTATACTGGGGCGTCAAGCGGCCTGAGTCTTCCTCCGACGGCGGCGCTCGATTATACGGCGCTCTATTATCTGTCCCTTGCCCTACTTGTGCTTACTATGGTTTGCATTGTGCTCCTCGTACGGAGTCCTTTCGGACTCCGGCTGATGGCCATTCGTGATGATGAGGAGGCTGCCGCCGAACTGGGCGTATATAGTTTGCCGGTGAAGCTCACCACCTTTACGATCAGCGCTTTCTTTGTCGGAGTGGCGGGTGGTCTGATCGTCCTGAACAATCTCAGCATCGAACCAAACTCTGCCTTTAGTCTTAACTGGGTCGTAACGATGATCATTATGACCGTTATTGGAGGCATAGCCACATCAACCGGGCCGCTCATTGGTGCGGTGGTGGTCTTCACGCTCCAGCAAGCGTTGCAAGGATATCAGAGTTGGAGCACATTGCTCACCGGTGTTCTGCTCATCCTCATTATTCGACTTGCACCGGGCGGAATCTGGAACATGCTCATCAATGGTTTCCAGCGGTTGGTTGAGATCAGTCTCAAGCTGCGCCCTGCCAACCAACAATCTACCAGCCAACGAGAAGAGGATACTGTAGAGAATATTGTGTAGCAGCAAGCAGGAGGAAAATCATGAAACTTGCCAGGATAGCACGTACCAGCCCTGATGGGGTCATCCCCAGGCTCGTCGCCGTTCAGCCGGAGCAGAAGCGGGTGATCGACCTCGCGACTGCTGAGCGACTCCGGCTTGAGCGGCAAGGGGCAACACAGGAGGCTGCCCGCCGCCTGGCAACGGCACTTTTCCCGTCGAGTATGGCTGCTGCCATTTCACTGGGCGAGGTGTTTCTCGCAGCAGCAAGACAAGCCATTGAGACGGCTCCCGAGGAAGCTGTGATATCTTTGGATGATCTGCAATGGCTTTCCGCACTTGATCCACCACTGCTGCGCGATTTTACCGCCTTCGAGCAGCATGTGCAGAATATGTCAGCACGCCATGGGGAGCCTGTCTTTAAGGAGTTCTACCAGACGCCGCCGTATTTCAAAATCAATCCGTTGGCACTCATCGGACACGAACAAGAGGTTCCCTGGCCCAACTACACCGATTATATGGACTATGAACTGGAGCTCGGCTTTGTGATCGGCAAAAGTGGCCGCAACCTGAGGCCGCAAGAAGCCCTCTCGCATCTCTTTGGAGTCACGATTCTCAATGACTTCAGCGCCCGTGATGTTCAGGGCCCCGAGATGAGTAGTGGTTTTGGCCCGTCCAAAGGGAAAGACTTTGCTACCGCGATTGGACCCTGGATTACGACGTACGACGAATTGGACATCAGCCACCTTGATATGGTGGCCCGCGTCAACGGCGAGGAGTGGTCTCGCGGCTCCAGTGCCACCATGACCTGGAAGGTCGAAGAACTGATTGCCTACGCCTCCAAAGGGGAGACCATTTGGCCTGGCGAACTGCTCGGCTCCGGCACGGTGGGTACGGGAAGCGGGGCCGAACATGGCAAAAAGTTCCAGCCCGGCGATGTGATAGAACTGGAAGTACAAGGCATTGGCGTCCTGCGCAACCGGATCGGTCAGCCCGAGCCACGCGGCTGGGAGCCGGAGCCACGTAAGAGTCGCATCTCGAACGAAGAGAAAGAATCTGCCTGAAGAGGAGAAATATGGTTATCCGTTCAATCAATCCAGCCACCGAAGAGGTGCTAGCCGAATTCGAAGCATTCAGCCCTGAACAGATCGATGCAGTGCTCAGAGAAGCACAACAGGCATTCAGGCAGTGGAACAGGACGAGCTTCGAGGAGCGGGCGGCGCTGATGCGCCGCGCTGCCTCTTATCTACGACAGCACCAGGAACGCCTGGCAGGGCTGACCACGGCAGAGATGGGCAAGCCCATCGTTGAGGCTGAGGCCGAGATCGAGAAGTGTGCCTGGACCGCTGGCTTCTATGCGGAGCACGCCGCACGCTTCCTGGCCGATGAGCCGGTGGCCACCAATGCAAGCGAAAGCTTCGTGGCCTTCGAGCCGCTCGGTACCGTCCTGGCGATCATGCCCTGGAACTTTCCCTATTGGCAAGTCTTCCGTTTCGCTATTCCCGCCCTCATGGCTGGTAACACGGCTGTCCTCAAGCACGCGAGCAACGTGTCACAGTGCGCCCTGGCCATTGAAGAGATATTCCGGGAAGCGGGCTTCCCGCAGGGGGCCTTCCGCACGCTCGTCGTGTCAAGCTCGGCAGTTGAGGGCATCATCAAGGATCCGCGCATCGCCGCTGTGACACTGACTGGTAGCGAAGCGGTCGGCAGTATTGTGGCCAGGACTGCCGGAGAAGCACTCAAGAAGATCGTTCTGGAACTGGGGGGGTCTGACCCATTCATCGTGCTGGCTGATGCTGATGTGGATGGGGCCGTGGAGTTTGCCGTGCGATCACGCTTCCAGGACTGTGGGCAAAGTTGCATCTCGGCCAAGCGCTTCATTGTGGTCGAGGAGGTGGCCGAGGAGTTCGAGCAGCGCTTTGCGCGGGCCACCGCTCACCTGCGGGTGGGCGATCCGACGCGACGAGAGACGCAGATTGGGCCCGTGGCTCGCGGCGACCTGCGCGAAGACCTGGATCGGCAGGTGCGTGAGACCGTGCAGCAGGGCGCACGCATCCTCCAGGGAGGCAAGAGCCTTGGTGACAGGGGCTACTTCTACGCGCCCACCGTGCTCGTGAACGTGCAGCCCACCATGGTGGCGTTCCAGGAGGAGACGTTCGGCCCGATTGCAGCGGTCATGCGAGTGTGTGATGCCGAGGAGGCCATCGCAATCGCCAATGCATCCATCTATGGTCTGGGTGGCAACCTCTGGACAAGCGATATCGAGCGGGGCAAGCAATTGGCACGCCGCATCGAGACGGGGGGCGTCTTCATCAATGGGATGACCGCCAGTGATCCGCGCCTGCCGTTCGGTGGAGTCAAGCGCAGTGGCTACGGGCGCGAATTGTCGTCGTACGGCATTCGCGAGTTCGTCAACATCCAGACCATCTGGGTCGGTCCGGCGGAAGGAACGGCACCCGCGTCGCCTGCTGGCGAGTAAGTGATAGGCGATTCTGGCCTGGAGCTGGACCGCTAACTGTCTGACCAGGGATCAGGAGAAAAGTGAGATTGCAAAGTTCTGAGACTCTTGCGAGAAGAAGGAGAGGAGACGGATCATGCAAGACATAACGAACGCGTATCAAACCAACGAGGAGGAGGTGGTGGTGGAGACTACCCTGTCTGGGCAGAGGCTGCTTGAGAATCCGCTGTTGAACAAGGGGAGTGCGTTCTCGGAGGAGGAGCGGGAAGCGTTCAACTTGCTGGGCCTCTTACCTGCGTATGTGGCCCAGATGGAAGACCAGTTGGCCCGCACCTACGAAAATTATCAGCGCAAGGACAGCGATCTGGAACGCTATATCTATCTCGCCTCCCTGCACGATCGCAACGAAGCCCTCTTTTTTCGCCTGGCCTCCGAACACATCAAGGAGATGACACCCATTGTGTATACGCCCACCGTCGGGTTGGCCTGTCAGTCCTACAGTCATATTTACCGGCGTCCGCGTGGTCTCTTCGTGTCCTATCTCTACCGAGACCGCATCGAAGCCATCCTGCGCAATGCGCCGCTCTCGGATGTGCGGGTGATCGTCGTCACCGACGGAGAGCGCATCCTGGGCCTGGGAGACCTGGGCACGGGCGGCATGGAGATCCCGATCGGCAAGCTCGCCCTCTATACGCTCTGTGCCGGCATTCATCCGGCCACCACGCTGCCGATTGTGCTGGACGTCGGGACCAATAACCAGGAACTGCTCCACGATCCGCTCTATATGGGCTGGCACCAGCGGCGCATCCGTGGCCAGGACTACGACGCCTTTATCGAGGCCTTCGTCCAGGCGGTCAGGCGCGTCTTTCCGCGGGCGCTGCTGCAATGGGAAGATTTTTCCAAGGGCAACGCCCGTCGCCTGCTCGACCACTACCGCGATCAGCTCTGCACCTTCAACGATGATATTCAAGGCACAGGCGCGGTGACCGTCGCAGGGGTACTGAGTGCGCTGCACGTTCTGGGCGAACCACTGAGCCAACAGCGGATTGTCATACTGGGGGCAGGCTCCTCAGCGATCGGCATTGCCGAGCAACTGGTGGAGGTGATGGTGAGCGAAGGCACGTCACCTGAGCAAGCCCGATTAGCTTTCTGGCTGCTCGACAGTCAGGGACTGGTGCAGACGGGTCGGACGGATCTGGAAGCGGAAAAGCGCCCCTTTGCTCAGCCAAAGGCGCGGTTCGCGCAGTGGCAGCTCACCCAGCCTGGGCGGATCACACTGCAGGATGTGGTGGCCCAGGTCCATCCTACGATGCTCATTGGCACCTCAGCACAGCCAGGAGCCTTCACCGAGGCCATCGTGCGCGACATGGCTCAACATGTGGAGAGACCTATCATCTTTCCGCTCTCCAATCCCACCTCCAAAAGCGAGGCGCACCCGCAGGACCTGATGGCCTGGACAGAGGGACGAGCGCTAGTAGCCACAGGCAGTCCGTTCTCACCGGTGAAGTATAACGGACGAACGATCCCCATCGGGCAGTGTAACAACATGTTCGTTTTCCCCGGCGTAGGTCTGGGCGTCATTGCCTCGCAGGCCAGCTTCGTCAAGGACGAGCTGTTTCTGGCGGCAGCAGGCGCCTTGAGCGACTGTTCCCCGGCACGCCAGGACCGCGAGGCCTCGTTATATCCACAGATTGAAGACGTGCGCGAGGTGGCGTGGCGCGTGGCACTGGCGGTAGGCAAAGCGGCTCAGCAGACAGGTGTCGCGGAGCCCACGTCAGAAGACGAGTTGGAGCGACGGATCACGGCAACGATGTGGAGACCACAATACCCCCGCTTGAAGCGCGTGGGTCAATAGCAACAACGTGGGGGAGGAGCAATAGCCATGTATCAGTTTTGTCTTAAGATACAGCGCAGCGTTGGAAACCACCTGCGAGGAGATTCTGAATGAAGATGCGCTCACATGTTGGCATCA
>WNFM01106306.1_pt2 | contig 16188 bp, 21 predicted proteins | sample 5400271 | NCBI WGS metagenome assembly WNFM01 (sample SAMN13153352, study PRJNA577476) | soil metagenome | isolation source: 60 cm saprolite on Douglas fir-dominated hillslope | place: USA:California | collected 2013-09-17
CGCCCGGTCGGTTGCGGCCAGTGCCAGGTGCCGCGATCTGGGAAACGGGAGCTGGGGCATGGAGAGCGCGGAACCTAGCCCAACCACGGACCCGGCGAAAGCCCTCCGGCCAGAGGAGGAAGGGGCCATTTTCGGCGGGCAGCAGCTGTCGGCCTTCGGCGCTCCTGGGCGGCCTACGGCACCGTACCGATGTCGCATTGACTCCCGGCCGCCCCTCCCACAGATTGCGGCGGCACGCGCGGGATAGGACGGCGGGAGGATGGCCGGCGCCCCGCAAGCGATCTAGCTTTCGAACTCTTTTCAGCAGAGGAACGACAAACATGGGCTCCCTTTTCGAGACGATGGCGCACCACTGGAACGGCGGCGGCATCGGCATGTACCCGATCGCGCTCTGCCTGGTTTTCGCGATCGCGGTCATCATCGACCGCATCCAGGTGCTCTTCTTCGCCGCCAGCGTGGACAAGGAGCAGTTCCTCCGCGGCCTGAAGACGCACATCTTCAACGGCGATCTCGACAAGGCCATCAGCTACACCGCCGGCCAGAAGGCGACGCCGCTGACCAACATCGTCAAGGCCGGGCTGATCAACGTCCCCAAGGGCGAGGATGAAGTGCAGGCGGCGATGGACGAGGCCAGCCTGCGCGAGATGCCGCGCATCGAGAAGCGCACGGGCTACCTGGCGATGATCGGAAACGTCGCCACGCTGGTCGGCCTCCTCGGCACCATCCTCGGCCTCATCAAGAGCTTCGCCGGCGTGGCGGGCGTCGACGCCTCCGAGAAGGCCCGCGTCCTCTCCGACGGCATCGCGGAAGCGATGAACTGCACCGCCTTCGGCTTGATCGTGGCCATCCCGTCGCTGGTCGCCTTCTCGCTCCTGCAGGGCCGCACGCAGCACATGATCGACGACATCAACGAAACCTCGGTCGGCGTGCTCAACCTGATCGTGTCCAACAAGGACAAGATGCGCATTCCGGCCAACCTGCCCCAGCAGTAAGCGGAGCCGACCATGGCTGGCGCGTCACCGCAGGAACATACCGGGAAGGGCGGGAAGAAGCCGCTGGACGCCGAGCTCAACCTCGTGCCGTTCATCGACCTGCTTTCCTGCTGCATCGCCTTCCTTCTCATCACCGCGGTCTGGACGCAGATCGCGGGGCTCCAGGTCGCCTCCTCGGGCGGCGTGCCGGATCCGCAGAAGCAGGAGACCACCATCGACGTCAAGCTGCTGCTCACCGAGAAGGGCTACGCGCTCACCATGGCGGGAGCGCAGATCGACATTCCCAAGGTGAACAGCAAGGACGGCGTCCCGGCGTTCGATCGCAAGACGCTCGACGAAAAATTGAAGACCCTCAAGGCCAGCCTTCCCGACCAGAGCGCGATCACGGTCCAGCCCGAGGACGCGGTGGCCTACTCTGACCTGGTCGAGACGGTGGACAGCTGTCTGGGCCAGCAACTGCGCAACGTCACCGTTGCGCCGATGAACTAGGGAGCGACGCACAATGGCCATCGTCACTCCAGGAAAGCGCCCCGGCGAACGCGTCGCCGCCAGCAAAGTCGTCGGCAAGAAGTTCGGCCGCGGGAAGCGGGGCGGCTACGCCAGCCTGATGCTCACCTCGCTGGTCGACGTCATGACCATCATCGTCATCTTCCTCCTCATGAACTTCTCCGCCACCGGCGAAGTGCTCTACATGTCGAAGGACATCAAGCTGCCCGACGCCTGGCACGGCGCGCAGCTGGAGCGCGCGCCGGTGATCTCGGTCTCGGGCGAGGCGGTGACGTTCGACGGCAAGATGTTGCTGTTGACGGCCGACCTGGAAAAGGGCGACGTCCTCAACGTGCCCGAGCTGGAGGACGCGCTCCGCGACGAGAAGCGGCGCTACGAGCAGATCCACGCCAACGACCCGGACCACCCCTTCAAGGGCCTGGTCAACGTGCAGGCCGATCGGCACATCGCCTTCAAGGTGATCAAGCGGGTGATGTTCGCCTGCAACCAGAGCGGGTTCGGCAACATCAACTTCGCCGCGCTTTCCCGCGAGGGCTCCAAGACGGTCGCGACGAACTAGAAAAGCAAAATCTCACCGCGGAGACGCGGAGGACGCAGAGGTTTCTTTTCCAAAATCCTCCTCTGCGACCTCCGTGCCTCCGTGGTGCGCTTTGGCCTCTTTACATCGACTGCGCGGCGCTCTATGGTGCGCCGCCCTAAAAACCAGCTGGAGAGTTGCATTCATGCAGAAGCTCAAGAATTTGTGCCGTGCCTTGCCCGTTGCCCTCGTCGCGCTGCTGCTTGCGCCCGCCGCCCGCGCCGACGAAGCCAAGCTGATCCTTCCCGACCTCTCGAGCGTCCAGTTCCTCGGGATGAGCGGCAAGAGCCTCCTGCTCGCCGGCCTGGTGGTCTGCGCGCTGGGCCTGGTCTTCGGCATGACCATCTTCCAGCAGTTGAAGAAGCTGCCGGTGCACAAGAGCATGCTCGAGGTCTCCGAGCTGATCTACGAGACCTGCAAGACGTACCTCATCACGCAGGGCAAGTTCATCCTCATCCTCGAAGCCTTCATCGGCACCATCATGGTGATCTACTTCGGCTGGCTGCGCTCGTTCCCGGCCGCGAAGGTGATCACCATCGTGGTCTTCAGCCTCCTCGGCATCGCCGGCAGCTACGGCGTCGCCTGGTTCGGAATCCGCGTCAACACCTTCGCGAACTCGCGCACCGCCTTCGCCTCGCTCAAGGGCAAGCCCTACCCGACCTACGCCATTCCGCTCAAGGCGGGCATGTCGATCGGGACCATGCTGATCAGCATCGAATTGCTGATGATGCTCTGCATCCTCCTCTTCGTTCCGGTCGACTACGCCGGCCCCTGCTTCATCGGGTTCGCCATCGGCGAGTCGCTGGGCGCCTCCGCGCTGCGCATCGCGGGCGGCATCTTCACCAAGATCGCCGACATCGGCAGCGATCTGATGAAGATTGTATTTAATATAAAAGAGGACGACGCGCGCAACCCGGGCGTCATCGCCGACTGCACCGGCGACAACGCGGGCGACAGCGTGGGCCCCTCGGCCGACGGCTTCGAGACCTACGGCGTCACCGGCGTCGCGCTCATCAGCTTCATCCTGCTGGCGGTCCACCAGCCTGCGGTCCAGGTGCAGCTCCTCGTCTGGATCTTCGCGATGCGCATCATGATGATCGTCGCCTCGGTCGGCTCCTATCTCGTCAACGAGGCCATCGCCAAGGCGCGCTACGCAACCGCCGACAAGATGGACTTCGAGGCGCCGCTCACGTTCCTCGTGTGGCTGACCTCGATCGTCTCGGTGGTGCTCACCTTCGTCGTCAGCTACCTGCTCATTCCCAGCCTCGGCGGCGACACCACCATGTGGTGGAAGCTGTCGCTCATCATCACCGCCGGCACGCTCGCGGGCGCCATCATCCCCGAGATCGTCAAGGTCTTCACCTCGACGAACTCGGCGCACGTGCGCGAAGTGGTCACCGCATCGCGCGAGGGCGGAGCGTCGCTCAACGTGCTCTCCGGGCTCATCGCCGGCGACTTCAGCGCCTACTACATGGGCATGGCCATCGTCGCGCTGATGGGCGTTGGTTACCTCGTCTCCGGATACGGACTCGGCGCGCTCATGCTGGCGCCGCCCGTCTTCGCCTTCGGCCTGGTGGCCTTCGGCTTCCTCGGCATGGGACCCGTGACCATCGCGGTCGACAGCTACGGCCCGGTCACCGACAACGCCCAATCGGTCTACGAGCTGTCGGTCATCGAGACGCTGCCGGGCATCGAGGCGGAGGTGAAGAAGGACTTCGGCTTCGACCTCTCGTTCGAGAAAGCCAAGCACTTCCTCGAGGAGAACGACGGCGCCGGCAACACCTTCAAGGCGACCGCGAAGCCCGTGCTCATCGGCACCGCGGTCGTCGGCGCGACCACCATGATCTTCTCGATCATCATGGTGCTCACGAACGGGCTGCAGCCGCAGTTCATGCAGAATCTCTCGATCCTGCACGCGCCCTTTTTGCTGGGCCTCGTCACCGGCGGCGCCGTCATCTACTGGTTCACCGGCGCTTCTACGCAGGCGGTCTCCACCGGCGCCTACCGCGCGGTCGAGTTCATCAAGGCGAACATCAAGCTCGACGGCGCGGTCAAGGCCTCGATCGAAGACTCCAAGGCGCAGAAGGGCATGTGGAACATCTTCCTCGTGGTCTTCTTCTCGACGCTCGCCTTCGCCTGCCTCGAGTCCTACTTCTTCATCGGCTACCTGATCTCGATCGCGCTCTTCGGCCTCTACCAGGCCATCTTCATGGCCAACGCGGGCGGCGCCTGGGACAACGCGAAGAAAGTGGTCGAAGTGGAGCTGAAGGCCAAGGGAACGCCGCTGCACGCCGCGGTCGTCGTCGGTGACACGGTGGGCGACCCCTTCAAGGACACGAGCTCGGTGGCGATGAACCCGATCATCAAGTTCACCACCCTCTTCGGCCTGCTCGCCGTCGAGCTGGCGACCGAGATGCAGACCTCGACGCGCCTCGTGCTGGCGGCCATCTTCTTCGCCGTCTCGGTGGTGTTCGTCTGGCGCAGCTTTTACGGGATGCGCATCCAGTCGGGTGTCCGCGCGGCCGAGAGCGAGCGGCCCGCCGCCAAGGCCGCCTGATCACAGCTTCCGATCAACCACGGAGCGCGCCGAGCACACGGAGTTCGATCCAGAGGTTCTCTCTGCGCTTCGTGCGCTCCGTGGTTGATCTGTTCTGAAGAAGCGCCCTGACGTTATAGTGCGCCGCGTGGATGACTCCGAGCGGTTGTTCCGCGCGCTGCCGCACCTGCCGATCTTTCCGCTGCCGGGCGCGGTGCTCCTGCCGCTCTCGGCCGTCCCGCTGCACGTCTTCGAGCCGCGCTACCGCAAGATGACGCGCGACTGCGACCAGGGTTACCGGGTCATCGCCGTCGCCAACATTCCCAACGAGGAAGCCGCGGTCGAGCGGCCGCCGCGCGTCTGTCCGGTCGTCGGCGTGGGCGTGCTGACGCGGGTGGAGAAGCTCGCCGACGGGCGCTTCAACATCGTCCTGCGCGGCGCCGGGCGGGCGCGCATCCTCGAGGAGCTGCCCTCGGGCGAGCCCTACCGGCTGGTGCGCGCCGAGCGGCTGGTGGCCTCGCTCCCGCTCTCGCCGCGCGTGCCGCTGCTCGTCGACGGGCTCAAGCGGCTGATGCTCGCACTCTCGGCCGCGCGCCGCACTCCCGAGACGCAGGCGCTGGTCCAGCTCGCCGCTCGCGCGCGCGATCCGGGGGATCTCGCCGACGTGGTGGCGGCCGCCGTGATCTCGACGCCGCGCGAGCGCCAGGCGGTGCTGGAGGCCGTCGAGATCCTGCCCAGGCTGGAATTGGTCACGCAGGCCGCCGCGTCGATGCTGGCGCAGACCGCAAACAGCGCCGAGGCCCCCAACTGATGCGCAAACTCGTTCCTTTGCTGGCGCTGCTGCTCGCCGGCTGTCCCGACCAGCTCGGCCAGGAGTGTCCGCCGCACACCGTCTCGGTGGGGCAGTACACGCTCAGCTTCGCAGGCCAACACCCATCGAACGAATGCAAGGCGCTGCCGTCCGCCGACGCGGGCACGCCCTTGCCCATCGCGGTCGACGACGGCGGACAGAACGGCGCCACCTTCTGCCTCGGGAGCGGCGGCAGCGACGGCGGCGCGCAGCTCTCGCTGGTGATCGCAGGCAAGGGCGTGCGCACCAGCGACGTCCTCGACGACGGCGGCTTCCATTTCACCGGCCACACCGATCCGATCCCGGGCACCGCCTGCGTCTGCCCGGTGGCCATCGACGAGAGCTTGGACGGCTACCTGCAGACCACGCCTGCGGGTCCCGTCGCGGTGCAGGCGGACGGCGGACTGCCGGCGATCACCGGCATCGCCGGCGCGCTCAGCGACCTGCTCTCGACCGACGCCGGCACCACCGGCTGCCTCTGCACGTTGCCCTGCCAGGTCACCTACGGCATCTCGGGCACGCGCTTCTGATGCGGGCAGTGGTGCTCTTCTCGGGCGGGCTCGATTCCTCCACCTGCCTCGCCGTCGCCCGCCAGGACGGCTTCGAGCCGCACGCGCTTTCGGTGCGCTACGGCCAGCGGCACGAGCACGAGCTGAAGGCGGCCGAGCGGATAGCGCAGGCGATGAACGTGCCGCTCAAGCAGGTCGCGCTCGACCTGCGCGCGATCGGCGGATCCGCGCTGACGGCGGATATCGACGTTCCTAAAGACGCTCCTATGGGCGGGGGAATACCCGTTACTTACGTTCCGGCGCGCAACACCGTCCTGCTCGCTCTCGCCCTCGGGTACGCCGAGACTCTCGGGGCGCAGGACCTGTATATCGGCATCAATGCCATCGATTATTCCGGCTATCCCGACTGCCGGCCCGCCTTCGTCGAAGCGTTCGAGAAGCTGGCCAACGTCGCGACCGCGGCGGCGGTGGAAGGCCGCGCCCGTTACCGGGTGCACGCTCCGCTCATTCAACTGTCCAAAGCTGAAATCGTCGGGTTGGGTACGCGGCTCGGCGTCCCTTATGCGCTGACGCACTCGTGCTATGACCCCGATGCCGAAGGGCGCGCCTGCGGCCATTGCCCAGGGCTTTCGCGACGCCGGGATCTCCGATCCCACCGTCTACTCCCCGAGGTGAACCCATGCTGAGCCTTCTCGTTGCCATGCTCCTCGCGCAGGCCCACGTTCACGACGCCCCCGAGCACAACCCGCCGCCGGTGGCCAAGGACGCTCCCAAGCCCATGGGCAGCAGCGTGCAGTTGAAAGTCGGCGCCGAGACATCGACCGCGTACGTGGCGAAGCCCAAGGACAAGGCCAAGGGCGCGGTCCTCGTCGTGCACGAGTGGTGGGGCCTCACCGACTGGGTGAAGCACATGGCCGACGAGCTCGCCGGGCAGGGTTACCTCGCGCTCGCGGTCGATCTCTACAAGGGCAAGATGACCAGCGACCCCAAGGAAGCGATGGCGCTGATGCAGGCCAAGGACGAGACCTGGGGCGACGCCGTCGAGGAAGCGGGCATCGAGTGGCTGAAGGCGAACTCGGGCGGGGCGAAAGTCGCCACCATCGGCTGGTGCATGGGCGGCGGCGAGTCGCTCAAGGCCTCGCTCAACGACCCGAAGGACGTGAGCGCGACCATCATGTTCTACGGCCGGCCCGTCGAGGAGGTGGCGAAGCTCAAGACGCTGCAGGGTCCGGTGCTCGGGATCTGGGGGAACCTGGACAAGAGCTTCACGCCGGAGACGGTGGCGGCTTTCGACAAGGCGCTCACCGAGGCGGGAGTGAAGCACCAGTTCCACGCATACGACGCGGGCCACGGCTTCGCCAACCCGTCGAGCGGAGCGTACAGCACCGACGCGGCCAAGGACGCGTGGCACAAGACCCTAACGTTCCTCGCCACGAACCTGCGCTAATCCGGGGACACCATACAGATTTAGGTCTGATCAGACGAAAATCCGTATGGTGTCCCCGCATTCCTTCGAGCTGGAAGCTGTCGAATCGTTCCGTAGAAGCGCAGCGCGGCTTCGCCGGCGCGCTGCAGGTCGCGATTGTTCAAGTAGGCGACCACCGGCGAAGCGATCACCGGCACCGCGCGCCCCAGCTGCGCGAGGCCGCGCTTGGTGAGCGCTTTCTCGGCGATGCGCGCGAGCAGCTTGGGCCCGGCCCTGCCGGCGATGTTCACCGTGTCGGCGCCGTTGGAGTAGCCCAGCACCTCGAAGACCTCGTCGCGCGCGCGCTGCGATTTCAGGTTCACCTTGTGCAGGAGCGCGATCTCCATGATCAGCGTTAGCTGCAGCGCGGTGACGAAGGCGAGGTCCGCCGGCACCAGGATGATTCCGAAGAGTCCGGAGACGAGGCCGCCGGTCGCCGCCCAGGTCTTCTTGGTATCGGTCAGCCGCTGCGCGATCTCCGGCGACGGCGCGCTCGGGTATTTCTCGCGCGCCTCGTCGACGCGCACGCGGCAGCGGCCGATCTCGTCGACGTAGACGCGCCAGAGGCGCTCCTGAATGCTGGCGGGGAGCATCACGCCTGCGATTCTAACAGCGGTCAGAGAACCTCGCGCGAGCCTCGGGCTACGCGGGGGCGCAGACCTGGCGGAGAATGTCCAACTCCTCGAGGGCCTTGCCGGCGCCCATCACCACCGAGCTGAGCGGGTCTTCGGCGAGGAACACCGGCAGGCCCGTCTCTTCGCGCAGAAGCGCGTCGAGGTTCTTCAAGAGCGCGCCGCCGCCCGCGAGCACGATGCCGCGATCGGCGATGTCACCCGCGAGCTCGGGAGGTGTGCGCTCGAGCGTGACCTTGACCGCCTCGACGATGGCGTTGACCGGCTCGGCCAGCGCGTCGCGGATCTCGTCCGACGAGACCGTCAGCGTGCGCGGTACGCCGGCGACGAGATCGCGGCCCTTGATGTCCATCGTCAAGACCTCATCGGTCGGGTACGCATTTCCGATGCCCATCTTGATCAGCTCGGCAGTTCGCTCGCCAATGAGGAGGTTATATTTTCTTTTGATGTGCTGGATGATCGCCTCATCCATCTTGTCGCCGCCGACGCGCACGCTCTTCGCGAAGACGATGCCCGCGAGCGAGATCACCGCGACGTCGCTGGTGCCGCCGCCGATGTCGACGATCATGTTTCCCGACGGCTCGGTGATGGGGAGGCCCGCGCCGATCGCCGCCGCCATCGGCTGTTCGATCAAATATACTTCGCGCGCGCCCGCGCTCTCGGCCGCTTCGCGGACCGCGCGCCGCTCCACCTCGGTGATGCCCGAGGGAATGCCGATGATGATGCGCGGCTTCACCAAGGTCGAGCGGTTGTGCGCGGCGCGGATGAAGTAGCGCAGCATCGCTGCGGTGATCTCGAAGTCGGCGATCACGCCGTCCTTCATCGGCCGGATGGCGACGATGTTGCCCGGCGTGCGGCCGAGCATCTCTTTGGCTTCTTTTCCGACCGCCAGGACCTTCTTTCCGCCGCGCGAATCCTGTTGCACGGCGACCACGCTCGGCTCGTTGGAGACGATGCCCATGCCGCGGATGTAGATGAGCGTGTTCGCGGTGCCGAGATCGATCGCCAGGTCCCTGGAGAAGAGCTTGTAGATCCCGTTGAACATGAGGTGCGCGTACCCGCAGCGAAAGAGGAGGGCGGACCGTAGCAAACGCCCGCCCGGGCCGCAACGCGCTCCGTCACAACCGTGTCCACTGGATTCTTGCAGGTCCCCTCGATGGGGCCCCATCGGTCGGGGATCGGTTGTCGCGTGAGGCGCGCAAGCGTAGATCCCGCCCATGCAAATCCCCAGAGGCGACGAGCGGCGGCAGAACCTGATCGGCGGCGAGTGGCGCGCGCCCTCCACCGAGAAGTACGAGCCGTGCGTCAACCCGGCCGACACGCGCGAGGTGCTGGGCCACTTTCCCCGCAGCGGCGCGGCGGACGCGAAGGCCGCGGTCGACGCTGCGGCCAAAGCATTTCCTGCCTGGGCCGCGACGCCGGCTCCCGAACGCGGGCGCATCATCGGGGCGCTCTGCCGCGAAGAGGGCAAGGTCTTCAGCGAAGCGCGCGGCGAGATCCTGAAGGGCCTCAACCTGCTCGAGTTCTACGCCGGCGAGGGCTTCCGCCAGCACGGCAAGACGCTGCCGTCGGAGTCGCGCGCGACGCTCGCATTCACGCTGCGCCAACCGGTCGGGCCGGTCGCGCTCATCACGCCCTGGAACTTCCCGTTCGCAATTCCGGTGTGGAAGACCGCGCCCGCGCTGGTGGCGGGCTGCACGGCGGTCTTGAAGCCCGCCTCGCTCACGCCCATCTGCACGCATCTGCTCGCCGAGGCGCTGGTCGAGGCCGGATTGCCGGCGGGCGTTCTCAACGTCGTCACGGGACCGGGCAGCGCCGTCGGCGACGTGCTGGTCGACGACCCGCGCATCCGCGCCATCAGCTTCACGGGCTCGAACGAGATCGGCATGCGCCTCAACCAGCGCGCGGCCGCTCGCGGCGTGCGCGTGACGGCGGAGATGGGCGGCAAGAATCCGGTCATCGTCCTCGACGACGCCGATCTCGAGCTCGCCGCCGAGGGAATTCTCCAGGGCGCGTTCGGCAGCACCGGCCAGCGCTGCACAGCCACCTCGCGCGTGGTCGTCACGCCGGGCGTCGCGGGCAAGCTCACCGAGGCCATCGTCGAGCGCGCGCGCAAGATCCGCGTCGGCAACGGCATGACGGCTGGCGTGCAGATGGGGCCGGCGGTCGATCTGTCGCAGCTGCGCACCGACATCGACTCGATCGCGGCGGCGCGTGCGGATGGCGCGCGGCTCCTCTGCGGCGGCGAGCGTATGACCGCCGCGGAGTACGAGCACGGCTTTTTCTGCGCGCCCACCGTCTTCGACAAGGTCGAGCCCGGCACGCGACTCGCGCGCGAAGAAGTCTTCGGCCCCGTGCTGGCGCTGCAGTCCGCGCGCGACGCCGACGAGGCGGTGCAGCTCGCCAACGATGTGCAGTTCGGTCTGACCGCCAGCATCTACACGCGCGACTACTTCCAGGTGATGCGCTTCGTCGAGCGCGCCGAGGTCGGCATGCTGCACGTCAACCAGCCCACCGTCGGCGGCGAGGCGCAGCTTCCCTTCGGCGGCATCAAGTCGACCGGCGTGGGCGAGAAGGAGATGGCCGAAGAGGGCGCGAACTTCTTCACCCACTTGAAGACGGTCTGGCTCGACTACACCGGCGCGAAGCGCACCTCGAGCATTTACTGAGGGCTTACAGCCACCTACAGCGAGGCTTGACGTTCCCGTAACGGCTTGGCACCCTGTTGGATTCTCAGGAGGGGAGCCCCGATGGTGTCGCGCCGGCCAAAGATCTCGCGGGTTCTCTCCGCGCTGGCCGGCCTCGCCTTCGGGCTTCTCGGCGCGGAGATGACGTTCGGCTCGCTGCGGCCCGAGGAGCAGCGCACGGACGCGGTGCTCTACTCGATCGAGGTGCGCAACGACGCGGGCGACCTGCTCGCGAGCCCGATGCTGGTCGGCAAGGAAGGCCAGCCGGTGCACCTGAATTTCGCGGGCCCGCACTCCGACCCGATGGCGATGTCGCTCGATCTCGATCCGCAGTCTGCCGGCGGCGACAACCTGTGCCTCGGTTATCGGCTCTCCATCGACGACGGCTTCGCGCACGCGGGGCGTCTTGGCGTCTCCTACGGCGAGCAGCGGTCGGTGCAGATCCGCGGCGGCGGCGAGTCGCTGCGGCTCTCGCTCGTGGTCGCGCGCGCGCGCTCGCCGGAGTTCGGCCGCATTCTCCTGGGCCGCCGCCGTCCGACCACGTAGCCCGCGTGATAGAGCGGGTGGATGCCCGATCTCGCGCAAACTGAACGCCGCCTCGCTCTCTTCTGCCGCATCTCCGCCCTCGTCTATGCGTTCGGCGCGTTCAGCTTCGCTGCCACTCCGCGTCTGACCTTCCGCCTCATCACGCTCGACCAGGCGCCCGTCGGCTGGACCGCGCAGGCGATGTTCTGGAACGTGCTCGCCGTCGCCATGATGACGGCCATCGCCACCGCCTGCTGGCTGGCCGCGCCCGCTCCCGTCGAGCGCCGCTATCTGCTCATCCCGGTCGTGGTCGCGAAGCTGACTTCCAGCGTGCTCGCGGCGCTCCACCTCATCCGATTTCACGAGCCGGGCTGGCAGGCTGTCGGAGCGATCATCCTCACCGACTTCCCGCTCTTCCTGCTGACGCTCCTCGCCTGGCGCGCAGCCGAAGCGAAGCGCGCTGCCTAATCGGTTTGACCGATGCCCGACAGTCGCGGCGCGCGTTAAGCCCATGCGCGACATCCGGGGGTGTCATGCAGGTCAGCCGCGATCAGCTCGTCGAGGACAGCGTCTTCATCCTCCAGTGCCTGCGCCAGAATGCGCGCGGCGGCCGGCAGAACGGCCTCGATGAAGTGCGCAGCACGCTCGAGGGATCGGTCGCGCTCGACCTCGCCGCCTACGTCGCCTTCCTGAAGCGCTTCGGCTACGTCGAGCTCGACGCCCAGTCGCTCAAGGTGACGCCGCAAGGCGATCGCGCTGCGCAGGGCGACGCCGACGTGTCCCGTCAGGTGCAGGACCATTTCCGTCAGGTGCTCGAGAACGGCGCTGAGCCGGGGAGCGCGGCCTTCGAGGCGCTCTTGCTCGACACGCAGCCGCAAGTGCAGCAGCCAGCCGGCGAGGAGGTGGCCGCCATCGGGTCGCCCGTCCTCGCCCCCGTGGAGGGTGAATTGGGTCAGGGACCGCTCAGCCGCGTGCGCGCGGCGCGTTCCGGCGAATTGGGCCTGGTGGTTGCGCTCAAGGAGTACAAGCCGCTCTGGGAGTCGCTGCCGTGGCTCTCTCGCGCCGAGTTGGCGCGGCGGGTGCGGCGCGAAGCGCAGGCGCAGGCGCAGCTGGGCCGCCGCTCGCGGCTTCCACGCTGCGCGACAAGCTCTCGCGCGAGCGGATGCCGGCGTGGCAGGCGATGCGCCTTGGCGCACAGGTGGCGCACGCGCTCGCCCACGCCCACGCGCAGGGCCTGGTGCACGGCGCGCTCAAGCCCGAGAACGTGCTGCTCGACCGCTCCGGCAACGTCCTGCTCTCGGACTTCGGCGCGGCCCGCCTGGTCTCGCTGCCGCCCACCGCACAGCCCGGCCCGCGCGTGGTGGTCGAGCTGGGCGATGCGCGCTACCGCGCTCCCGAAGTCTCGGCGAACGATCCGGCCGGCACGCAGGGCGACGCCTTCGCGCTGGGCGCTCTCCTGCACGAGATGCTCGCGGGGACGCCCGGCGGAATGTTGCCGCGCGATCTTCCGGCGCAGCTTCTCGAGCTGCTCGAGGGTCTCGGCAACGCCGATCTCGTCAAGCGCCCCAGCCTCGCTGCCTCCGCGGCTCTCCTCGCCCGCCTGCTCGCGCCGCACCCGCTCTTCGCGTTGTGACCTGACATTCCCTTGTTTTGACCCGTGTGCCTTGACGGCAGCGCGGTCGATCCGGCGCGTTGCGCCTCCACCAGGGTGGAGCTCGCTCCCCCCTGGACCCCCCAACTGAAGGGATCAGCTCAGCCGCGCGCGGGATCGGATCGGCGGGCCCTTTCCTTTCCGCCCGCAGGCGTTACATTGCGCGCCATCGAGGGGCGGAGTTCCCATGATCGGCGTGGTCGTCGCGACGCACGGCAACCTTGCGCAAGAGATGATCCGCACCGCGGAGGCGGTGGTGGGCAAGCTCGCGCAAACGGTCCCGGTCAGCGTGGTGGCCACCGCGCCCGACGTGCGCAAGACGATCGCGGAGGCGATCCGCAGCGTCGATCAGGGCGACGGCGTGCTCCTGCTCACCGACCTTCTCGGCGGCTCGCCCACCAACCTCTGCCTCTCGTTCCTCGACGAGCGCAAGGTCGAGGTGGTCACCGGGGTCAACCTGCCCATGCTCCTCAAGCTGGACGGCCTGCGCTCGTCCGGGAAGCCCATCGTCGAGGTGGCGCACGACCTGGCCGAGGCAGGCCAGAAGGCCATCGGCCACGCGAGCGACCTCTTGCGGAGGATGCTGTGACGAAGCCCGCCCCGCCAGGCGTCGCGCTGGTGCGGGTGGACAACCGCCTGGTCCACGGGCAGGTGCTGGAAGCGTGGCTCCCCGCGCTCGACGCGCACGGCATCCTCGTCGCCGACGACGAAGCGGCGGGCAACGTGCTGGCGCGCTCGGCGATGTCGCTGGCCATTCCGCCCAAGGTGAACTTCCAGGTGCTGCGCGTGCAGGCCGCGGCGGAGCTGCTCAAACCGGGCGGCAAGGGCCCGCAGTCGCCGCGCACTCTGGTTCTCCTGCGCGATGTGCGCGATGCGGTCGCGCTGCACGAGCTGGGCGTGCTCATTCCGCAGCTCAACCTCGGCAACGTCCACTTCGGCGCGGGCCGCAAGCAGGTGGCCCCCTCGGTTTTCCTCGACGCCGGAGAGCTGGAAGGGCTGTTGAGGCTGGCGAACGACGGCACCAAGGTCGAACTGCGCGCGGTGCCGGCGGAGCCGCCGATGCTCTTCAGCGAGATCAAAGCGCGCTTCAACGGGGCCTGACACCGGGGCTCGCTTCGATCCGGCGCGACGGATCGCCAACGAAGGGTATAAGCAGAACCCATGCTTCCGCTCCCGCCCGGCGGCGCGCTGCACCTGCTCGCACTCGCGGCCATCGCGGCGCTCCTCGGCGGGCTCTCCGCGGTCGAGCGCAAGGGCGCTTTCCAGCTGATGCTCTCGCGCCCGCTGGTGCTCTCCGCAGTTCTCGGCTGGGCGCTGGGCGACGCGCGCGCCGGGCTGACGCTGGGCGTTCCGCTGGAGCTGCTCTTCCTCGGCGGCGTCAATCTGGGCGGCAACCTGCCCGACAACGAGTCGCTGCTGGCGGCGGCGCTGACGTCGATGGTGGTGCCAGCGGGGATCATCGCGCGCACCGGCGTCGACGCGCCGCTCGCCGGGATGGGCCTCGCGCTGCTCTTTCCCTTGGCGCTCTTCGGGCGGCGGCTCGAGCGCGCCTCGGAATTCCGCAACGGGCAGCTGATGGACGAGGCCATCACGCGCGCCGCGCACGGCGATCCGACGGGCCCGCGGGTCAACCTGCGCGGCCTGCTGCTGCCCTTCGCGGCGGCGGCCGGGATCTGCGCTCTCTCGGTGATGGTCGCGCCGCTCCTCGGCGAGCTGCGGGTGCGTGCGACGCCCGGCATGCTCTCCGGACTCGAGGGAGCGTGGCACGCGGTCTGGGCGGTCTCGGCGGCGTGCGCCATCCGCGCCATCCGCGATCCGCGCGCGCCGGCGACGGCGGGCCTCTCGGCGGCCGCGGTGATCGCGGCAGGCCTCGTCGTGGTTGGCCTGCGATGACCGCCGACGTTGCCACGGCTGCGCGGCGCGTTTCGACGGCGGGCCTCCTGCGCGTCTTCTGGCGCTCGCTCTTCCTGCAAGCCGCGTGGAACCCGCGCGGGATGCAGAACGTCGGCTTCGCCGACGCCATCTCGCCCGCGCTGGCCGAGCTCTACCCAGATCCCGCCGAACGCGCCCGGGCCGCCGCTCGCCACCTCGAGTTCTTCAACTGCCACCCGTATCTTGCCGCGGCCATCCTGGGCGGCGCGGTCCGGCTGGAGGAGCGCGTCGCCAGCGGCGAGGCCCCCGCGCAGACCGTCTCCAGCTTCAAGAGCACGCTCGGCCCGCCCTTCGCGGCGCTGGGCGACGGCTTTTTCTGGCTGGCGCTACGGCCCGCGACCGCGCTGCTCGCCTGCGCCACCGAGCCGTTCCTGGGCCTCTGGTGCATCGCGGTCTTCCTCGTGCTCTACAACGCCGTGCACTTGACGGCGCGCAGCTGGCTCTTCGCCACCGGCTACTCGCGCGGCGAGGGAGTGGTCGACGCGATCGGGCGCGCGCATTTCGCCAACGCCACTCCGCTCCTCAAGGCTTGCGGCGCGGTCCTGGCGGGCGCGCTGGCGGCGAGGTCGGTGCTGGCGGCCGGCCTGCCGGGGCGGCCGTTCCACGCGCTGCTCGTTGCATCGACCATCGTCGGAGCCGCGATCGTCGCCCTGGTGCTCGGCCTTGCGCTCGGCGCGCCGTTCTTCTAGCTCTGGAGACTCATGGCTGACGACACCGTCGAAAAGAACTGTATCGTGCGCAACAAGATGGGCCTGCACGCGCGGCCCGCTGCGCAGATCGTCTCGACGGCCAACAAGTTCCCCTGCGACGTCACGCTGCTCAAGGACGGCCAGAACGTCAACGGCAAGAGCATCATGGGCGTCCTCATGCTGGCGGCCGCGCTGGGGAGCACGGTGGTCGTCCGCACCGAGGGAGAGAAGGCGCGGGAATGCGCCGACGCCATCGCGGAGCTGTTCGAGAAGGGCTTCAACGAACCGCTGGGTTAGCTCTCCGTGCGCGTCAACAATCGCCTGATGTTTCCGGCGTGGCGCACGATGATGATCAGCGCCACCGCTGCGAGGCCGTAGAGCGACGGCCGGCTGCTGGTCACTGAAGCGACCGCCAGCGAGACCACCACTCCGGCGAGCGAGCCGACGCTGGAGATGCGCAGCAAGAGGAAGAGCGTGAGCCAGGTGACGCCGCCGGCGAGCGCTGCCCAGGGAGCGAGCGCAAGAGACACGCCGAGCCCGGTCGCCACACCCTTTCCTCCGCGGAAACGCAGCCAGACCGGAAAGCAGTGGCCGATCACCGCGGCCACGGCGCACGCGGGCGCAAGCAACGGCGGC
>WNFM01358058.1_pt2 | contig 16184 bp, 12 predicted proteins | sample 5400271 | NCBI WGS metagenome assembly WNFM01 (sample SAMN13153352, study PRJNA577476) | soil metagenome | isolation source: 60 cm saprolite on Douglas fir-dominated hillslope | place: USA:California | collected 2013-09-17
CACCCTCGACGTCTGGCGATACTTGATTCCCGCGGTGCCGATGGTGGGGTTCCTGCTGTCCCTTTTCGCCGTCGAACTGGCCGAAACCATCGCGTGCCTGCGGAGGGGCTGATCGCACCATTCGCGACCGAAGCAGTCATCTAGGATGATTTGGCAAGCCAAGAAGCGCCTTGCTGACTAAAGGCACCATGTGCTGTCGGCGCTGCGAGCTCTCGTTCGTCCTCTGGGCGGACGCCGCCGAAGCCGGGCTTCAGATCGGTTCGCTGGCCACACCCGTCAACCGCAGCAACACGGAGGAAGCTATGACTCACGGAAGTTTCGTCTGGAATGAGCTCTATACGCGTGATGTCGAGGCAGCCAAGGCGTTCTATGCCGGAACCATCGGCTGGACGTTCGAGGGCATGCCGATGCTGCACCAGAACCGCACCTACTGGATCACCAAGGCGGGGGGCAAGCCGGTCGCCGGCATCCTCGATATGCGCGGAATCGTTCCCGATACCGATCCGCCGCACTGGCTGAGCTATCTCGAAGTCGACGACGTCGATCGACGCGTTGCCGAAATCGAGAGCCATGGCGGCAGAATCGTCCGGCCACCGTTCGACGTACCCAATTTCGGGCGCATTGCTATCGGGGCGGACGCGACCGGCGCATTCATGGGCTGGGTGACGTCGAAACGCTGACCGCGACCTCAGTGCGGCCGCGCCGGAGCGAGCAACGCGTCCGGCGCCGCAATAGGCCAGAACCGCCCAAAGTGACCTTCTTCGGACATCGACTATCGATTCCCATCGGACATGTTACGATGGTCACAAGCAAAATTCGCCCCACAAGCCGCAATCCGCGAGCATTGACGGCTCAATGCGCCAGAAATCTGTAGGCGGCGATCAGAGCCACCATGGCTGCGAAAATCAGCTCGTCTGCGAATGTGACGCAAATGGACGTCGGGGCATCCTTTGCTACTAGCCGCCGATTTCGCTGCTGAGCGTGGGCCCGAATAGCTCCCATCTCTCGCCCTTAAACCTCCTAAGCTGTAGCTGCTTGATCGGCGCGAAATCGATCGGGCTGGTGTTGATCGTGATGCCGGGCAGCAGGTTGGTGGTCCTGAAATCCTTGAGGTTTGCGGCTTGCTTCATCACGTTCACGCGCGTGAGGTTGTCGCCGCACCGCTTCAGCACCTGGACCAACGCCTGCGCTACATTATAGCCGCTCATCACGTTACCGTCGGCCCGGTTGCCTTCGGGAAAATCCTTGGCGAGGAATTCATCGAATGCCTTCATGCCCAGATCGTCCTTCCATTGCGGGTCGAGTGCATCCATCAGCGCGGCCACAGAAATGATGCCCTGTGCGTTTTCGGTACCGGCCGGCTTCATTACAGCACCAATGGAGGTGCTGACACTGTTGAGGAAATGAAGTGGCTTCCAGCCGATCTGGGCCGCCTTCCTGATGGCCTGCGCCGCGAACTTGGGCCCTGTGATATCGACAAATACGTCGGCATTAAGCGACTTCATCTTGACGACGTGCGAGTCGATAGTCGGCTCGGCGACCTCATAGGCGTCCTCGGCAATGATCATCGACTCGGCCTTGTCGCCGAGCCCTTCCTTCAGACCTTGGAGATAATCCTTCCCGTAATCGTCGTTTTGGTAGATGACGGCGATCCTGGCGTTCGGTTGCTCCCTCAGAATATATTTTGCGTAAATTCGCGCCTCGCTCTGATAGCTGGCCTGAAAGCCCATGGTCCAGGGGAAGTTCTGTGGATCATTCCACTTGCTCGCACCGCTGGCGACGAACAGCTGCGGTACCTTCTTGGCGTTCATGTACCTCTGAATGGCAGTATTGTCGGCCGTGCCAAGCGAATTGAAAATCAGGAGGACTTCGTCGCTCTCGACCAGTTTGCGCGCCTGCTCGACTGCCTTTGGCGGACTGTAGGCGTCGTCATAGGAAACGAAAGTAATCTTGCGACCGTTGATACCGCCTTCGGCGTTGATCTTGCGGAAGTAGGCCGCCTCGGTCTTGCCAATAATACCCCAGGCCGATGCCGGTCCACTGTACGGCATGATGTTGCCGATTTTAATCTCGGTGTCAGTTGCGCCGGTATCATATTTCTTCTGGGAAAGTGCGCCGCTTCCGCTGGCAACAAGCAAAATGATGGCGGTCGAAAACGCCGCCAATCGTCGCGTGACGAAGGACATTCGTTCCTCCCTATCAATGAAACAATGAACGTGTCTGTCGTTATCCAGGACCTCTTTCGGGTCACTTGTTCCAATAGTGAACACCCTTTGTCAGACATTGTCGACCCGAAAGGGCATCGGCTCGAAGGGGCGCATGCGTCACGAACCATATCCTACTTTTGAGCACAGTCATCGAGCATGCGGCGAGGCGGAATGTTCTTGCAACCTCGCGCAAAACACGCGGCGAGCTTGCTAAGCTGTGGCTGTTTGAAACGTGAAGGTGGTACTCCCGCTTGTCGTCCCTTCGAAAGCAGGGATCCATTACCACCGACTTTTGTTGTTACAAAGCCGTCTGCCTACAGCGCTAAGTTGCAAGGCCGCAGCGTATGGGTCCCTGCTTTCGCAGGGACGACACATTGAAAATGTGGCGGCCGCTTCGTGCGGGATGACGACCGTTATGGAGCGGCGCTAGGAATTCCGGTCACGCCTCAATGTCCAACGCCACATCAAAATTCGGCGCCGAATGCGTCAGCGCACCCGCCGAAACATAATCCACGCCGGTTGCGGCGATTTTTGCGATCGTATCCTGAGTGACCCCGCCGGAGGCTTCCAGCACCACGCGCCCGTTCGCGATTTTCACCGCCTCGGTCAGCTCGGCGATATCCATATTGTCGAGCATCACCACGTCGGCCAAACCAGTGTCGAGCACCTCGCGCAATTGCGCGAGCGTGTCGACCTCGATCTCGATTTTGACGAGATGCCCAACATGCGCGCGGGCGCGCTGTAGCACCGCGGTGATGCCGCCCGAGACCGCGATATGGTTGTCCTTGATCAGGATCGCGTCGTCGAGCCCGAAGCGATGATTGAAGCCGCCGCCGCAGCGCACCGCATATTTTTCCAATGCGCGCAGGCCCGGCGTGGTTTTTCGGGTGCAGCAGACGCGCAATTTGGTGCCGGCGGTATGGCGCACATAATCAGCGGTGAGGGTGGCGATGCCGGACAGCCGGCCGACAAAATTCAGAGCGGTGCGCTCGCCGGCCAGCACCGCGCGCGCCGGGCCGGATATCGTCAGCACATGCGCGCCGTTCGCCACGGCTGCGCCATCGCGAACATGCGCCTGGATGTTGATATCCGCCGACAGCTTTTGGAGCGTCGCGACCGCCAGCGGCAGGCCTGCGATCACGCCCGCCTGCCGCGCCACCATGATGGCATGCGCCGGCGTTGTCTCCGGAATGGCGGCAATCGAGGTGATGTCGCCGGCGCGGCCGAGATCCTCGTCGAGCGCGCGTTGCACGGCCTCCTCGATTGCGAGCGGCGACAGGAACGCATCCGGCTGCAACAGCGAGGCTGGATTTATCATGATGTGCATCTCCGTCTCAGGCAATCATCGGCTGCGCTATTCGCGCCGGAGCCGGCTCTGCGAGCAATGCCGCGATCTCCCGCGCTGCTGCCAGCGTCGTCATGGTGCGACGCGCCAGCGCCGGTTTTTCGCTTGGATAATCGCTGCGGTAATGCCCGCCGCGGCTTTCGCGCCGCGCCCATGCCGAAGCTGCGGCCAGCAGCGCCGTGGTCGCCATGTTGCGCAGCGCGATGTTTTGAGCCTCCCGCTCGATCGCCGCAAACGATCGCACCGCTTCCGCCAGCCGGTCCGCGTCGCGGATCACGCCGACATGCGAGGTCATCATCGCCCGCAGGCTTTTTTCGGTCGCCGAGGGCATCGCGCCATTTTGCGGGTCTATCGACATCGCCGGCGAGCGGACAGACGCGGCAATCGTCTGGCCTGCAATATCCTCCGCGATGCGTGTGGCATAGACCACAGCTTCGAGCAGCGAGTTCGATGCGAGGCGATTGGCGCCGTGCGCGCCGGTCGACGACACTTCGCCGCCGGCCCACAATCCCCGCAACGATGTACGGCCGTGCTCATCGACGGCGATGCCGCCCATGTGATAATGCGCCGCCGGCGCCACCGGGATCGGCTGCCTTGCCGGATCGATGCCGGCTTCCATGCAGCTTGCATGGACCGTCGGAAATTTTTCGGCGAAATGCGCACCCAACGCCGCTCGGGCATCGAGGAACGCGCCACGGCCGGCTTCGATCTCGGCGAAAACCCCGCGCGCGACGATGTCGCGCGGCGCGAGTTCGGCGAGCGGATGCCGCGCGATCATGAAGCGTTCGCCTTTGTCGTTGATCAGCGTGGCGCCTTCGCCGCGCAGGGCCTCGGTCGCAAGCGGCGCCGGATCGCGTCCGACCATGATCGCGGTCGGGTGAAACTGCACGAATTCCGGATCGGCGATCACAGCGCCGGCGCATGCGGCGATCGCAAGCCCGAGGCCGCTGGCCTCCGCCGGATTTGTGGTGACGGCATAGAGGTGCCCGATGCCGCCGGTCGCCAGCACCACCGCGCGCGAGGCAACGGTCACAGGTTTTGCCGCGGTATCGCCATCTTTACGCAGTTGAAGCCCGGTGACCGCGCCGTCCTCGGTCAACAGGGCCTCAGCGGCAAAACCTTCGATCACGCGGATCGAGGGCGTCCTGCGCACCGTGTCGATCAGCGCCGAGATGATCGCCTTGCCCGCCATGTCGCCGCGCACATGGACGATGCGCCGCGCCGAATGCGCAGCTTCGCGTCCGACCGCGAGCTTGCCTTCGAGGTCGTGATCGAAGGGAACGCCGTACTGCAACAGGTCATGGATGCGCGCGCCGGCTTCGCGCGCGAGGCCAAGCGCGATCTTCTCATCGACGAGGCCCGCGCCGGCGGCGATGGTATCGGCCGCATGCGCCTCCGCGCTATCGCCCTCTGCGACTGCGGCGGCGATGCCGCCTTGCGCCCACGCCGTCGAGGCGCCCTGGCCGAGCGGTGCGGCGGAAATCACCGTGACCGGCCGCGGCGCCAGTTTCAGTGCGCAGAACAGGCCGGCAAGGCCGCCGCCGACGATAATCACATCGTCAGTGTCGCGGGTGAGGTTTTCATGATCTGACATGGCTTCTTCCTCTTTCGTCGTCCCTGCGAAAGCAGGGACCCATACGCCGCGACTCATCAATGGGGCGATGGGGTAGTTACCGTTTGTGACAATCAGCGGCGGTGGTTATGGGTCCCTGCTTTCGCAGGGACGACAGCGGTTGTTCAATTTTTCAGATTGATCATCCGCTCGACCGAACGCCGCGCCTTCTCGGCGATCGCGGGGTCGATGGTGACTTCCTCGCGCATGTAGATCAGGCTGTCCAAAATCTTGGCCAGCGTGATTCGCTTCATGTGCGGGCACAGGTTGCACGGCCGCATGATCTCGACGTCGGGCAGCTCGGCCATGACGTTATCGGCCATCGAGCATTCCGTGATCATCACCACGCGCTTGGGATGCTTGTTGCGCACCCAGTTGATCATGTGCGCGGTCGAGCCGGTGAAATCGGCCTCCGCCAGCACGTCGGGCGGGCATTCCGGATGCGCGATGATCTGCACCGAGGGATCAGCTTCGCGATAGGCGCGCAGCTCCTCGCCGGTAAATCGCTCGTGCACCTCGCAGGCGCCCTTCCAGGCGATGATTTTTACGTCGGTCTGCGATGCCACGTATTTTGCGAGATATTGATCGGGGAGAAAAATCACCGTCGGCGCATGCAGGCTCTCGACCACCTGCACCGCGTTGGAAGAAGTGCAGCAGATATCCACCTCCGCCTTCACGTCGGCCGAGGTGTTGACATAGGCGACGACAGGCACGCCGGGGAAGCGTTCGCGCAACAGCCGCACATCGGCTCCCGCGATGCTCGAGGCCAGCGAACAGCCGGCACGGGAATCCGGGATCAGCACCGTCTTCTGCGGATTGAGGATTTTCGAGGTCTCCGCCATGAAGTGCACGCCGCACTGCACGATGATGTCGGATTTCACTTTGGTCGCTTCGATCGCGAGCTGCAGCGAGTCGCCACCGATGTCGGCGACACAATGAAAGATCTCCGGCGTCTGATAATTGTGCGCCAGGATCACCGCATTGCGCTCCTGCTTCAGTTCGTTGATCGCCTTGATGGTGGGCGCCATCAACGGCCATTCGACCGGCGGGATCACACTCTTGACCCGCTCATAAAGATGGGCGGTCGCGCGTTCGACCTCGGGGGTCCATTCGAGCTGCGGCATCGGCCACGCCGCCGCCCGCCCAGCTGGGCTGACGGGGGTGCGCGCTTGCGCGTTGGGACGCCTTTGCGCGGACTTTCGAAAATCGTCGGGACCATAGATTCCAGCGATCGGCATATTGGTCTCCTTGAGTCTTCACATATACTCAATTTGAGTATATTTATGCCTCGAGAAATCCGGCCGCGAAGGGCCGGCGTTCTACACGAGAAAGTTACTTATACTCAATCTGAGCAAATAGAATGTAGCATGCACACCGGGACGCCGCCAGATGCCGAGGCGGTCAAATCCTCAGGGCTGCCCGCCCTGATTTGCATCGCTGCATTGCAGGGGCTTTTTTTGCGACGCGGCGATTGGATTTTCATGCAAGTGCATTAACTCCCCGTAATGTAGCCGGTCGGCCATTCCGATCCGGTAGCAGACCTTGGGGAATTCGCATGAGCGCAACTACGGGAGACCTCCGTCCGTCCGACGGCATTAGCAACTGGCGTACGCCGCTGGTGATCATCGTGTGCGGCAGCCTGATCGGCATGCTGACGTTCGGGCCGCGTTCGGCCTTCGGGTTCTTCATGCAGCCGATGAGCCACGACTTCGGCTGGGGCCGCGACGTGTTCGCGCTCGCTCTCGCGGTGCAGAATCTGTTGTGGGGTATCGGTCAGCCATTTGCCGGGGCGATCGCCGACCGCTTCGGCACCGTGCGCGTGATCTCGGTCGGCGCGCTGATGTATGCATTGGGCCTGGTCATCATGCGTTACGGCTCGACGCCCGCCTCGGTCGAACTTGGCGCCGGGCTTCTGATCGGCTTCGGTCTGTCCGGATGTTCGTTCAATTTGGTGCTGTCGGCGTTCGGCAAATTGCTGCCAGTGGAATGGCGCGGCATCGCGCTCGGGGCGGGGACTGCGGCCGGATCGTTCGGACAATTCTTGTTCGCGCCAGTAGGCGTCGCGCTGATCGACAATTTCGGCTGGCAGCCGGCATTGATGGTGTTCGCAGTCCTGATGCTGCTGGTGCTCCCGCTGTCGCTGGCGCTGATGACGCCGCGTGTGGCCCCGAGCGATGTGCCCGTCGCGCAGCAGCAATCGTTCAAGCAGGCGCTGGCTGAAGCTTTTGGGCACCGCTCCTATGTGCTGTTGGTGCTCGGCTTCTTCACCTGCGGCTTTCAGCTCGCTTTCATCACCGTGCATCTTCCGGCCTATCTGGTCGATCGCGGCGCGTCGGTTCAGACCGGCGGCTGGGTCATTGCCACCATCGGCCTGTTCAACATCGTGGGATCGCTGAGCGTCGGCTGGCTGCAGAGCAGGTTGCCGAAGCCCTACATCCTGTCGGCGATCTATTTCACCCGCGCGATGGCGACGGTCGCCTTCATCTCGTTTCCGATCACGACTTTCTCCGCCATCGCGTTCGGAGTCGTCAGCGGCCTGACCTGGCTCTCGACGGTGCCGCCGACATCGAGCCTGGTCGCGCTGATGTTCGGGACGCGGTGGCTGGCGACGCTTTATGGATTTGCGTTCTTCAGCCATCAGGTCGGCGGGTTCCTCGGTGTCTTGCTCGGCGGCATCGTTTTCGAGAAATTCGGCTCGTACACGCCGATCTGGTGGCTTTCAGTGCTGTTCGGCGTGCTGTCGGCGCTCATCAACCTGCCGATCGTCGAGGCGCCGGTGGCGCGCCCGGTTGCGCAAGCTGCCTGATCCTCTTCATTTGAGCATGATCTTTTCGGAAAACCGGTTTCCACTTTTCCGGATCATGCTCTAAACATCGCGGCTGAGAAGACCGGGAGGTACCGTTGGGAACGTTCAAGGCGATCAGGATCGACAAGGCGGAAAAAGGAACCACCGCAGCGCTCACGCAATTCGACGAAGCCGAATTGATGGAGGGCGACGTCACCGTTCGGGTCGAATGGTCGACGCTGAACTACAAGGATGGCCTTGCGGTAACCGGCAAGGCGCCGGTGGTGCGGCGCTTTCCGATGATCGCGGGGATCGATTTCGCGGGCACCGTCGAGCAATCCTCGCATCGGCTGTGGAAGGCTGGCGACAAGGTCGTTTGCAACGGCTGGGGCCTCGGCGAGACCCATCTCGGCGCCTATGCCGAGAAGGCCCGCGTCAAGGGCGATTGGCTGGTGCGCCTGCCGGAGGGGATTTCGACGCGCGACGCAATGGCGATCGGCACCGCCGGTTACACCGCGATGCTCGCGGTACTGGCGCTGGAAAAGCATGGCGTGATGCCGAACAGCGGTCCGGTGGTCGTCACCGGCGCCGCCGGCGGTGTCGGCTCGGTTGCTTTGGCGGTGCTCTCAAAACTCGGCTACCACGCCATAGCCTCGACCGGCCGGATGTCGGAAGCGCCTTATCTCAAAAGCCTCGGCGCGACCGAGGTGATCGATCGCGGCGAGCTGTCGGGGCCCGCCAAGCCGCTCGCAAAAGAGCGCTGGGCGGGCGGCATCGACAGCGTCGGATCGACCACGCTGGCCAACGTCCTCTCGATGACAAAATACGCCGGCGCCGTCGCCGCCTGCGGCCTGGCCGCCGGCATGGACCTGCCCGGTTCGGTGGCGCCGTTTATTTTGCGCGGTGTGTGTCTTCTCGGCATCGATTCCGTGATGTGCCCGATCGAGCTCCGAAAAACCGCCTGGCAGCGCCTGGCGAGCGACTTGGACAGAGCAAAACTAGCTGAAATCACTCATGAAATCGGCCTCGACCAGGTCATCGATGCCGGCGCCAAAATCCTCGCCGGACAGGTCCGCGGCCGCATCGTGGTAAAAATTCTCTGATCTTGTTCAGACTTTACCAACCAAGCTGCTCCAATGTTGCCATGGTTGGTATGGTAAGCAGCGGGTAAAGACAAAAGGCTTTGCCCGTCGCTCAGTTAGGGTCGGAGTATCAGCATGCTTGCGCGTTTCGTGTTGGGGGCCGTCACGGCCGGGGCTGTTGTTGTGCCCGCGTTGGCCGGACAGATGAATGCCGAAGAGGCGCGCAAGTTCGTAGCCGGCAAGGTGTTCGCGTTTACCTGTTTCGATGGCACCCGCGGCGCAGGCCGTGTCCTCGATGACATGGGAGCGACCGGCGCGGTGCAATTTTCGGGCTCCGGTCCGATCCGTCGCGTGCGGCTGCCCGGCAATACGCTGCAGATCCGCGGCCAGGCCGTCTGCGCCTCGCTCAAGGGCCTTCCGTTCGAGCCATGCTTCAATCTCGACAAGAAAGACGAGCTTTCTTTCCGCGGGTCGGTCTCCGGCATGGGCTTTGCGTATTGCGACTTCCATCATCAGGGCGCCGCACAGATGCTGATGGCGCGCGCAGTGGCGCGTCCACGTTCGCTGCACCCGCCGGAGCACACCGGATCGGTAGAGGTGTCGGCGCGTGTCGAGACCCCGCAGGTCGAGGCCGCAAGGATCGAGCCGGTCAAATCCGAGCCAGTCAAATCCGAGACGAGACCGGAGCCTCAAAAATCGGAAAGCGCACCGGAGCTGCGCCGCTCGACCGATTGATCGGGCGCGCGCCTCTCGGGGCGGCGTACGCGCCACGCCGTATTCTTACGGGCCGATAGTTTCATGTCTTGGTAGCGACTTCCGATCAAGTTTGTCGAGAATCGACAGGCTGTGGGGGCGGCTCAACACATGGGTTCAACGATGCCGCTTTATTTCTTTCGGATTAGCCATGGTCGCTATTCCGGCGCTTCCGAACAGGCCACTGAGTTCGAGAGCCGCGAAGCCGCCTGGGCCGAGATGACCACGGTTTGTGGCAATCTGCTCAGCGGCATTTCGCGTAGCCTGAAACAAAACGCCGAATGGCACATGGAATTGCTGGACGAGGCCAAAAAGCCGGTATTCAGAATCCGCCTTGTCGGGGAGACGGTGGGGTAGGCCGGCGAGCTGCGTCGGCGCTTTTGTCGCCATTCGAGATGTTGCGGCTCGTTCGATCATCGCTGCACTCATCGCCTGGATTCCGTTTCGCAATCCCGCTGCGTGTACTTGCCATCCGCGACAAGCGCAAGGTGCCATAGCCGGCGATTGCCGACCGATTCTCCGTATTCTTACTCAAGCTGAAATTAACGATAACGTGGAATCGTGACGCTATTGCTCGAACGAGCGCCCCCTCGCTGCATTTGCAAGGACCTATCCGATGTCGTTTTTCAATCTCCGAATCCGTGGCCGGCTCTACGGAGGGTTCGCCGCGCTCTTGCTGTTTTGCTTGGCGCTCGCAGGCTTCGCGGTGTTGCAGCTGGGAGAGATCCGCACACAAGTCACCTCGCTGACGGTCCAGTCCACTAATGCGATCCGGGCCGGTGAAATCGCAACCGAGCTCCAGGCCATCCGCCGCGCCATCCTTCGCTACGCGTTCGACCACGACGAGGCGTCTTTCGCGGAAGCCGAGAAGCGGCTGGCAAAAACCACGGACCTTCTTGAAACCGTCGGCAAGACGACGAGGTCCGAAGAGCGGCGTGCCGCCTACGTGGAGATCGCAAGAGACGTCGAAGCGTTGAAGGCCAAGCGCATTGCGCTTGGCGATGCCGTCAAGCAGATGGTCGCCGGCCGCGACCTGTTGTTCACCGAGGGCGACAAGATGGCGGCCGACGTGCAGAAATTCGTCGAGGTCGCAGAAAAGAGCGACTTCTCGCAAGAAGCTGGCCCCCTCGAGACCAAAGTGCTTTTGCTCCGGGTCGCTAACTGGCGGATGCTGGCGACCCGCGATCCCAAGGGTATCGCAACCTTCAAGACCAATCTCGGAAAGGCTCTGGCGCATATCGAGGCTCTCGAGAATGCCGGCCTACCGCCGAAGCTTGCGAGCCTCCTGAAGGACGTCAAGACGGGTGTCCTCAAGTATGCCGATGCATTTGAGAAAACGGGACCCAACCTGCTGCTCACAGATGAACTCTACTACAAAGCCGTTACTCCGTTGACCGTCAGCGCCATCGGAAAAGTCGATGCCGTTAAAGAATCAATCACGAAGGCGTTTGAGAATACCAAAGCCCAGACCGAGGACCGCATCAGCAGCACCGTCACCATGCAGGAAGTCGTGGCCGTGGCGGCTACCTTGCTTGGGCTATTGATCGCGTTCCTGATCGCTCGCGGGATCATCGGCCCGCTGTCCGGCCTCACCGCCGGCATGAAGGAACTCGCGGGCGGCAATTTCGGCGTGGTTCTGCCCGGGCTCGACCGCAAGGACGAAGTCGGCGACATGGCGCAGGCGGTCGAGACCTTCAAGGTCAAGGCCGAGGAGAAGGCCCGCATCGAGGCGGAAGCCAAAACCAAGCAGGACCAAATCGCCGCAAAGCAGCGCAAGGCCGACATGATCAAGCTCGCCGACAACTTCGAGTCCGCGGTCGGCGAGATCGTCGAAACCGTCTCCTCGGCGTCGACCGAGCTGGAAGCCTCTGCCACCACGCTGACCTCCACCGCGGAGCGCGCACAGGAACTTACCAGCATGGTCGCGGCAGCTTCGGAGGAAGCCTCCACCAATGTGCAGTCGGTGGCCTCGGCGACCGAAGAGATGGCGTCGTCCGTCAACGAGATCAGCCGCCAGGTGCAGGAATCCGCACGGATGGCCACGGAGGCGGTCGATCAAGCCCGCAAGACCAACGATCGCGTCAGTGAATTGTCGAAGGCCGCCAGCCGGATCGGCGATGTGGTCGAACTGATCAACACCATCGCCGGACAGACCAATCTGTTGGCGCTGAACGCCACCATCGAGGCTGCCCGCGCTGGCGAAGCCGGCCGCGGTTTTGCCGTGGTGGCTTCCGAAGTAAAGGCGCTGGCGGAGCAGACGGCGAAGGCGACCGGCGAAATCGGTACACAAATCACCGGCATCCAGGCAGCGACCCAAGAGTCGGTCAACGCCATCAAGGAGATCAGCGGCACCATCGAAAAACTGTCGGAGATTTCATCCACCATTGCGGCAGCGGTGGAAGAGCAGGGTGCGGCGACGCAGGAGATTTCCCGCAACGTGCAGCAGGCCGCTCAAGGCACCCAGCAGGTCTCTTCGAATATCGCTGACGTGCAGCGCGGCGCCGGCGAGACCGGCACCGCCTCGTCGCAGGTTCTGTCCGCGGCGCAGCTATTGTCCGGCGACAGCAACCGCCTCAAGCTCGAGGTTGGCAAGTTCCTCTCTTCGGTGCGCGCGGCCTGATCTAGCCGACCGTGAACAGCGCCTTGCCGCGATTTTTCGATGCCACGGCGACCGCCTCGGCGAGCTCGGCGAAACGGTAGGTGCCGGCAATCGGCGCGTGGATCGCACCCGAGGCCACCAGTGGCGTCAGACGATCGTACATCTCTGTGATCTGATTTGGTTTTGCGCTGTTGAACCAGTTGGCCAGCCAGAATCCGCGGATCGAAATGTCGCGGAAAATGAGTTGCGTCGCTGGAACGACGGATGGTTTGCCGCTGATCGTGCTGTAGAACACGTGCACGCCTTTTTCCGCAACACACCCCAAGAGATTGGTCGTCGACGTGTCGCCCACCCCGTCCACGGCGAGCGCGATCGGCGCCTTGCCGGTCTCGGCCGCAACCCGCTTAGCGAGATCAGGTCCGTCGATCAGCACGACATCGCCGCCGATCGCCTTGAGCTCGGCAACGAGATCGTCGCGCCGCACGACATTGATAGTTTTCAGGCCCAGCGATTTCGCAATCGGAATCAGCGCCCGCCCGACGCCGGAATTGGCGCTGTTCTGGATCACCCAGGACCCCGACGGTAGAGTGACAAAATCGGTCAATATCAGATACGCGGTCGGTGGATTGATGCCCAGCATGGCGAGCTGAAGGACGTCGCCATTTGGCAGCGGCCGCAGACGGCTTGCGTCCGCCTTGATCCGTTCCGCCCAGGCGGGCGCCGGATAGGGCACCAGCGTGCGGTCACCCGGTTTCAAGTGCTTGACGCGGTTCCCGACAGCGATGACGCGGCCGACGCCTTCGGTTCCCATCACGCTCGGTAGCTTTGGCCGATAGCCATAGCGGCCTGAAATCATCAGAAGATCGCTCATATTGATCGGCGAAGCTTCGAGTGCGATGACGACCTCGCCCTCAGCCGGCGCGCCGACGTCGGGGATCTCGACCACTTTCAGGACCTCGGCTGGATTGCCGAACGCTTCAATCTGGATCGCTTGCATGTTTGTTTGCTCCTAGTTATGTACTACATAGTACATAACTGGGATCGCGCGTCAAGCAAGTAGTCTCATCGCCTGATTTAACGTGGCATGTACCCGGGCCGCGTCCGGCGCATCTTTTGCCAGTACCATCAGCCCCAGATAGATCGCCATGATCGCGCGGGCGGCATCATCGGGGTCAAAACTGTCGGAGAATTGCGCGCGGTCGGCGTGAAGCCGGCTGCCCAATAATTGCTCGAGCTTGCGGTTGAAGCGCTCAATCCGCTTGCGGACCTCTTTCTGATCGGAGGCGCCATCGGCCGCGGTATTGACGGAGAGGCAACCGCGGCTTCCCTTGGTGCCCGAGCAGAACGGGATAAACCCCTTCAGCCAGCGCTCGATCGCGTCGCGCGCCGACGGTCCTTCTTTGAGGATGCGCTCTGCGTTGTCGACAATGCGGGCGTGGTAGCGGTCCAGCACTTTCAGGAACAGCGCATTCTTGTCCCCGAACGCCGCATAGAGGCTCGGCTTGTTGAGGCCGGTGGCGGCGGTGATGTCGTCGAGCGATGTGTTCTGGAATCCTTTTTGCCAGAACACGTCGCGCGCGAGGTCCAGTGCCTCGTCGGGATCGAAACTGCGCGGTCTTGCCATCGGACCTATCTACGCGCTGGCGGGCGAAATCGCAAAGAGCGGCTTCGGGCGGCACTCAAGCTGCATCAAGGGCTGGCCTGAACCGTTGTGTCGCCTGGCGGCGTTGCCTGCCGCCGGAACAAGATTCGCTGATACAGCCAGCCGATCGCCACCAGCACCAGCCCCAGACACATGAACGACAGCGCGCGGTAGACGCCGGTCAGCGTCGACATGTCGATCAGGAACGCTTTCAGGATTGTCAGCGCGATCACCACCGCCGAAGCGAGCCGGGCGCGCTGGGAATTGACCACGATGCCGATGCCGAGCAGGATCACACCGAACAAAAGCCACGCAATCGAATAGGTGTATTGCTCGGCGCCGCTGGTCGCCCCGCTGGTCAAGAGCGCGCCGTGATAGAGCCTGCGGATTTCAAGCGTGACATAGCTCAACGCCAGAACCAGCGCCCCGGCCGCGATGGTGTTGCCATAGGCCGCGGGGCGCCGGCCTGCCACCGCATAAGACAACAGCAACATCAGCATGGCCGGCAGCGCATAGCCGAGCAAAATGCCGTTGATGAAGGCACCGCCGATGTTGCTCGGCCAGATCGCAGGATTGTCCAGGAACAACAGCCCGAACACGCTGGCCAATCCTGCAAACGCCGTCAGCACAACGGCACTGATGTTGTGGACGATGCTGCCGGAGCGGATACGCAGCCGTTCCAGGCCGATCGCCATGGCGAGCGCAACGCAGACCTGCAGCGCCGTTTCGGTAAGGCCGGCGGTGCCGCGGTAGACATCGCCATCGTTCACGGCATGACGGATTTCCATGAACGCCAGCAGTACCGTGAACAGGATCGCCGCCGATTCCACCGTGCGCAGCGGCGCGTCGTCGCCGCGGCGGCGCAGGAAGTGGCTTGCGGTCCAGAACGAGGCCGCCGGAATGCCGTAGCCCCATAACAGCCAATTGAAGATTGGCGTGGTGCCGACGGCGTCGCCGACGATGCGCGGCTCGTAGCCGACGCGCAGCACCACGAGGCCCGCCAGAATGGCGGCAGGCGAGCGCAGGAACGGGATCGGCCGTTGCATCGAGATCCACGCCGTGCCCATCGACATCAGCGCCAGCGCGATCGTGAGCCAGCCTTTTTCGAGCGCAAATGTCAGCGCCAGCGCCAGCGCGCCGAGCGAACCGGTTGCGAACAGTGCGATCGAAATCGGCAGGCCCGGGCGATTGTCGCGCCTAGCGAGAGTTTCGGTCGCCGCGCCATAGGCCGCTGCAAGGACCACCGCCAGGATCGCAAACGGGATCGAGCGATCGAGATGCGCGATGCGGGCATAGAGCGCGATCAACAGCGCGAGCGGCGTGAACACCGCCGCGGCCGACCATACGACGGGAACGATGGCGCTGGCCGCGCGGCCCTGCGCCAAAAATCCAGCAACGCCAAAGCCCGCCGCGAAGATCGCGGCGGTGACTAAATGCAACGACACCGAACTGTCGGTTGTGGCAGGGCCGATGCCCGGCAGCGGCCCACCCGGCAGCACCAGCATGTCCGGATTGCCGCGGACCGCCCATTCGGCGAACACGACAAAGACAAGTGCTGCCGCAGCGGCGATTGCGCCGGTGGCAGCCGACGCGCGCCAGGCCACGAATAATGTTGCGGCGACCAGCGCGGCGAACATGATAATGGCGGTATCGGCGTGAGAACTCGCGAGCACGATCATGGTCGCGCCCAACAGATAGGCCGCGAGCGAGCCGGAGGAGATCGGCTCGATTTGCCCGTGCTCGGCCGGCGGGCCGAACATGAACCCGCACACCACCAGCAAGCTTGCGAGCACGAACCCGATCATCACATGGAACGTGTGCGGTCCGACCATCGTCGGGCCGCATTGTAGGCAAGGAAAAGTCCAGAGCAGCGCGAATACGATCGTGGTGACGGCGAGCCAGCGCCATAGCCTGATCCGCGCGAGCCCAAAGGCGGCTGCGGTGACGATGGCGAGATAGATGTACAGCGCCCAGAAGTCGGGCTTTTGCGACGAAACCAGGATAGGCGTAACGAAGGCGGCGGCGAGGCCGAGGCCGGCCAGCGCCGGTCCGTGCAACAGCGCCGCGGCCAGCGTGCCCAGCGCCACCATCCCCAACAGGATGAACGCTGTTGCCGGTGCAAGGAAATCGTACAGCGCATAGGCGGCGTAAACGGTGGC
>WNFM01081649.1_pt1 | contig 16180 bp, 15 predicted proteins | sample 5400271 | NCBI WGS metagenome assembly WNFM01 (sample SAMN13153352, study PRJNA577476) | soil metagenome | isolation source: 60 cm saprolite on Douglas fir-dominated hillslope | place: USA:California | collected 2013-09-17
CGGTCAGCTCCGTTCAGGGCCTGGTCGACGCCTGCAAGAAGATCGCGCCCGACCTGTTAGGCCGTTGATCCTGTTCGGCTAACAGCCGATCGCAGGGAGCATTTGCGCTCCATATGGTATATGGTATACCAGATGGAAATCCGGTGTGAACGTCAATCGCACCGCGTCAGGGTTTGGGGAGCGTCGCGATGAATATCCATGAATACCAGGCCAAGGCTCTGCTGCATGAATTCGGCGTGCCGATTTCCCGCGGCGTGCCGGTCTTGAAGGCCTCGGATTCCGACGCTGCCGCCAAGACGCTTCCGGGCCCGATCTGGGTGGTCAAGAGCCAGATCCACGCCGGCGGCCGCGGCAAGGGCAAGTTCAAGGAAGCCTCGGCCGGCGACAAGGGCGGCGTCCGCATCGCCAAGTCGGTCGCCGAGGTCAACGAATTCTCCAAGCAGATGCTGGGCGCGACCCTGGTCACGATCCAGACCGGCGCGCACGGCAAGCAGGTCAACCGCCTCTACATCGAGGAAGGCTCCGACATCGACAAGGAGTTCTATCTCTCGATCCTGGTCAACCGCGAAACCTCCGAAGTCTCGTTCGTGGTCTCGACCGAAGGCGGCGTCAACATCGAGGACGTCGCGCACAACAGCCCTGAGAAGATCATCACCTTCTCGGTCGATCCGGCCACCGGCATCATGGGCCATCACGGCCGCACGGTCGCGAAGGCGCTGAATCTTTCCGGCGATCTCGCCAAGCAGGCTGAGAAGCTGGTGGCGCAGCTCTACAACGCCTTCACCGCCAAGGACATGGCGATGCTGGAAATCAATCCGCTTGTCGTCACCAAGCAGGGCCTGTTGCGCGTGCTCGACGCGAAAGTCTCGTTCGACGACAACGCCATGTATCGCCATCCCGAAGTCGCGGCCCTGCGCGACGAGACCGAAGAGGACGCCAAGGAAATCGAGGCGTCGAAATACGATCTCAATTACGTCACGCTCGACGGCACCATCGGCTGCATGGTCAACGGCGCAGGCCTTGCGATGGCGACGATGGACATCATCAAGCTTTACGGCATGGAGCCGGCGAACTTCCTCGACGTCGGCGGCGGCGCCAGCAAGGAGAAGGTGGCCGCGGCCTTCAAGATCATCACCGCCGATCCCAACGTGAAGGGCATCCTGGTCAACATCTTCGGCGGCATCATGAAATGCGACATCATTGCCGAGGGCGTGGTCGCCGCCGTCAAGGAAGTCGGCCTGAAAGTGCCGCTGGTGGTGCGGCTCGAAGGCACCAATGTCGACGCCGGCAAACAGATCATCCGCGACTCCGGTCTCAACGTGGTCCCCGCCGACAATCTCGACGACGCCGCGCAGAAAATCGTGAATGCCGTTAAGGGAGGCTAGCGATGGCCGACCATCTCGACGCACCGACGCTGCTCGACGCACACCGCAAGCTCGCGGCGTTCGCAGGCGAGTGGGACGGTGAAGAGATGGTCTATCCGTCACGCTGGACCGCGGGCGGGCCGGCGAGCTCACGCGTGATCGCGCGCATCGACCTCAACGGCTTCTATTTGATCCAGGACGCCGTCCAGCAGCGTGACGGCAAGGAAACCTTCGCCACCCACGGCGTGTTCACCTACGATCGCGAGGACCGGCTCTACAAACTGTTCTGGCACGATTCGCTCGGCTACTACCCGCCGTCGCCGGCTTCCGGCGGCTGGAGCGGCAAGTCGCTGATCCTGGTGCGCGGCTCGCTGCGCGGCAATGCGCGCCATGTCTACGAAGTCATCGACGACAACAACTACACCATGAAGATCCAGTTCTCGCCTGACGCCGAAGGCTGGGCCGACGTGCTCACCGGCGCGTACCGGCGAATCCACTAGCTCTCCTTTTAGCTCTCCCTTTCCCGGCCATTTGCGAAAGTAACCTCCATCATGTCCGTTCTGATCGACAAGAATACCAAAGTCATCTGCCAGGGCTTTACCGGCAAGAACGGCACGTTCCATTCCGAGGCCGCGATCGCGTATGGCACCAAGATGATGGGCGGCACCTCGCCGGGCAAAGGCGGTGCTGTGCATCTCGGATTGCCGGTGTTCGACACCGTCGCCGAAGCGCGCGAAAAGACCGGCGCCGATGCGTCCGTGATCTATGTCCCGCCGCCGGGCGCGGCGGACGCGATCTGCGAAGCGATCGATGCGGAAGTCCCGCTGATCGTCTGCATCACCGAAGGCATTCCGGTGCTCGACATGGTGCGGGTCAAGAGATCGTTGAGCGGATCGAAATCGCGCCTGATCGGGCCGAACTGCCCGGGCGTGATGACCGCGGGCGAATGCAAGATCGGCATCATGCCGGCCAACATCTTCAAGCCCGGCAATGTCGGGATCGTGTCCCGCTCGGGCACGCTGACCTATGAAGCCGTGTTCCAGACCACCCAGGAAGGCCTCGGCCAGACCACCGCGGTCGGCATCGGCGGCGACCCGGTCAAGGGCACCGAATTCATCGACGTGCTGGAAATGTTCCTGGCCGACCCCAAGACCACGTCGATCATCATGATCGGCGAAATCGGCGGTTCCGCCGAAGAGGACGCCGCCCAGTTCATCAAGGACGAGGCCAAGCGTGGCCGCAAGAAGCCGATGGTCGGTTTCATCGCAGGGGTCACCGCTCCTCCCGGCCGCCGCATGGGCCATGCCGGTGCCATCATCTCCGGCGGCAAGGGCGACGCCGGTTCCAAGACCGCGGCGATGGAATCGGCCGGAATCACGGTCTCCCCGTCGCCCGCCCGGCTCGGGCACACCCTTGTCGAAAAACTGAAATAATAATCACTTCTTGGTTCTTTTGGGCGGGAATATTCGTCCTAAATAGGGTAAAGGGTTCTTAATCCAGCCGATCCGGCCTCCGGATCGGCTTTTGCGCCGTCTGTTACGCGCGAACCGAAATCACCAGGACGCCCTCATGTCTCGTCAGGACGCGAATGCCGCTTTTGCCCTCTCCTCGTTTTTGCAGGGCACCAATGCCACCTATATCGACGAACTCTACGCCCGCTACGAGCAGGACCCGGCCTCGGTCGACACCGACTGGCAGGAGTTCTTCAAGAGCCTGAAGGACAGCCCGGCTGACGTCCAGAAGAACGCCGAAGGCGCTTCCTGGGGTCGCGCCAACTGGCCGCTCACACCACGCGACGACCTGACCTCGGCGCTTGATGGCAACTGGGTCACCGTCGAAAAGGCGGTCGGCGCCAAGCTCGCCGTCAAGGCGCAGGCCAAGGGCGCCGAAATATCGGCCGCCGACGTCCACCAGGCGACGCGGGATTCGGTCCGCGCCTTGATGCTGATCCGCGCCTACCGCATGCGCGGTCATTTCCACGCCAAACTCGATCCGCTCGGCATCGAGGCGCCGCGAGATCGCGAAGAGCTCGATCCGCGCTCCTATGGATTTGCCGAAGGCGATTTCGACCGCAAGATATTCCTCGACCACGTGCTCGGCCTCGAATACGGCACCTTGCGCGAAATCGTCGCGATCTGCGAGCGCACCTACTGCCAGACGCTCGGCGTCGAGTTCATGCACATCACCAACGCGGCGCAGAAGGCCTGGATCCAGGAGCGCATTGAGGGTCCGGACAAGGAAATCAGCTTCACCCGCGAGGGTCGCCGCGCGATCCTCAACAAGCTGATCGAGGCCGAAGGTTTTGAGAAATTCTGCGACATCAAGTTCACCGGCACCAAGCGCTTCGGTCTTGATGGCGCAGAAGCGCTGATCCCGGCGCTGGAGCAGATCATCAAGCGTGGCGGCAATCTCGGCGTCAAGGAAATCGTCGTCGGCATGCCGCATCGCGGCCGCCTCAACGTGCTGACCCAGGTGATGGCCAAGCCGCACCGCGCGCTGTTCCATGAATTCAAGGGCGGCTCTGCCAATCCCGACGCGGTCGAAGGCTCCGGTGACGTCAAGTACCATCTCGGCGCCTCGTCCGATCGCGAGTTCGACAACAACCGCATCCATCTGTCGCTGACCGCCAACCCGTCGCATCTGGAAATCGTCGATCCCGTAGTGCTCGGCAAGGTGCGCGCCAAGCAGGACCAGCATGGCGATCCGCCAGACACGGCGACGCGGCGTTCGCCGGCCAGGGCGTGGTGGCGGAATGTTTTGGCCTGTCCGACCTGAAGGGCTACCGCACCGGCGGTTCGTTGCACTTCATCGTTAATAATCAGATCGGCTTCACCACCTATCCGCGCTACTCGCGTTCCTCGCCCTATCCCTCCGACGTGGCGAAGATGATCGACGCGCCGATCTTCCACGTGAACGGTGACGATCCGGAAGCCGTGGTGTTCGCGGCCAAGGTCGCGATCGAGTTCCGGCAGAAATTCCACAAGCCCGTCGTGATCGACATGTTCTGCTACCGCAGGCACGGTCACAACGAAGGCGACGAGCCGATGTTCACCCAGCCGGTGATGTACAAGAAGATCGGAACCCATCCCGGCACGGTCGAGATCTATTCCAAGCGGCTGATTGCCGACGGCGTGATGACCGAAGGCGAGGTCGAAAAGGCCAAGGCCGACTGGCGCGCGCGGCTCGATGCCGAACTCGAGGCCGGCTCCGGCTACAAGCCGAACAAGGCCGACTGGCTCGACGGCAAATGGGCCGGATTCAAGTCCGCGGCGTCGACGTCAATGTGCTGAAGGATATCGGCCGCAAGATCACCAAGGTGCCCGACGGCTTCCGGGTTCACCGCACCATCCAGCGTTACCTGGAGAACCGCGCCAAGGCGATCGACAACGGCGTCGGCATCGACTGGGCGACCGGCGAGGCGCTGGCGTTCTGCACGCTGATGCAGGAAGGCCATCACGTCCGGCTGTCCGGCCAGGATTCCGAGCGCGGCACCTTCTCGCAGCGTCATTCTGTGCTGATCGACCAGGAAGACGAGAGCCGCTACACGCCGTTCAACCATCTCGGCAACGACCAGGGCCATTACGAGGTCATCAACTCGCTGCTGTCCGAAGAGGCGGTGCTGGGCTTCGAATACGGCTACTCGCTGGCCGAGCCGAATGCGCTGACGATGTGGGAAGCGCAGTTCGGCGACTTCGCCAACGGCGCCCAGGTGCTGTTCGACCAGTTCATCTCGTCGGGCGAGCGCAAATGGCTGCGCATGTCCGGCCTGGTCTGCCTGCTGCCGCATGGCTATGAAGGGCAGGGGCCGGAGCATTCGTCGGCGCGGCTCGAGCGCTTCCTGCAGATGTGCGCCGAAGACAACATGCAGGTGGTCTATCCGACCACCCCGGCGAACTATTTCCACGCGCTGCGCCGCCAGCTGCATCGTGAGATCCGCAAGCCGCTGATCGTGATGACGCCAAAGTCGCTGTTGCGCCACAAGCGCGCGGTGTCGCGGCTCGATGAGCTCGGTGCCAACGCCACCTTCCACCGCATCCTCTACGATGACGCGCAGATGTTGCCCAACGAGCCGATCAAGCTGGTGTCGGACGACAAGATCAAGCGCGTCGTGCTGTGCTCGGGCAAGGTCTATTACGACATCTACGAGGAGCGCGAAAAGCGCGGTATCGACGACGTCTACATCATGCGCGTCGAGCAACTTTATCCGGTGCCGCTGAAGGCGCTGGTGCAGGAGCTCGGCCGCTTCAAGGGTGCCGAAGTGGTGTGGTGCCAGGAAGAGCCGCGCAACATGGGTGCGTGGCACTTCATCGAGCCTTATCTCGAATGGGTGCTGAACCAGATTCACGCGCCGAACAGGCGTCCGCGCTACGCCGGCCGCGCGGCGTCGGCAGCGACCGCCACCGGTTTGATGTCGAAGCATCTTGCGCAGCTCAAGGCCCTGCTGGACGAGGCGCTGAACTAGGATTTTTTCAATTCGTCATGCCCGAGGTCTACCGTGAGGTTTATCTTGGGCATGACGAATTGCTTTGTGAAAACCGATTGAAGGCGTGGATGGCGCGGACAGGTCCGGCCATGACGCGAAGAGGAAAAAAACCCATGACTGAAATTCGTGTTCCGACGCTCGGCGAGTCCGTGACGGAAGCCACCATCGGCCGCTGGTTCAAGAAGGCCGGCGACGCCGTGGCGGTGGACGAGCCGTTGGTCGAGCTCGAGACCGACAAGGTCACCATCGAAGTCCCGGCGCCATCGGCGGGCGTGCTCGGCGAGATCGCCGCCAAGGACGGCGAAACCGTCGCCGTCGGCGCGCTGCTCGGGCAGATCACCGACGGCGCTGCTGGTGCCAAGTCGGCTGCCGCTGCGCCCGCCAAGGCTCCCGCCGCTGCCGCAGCCCCGGCCGCAGCACCCGCGCCTGCTCCGGCGCCGAAGGCGGCACCCGCCGATGCGCCGCTGGCGCCGTCGGTTCGAAAGCTTTCCGCCGAAAGCGGCGTCGACGCCGCGACCGTGCCGGGCTCCGGCAAGGACGGTCGCGTCACCAAGGGCGACATGCTGGCTGCGATCGAGAAGGCCGCCTCGGCGCCGACGCCAGTCAATCAGCCGGCCGCCGCCGTGCAGGTGCGCGCGCCGTCACCGGCCGATGATGCCGCACGCGAGGAGCGCGTGAAGATGACGCGGCTGCGCCAGACCATCGCGCGGCGGCTGAAGGATGTGCAGAACACCGCAGCGATGCTCACGACCTTCAACGAGGTCGACATGAGCCACATCATGGCGATGCGCACCCAGTACAAGGACGTTTTTGAAAAGAAGCACGGCACCAAGCTCGGCTTCATGGGCTTCTTCACCAAGGCCTGCGTGCAGGCGCTAAAGGACATTCCGGCCGTCAACGCCGAGATCGACGGCACCGACCTGATCTACAAGAACTACTATCACGTCGGCGTCGCCGTCGGCACCGACAAGGGCCTGGTCGTGCCCGTGGTGCGCGACTGCGACAACAAGTCGATCTCCGATATCGAGAAATCGATCGCCGATTTCGGCCGCCGCGCCCGCGACGGCCAGCTCAAGATCGACGAGATGCAGGGCGGCACCTTCACCATCACCAATGGCGGCATCTACGGTTCGCTGATGTCGACGCCGATCCTGAACGCACCGCAGTCCGCCATTCTTGGCATGCACAAGATCCAGGAACGGCCGATGGTGATCGCCGGCAAGATCGAAGTGCGGCCGATGATGTATCTGGCGCTGTCCTACGATCACCGCGTGATCGACGGCAAGGAAGCGGTGACGTTCCTGGTTCGCGTCAAGGAAAGCCTGGAAGATCCGGCGCGGCTGGTGCTGGATCTCTGAGGCATTCCGTCTGCCGGCGTCGGCGTTCGAGCCCGGCGCTGCGCGCTGTGGATTTTGATTGTTGGGGGCTGATGTGACGGACAAGGTTGTTGTGATCACCGGCGGCAGCCGCGGCATCGGCCGCGCTGCCGCGCTTGCCGCCGCCGCGCGCGGTTTTAGGGTCGTTGTCGGCTATGCCAGCAACGAGGCCGCGGCCAAGGAAGTCGTCACCTCGATCGAGCGCAAGAACGGCAAGGCGATCGCGGTGAAATGCGACGTCGCCAGCGAGAAGGACATTCTCGCGCTGTTCAAGTCGGCCGATGATTTCGGCACGCTCGGCGCGCTGATCAACAATGCCGGCATCGTCGGGCCGTCGGCGCGGGTCGAGGACATGTCGGCCGAACGCATTCAGCGCATGATGGCGATCAACGTCACCGGCAGCATTCTCTGCGCGCGCGAAGCGGTCAAGCGGATGTCGACACGTAATGGCGGCGAGGGCGGCGTCATCGTCAACCTCTCTTCAGTCGCGGCAAAACTCGGCGCGCCCAATACCTATGTCGACTACGCGGCTTCCAAGGGCGCGGTGGATTCTTTCACCGTCGGGCTTGGCCACGAAGTCGCCGGCGAGGGCATTCGCGTCGCCGCGATCCGGCCCGGGCTGATCGATACCGAAATTCATGCGTCGGGCGGCGAACCTGATCGCGCCCACCGGCTCGCGCATATGGTGCCGATGAAGCGGGTCGGCACCGCCGAAGAAATCGCCAACGCCATCGTCTGGCTGATGTCGGACGAGGCCTCCTACGTTACCAGCGCCATCCTTGATGTCTCGGGCGGGCGCTAATAACTGTCATCTCTCTCTCAGCTTTGGGATTTCGATCATGGCTAGCTACGATCTCGTTGTCATCGGCACCGGCCCCGGCGGATATGTCTGCGCGGTGCGCGCGGCGCAACTCGGCATGAAGGTCGCCGTGGTCGAGAAGGACGCGACGCTCGGCGGCACCTGCCTCAACGTCGGCTGCATGCCGTCGAAGGCGCTGCTGCATGCTTCCGAAATGTTCGAGGAAGCCGCGCACTCCTTTGCCAAGATGGGCGTCAGCGTTTCCACGCCGAAGCTCGAACTGCCGGCCATGATGAACTTCAAGCAGCAGGGCATCGACGGCAACGTCAAGGGCGTCGAGTTCCTGATGAAGAAGAACAAGATCGATGTCATCAGCGGCACGGGCAAGATTCTCGGCGCCGGCAAGGTCGAGGTGACCGGCAGCGACGGCAAGGCGCAGGTGGTCGAGACCAAGAACATCGTCATCGCCACCGGTTCGGATATCGCGCGCCTGAAGGGCATCGAGATCGATGAGAAGCGCATCGTGTCGTCGACTGGCGCGCTGTCGCTCGACAAGGTGCCGTCGAGCCTGTTGATCGTCGGCGCCGGCGTGATCGGGCTCGAACTCGGCTCGGTGTGGCACCGCCTCGGCGCCAAGGTCACGGTGGTGGAATTCCTCGATCGCATCCTGCCCGGCATGGACGGCGAGATCGCAAAACAATTCCAGCGCATCCTCGAAAAGCAGGGCTTTGCATTTAAGCTCGGCGCCAAGGTCACCGGCATTGATACTTCCGGCAAGACGCTCGCGGCCAAGATCGAACCGGCGGCGGGCGGTGCGGCGGAGACGTTAGAGGCTGATGTGGTTCTGGTCTGCATCGGCCGCGTGCCCTACACCGAGGGCCTCGGCCTCAAGGAGGCCGGCGTTGCGCTCGACAATCGCGGCCGGGTGCAGATCGACGCGCACTTTTCCACAAGCGTGAAGGGCGTTTATGCGATCGGCGACGTCGTCGCGGGTCCGATGCTCGCGCACAAGGCCGAGGACGAAGGCGTTGCCTGCGCGGAGATCATCGCCGGGCAGGCCGGCCATGTAAATTACGATGTGATCCCAGGTGTTGTGTATACCACGCCGGAAGTGTCGTCACCGAGGAAGAGCTGAAGCAGGCGGGCGTCGCGTATACGTCGGGAAAATTTCCCTTTACCGCCAACGGCCGTTCCAAGGTCAACCAGACCACTGACGGTTTCGTGAAGATTCTCGCAGATGCGAAGACGGATCGGGTGCTCGGCGTGCACATTATCGGCCGCGAAGCCGGTGAAATGATCCACGAAGCCTGTGTTTTGATGGAGTTCGGCGGTTCGGCCGAGGATCTGGCGCGAACTTGCCATGCGCATCCGACCCGCTCCGAAGCCATCAAGGAAGCGGCGCTTGCGGTCGGCAAGCGCGCCATCCATATGTGATCGACACCGGCATTTGCCGGATAGCATGATCCGGAAAAGTTGATACCGGTACGCCGGAAGGTCATGCTCAAATAGAGAGATAGGGCGGAATGGCGATTCGAAGACAAGTCATCGCGCCCTAGAGATCCGTCCATGATGCGCCGCCTACTTCAACCGTTCTGGGTTTTGCTTGCGGTCATCTTCCTGGTCGAAGCATGGCTGTGGGATCATCTCGAGCCGATCGTGGCGCGCGTCGTCGCGCTGATTCCGCTGCGCACCTTCAAGCAGTGGCTGTCGGAGCGGGTCGATACGCTGTCGCCGGCGATGACGTTGATCGTGTTCCTGGTACCGGTGATTCCGCTGTTTCCGCTCAAGCTGGCCGGCCTGTGGCTGTTGACCCACGAATATTGGGTCGCCGCCGTCGTCACCATCGTGTTCGCGAAATTCCTCGGCGTCGGCGTCACCGCCTTCATCTTCGACGTAACGCGCTCGAAGCTGCTGGAAATGCAGTGGTTCAAGAAGCTCTATGAGTTCGTGATCGCCTTGCGTGCCAGGGCGGCCACCTTGGTCGAGCCGGTCAAGCAGCGGATTCTGGATATCGTGCGCGGCGATGGCGGCGGCTGGTCTTCACGCATGCTGCGGTTGATCCAGCGCTTTCGCAAGAGCGTGCACGAGGCGCGATAGCTACTGTCATCGCCCGCCTTGTGCGCGATTGTGCACTGGGGCGGGCGATCCAGTACGCCGTGAAGTTGGCAATTCAACAAAACTGGCGCCGCGGAATACTGGATCACCCGCTTTCGCGGGTGATGACAACCAATCAATGCAGATGCAACAGATGCGGCGACAGGATGCCGAGCGCGGTGACGGCGATACCCGCCAGCGCCAGGATGCCGGATACCCAAGCCAAGGCGACGATGCCGGTGATGATGGTCGCCGAGGCCAGCACGATGCCGATCTGGAAGGCGGCCGACCCCAGTTCATAGTGATGATACTTGGCCGTCGCCTCGTCGCGTTGGTGCTCGGCTTCCTTGGCGCGCTCGGAGAGTTGTTCCGAACCTTCGCCAGTCTCCGGCTCCGAGCGATAGCGCGACGCGGTCTTGTTCCAGTCGTCGATCTGCTTTTGCAGCGCCGCCTTGGCGGCATCGTCGCCCACGGTCCCGAGGCTGAGCTTGGCGTGTTCGGCGGTGGCCTGAACCACGGTGCGGCGGATGCTCTTGGCCTGGAAGAAGGCCCACAGGTTCGAGGCCTCGACGTTCTTGCTGATCGACTCGGTCTGCGCGCCCTTGCCGAGCGTTTCCGACAGCGCCAGACACAGAGCGATCACCGCGATCAACAGCGCGATCTTCCTGTTTTCGCTCGAAGCCTCCTCGGCATGCTCCGCATGCTCCATGCTTTCGTGTGCGCTCATGCTATCTCTCCCCGGTGAATGGCCGTGACCCGGTCCCACGATTGACCGAACAATATGGCCGGCGCAAGGGGCAAGCGCGGGTCGTCAACGGTGTGACCGGAATATGTCGTCGCGCGGCGCGGTCATAGCGTTTTCGAGCGAAGTGGACGCCGGTTCGCGTAAAGAAAACGCTTCAAAACAAACAGTAGAGCCCGGTTCAGATGCAATCTGAACCGAAAAGGCTCTACCCGCGGGGATGGGCGGTGCGGTAGACTTCCAGCAGCCGCTCCGTGTCGATGCCGGTATAGATCTGCGTGGTCGAGAGTGAGGCGTGACCGAGCAGTTCCTGGATCGCGCGCAGGTCGCCGCCGCGGCTCAACAGGTGGGTCGCAAAGGAATGCCGCAGCGCATGCGGCGTGGCGCTGTCGGGCAGGCCGAGTGAGCCGCGCAGCCGCTCCATGGTGAGCTGGATAATCCGGGGGCTGAGCTGCCCGCCGCGCGCGCCGACGAACATCGGCCCCGCCGGCGGCAGCGGATGCGGGCACATCGCGGTGTAGTCGGCGATCAGCGCCAACACGTTTTGCAGCACCGGCACCATCCGGGTCTTGTTGCCTTTGCCGGTCACGATGATGACGTCGCCCTCGCCAGGTTTCGGCACGTCGCGGTGCTTCAGCCCCAGCGCCTCGGAGATACGCAGGCCTGAACCGTAGAGCAGCGCCATCACGGCGGCGTCGCGCGCCCAGATCCAGGGATCGCGATCCTCGCCGGCACGTTCGTCGGCATCGGCAAAACGTTTGGCGGCGGCCATCTGGATCGGTTTTGGCAGGCTCTTGCCGATTTTTGGCGCGCGGATCGCCGATAGCGCGCCGACCTTGCCTTTGCCTTCGCGCTCCAGAAAACGCCCGAACGACCGCAGGCCTGCGAGGGCCCGCATCAGCGAGCGGCTGCCGATATCGTCGGCGCGGCGCATCGCCATGAAGGCCCTGACGTCACTGGCTTCGAGCGCGGAAAACGCCTTGAGCGATACGCGCTTGCCCCAGTGTTCGCAGAGAAATTCAAGGCACTGCCGCAGGTCGCGGGCGTAGGCCTCCAGCGTCTTTGGCGACAGCCGCCGTTCGGCGCGCAGATGCGTCAGCCAGCGCGTCATCTGCAGCGTCAGACTTTCGTCGGCGCAATCGAGTTCGACCGGTTGGACTGGCGCGGCGGGTTTGGTCATGAAGCTTGGGTCATGGAGCTATGGCGCCCTGATTCTTCCCGATTATATCGCACTTGTTTCGTTTACCGTTCGCTAACTTGCTGATTCCCGATGGACCATTCGACGCGCAGCAGCACCTCCTCCGCCTCATCGACGCGCGTCGTCGATGTGCTGGTGCCGGTTGCGCTCAATCAGGCCTATTCCTACCGCGTGCCGCGCGGCATGGAACTGAAGCCCGGCGACGTCGTCTGCGTGCCGCTCGGTCCGCGCGAGGTCGTGGCCGTGGTGTGGGCGGAGAACGCCACGCCCGATCCGCGCCTGCACAACCGCCTCAAGGATGTCGGTGAAAAGCTCGACGTGCCGCCGCTCAAGGAGGAGCTGCGCCATCTCGTCGACTGGGTTGCCAACTACACACTGTCGGCGCGCGGCATGGTGCTGCGCATGTGCCTGCGGATGGGCGAAAATCTCGGACCCGAGCGGATGCGGCTCGGCGTGCGGCTGGTCGGCGAACCGCCGCGTCGTTTGACGCCGGCGCGGCGGCGTCTGATCGAGGTGCTTTCGGACGGCCTGCTGCACGGCAAGTCCGAAGCGGCGCGGGCGATGGTCTCGTCGATGAAGGCACGTTGACGGTGGAAGCGATGCCGCGCGCGGTGGCGCCGCCCGCGCCTGATCCGTCATTCGCCACGACTGACTTTTCGCGCCAACAGCGCACTGCCGTGGACGCCATGCGGGCGCTCGCGGCCAATGGCAGTTTTCATGTCGCGCTGCTCGATGGCGTCACCGGTTCGGGCAAGACCGAAGTCTATTTCGAGGCGATCGCCGAAACCGTTCGCCGCGCCAGGCAGACGCTGATCCTGATGCCCGAGATCGCGCTGACCGGACAATTTCTCGATCGCTTCGCGCAGCGTTTCGGCGTGCGTCCGCTGGAGTGGCATTCGGAACTGACGCCGCGTACCCGCGCCCGCAACTGGGCCGCGATCGCATCCGGCGAAGCGCCGGTCGTGGTCGGCGCACGCTCCGCGCTGTTCATGCCCTATGCGGACCTGGGGCTTATCGTCGTCGATGAGGAGCACGACCAGGCCTACAAGCAGAGCGACGGCGCGCATTATCATGCCCGCGACATGGCGGTGGTGCGCGCGCGGATCGAAAAAATTCCGATCATCCTGGCCTCGGCGACGCCGTCGGTCGAGACGGAGGTCAACGCCCGCAAGGGCCGCTATCAGCGGGTGGCGCTGCCGTCGCGCTTCGGCGGCCAGCACATGCCGCATATCGAGGCGATCGATCTGCGGCGCGCGCCGCCGCCGCGCGGCCGCTTCATCTCGCCGCCGCTGGCCGAGCAGATCAAGTTCGCGATCGAGAAGCGCGAACAGGCGCTGCTGTTCCTCAACCGCCGTGGCTACGCGCCGTTGACGCTATGCCGGGCCTGCGGGCATCGCTTTGCCTGTACCATCTGCGACGCCTGGCTGGTCGACCATCGGTTTCGACAACGGCTGGTCTGCCACCATTGCGGCTTCTCGATGCCGCGCCCGAATATCTGTCCGCATTGTCAGGCCGAGGAATCGCTGGTTGCGGTCGGCCCCGGCGTCGAGCGCCTGCAGGAGGAAGCCGCGCAATTGTTTCCGGAAGCCCGCACCATGGTGCTGTCGAGCGATCTGATCACCTCGATCGAGACCATGCGCAGCGAACTGAACGAAATCGCGGAAGGACGCGTCGACATCATCATCGGCACGCAACTGGTAGCCAAAGGACACAATTTTCCGCGGCTCAATCTGGTCGGCGTCGTCGATGCGGATTTGGGCCTCGGCAACGGCGATCCGCGCGCCGCCGAGCGGACCTGGCAATTGCTGAACCAGGTGATCGGACGCGCCGGCCGCGACCAGGGCCGCGGCGTCGGCTACCTGCAGACCCATCAGCCCGAACATCCGGTGATGAAGGCGCTGATCGCCTGCGATCGCGAGGCGTTCTACGGCAGCGAAATCGACGCGCGCGAACGCACCGGCTATCCGCCGTTCGGCCGGCTCGCCAGCCTGATCATTTCCGCGGGCGACCGGCCGACCGCCGAAGGCTTTGCGCGGAAACTCGCCGCGATCGCGCCGATCGACGACCGTATCCAGGTGCTGGGGCCCGCCGAGGCGCCGCTGGCGGTGATCAAGGGCCGTTATCGTTTCCGGCTGCTGGTGAAGTCGCTGCGCAACGTCGACCTGTCGGACTATTTGCGCGAATGGCTCGCCGCAGGCCCGAAGACCAAGGGCAATCTCAAGCTCGAAGTCGATGTCGATCCGCAGAGCTTCCTTTAAAATGGATGTCATTCCGGGATGGTGCGTAAGCACCAGACCTCAGATGCGCAATTGCGCATCGGGGAATCTCGAGATTCCGGGCTCGATGCTGCGCATCGCCCCGGAATGACAGTGGCGGCAAACAAAAAAGCCTGCCGTCATGTGCGACGGCAGGCTTTTTCAGGCGCGACGAACGCGCGTTAGGAGACGACCTCGGCGGTGACCTTGCCGACGCCGGCGCCGGTCAGGCCGATGGCACGGGCAGCGCCCGTGGAGAGGTCGAGCACCCGGCCGTGGACGAACGGGCCACGGTCATTGATGGTGACGACGACGCTCTGGCCGCGATGGGTCACCCGGAGCTTGGTGCCGAACGGCAGCGAGCGGTGAGCCGCCGTCATGGCGTTCTGGTTGAAGCGCGCACCCGAAGCGGTCTTGCTGCCGGATTCATTGCCATAGAACGAGGCCATGCCGGCGAAGCTGTGGCCGCCCGTGGAGCCCATCGAAGCATTGGCATCCCGCCAGTCGCTGCCGGGCGACTTGGCAGCGTGGTGGGAGTGGTGGTGCCTGGATTTGGCGGAAGCTTCGGTGTCGCTGCCGCCGATCAGGAGAGTTGCGGCGATCAGAGCGAAAGCCGTGCGCGACTGGGTTCGATTTCCCAGCACCGTATTGTTGGTATTCAGCATAAACTAGTCCCTCAGATAGTATTGCCACATATGTGACAAGTGGAACCCCCGTCCCAGTTCGTGAGATCGCCGTTTGGTTGCGCAATGAGGCATGAATTGGGCAGTAAAGCCCGTATATGTCCGGCTGACATATCTTGTTATCGAGATCAACTAATCAAACGATGTTCCGTAATATTTGGCTTTAACTAAATTTTAACTACTCGAATACTAGTTAGTACTGATTAGTATAGTCATTGTTCGCATCTGCGAGATTTGCGCAAGTAATCGGCGGAACCCGGAAAAGGTTCAATCGGTTGGCTCATGGCCCCTATGCAGATACGGGTGGAACCAATGACCATGCGCCCGGAGGGACGTCGGCCAGACCTCGGCCGGCTGGGATTCCCGGTGCGTGAGGGAGCGCAAAACGGCGCTCGCGCAGCGTCGAAAATTGACGTGCGACAAGGCATCGCCGGTACGCGCCGTCATGTTGCACCTGCGCGCTTGCTATGTTAGCAAAGCCGCGATTTTAACGATCCCGTTACCTCGCGTGACGGGCGAAAATCGAAGTCCCGCTTGAATTCCAAGGGCTTGGATCGCTAGGCGCTGCTCACGCGGCGACGGTCTCTCCCTTGCGAGTTTGACAGCTAAAAAAGAGCATCTAGTGGCTGCTGAAGATCCGTCCGTTTCGGGAGTGTCAGGCCGTTATGCAACGGCCTTGTTCGAGTTGGCGCGCGACGAGAAATCCATCGACGCAGTGAAAGCCGATCTCGATCAATTCGAGGCCATGTTGGCCGACAGCGCCGACTTGAAGCGCCTCGTTCGCAGCCCGGTATTCTCGGCAGGTGCGCAGTCGAAGGCGCTCACAGCGGTGCTCGACAAGGCCGAAATCACCGGCACTTCCGCCAAATTCCTCAAGGTCCTGACCGCCAATCGCCGGCTGTTCGCCGTCAGCGATGTTATCCGCGCGTTCCGCACGCTGGTGGCGAAGTTCAAGGGCGAGGCGACCGCCGATGTGACGGTTGCCGAAGCGCTCAACGAAAAGAATCTCGACGCTCTCAAGACCGCACTGAAATCAGTGACGGGCAAGGACGTCGCGCTCAACGTGAAAGTCGATCCCTCCATCATTGGCGGCCTTGTGGTCAAGCTCGGCAGCCGCATGGTGGATAGTTCGCTTCGCACCAAACTCAATTCGATCAAGCACGCGATGAAAGAGGCAGGCTGATGG
>WNFM01128374.1_pt1 | contig 16180 bp, 16 predicted proteins | sample 5400271 | NCBI WGS metagenome assembly WNFM01 (sample SAMN13153352, study PRJNA577476) | soil metagenome | isolation source: 60 cm saprolite on Douglas fir-dominated hillslope | place: USA:California | collected 2013-09-17
GCCACTGGTGCCATGTGATCGACCGCGAAAGCTACGAAAATCCGGAAATCTCGCGCATCATCAACGAACATTTTGTGGCAATTAAAGTTGACCGGGACGAGCGGCCCGATGTGGATTCGCGCTATCAATCCGCGATCAGCACCATTTCCGGGCAAGGCGGCTGGCCTCTGACCGGATTTCTTTTGCCCGATGGCAAACCGTTTTTTGGCGGCACTTATTATCCGCCGGAAGACCAGATGGGCCGGCCGGGATTTCGCCGGGTGCTGCTTGCCGTCGCAGATTCCTTCAAGAACCGCCGGCCCGATCTGGTGCGCGCTGCGGAATCGCTATCCGAAGCCGTCGCGCAAGCGGAAACCTTTACCGGAGCGCATGGCGCCTTCGACGTTGCGGTTGTGGACTCGCAGATCAGTTCGCTGACCCAGCTTTTCGACATTCGCAATGGCGGCTTCGGACGCGCACCAAAATTTCCGCATTGTTCTTCGATCGACCTGATTCTCGAGCGCTATCAGCAAACCAAGGAGAAGCATCTTCTTGCGATGGCCGAGACCACGCTGGAAAAAATGTCGCGCGGCGGAGTTTACGACCAGCTTGCCGGCGGATTTCATCGTTACTCAGTCGACGAAAAATGGCTGGTGCCGCACTTCGAAAAGATGAGTTACGACAACTCTGAGCTGTTGAAGAACTATTTGCATGCTTCCACAATCAGCAGCAAACACGATTGGGAAGCCTCTTTTGACGATACGGCGGATAGCATCGTGCTGTGGGTGAGGCAGGTCTTGTCGGACCAGGAAAATGGCGGTTTTTACGCCAGCCAGGATGCTGACGTCTCATTGGACGACGACGGAGATTATTTCACCTGGACCCTTGACGAAGTTCGCGCGGTCTTGACTCCGACCGAGTCCCGGGTCATTGAGCTGTACTACGACGTCGAAGCGCAGGGTTCTCTGGATTGCGCGAGGATTTAAGGAAATCGCCGAGACCCTCGGCAAAGACGCCGATGACGTTGTCACCCTAAAGTTGCAAGCCGAATCCAAGATGCTTAAGGCTCGCGCGCAACGTCCCACGCCATTTGTCGACAAGACGATGTATGTCTCTTGGAACGCTATGTTTATCTCGGCCTATCTTGAAGCCTCTCGCGTCATCAACACCGGCTGGATTGCTAAGGATTGTCGTGCATTTGCGCTGAAAACGATGGATCGAATGCTGGCCGAAGCATGGTCGGAAGCCAAGGGATTCGCGCATCGTATTGGCGGACCACCCCTTGCCGCTTCGCTCGATGATCAAGTCTTTGGCGTGCTGGCGCTGCTTGATGCCTACGAAGCGACGCTGGACGAGAAATATTTCCGTGCGGCGCAGCGCACCATGGACATCGCCATCGAAAAATATGGGGACGCCGAGCGCGGCGGATTTTTCGATCGCTCGTCCGACGCGCCGCCCATGGGCGGCCTAGACGTTCGCCGCAAACCGTTTCAGGATTCGCCGACGCCGGGAGCCAACTCAGTCGCTGCGATCGCGCTGATTCGCATGCACGCGTTTACAAACGACGCGACATATCATCAGTGGGCGGAGAAAACGCTGGAAGCATTCGCCGGAATTGCGCCGCAGTACGGAATGTTCGCAGCGACGTATGGATTGGCAGCGACTCTTTACGCGAATCATCCCGCACAAGTTGTGGTGGTTGGCGCTGCAAACGATTCCGCTGCGAATGCGCTGGAAGCCGTCGCCAATTCTGTTTTTCGCTTTGGCAAGTCGGTGCTGCGCATTCTGCATGGCGTCACACCAGCATCCCTGCCGCTCGCCCTTCGCGAAACTTTGCCGCACCTGCCAAAAGACAAAGCTCTCGCGCTGGTCTGTTCCGGCAACACTTGCTTTCCGCCCACCAGCGATCCAGAGCAACTGAGAGCCTTGCTGGCCGGCAAGCCAAATACCGCGGCTGCAGGCTAGTTCCTGGAGACTACTTTTTTGGGCGCGATTCCGGCGGCACCATGCCGTTGATTCGGTAATAGACCACCAGCTGGCCGTAATGTTCGCCGGAATGCTCGATCAACCCGTAAGCGAGGTCGTCGACTTCCGTCAGTCGGGGCCCACCTGCATTCACGCTGCTTTTCATGCCGGCATCGCCTTTTGCTTTGATCTCATCCGCGCCATCCTTGACAGCCTTCTTAACGAACGCTACTACTTGCGCCTTGGTCTTCAATTCTTCGCGCTTGGGATCATCGCCATAACGGGCCTTTTTTCCTTCGGCCAGATCGGTGAAAAAGTACATCGAAGCGGAAACGTGCAGCAGCTGTTCAACGAAGGTCCGCGACTTCTCATGGGGTTTGTAATCGTACTTGTCTTCCGGCAGGTCTTCCGCCATGTCAATTAACTTACGGCCAATTTCGTTCCACTGGTCGAGAATGGCGGCCGATCCAGTCAGCGCAGGCTTCTGCGGTTCCTTTTGCTTGGCGTCGGATTGTGCAAAGGCGGGCACCGCGGCCAGAAATACGGTCAGGCACAGCCCTGCAAGAAATTTCGTTCGATTCATCGTTCTCTCCTCAGATGCCCCGGATTGCGCAGGGAGCCACTTCGAGTCCTGCGTTGGGGTGCTGCATGTGGTTCGACGGCTATACGGCCCGGATGTAAGCCCGGTCGTTACCGGCCTCGCCGCCGCGAGCATCTTACTGATTGTGGGTATGTTGCGCACGTTTTATCTGGTCTGACGTCTCCGCGTGTTAAACTGAAAGTTCACGTCGGAGGCCCTTGCGCTTGGTTCTTTCCTGGTTCTTTCTGCGTATCACCATCGCGACTTGCCTGCTGCTGGTGCTCTATCTTTCCCAGCGGTTCTGGTATCGCGCGCTTTGGCGTTGGAGCGGCCGCTGGGGCAAGAAGCCGCTGCGCGCCGCTGTTCGCCTGTTGTATTTGGTCGGACTGCTGCTGATCATTGCCAGCCTTGCCGACTCGGTGCGCAATGGACACGGCAGCTTCCTTCCGCGCGGAAATTTTTTCAATTTATTGGCTGGCCTGTGGTTTTTCAGCGCCCTGTTCGCGTTTCTCGCGGTAAAATGCGTTCATGGCATCGACCGGCTTTGGAGTTTTTCGCGCAGCCATCATCGGGCAGCCGCGGCGTCGTCCGAATCGTCAAGCATGCCGAATTCCTCCAGCGTTCTTGATCAACCTGCGGACCCCGGCCGGCGCTATTTCTTCAAAACCGCAACCGCCGCGGCTGGTGCCGTGCCGTTTCTAGGCGCAATGTATGGCTTTGCCGCCGAACGCCTGAACTATCAAATTTACCGCGTCGAAATCCCGCTCACGAATTTGCCCGCTGCGCTCGATGGCATGACCATCGCACAACTCAGCGACATTCACATGAGCGGTTACATGCCACGTTCCCAGGTTCGTCGCGCCGTGGACATGGCCAACGACCTCAGCGCCGATCTCGCCGTCGTCACCGGAGACTTCATTACCGGCGCAGGTGACCCGCTGGAGGAGTGCATCGAAGAAATTCGCCGCTTGTCGGCTCCGCTCGGCGTTTACGGCTGCAACGGCAATCATGAAATTTACGCGGACGCCGAAGACCGCTCGCAAGAGTTGTTCACGCAATCTGGAATGAAGCTGTTACGTCACCAGAACGCGCTGATTTCCTATCGCGGCGCCCAGTTGAACCTGATCGGCGTGGATTACCAGCGCGAGCGTGCTGCTGGTGGCCGTCGAATTTCCGCACTTGCCGGAGTCGAGCCGCTGGTCCGCAAAGACATCCCGAATATTCTTCTTTCCCATAATCCGAATTCGTTCACTCGCGCCGCCGAACTTGGCATCGAGCTTTCGCTCGCCGGACACACCCATGGCGGCCAGATCCAAGTCGAAATTCTCGACCACCGCCTCAGCCCAGCGCGCTTCATCACTGACTACGTCGCCGGCCTCTACATGCGGCCGCTGTGCACTCCGGCGAAAACCGTGGCCTCGCAAAAATTCCTGCACGCCACAACTCTGCACGGCCCGCACGCCGCGATTTATGTGAACCGCGGACTCGGCACCGTTGGTGCTCCGGTGCGGCTCGGTGTGCCGCCGGAAATTTCACTGCTCACGCTGCGCCGCGCTTAGCCAGCGCGCAAGAATAACGGCATTCCCATGGTCATTCTCGTGATGGGCACAACCGGAGCAGGGAAGACCACCGTCGGCAAGCTCCTTGCTGAGCGCGTTGGCTGGACCTTTCGCGACGCCGACGATTTCCATCCTCCCGCCAACATCGAAAAAATGAAGCACGGCATTCCACTGACCGATGCCGACCGCCTTCCCTGGCTCGCCAACATTCACGCCGAGCTAGTTCGTCTCAGCCAGCTCAATCAAAACGTCGTCTTGGCCTGTTCCGCCCTGAAGCAGAGCTACCGCGACCAACTCTCCTCCGGACTCGATTTTCGCGTCGTGTATTTGCGCGGCACTTACGACGAGATGAAGCATCACATCGAAGCCCGCCACGGCCATTTTGCCGGCGAGTCGATTCTGGCTGGCCAGTTCGCGGATCTCGAAGAGCCAAAAGACGCGCTGGTTCTCGATGTCAAGCAATCGCCTGAGCAACTCGTCGCCGAAACCGTCAGCCGCCTAAAGCTTCGGCAGTCACGCTAGCAGTCGATCGGTTACATACCAGTCCGCCAGCGGCTCTCCGGAAGCATCCAGGCTCATGCAACTTCCATCCAATCTAGGGGTTAGACAAGCTGGTAAAGCCCGGACTGGAACTCCGGAATCTGAGGAATGAAGATGATTAAATTATTGAATACAATGGAGTTAAGCCAAACGATGCACTCTGCCATTTCACGCTTTTCGCGGCTTTTCACAATACTTGTCGCCGCCGCGTCTCTGACTTTGATCTCCTCCGCGCGCGCCACCGCGCAAGATTCAACCCAGCAGCCGCAAACAGACTCGCAGGACGCAGCGCAGGTGCAGCAAGACCAGCGCCCGGTAATCTCAAAGGACACCATCCCCCAGGACGGCCAGGACCAGCAGGATCCAAACCAGGCGCCGCCCCCTCGCCAGCGCCAACGATACCCCAATAGGCAGCGTCCGGTAGCGCAGCAACCCTCCGGCCCCGTTCCCGCCAACATCACCATACCCGCCGGCAAAGTGATCTTTGCTCGCCTGAATGAGCCGCTCTCGAGCGACCACAATCACGTCGGCGATACCTTTACCGCCACCCTGGACCAGCCGATCGTCGTTGATGGCTGGGTCGTCGCTCGCCGTGGCGAAACCATCGTCGGCACCGTCACCGAGGCCCAGAAGGCTGGCCGCGTAAAAGGCGTCTCCCATCTTGGTTTGGAATTGACCGATGTCACGGTTGTTGATGGCAACCAACTCCTGGTGAAGACCGAGCTCTGGAACGGTTCCGCCGGTACTTCTCACGGCACTGATGCCGGTGCGATCGCGACCACTACGGCCGCAGGAACAATTATCGGAGCCGCCGCAAACGGTGGCACCGGAGCCGGCGTTGGAGCCGGCGCTGGCGCGCTTGCCGGTATCGGTCTGGTACTTCTGACTCGCGGCAAGCCCACTGTGCTCGGCCCGGAATATCCCCTCAGCTTCCGCCTGAAAGAGCCTGTGGCCGTTTCCACCGTCAATAGCGCCCAGGCGTTTCAGCCCGTTGGCCCCGAGGACTACAATTCGTCTTCCAGACCTCGCCGCCGCGGCGCCCCTGGCTATCCTGTCGCCTATCCTCCGTATTACGCTTCTTGCGGCCCTTACTGGGGCTGCGGTCCGTATTACCCCTACTACGGCTACTACGGCCCAGCGTTCGGCTTCTCTTACCGGGGCGGTTACGGCCGCGGTTGGGGACATGGCTTCGGCCACGGTGGATTCCGCCGCTAAGTCCGTAATCTGCGCGAATCTTTAGCCTGGACGCCATTCGATTGGCGTCCGGGTTTTTTTGGCCTCGCGCTTGCTCGGAACCTACCGGCGCCTCTGCAGGAATATCTTTTTGTAGACCTTTTCCGTGTTTATGCGGCAAACTCTAACCCGTGTCCCTGACGGTGTCGCTTCCCAGTGGTGCACCCATGGATGATCCGTACAACCTGGAAAACGTCGCCCGCGAACTCAACAGCACTGATGCGGCGGGCTCCGAAGAGACTTCGCTCACCGAGCGCCTTGACCGCTGGCTGACGGCGCTAGTTCATCGCCGTGGCAGTGACCTGCTCCTCGTCGAAGGCGCGCCGCCTTGCATCCGCGTGGATGCCGAAGTCCGCAAAATCGCCACCGGCATACTCGACGGCGCCACCATCGAAGAATCCGTTCTTCCCGCCCTCTCCTCGCACGCGCTAGCCAGATTCAGCGAATCCGGCATCGCCGATTCTTCTTACCGCGTCGAAGGCCTCGGCCGTTTCCGCATCAATCTCCATCGCGAACGCTCCCGCTCCGCCGCTGCAATTCGCGCCCTGCCGGCGAAAGTGCCTTATCTGCGCGATCTGCACCTTCCACCCTCCGTCGAGCAACTCGCGCGCATCCAGCGCGGATTGGTGCTTCTCGGCGGCCCTGCCGGCTCCGGCAAATCCACCACCATGGCCGCGCTCATCAACGAAATCAATCACCGCGAAGCGCGCCACATCGTCATCATCGAAGATCCCATCGAGTACGAGCACCAGCACATTCGCAGCGTCATCGAACAAGTGGAAATCGGCTCCGACGCTCCTGATTTTCCCACCGCCCTGCGCGCCGCGCTTCGTCAGGCGCCCGATGTCATCGTCGTTGGCGAAATGCGCGACGCGGAAACCATGCGCATCGCAGTAGCCGCCGCCGAAACCGGCCATCTTGTTCTCTCCACGCTTCACACCGTGGATGTCGCCTCCACTATCTCCCGCATCTCCGATTCGTTTCCGACCGACCGCCAGAATTCCATTAGACAGGAACTGGCCATGGCCCTGGCCGCGGTTCACACCCAGGTCCTGCTTCCAAAAAAAGGCGGAGGCCGCATTCCCGCCGCCGAACTTCTTATCCTCGGCTACGGCGCGCGCCACCATGTCCGCCGCAACGCCCTGCAACACCTGCACCAGGAAATTGCGCTCACCAAGAAAAAGGGCTCCTTCACTCTCGAAGAGTCCCTGGTCAACCTCATCCAGTCCGGCCAAATCGATCGCGAAGAAGCGCTCCTCTGTTCCATCCACCCCGACGACCTCGACATCCTCATGAAATCCTCAGCCGCCTCTGCCTGACCTACGGATCGACGTGGTGCGCTAAACTTGTATAGCGAGACTTGTGTAGTGAGGCGGCATATGCTGGCCGTATGACTTCCTCCGTCTATCGAAAAACGCCTGGAGAGGCTGGCCCGCCGCACTGGGCGCAGCAAAACCTACTATGTCCGCGAGGCCGGTCTCGAGCATCTGGAAGAGCTCGAGGACTTGTACCTTGCCGAAGGCGCGTTGGAACGCATGCGCAGCGGCGAAGAGCAAACCATCGCTTTGCAGGAAGTCATGAAGCGGCATGGCTTACGGCATGCCATACAACGTTGCGCTGTCTGCCGAGGTGGATCGGGCACTCGGCAAACTCGACGCGCAGCAGGTCAAAACAATCCTGAAGTTCTTGCATGAATGAGTTGCCAGGCGGGACGACCCCCGCAGCATCGGACAGGCCTTGCACGGCTCGCGGCTTGGGGAGTTCTGGAAATACGGGGTCGGCGATTTCCGGCTGATCGCAAAGATCGAGGATGATCGTCTGGTGGTTCTGTGGACTGGACATCGCAAGGAAATCTAATCGCTAGAACGTCAGTAATCCCGCCACGGCTTCCACAAAGGCGCACTCGAATAGCGCACCGCGTAGAACGACCTGCCATCCGCAAGCCGTTCTCGGATTTCGCCAAACAATTCTCTAACTTTGTCGAAGAGTTGTTTCAGCACAATGACTCTCGCGATTCATCTACTCTTCAGAATTACTAACAACTTCGACCGTCACGATGGTTTGCAGTATTCGCTCATGCAAACATAATGTCAACGATCTGAGTCATCCGTTTGTCCCCGCCGGCGTGCAGTACCGCGGTGTCCACACCCCTCCGCTTGTGACTCTTAAACTATTACTTGAAGTCCGCCGCCAATTTCCCCGAAAGATTTTCCACCGTCTCCTTTCTGCTTCACCCGCTCCGGTTGCCGCCAACTCGCTCCAATGCCATAATTTGCCTTCACCACCAGCGCGGATCTCTTATTTCTGTCCGTCGCTCGGCGCTGTGCGCAGTTTCTGGGGGTTCTATGGCATTGCGTGACGCTTGGATTGAAAAACGCGAGACCGAAACCGCTTCAGCCAACGGCTCAAGAAACATGTCGCAGATGCATCTGGCTCGCAAAGGCGTGGTCACCGAAGAGATGTTCTTCGTCGCCAAACGCGAAAAAGTCGAGTCCGAACTGGTCCGCAGCGAAGTGGCCCGCGGCCGCGCCATCATTCCCGCGAACATCAATCATCGCAATCTGCAGCCGATGGGCATCGGCATAGCGTTCAATTGCAAAATCAACGCCAACATCGGAAATTCCGCCACCACTTCCAACATTGACGAAGAATTGAAGAAGCTGCATCACTCCGTGCACTATGGCGCGGACACCATCATGGATCTTTCCACCGGCGGCGATATTCCCACCATTCGCAAAGCGATCATTGACGCTTCGCCCGTTCCCGTCGGCACCGTTCCGGTGTACGAAGCAATTTCCCGCGTACGCCGCCCCGAAGATCTGACCATGGAGCTGATGCTCGAAGTCATTGAAGAGCAGGCCGAGCAGGGCGTGGACTACATGACCATTCACGCCGGTGTTTTGCGCGAACATGTTCCGCTGGTTCGCAAGCGCATCACCGGAATCGTCAGCCGCGGCGGCAGCTTAATGGCGCACTGGATGGAGCATCATAAGAAACAAAATTTCCTCTATGAACGCTTTGACGAAATCTGCAAGATTTTCAAGAAGCACGATGTGAGTTTTTCGCTGGGCGACGGCCTACGTCCCGGCTCAATCGCCGACGCCAGCGACGAAGCGCAATTCGCCGAATTGAAAATCCTGGGCGAACTCACCAAGAAAGCCTGGGAACACGACGTTCAGGTGATGATCGAAGGCCCCGGCCACGTCCCGCTCGACAAAATCAAGGAGCAGGTGGACAAGGAAATGGAATGGTGCCACGAAGCGCCCTTCTACACCCTTGGGCCGCTGGTCACCGACATTGCTCCCGGCTACGACCACATCACCAGCGCCATCGGCGCCGCGATGATCGGCTGGCATGGAGCTTCGATGCTCTGCTACGTCACGCCAAAAGAGCATCTCGGCTTGCCGAATCCCGAAGACGTCAAGCAAGGCGTGATCGCTTACAAAATTGCCGCACACGCCGCTGACGTGGCGCGCCACCGCCCCGGCGCTCGCGATCGCGACGACGCGCTCAGCTACGCGCGCTTCCTCTTCGACTGGAACAAACAGTTCGAGCTTTCTCTCGACCCGGAAACCGCCCGCGCCATGCACGACGAATCGCTTCCTGACGATTTCTACAAGGAAGCCAAATTCTGCTCCATGTGCGGCCCGAAATTCTGCTCGATGAACATCACCCAGCTAGCCGAAGCCGAATCCGGCAAAGACCAGGCCGAACGCAAGCAAAAATTCGTCGAGCTCCTGGCCAAGGTCCAGAACGCCTAGTCCCATTGCCTCGGCTTCCGTTTTTCACGGAACCCAAAAAGGCGAGCTTGCGTATCTCTAGTTAAGCGCACTGACGCAGGAGGCTGCCGTGTTCTCTCTCCTCTTTTTAATTGTGCTGTATTTCCTGCCGGCGATTCTCGGCCGTGATAAATCCGACGCCACCGGAATTTTCCTGCTCAATTTATTTTTGGGATGGACCATCGTCGGCTGGGTCGCCGCTCTTGTCTGGGCGATTTCGTCGGACCGCCCGGCCAGAGTCGTTTATGTCCCCGCGGGCGCCGCGGTTTACTGTTCGCGCTGCGGTTCGCTGGCGGGCGCTGCGCATTTCTGTACCGCTTGCGGCAGAACCGTCTAAACGCAACACCGCACCGTCAGACCGCAAAGTTGTAACCAGTGCGACACTATTCCCTGTCATTTCTCCTTGTTCTGTGGGAATTTCGTTACAGTCAATGAAATCGCAGTTCCGCCGAAATTGGCCTGGAGAGACTGCGTCCAAGAGGATCGCCCCTAAACTTCGGCCATGACTGCGCCCGCGCCAAGCTACGAGATTTTGGTGGTGGACGACTCCCCCGTCTACCGCAAGCTGTTCGAACAGCTTCTCTGCGATTCGAAATATTCGCTGACATTCGCCCGCAGCGGCAGCGAAGCCATCCAGAAATTTCGCGAAAAAGCTTCTGGAATTGTGATTACGGATTTGATCATGCCGGACATTTCCGGGCTGGAGCTGTGCCAGCGGATCCGCGCGGACAAGAGCGACGTCTATACATATATTATTTTAATGACAAGTAACACCGAGAAAATTGGTGTCGTGAAAGGGCTAGAAGCCGGCGCCGACGATTATATGGTGAAGCCGTTTGATTCGAGTGAGATGCTGGCACGCATCGGAGTGGGGCTGCGGATCACTGATTTACACCGACAACTGGAGCGGAAGAGCGCGCAACTGGAAGAGGCGGCGACCACCGACTCGCTGACTGGGCTGCCGAACCGGCGGGCGATCGAAGTGTGGGCAACTAAACAGCTGCAAGGCGCTGCGCGACACGGATTTCCTATCTGGGTGGTACTTGGGGATCTGGATTCGTTCAAGGAAATCAATGATACCTTTGGCCATGGAGCCGGGGACACCGTGTTGCGCACCTTTGCGAACACGCTCAAACGATTGACGCGCATTTCGGATATGTGCGCCCGGCTGGGTGGAGACGAATTCCTGATCGTGATTTCCCACGTGAGCGCAGAAAACATCGAGCTAGCCATCAACCGTTTCCGGGAGATGTTTGCTTCGCTTTCGTTTCCATTTGCGGGGCAGAGCGTCAGTATTAGCGCGACGTTTGGAGTGGCGGGTAGCGAGAGCCGCGATCTGAAAGATTTTGACGTGTTGGTGCGTAAAGCTGACGAAATGCTGTACCAGGCGAAGCGCACCGGAAGAAATTGCGTGCGCGTCGCGAAATTGGATTGACACCGACTTGATGCTCATTTTTTGTGAGCGTTGAAAGCGCCCGGCGTTCTTTACGATACGAGTGCCGGAAGCTATACTGGCCGTCGAGTGAGGCAGTTACTTTTTTCGGCGCATCGGAAAATTGGTTCTCCGAGGGATACATGGCATTTGAGAAAGCGGCAAAGCTGTCGGAAATTCCGGCGGGTTCGATCAAGGAAGTGCAAGTGGCAGGACAGGCGATTGCGCTGGCAAATGTTAGCGGCACATTCTACGCGATTAACAATACCTGTCTGCATAGGGGCGGACCGCTTGGCGAAGGCCAACTAGAAGGCAAAGTCGTGACCTGCCCATGGCATGGCTGGCAATACGACGTAACTACTGGCAAGACCGTGGAAAACCCGAACGCCGGGGTGGGGTGCTTTGCGACCGAGGTGCGTGGCGACGAGGTTTACGTAGACCTGGTGTAGCCATCGTAAGTAATTGAAAACAAAAGTGTTACTTTAATTCGACGGCGGGAATCTGTCTGAGGTGGCCCCTTTTTACCCCGAATCCGTCTAACCCTCATATTTTGTTTGGCTTTGCGGCCACTGCCGTGTATAGTACCGGCGAAACAAGCCGAAGGCAGGGTTTGCAAGTACAAACCCTGCAACCCGGGCTCGATGACCACTCCGACAGCTACTCGCCACTACTGGATCTTTACCGCAGACCCGCACCACTACCATTGGGACACCCTTTTTGTGAAGGGTAAAGAAATGTGGCATGGTGCCGGTTCGAAAGCGGACGCCATTCGCGCGCTCAAACAGGTGCGCAAGGGCGACCGGGTGCTGTGCTACCACGCGGCGCCGGAGCGTTCGCTGTATTCGATCGCGGAAGTGTCGCGCGATCCGTACCCGGATCCGCACGATTCCGAGGGAAAAAATCTGGTGGCGGATTTGCGGGCGTTCGAAAAGCTGCCGCGGCAGGTAACACTGGCGGATTTGCGGGGAAACCGCGCGTTGAAAAAAGTCAAGTTTCGGAAGAATGTGCGATTGATTGTGTCGCCGATCACCGACATCGAGTATCAGGAAATCCTGAGAATGGCGGGCATCGTGCCCACGCCGGGAATTCCGCTGCCGTAGGAAAGTACAAAGGACAAAAGTCCGAGAGTTCAAAAGTTTAAGAGTTCAATAAATTCAAAAACAACACGTATCGTCTACAATCAAAAATTTATACTTCTCGTTGGAACCACGGGTGGGTGACGTCATGAGCAATTTTGTTCACGCGATAATCGGTTGGAACCTGCTGATTTGCGGGTTTGCATTTGTGGCGCCGCTGGCCACGGCGCAGAAGCCGTCGCTTGAAGAGATTGCCAGCGGAAAAACGCGGGTGATCGACCTCAGCTATACCATCAGCGACAAAATGGTGCCGTGGCCGGGCGACGCGAAGGCGTTCGAAGCGACGGTGAACGCCACGGTGGAAAAGAACGGCTACTTCACACGAAGCTTCTGGATGCTGGAGCATTACGGAACGCACATGGATGCGCCGGCACACTTCCCGCCGGGAACGACGACCATCGACAAAATTCCGGCGGAGGTACGAAAAGAGGCGGAGCGCGATCCGGATTACCAGTTGACGGTGAAGCGCGTTGAGGCGTGGGAAGAGAAGCACGGGAAAATTCCCGTGGGAGCGATGGTGCTGCTGCGAACCGGGTGGGCCGCGCGCTGGCCGGACGTGGTGCGATACCGGAATCAGGATGCCAACGGGAAAATGCATTTTCCGGGATATTCGGTGGAAGCGGCAAAGCTGCTGCTGGAGCGGAGAGTCAGCGGATTGGGCTGCGATACGCTGAGCATAGATCCCGGGAACTCTGGAGATTTTCCGGTGCACCATCTGGTGCTGGGTGCAGGCGTCTATCAGCTGGAAAATTTGGCGGATCTGCGGGAATTGCCGGAGGCGGGAGCGTTTTTGATAGCCGCGCCGATCAAGCTGGAAGGCGGTTCGGGAGGGGCGGTGAGGGTGTTTGGATTGGTGGGGGAGAAGTAGATCGGGTCTGGGCGCCCAGGGCGCAGCAGTCTGTGCCCTACAAAGGCAAAGACGAGTCCGGGTAGAACATTTCTTACGTTTGATGCGTCTGACTAATTGGATGGGTTCCTGAGGGTGATTCCATGAACAAACTGGGTGTAGCGATCCGCGGGTTAATGCTCGGAGTGTTGCTGATAGTCGCCGCGACCAGCGGGTATGCGCAGAGCGAAGCGCAGCAGTTTCCGGTGGCGACCAAAACGCTCAAGAACGGGATGAAAGTGCTGGTGCAGACCGACCACAGCATTCCGAACGTAGCGCTTTATATTTTTTACCGAATCGGTTCGCGGAACGAGCATCCGGGCACGACCGGGCTTTCGCACTTTTTTGAGCACATGATGTTCAACGGAGCGAAGAAATACGGGCCGGGAGATTTGGATAAAGCGATGGAGGCGAATGGCGCCGCAAATAATGCGTACACCACGGCGAACGTGACGGTGTACCAGGACTGGTTTCCGCGATCGGCGCTGAACTTGATTTTTGATATTGAGGCGGACCGCATCCAGTATTTGAGTTTTGATCCGAAGAAAATTGCCTCGGAAAGGGAAGTGGTGGCGTCGGAGCGTCGAACCAGCGTGGATGCCAACAATTTTGGAATTCTGAACGAACAGTTGCTGGCTACCGCGTATCTGGCGCATCCCTACCAATGGCCGGTGGTCGGCTGGATGAGCGATATCGAACACTGGACGATGGAGGACTTGAAACACCATTTCGAGATGGGCTACGCGCCGAATAACGCGACCATGGTGGTGGTCGGGGATGTTTCTCCGGAAGAGATTTTTCAACTTTGCGAAAAGTATATTGAGCCGATACCGCAGCATCAGCCGCCGCCTCCGGTGACCACGGTTGAGCCGGAGCAGATGGGCGAGCGCCGGCTGGTGGTGAGGAAGCAGGCGGAATCGCCGATCGTGCTGATCGGGTATCACGTGCCAGAGACCAACAGCCCAGATTTCTATGCGCTGAATATTTTGCAGACGGTGCTGGTGCATGGGGAAAGTTCCCGGATGTACCAGCGACTGGTGGACAAGGACCAGATTGCGCTGGATGTGGGCGAGTTCATAAGAAACGGATTCGATCCGACGCTGGCGACGTTTTATGCGCAGCCGAAGCAGGGAGTAGACCCAGCAAAATGCGAGACGGCGATATACGAGGAGCTGGAAAAATTGAAGAAGACGCCGATCAGCGATCAGGAGCTGGAAAAGGCCAAGAATGTCCGGCTGGTGGAGTTTTACCAGGAGATGCGGACGATTAATGGACGGGGCAATACCATCGGAACTTACGAGATATTTTTTGGCGACTACCACAAACTCTTTGACGCCGCGAAAAACTACGCGGCAGTGAGCAAGGACGACGTGCAACGAGCGGCGCAGAAATATTATGGCGCCAACAATCGAACGGTGGCTACGTTGATTCCTGAGAACGGAGAGCAAGGGGGCGCAAAGCAATGAGCCGGGGAATAAAAACGATGCGCGGCCTGACGGTTGCGATTTTGGCGCTGGGATTGGCGTGGAGTTCCGCGGCACAGACATTAAAATTGCCGCCGCACGAAAAAGTGGTGCTGAAGAACGGATTGACGCTGTTGCTGGTGGAAAAACACGGCGTGCCGATCGTGAGTCTGGCGGCGATCGTGAAAGCGGGAGCTGTGGCGGACCCAGCGGGCGATGAAGGATTGGCTTCGGTGACCGCGGGACTGCTGCGCAAGGGAACGGCAACGCGAAGCGCACAAAAGTTCGCCGAGGACCTGGATTTTATCGGCGCCAGCTTCAACGCCGATGCCAACGCGGATTTCACGACGCTTTCGTGCGAGTTTTTGGCGAAGGATTTGGACAAAGGGCTGGACTTATTCTCAGATGCGCTGCTGCATCCGGTATTTCCGCAGGCAGAAGTGGACAAGCTGCTGGCGCAGGACATTGACGGGGTGAAGGCGGCGAAGGATTCGGCGCAGTCTGTCGCGCTGATCTATTACTACGGCTATCTTTTCGCGAAGCATCCGTACGGACGACCGGAAGGGGGCGACGATATTTCGCTGGCGCGGATCAAGCGAGATGCGGTGGAGAAGTTTTACCAGGCGAATTACGCGCCGGGAAACACCATTCTGGCGGTGGCGGGAGAGTTTAATGCCACGCAGATGAAGGCAAAGATCGAGCAGGCGCTAGGAAGCTGGCCGGCAAAGGCCAGCGCATTGCCTGCGATTCCTGCGCCGGCTCCGGTGAAAGGCAAAAAACTCCTGCTGATCGACAAGCCGGATTCGACACAAACTTTTTTTGCGATTGGCAATGTGGGAACGGCGGAGAACGAGCCGGATCGCGTGGCGATTCGAGTGGTGAACACGGTTTTTGGCGGAAGATTCACTTCGGAATTGAATGAAGCGTTGCGCGTGGAATCCGGACTGACCTATGGTGCCGATTCCTTTTTCGATTCGAAGAAAGAGCCGGGAGCCTTTGCGATTTACAGCTACACGAAAAATGAGACGACCACGCAGGCGATCGACCTGGCGTTGCAGGTGCTGGGGAAATTGCACAAGGACGGCGTGACAGCGGAGCAACTGGCATCGGCAAAAGCGTACATCAAAGGACAGTTTCCGCCTTCGATTGAAACTTCGGCGCAGCTTGCGCAGCGTATTGCCAGCAACGAATTTTATGGACTGGGCGACGATGAGATCAATCAACTGGAAGCGCGCATGGATGCGGTGACGCCGGCGATCGCAAAACAGGTGATTGCGAAACACTATCCGGAAGACAATCTGGTGTTCCTGTTGATCGGGAAAGCGTCGGAGATTGGGACAGCGGTGCAGAAGTATGCGACGCAGCAGGATACGCGGAAGATCAGTGAGCCGGGATTCTGGCCTGGCGTGAAGTAGGGGAGAAGTGGGTAATAAGTAGTGGGTAGAGACCAGAGACCAGAGACCAGAGAGAATCCCCGATCAGAGCTAAGTTTGCGGCTGGAATTGGTGTGGGCTTCGTTCGGCCGTGGGCAATCTTGCTGATGTGGAACGAAGGGTAGATGCCGGAACTTCCTGAAGTGGAGACAGTTGCGCGCGGGTTGCAGGCGCGGGTGGCAGGGCGGCGGATTG
>WNFM01344667.1_pt2 | contig 16179 bp, 18 predicted proteins | sample 5400271 | NCBI WGS metagenome assembly WNFM01 (sample SAMN13153352, study PRJNA577476) | soil metagenome | isolation source: 60 cm saprolite on Douglas fir-dominated hillslope | place: USA:California | collected 2013-09-17
TTGCCGAGGCTCGTCTTGCCGACGCCGGGCGGGCCGACGAAGCAGAGGATCGGGGCGCGGAGCTCGTGCGAGAGCTTGCGCACCGCCATGTACTCGAGGATCCGGTCCTTGATCTTCGGGAGGCCGTAGTGGTCCTCGTCGAGGATCCGGGCCGCTTCCACGATGTCCCAGTCGTCCTCGGGCGCCTTCTTCCAGGGCACCGAGATGAGCCAGTCGACGTACGTGCGGATGACGCCCTGCTCCGGTGAGGCCTGCGGGATCTTCTCGAGGCGACCGACCTCCTTGAGGGCCTTCTCCTTCACTTCGTCGGGCATGCCGGCGGCCTCGATCTTCTCGCGAAGCTCATTGACCTCCGACGTGCCGTCGTCGTCGCCGAGCTCCTTCTGGATCGCCTTCATCTGCTCGCGCAGGATGTATTCGCGCTGCGTCTTGTCGAGGGTCTGCTGGACGTCGCTCTGGATCTTCGCCTTCATCTGCAGGATCTCGTTCTGCTTGGCGAGGAAGACCGAGAGGAACCGCAGCCGCTCGACGACGCCTTCCATCTCGAGCAGCTGCTGCCGCTGGTCGATGGTCAGGTCCTGGCTCTGCGCGACGAGGTCGGCGAAGTGCGACGGGTCGTCCGTGCTCTTCGCGGTCATCGCGACCTCGGGCACGATCGAGCCGCCGTTCTCGACGTAGTCGCCGAACAGGCTCTTCACGCTCCGGACGAGCGCCTCGCGCTCGACCGACTCGCCGGGGATCTCGGTGATCGGCTGGAATGTGACGCGGAAGTAGCGCGTGTCGGGCACGAAGCCCGTGATCTTCACGCGCTGGAGGCCGGTGACGATCACCTGCGCGCTGCCGTCCGGGATCCGGAGGAGCCGCACGATCTCGGCGACGGTCGCGACCCCGTAGATTTGCTCCGGCGTCACGTCGTCGACGTCAGCGTCGCGCTGCGCGGCGAAGATGACGTAGTGCTTCTCCTCCGCCATCGCGGCGTTGATCGCGGCCACGCTCTTCTCACGCCCGACCCCGAGGGGGCACGAGCGGTAGCTCCGTTGGGTAGGTGCGGATCTCTTCGGTCATAGGTGTGTCGTCGCCTTTCCGGCCGCTCGTGTCGGGCTGGCCTGGGTCTCGTCGAGGTCTTCGATCGCGTTCGCGAGCTCGCGCAGCAGGTCCGCGGCGTCGCGGAACTGGAGCAGCATCTTCACGCCGGCGAGGTTCACGCCGCGCTGCTGGGTGAGGTAGCGGATGATCCGCACCCGCTGGAGGTCCTCATCGGAGTAGAGCCGGATGTTCGAGTCGGTCCGCACCGGCTCCACCAGGCCTTCCTCTTCGTAGATCCGCAGCGTGCGCGGGTGGCAGCCGGCGATGCTCGCCGCGATCGAGATGACGTACACCGGCCGGGTTCCACGCGCCATGGGCATGTGTATAAGACCTATCAACGCCATTGTCAAGGTTCCTATGGTCCCCGCGCCGAGTCCGGGAGGCAGCTGGGCTAGCCGAAGAGCGCTTTCCTGACCTCCTGCTCGATCGCCGTGGGAGCGAAGACGATGATCCGGTCGCCGACCTCGAGCTTCGTGTCGCGGTGGGCCCGCAGGATCTGGCCGTTCCGGACGACCGCGCCGATGTGCGCGGCGGCGGGGAGACCGACGGCCTCCACCTCCTTGTTGGCCGCGGGTGAGCCGGCGGCGATCTCGGCCTCGACGATCTCGAGGTCGGACCGCGTCAGCGGCATGAGCGGCATGAACCCGCCGGTCGGCAGCTCCTGCTCGATCACGCCCATAAGCACGCGGGTCGAGGACAAAGTCTCGTCGATGCCCATGGCCTTGAACACGATCTCGTTCTTCGGGTTGTTCACCCGCGCGATGACGCGGTTCGCGCCGCACTTCAGCTTGGCGAGCTGGCTGATGATGAGGTTGTCCTCGTCGTCGCCGGTCACCGCGAGCACCGCGTCGGCGCGCTGGCAGCCGGCCTGGATCTGGTACTTCCCCTCGTCGGCCGGCGCGTTGATCACGACGGAGCCGAGCTGCTCCTCGATCCAGAGCGCCCGCCGGCGATCGCGCTCGATGATCATGACCTCGTGCCCGGCCTCGAGGAGCGCCTTCGAGAGGTGGTAGCCGACCTCCCCACCCCCGGCGACGACGAAGTACATCAGCGCTCCCGCTGCCCGACCGTCGGGAGCTCGGCGGAGAGCTCGTCGTCGTGGGTCATCGCGGCCTTCATCAGGTTGGGCCCGATGGACTTGTCGCCGGACAGCACCGCCGCGAGGAGCGTGCCGAGGATGGTGGTGCGGGAGAACGTGTAGAAGCCCTGCCTGCGGTAGGTCGCCGCCCGGATCGGGTCGTTCACCTTCGCGATGACCTGTCCGACGCCGAAGATCTTCTTCGCGATCTGCGCCGCCATGAGGTTGCGATTGTCACCTTGGGTCATCGCCAGGAACGCGTTCGCCTTCTCGATGCCGGCCTGCCGGAGGATGTCCATGTCCGTGCCGTCGCCGAGCACGGGATTGCCGTGGAAGTCGGCGGGCAGCCGCTTGAACGCTGATCGGTCCAGGTCGACGATCGACACCGTGTTATCGCCGCTGTGATCGAGGAGCTCCGCGAGGAAGGCGCCGGTGCGCCCGCAGCCAACGATGACGACGTTCACTTGGGTTCTTCCTGACGATACGCGAGCACCGCGCACGGCGCTTTCACATAGACGTCCTCGACGGTGCGACCGACGTAGACGCGCCCGAGGCGCTTCCGAAAGGGCATCCCGAGCAGGATCAGCTCGCTCCCCTTCTCCACCGCGGTGTCGACGATCGCCGCCGCCGCCTCGCGGGCCTGCAGGACCTCTGTCTCGAGGTGGGCGCCGAGCTTCTCCGCGACCCGCTCGGCGAGCGCGAGGACCTCCTCACCGCGCTCGAGCTCCGCGTCGAGGACGGCGTCGAGCGGCATATTCCACTTGACCTCGATCACGTGCACCGCCGTGATCTTGGCCTTGCTGGCGCGCCCGAGGGCGATGGCGTACTCGATGACGTCCGGGTCGATCGCGGTGCCTGCGAGCGGGACGAGGATGTTCGTGAGCTTCACCGGGCCGCGAGTGTAGGTCGGACTACTGCGTGGCGTCCTCGTCCGACGGGTGGAACGGGATGTCGATGACGACGGTGTTCTTGCGCGCGAACAGCGCGAGCTTCAGCTGGAGCGCGGTCTGGTTGTGGAGTGCCGCTTCCCACCAGTGGCTCGGCACGAACTCCGCGAGCGCGATGACGATCGGGCGCGTCCGGTCGCCATTGTCGATCGCGTCGAGGTAGCTGAGGAGGGGCGCGATGAGCGCCCGGTACGGCGACACGATGACCTCGAGCGGGAGATCCGGACCAATGACCTGAGACCACCGCTCCCGGAACGCGGCGGCGCCCTCCTCGTCGAAGGAGATGTGGACCGCCGAAACATCGGCGGAGATGCCGCGCGCGAGGCCGATGGCGTTCAGCGAGCTCCGGTCGAGGCGGGCCACCGGCACGATCACCCGCGGCCGCCGTGTGGCGAGGTGCACGAGAGCCGAGCGCGGGATGAGCAGCTCGTCCTCGATGCGCTGGTAGTGCCGGCGCACGCTCCACATCGTGTAGATGATGATCGGCATCACCGCGAGCACGAGCCACGCTCCCAAGAGGAACTTCGTGACGGCGACGACGATGGTGACGACGCCGGTGACGATCGCGCCGATCCCGTTGATGCCCGCTGAGAATTGCCATCCCGGGGTCCGCTCCCGTAGCCAGTGCCGGACGAGTCCGGCCTGCGACAGCGTGAACGCGATGAACACGCCGATCGTGTACAGCGGGATGAGGCCGTTGACGCTGCCCTGGTAGATGACGAGCAGGACCGCCGACACGACGGCGAGCACGACGATGCCGAACGAGTACGCCAGACGGTCCCCGCGCTGCGCGAACTGCCGGGGCATGTAGCGGTCGGTGGCGAGGATCGATGCGAGCCGCGGGAAGCCAGAGAAGCTCGTGTTCGCCGCGAGGACGAGGATGATGGCCGTGGCCGCCTGCACGATGTAGAAGGGGATGCCCTCGCCGAGGATCGACTGTGCCAGCAGACCGAGCACGCTGTTCGTCTCGGTCGCGTCGACCTGGATGCCGAGGCGTGTCGCGAGGAACGAGATCCCGAGGAACAGCGAGCCGAACAGCGTGCCCATCGCGATCAGGACGATCGATGCGTTCCGCGCGGCCGGCTCCTTGAACGCGGTGACGCCGTTCGCGACCGCCTCAGTGCCTGAGAGTCCGACGGAGCCGGAAGAGAAGGCCCGCAGGACGAGGAACGCCGACAGCGCCTCGGTCGCCTCGACAGCCTTCGGCGGAGCGATCGGCGCGGGGATGTCACCGGTCAGCACGCGGTACAGGCCGAGAGCCAGGACGATGGCCACGCTCACGACGTACAGGTACGTCGGCCCCGCGAACACGACCCCGGCCTCGCGGATCCCCCGGAGATTGCCGATGGTCAGGAGCACGATGAATACGACACCGACGGCCACCTTCACGCCATCGACCTCGGGGAATGCCGTGGTGATCGCGAGCACGCCGCCCGCCACGGACACCGACACCGTCAGCACGTAGTCGACGAGCAGCGCGGCGGCCGCAAGCAGCCCGGGGATCGGTCCGAGGTTGCGGCTCGCGACGACGTAGCTGCCACCGCCGTTCGGGTAGGCGCGGACGACCTGCAGGTACGAGGTGACGACGATCGCAAGGACGACGACGATCGCGACCGTGAGCCCCATCGTGAAGGCCAGGCCCGCCGCCCCCGCGATCGCGAGCGCGCGCATCGTCTCTTCGGTGGCGTACGCCGACGACGAGATGTTGTCCGAGGCGAAGATCGCGAGGCCCGTGACCTTGCCGACCCGCTGCTCGTCCTCGTGTTCGGTCGCGATGCGCTTTCCGAACAGGATCTCGCGGACCGCGCTCACGGCACGTCCCCCACGGCTCGTGGGCTCGAGAGCCTCCTCCGTCGCGACGAACACTCCACGCCCGCGGCGGAAGCCGCGGCGCCGGACGATCTTCACCCGCGAGTCTCCGATCTGGCGGCCCGCGGTCCGCTCGAATCGCTCGGGGACCTGCGGTGGGCGCCGCGGGTCGTCGGGCGGTCGTTCCTCGTCGGTCACACGAAGTCCTCGGGGTCATCAAGGTGGTGCGGCACGTCGATGACCGCGGTGTTGCGCCGCAACAAGAGGTCGAGCTTCAACCGCAACGCGGTCTGGTTGTGGAGCATCGTCTCCCACCAGTGGTGCGGCACGAACTCGGCGAGGACGACGACCACCGGCCGCGCGGGATCCCCGTCATCGATCGCGTCGAGATACCTGCGGAGCGGCCGCGTGATCGCCCGGTACGGCGACACGATCACTTCCAGTGGAACGCTCGTCCCGATGCGCGCCCAGCGCTCCTTGAACGCCGCGGCACCCTCCTCGTCGAACGAGATATGGACCGCGGACACATCGCCGACGAGGCCGGCCGCGAGGCTGAGCGCCTCGAGCGCGCTCCGGTCCACGCGGCTGACGGGCACGACGATCCGCGCGCGACGCTGTCCGAGCGTGACGCGCGTCGTGCGCGGGATGGTGAGCTCGTCCTCGACGTTGCGGTAGTGCCGCTGGATCTGCCACATCAGGAACACGATCACCGGAAGGATCGCGAGCACCATCCAGGCACCAAGCGCGAACTTCGTCGACGCGACGACCACCGCGACGACGCCCGTGACGATCGCGCCGAGGGCATTCACCGCCGCGCGCAACCGCCAGCCATGCTCCCGCTGGCGCGCCCAGTGCCGAACGAGGCCCGCCTGTGACAGCGTGAACGCGATGAAGACGCCGATCGTGTAGAGCGGGATGAGGCCGCTGACACTCGCCTTGAACGCGATCAGGAGCAGAGCCGCGATGACGGCGAGCGCGATGATGCCGAAGGAGAAGGCGAGCCGATCGCCACGCTGCGCGAACTGTCGCGGCAGAAAGCGATGCGTCGCGAGGATCGAGGCGAGCCGCGGGAAGCCTGAGAAGCTCGTGTTCGCCGCGAGGATGAGGATGACGGCCGTGGCGCCCTGTAAGACGTAGAAGTAGAGACCGTCTCCCACGATCGACCGAGCCAGGAGACCGAGGACGCTCTGGGTCTCGGTCGCGTCGACCTGGATGCCGAGGTGGGTCGCGAGGAAGCTGATCCCGAGGAACAGCGTCGTGAAGAGCGCGGCCATCGCAATGAGGACGATCCCTCCGTTCCGCGCCTCGGGCGGCCGGAAGGCGGTGATCCCGTCGGCCACCGCCTCCGTTCCGGTCAGCCCGACCGACCCGGACGCGAAGGCGCGGAGGATCAAGAAGAGGCCGAGCGCCTCGCCGCCCTCGAGCACCCGCGACGGAGCGACCGGCACCGGGGTGTCGCCGCTCAGGACGCGGAAGAATCCGATCGCGAGCAGGCCGAGGACCGCAGCCGCATAGAGATAGGTGGGTGTCGCGAAGACGGCGCCGGCCTCGCGGATCCCCCGCAGGTTGCCTAGCGCGATCAGCGCGATGAACGCGACGCCGAGCTCCACGCGGATCGGGTCGAGCTCGGGAAAGGCGGTCGTGATCGCGAGGAGCCCGCCCGCGACCGACACCGACACGGTCAGGAAATAGTCGATGAGGAGAGCCGCGGCGGCGACGAGGCCGGCGAGGGTTCCCAGGTTCTCCCGCGCAACGATGTACCCGCCACCGCCGTGCGGATACGCGCGGATCACCTGGAGGTACGAGGTCACGACGATCGCGAGAACGACGACGATCGCGATGGTGATCGGCATCGTGAGCACCAGCGCCGACGTACCCGCGAGAGTGAGGGTGCGCATCGTTTCTTCCGTTGCGTACGCGGAGGACGAGATGTTGTCGGACGCGAAGATCGCGAGACCCGTGATCTTGGAGACACGCTCCTCGCCCTCGTCCTCGGTCCGCAGGCGATGGCCGAACAACACCCCTCGGATGCGATCGGTCGCGCGGCCCGTCCGCGTGTGCGCCTCGAGCGCCTCCTCGGTCGCGACGACGTAGCCCTTGCGGCGGCGGAAATCGCTGCTGCGGACGATCTTCACGCGCGCGTCGCCGGGAAGACGACCCTGCGCGCGTTCGACCCGTTCGAGGCGGTGATCGGGGCGCTGTGGCTCCTGCGAGTCGCCGCCCGAGTGGTCGGTCAATCCGGCGAATGTTAGGCGGAGATGCGGGCGCGTTCCGCGCCCGACGTGTCCTCGAGGATCGCCTCGCGGATGCCGCGCACGGCGCGCTCGTCGACCGACACCGTCTGCGCGGGCGTGGTGAGCGCCTGCGTGACGATCGCCCCATCGGCCGGTGCGCTGATGGTGCGTCGCTGGCCGGCCCGCACGGTGAGCCGCACCCGCCCGGCGCGCGGCTGCTCGTACTGGAGCGGCGCGCTGCCCGGGGTCGTCTCGGGCTCGGCAACGAACGGGATCTCGGTCACAGGCCGAGGCTCAGCCGGTCCGCGAGCATCGCGGGCAGCTTCCGCGCGCGCATCCGCCGCTGGGTCTCGGCGATGTCGTAATCGACGCGCCGGACGCGCACGTCGGCCGTCAGCGGGTCAAGGAGCGCGTAGGACGCGCGGGGGTCGCCGTCGCGCGGTTGGCCGACGCTGCCCGGATTGATCATCACCCTGCCATCTCCGGTGCGGAACGTGGCGGGGACGTGGGTATGGCCGACGCAGCAGCGCGCCGTCGCGAGATCGGTCATCGCGAACGACGCGGCGCGCGCATCGAACACGTATTCCCAGAGCGGATCGCGCGGGCTGCCGTGGCAGATCGTGTAGCCGGCGGCGGGCTCGACCGTGAGGGGCATCGCCGCCAGCACGTCGCGATCCTCGGCACCGAGCCACTCACGGTGGGCGATCGCCGCCGCGCGAGCCGCCGGGTTGAAGAGCTCGAGGCCCTCGCCCGTCGCGACCGCGCGATCGTGATTGCCCGCGACGAGCCACGCACCCCGCTCGCGCAGCAGCGCGAGCGTGTCGGCGGGGTCGGGCCCGTAGCCCACGGTGTCGCCCATCACCCAGATCGCGTCGACGGCGGGCAGGTCGGCCAGCACGGCCTCGAGCGCGATGAGGTTCGCGTGCACATCCGAGAGGAGCGCGACGGTCACGCGGCCGCGGCCTTCGCTTCGGCGACGGTGAACCGCCGCGCGGCGAGCGCACGGCCCATGACGACCGACGCGACCCCGAACCGCGCGAGGGCCGTGACGTCGGCGAGCTCGCGCACCCCACCGCCGGTGTGCAACGCGACCGATGAGGCGCGCGCTCCGAGCGCCTGCCGGATCTGCTCGAGGAGGACGAGCGGCGGACCGCCGAACCCGCCGCCCTCCGTCGAGAGCTCGACGACGTAGATACCGCGGATCCCGGCCATTGCGGCGGCGACGGCGCTATCGACGCTGTCGCGCCCCACGGCGTGCGCCACGAGGTCCGCGCCGCCACCGCGGGGCGAGAGACCGCCGGCTTTCGACTCGATCTCGACGATCGCGCGATCGCCGAGCGCGGCGATCGACGGGAGGAGCGCGTCGTCGCCGAAGACGGCGGAGGAGAACAGCACGCCGGCGAAGCCATCCGCGAGCGCGGCCTGAGCCCGCTCGAGGCTCGCGAGCCCACCCGCGAGCCGGCAGGGCACGCCGCTCGCGCGCGCGATGTCACGGAGCAGCGGCAGGTTCGCGTACTCGCCGCGCTCGGCGCCGTCGAGGTCGACGAGGTGCAGCTCCTCCGCACCGTCGGCGACGAACGCGGCCGCGAGCTCTCGCGGATCGACGTCGAGGGCCGCGCCGGAGCGCCACCGCACGCGCCCCGCGCTCACGTCGACCGACGGCACGATCACCACGGGCGTCGCCGCGCCTCCGCTGATGCGCGCGGGTACCGGTCGGGCGTGGCGCGGACCTTCCGCATGACCACCAGGTTCCGGCCGGGGAGCACGTCGGCGACGCCGAGCTGGATCGTCGAGACGATCGCGGCGATCTCTCCGCCGACGGACGCGAGCGCCTTGCGCGCGGCGGCGAGCTCGGCGTCGACCTTGCCCTTCCAGACGATGGCATCGCCGCCGATGCGAAGGAACGGGAGGAGGTACTCGGCGCACGCCGCGAGCGTGCCGACAGCGCGAGCAGTACCGACGTCGTATGCGGCGCGGCGGTCGGAGGCATGCGCAAGCGTCTCGGCGCGCTCGTTCCGGATCTCGACGTCGCCGAGCCCGAGAAGCGCGCTCGTCTCCTCGAGAAAGCGCGACTTCTTGCCGACCGACTCCACGCACGTGAGCTTCACCGCCGGCATCGCGATCCGGAGCGCGAGGCCGGGGAACCCGGCGCCGCTCCCGACGTCGACGACGCGCTCGCGCCCGGTCCACACGCGGACCGCGCATGCGGTGAATGAATCGAGGAAGTGCTTCATCGCGACGGCCTCGAGCTCGGTGATCGCGGTGAGGTTGACGGTCTTGTTCCGCTCGACGAGCTCCTCGGCGTAGCGCTCGCACACCGCGACCTGCGCGGCCGACAGCTGCACGCCGATCCCAGCGGCGCGAACGGCGAGCGCAGCGAACTCGCGACCGGCGACCGCGGGCACGCGGGCTATCGTATGCGTCTGCTCCGCCTTGAGTCGGCCCTTCGCATCGCCGCGATCGTCCTCTGCATCGGGGCGTGGCTCGCCGCTCCCGCGCTCGCGGTGAGCCAGAGCGTCGTCATCCAGAACTTCGCGTACCAGCCGCAGGACGTCACGATCAACATCGGCGAGAGCCTCACGTGGATCAACCGTGACCCGGTCGGACACACCGCGACGTCCGACTCCCAAGGTCTGTTCGACACCGGGGTCATCGCGCCTGGAGGGAACAAGACCGTGTCGTTCGCGATCGCCGGCACCTATGCGTACCACTGCTCGATCCACCCGACGCTGAAGGGCACCGTGACCGTGGTCGGACCCACCCCGACACCGGGACCGTCGACGCCCGCGCCCAGCCCGACCGCGGGCCCGGCCGCGAGCGGCACCTCGGCGTCGTCCGCGACCGTCGCGCCGTCGGGCACGCGCATCACGGTGCCCACCAACGTGGCAGCAGCCAGCCCGAGCGCATCCAGCGGCGCTTCGGGTCCCGATCTCGGCGCCGGTCCCGGCCCGCTCCTCGCGGCGGGCGGTCTCGTGCTCGCGGCCGCCCTCGCCGTCCTGGCCATCTACCTCTACCGCCGCCGGTAACGCGCATGTAACGGGGCCTCGTTCGGGATGGCAGCGGCTATGCATTCACGTTCCGGCATGAACGAGTGGCTCGACGGAGTGTTCGGAACGGTGCGCTGCGCGAATTGCGGGGCCGTGTACGGGCGCGACTCGATCGCGGTCGTCGGCAACCGGGATGAGTACTGGTTCGTCCGCTGCACCTGTGAAACGTGCGGGACGCAGGGGCTTGGCGTGGTCATCGTGAAGCGCGTCGCCGACGGTCCGGTGAACGAGGCGCAGCCCGTTGTCGTCGCCGACGACCAGGCCGACCGCCTCCACGTCGACGACGTCCTCGAGGCGCACGAGCTCCTCCGCGGGTACAGCGGGGATATGCGCGGGCTGTTCGAGAGGGTGTCGGGCCACTGATGCGACAATGGCGGTCCGATGACGACCCCCGTGAAGACCCCCGCCGATGACATCGCCGAGATCCTCCTCGATGCCGACACGATCAAACGCAAGGTCCACGAGCTCGGCGTACGCATCGCCGAGGACTACGAAGGCCGCGATCTCGTCCTCGTCAGCATCCTCAAGGGCGCGCTCCCCTTCCTCGCGGATCTGATGCGCGAGATCCCGATCTACTGCGCGCTCGACTTCCTCGAAGTCTCGTCGTACGGCGCGGGCACGACGTCGACGGGCGTCGTGCGCATCCTCAAGGACCTCGCGAAGCCGATCGAGGGCCGCAACGTGCTGGTGGTCGAGGACATCCTCGACACCGGCCACACCCTCAGCTACGTGATCGAGCATCTGCGCGGGCAGCATCCATCGACGCTCGGCCTCTGCGCGCTGCTCGACAAACCCGCGCGCCGGGTCGTGCCGATCACCGTCGACTACAAGGGCTTCGAGATCCCGGACAAATTCGTCGTCGGGTACGGCCTTGATTACGCGGAGCGATACCGCAACCTCCCGTTCATCGGCGTGCTGAAGCCAGAGGTGTACTCGGGACTCCCATGAGGCTTGCCTGCGCCGCGCTGATCGTCATCGCGAGCGTGCTCGCCGGCGCGCGACCCGCGGCCGGTTCCGCGCTCCGCGCGCTCCCGGCGACCGTGCGCGTGAACGTCGCCGGACTCGGCGTCTCGTACGCGGTCATCGCGTCGACCGGCACCGTGTCGGCCATCGCCCCCGATGGCACGCTCCTCTATCGCGGCGGTGGAAAGACGCTCGCGCGGACGAACGTGCGCCGGGTCCAGGCCATCGACGCCGAGCTTGCGCCACGCCAGACCGTCGGGCCGCTCACGCCCGAGGCGCGCGCCGACCGCGCCGCGCTTCTCCAGGAGGCGCGCCAGGCGATCAGCGATGGCGGCCCGCGACCCGGGCGACGATCTCGGCAAGGTCGTCCTGCAGGGCGATCGCATCACGGGCATCACCTTCCGGACGAACGACGGTGTCCTCACCCTGAACGGGCGGGCCTACCGCGGCACGTTCGAGCTCGCGCCCGACGATGAGGGCGACATGATCGTCGTGAACACCGTGTCGCCGCACGACTACCTTGCCTCCGTGGTCGGCTCGGAAGAGCCGTCGAGCTGGGAGAACGAGGCGCTCGCGTCACAGGCCATCGCGGCGCGCACGTACCTGTACACGCACCTCGGGCTGCACAAGAGCTACGACCTCGAGGGCGATACCCGCGATCAGGAATACGACGGGACGATGAACGAGGACAGCCGCACCCTGCGCGCGGTCGAGCGGACCGCCGGGGTCATCGTGACGTACAAGGGCGCGCCGATCGAGGCGCTCTACTCGGCGAACGCCGGCGGGATCACCGAGAACTCGGAGAACGTCTTCGCGAACACGCTCCCGTACCTCCGGAGCGTGCCGTCAGCGGATGACGTCATCGCGAGGGACAGCTCGTGGGGCCACACCGCCTGGGAGTGGACGCGGGAGCTCAGCGCGCAGCAGCTTCGCGACTTCCTCCAGCGCCGCGGGCTCGACGTCGGACTCCCGACGGCGATCCAGCTCACGAACGTCTCACCGACCGGTCGCGTGATCGGCGCGAGCGTGACCGGCACGTCGGGCACGAAGCCGATCGGGAAGGACCGCACGCGTTACTACTTCGGCCTCATGAGCACGCTCTTCACGGTGAAGGTGCTCCCGAGCGGCGCGAGCGAGCGCGTCGATGCGACGAACGCCGAACGCATCGCCGCCCTCGAGGCGCTCGGCGCGCACGTGGTGCAGGCAAGCTTCGAGGTCGTGCACGACGGGAACGGGAACGAGCTCGGCCTCCATGTGCTCGCGTACCTGTACGAGCTGCCGGTCACGTTCGTGTTCAGCGGCAAGGGCTTCGGACACGGCGTCGGGATGTCGCAGTGGGGCGCGCAGGGCATGGCCCTTAAGGGCGCTGGCTATCCGGAGATCCTGGCCCACTACTACACCGGGACAGCGCTCACGAACGTCGGAGGCGGCTAGCCGCCTAGGTGATCATCTGCGCGGCGGCGCGGATCGGGACCTTCACCATCAGGACCACCGTGCCGTCAGGCCGCGTCTCGTGCGTCGACTCGCCCTTGAGGAGCTCGAGCCGCTCGCTACGGCGGAGACCTGACGCGAGCTCGCCGTCCGAGGGCAGGTCCTTGCCGTCGCTCTGGAGCAGGATCTCGAGCTGGTCGTCCTTCCAGGTCATCCCGAGGACGATGTCCTTCGCGTCACCCTTCTCGATCCGCTCGACGAGCGAATCCTGGATGAGGCGGAAGATCGCGACCTCGTCGTCGGACGGCAGGCGCCGGTCGCGGCCGGTGCTCGAGAAGTCGATGCGGATGCCATGCTTGTCCATGAGGGTCTGGATGTAGCGGCGCAGCGTCGGCACGAGGCCGAGGTCGTCGAGGATCATCGGCCGCAGCTCGAAGATGAAGCCGCGCAGCTCCTGCAAAGTCTTGTTCACCATCTGCCGGAGCGCGGCGAGCTCCTTCCGCGAGCGATCCTGGTCCACCGCGTAGAGGCGCTCGCTGATCTCGGACTGAAGGACGACGTTCGCCATCGCCTGCGCCGGGCCGTCGTGGACCTGACGCGCGATGCGGCGGCGCTCCTCCTCCTGTGTGTCGACGATCGCCTGGAGGAGCTTGTTCTCGTCGATCACCGGCGACGCGCCCGCGGGCATCGGCGGCGCGCTGAAGTCCGCGAGCTGGTCGCGCGCGCCCGCCACGAGCGTTTGCACGCGGTCGAGGAGCTTGCGCTTCGCCTGCAGCGAGCCCATCTGGCCTTCCATCGTGAGCCGGCGGCCCTGCGCGGCGGTGTAGTCGTCGCCGGCGGCCATGCCGTCCTCGCGCTGGAAGTTCGCGGGGTTCGTCCGGATCTCATCGAGCTTCGACTTCGTCGAGTCCTCGCGCTGCTTGAGGCGGTTCACCTCGGTCTGCGTCGATTCGATGAGGAGGTCGAGCTCGCGCATCTCCGCGGTGATCTTCGCCTGCTCCGTGGTGAAGCTCTGGACGATCCCGGTCGGCGCTTGAGAGGCCACTAGTTGCCCATCTCCGGTCCTTTGATCCAGCCTTGCCGGATCGCGTACACGACCGCCTGCGTCCGGTCGTTCACGGACAGCTTGCGCAGGATGCTCGACATGTGATTCTTCACCGTCTGCTCCGAGATCGCGAGCGTATACGCGACCTCCTTGTTCGTCATGCCCTGCGCGATGTTGTCCAGGATCTGGACCTCGCGCGGGGAGAGCGGCGCGAAGACGTGCGAGCTGCCGGGGCCGTACACGGAGAGCTCGCGGAACTCGGCGAGCACCTTCGTCGCGACCGCGGGCTTGGCGAAGATCTTCTCGTTGATGATGAACTGGCCGGCCCGGACCTTCCGGATCGATTCGACGAGCTCTTTCGGCTCGCAATCCTTGTGCAGGTAGGCGGCGGCGCCGGCGCGGATCGCGTCGAACAGCGACTGCTCCTCCTCGACGGCCGTGAGGATCACGACGCCGACGTGCGGGAGCTCGCGGCGCACCTTCTGGGTGGCCTTCACACCAGAGAGCAGCGGCAGCTCGACCTCGATGATGAGGATGTCCGGCTCGAGCTCGATGGTCTTGGCCACCGCCTCCTCTCCGTCCGTCACGACGGCGAGGATCTCCATGTCGGCTTCTTTCTCGAGGACCTGGGTGATGCCGAGGGTGGTGAGGCGACTGGCGTCGGCGAGCACGATCCGGATGGCCTTCTCAGGCTTGACGGTCATGGGCTTATCGGCCAAGCGCGTCCCCCTCCTTGTTCAGCGGAAGCAGGAGTGTAACGGCGGTCCCCTGTCCGGGCGTCGACTGCACCTGCAGTCGCGCGCCGATGAGCTCGGCGCGCTCGCGCATCGCGAGCAGGCCGACGGAGCGCTGGCGTCGCGCGACCTTCACGAGGTCGAAGCCCACGCCGTCGTCGGTGCAGTGCATGACCCACGCATCCTTCGCCTTCTGCCAGACGATGCCGACGACCGACGCTTGCGCGTGCTTGTGGACGTTCTGCAGCGCCTCCTGCATCACGCGGTAGATCGCGAGCTCCTGCGCCGGCTCGAGGCCGGTGTCGCCGGCGTCGAGGTGGCAGTCGACGCGGAGCCCGTAGCGCGCCTGGTATTCGGACGCGTAGTTGCGGATCGCGCCGGTGAGCCCGAGCTCGGAGAGGACCGGTGGCCGGAGGTCGTAGATCATGCCGCGCACCGAATCGAGCGAGGCGCGGAACTGCGATTTGATGTTGGTGAGCTCGGTCTTCAACGCGGTGCGCACCTCGCCGGTCGCGCGCTCGGCGATGCGCTCGAGGTACTCGACCTCGAAGATCGCGTTCGCGAGGACCTGTGCCGGACCGTCGTGCACGTCCCGGTAGAGACGCTCGCGCTCGGCCTCGAGGCTCTCGAGAACGCGCTGCGCGACCGTGACGCCCGGCTCCTGTTCCTCGCTCGCTTGCGGCTCGATCCCGCCGCCGCCGAGATACGCCGCGCTCGACTCGATATGGCTGATCGCGAGCTGGAGCTGCTTCAGCCGGCGGAACGCGCGCTGCGAGGTCTCGTCGGGCGTGCCCGACACGCGCGACTGCGCCTCGGCGCGCTTCTGGTAGGCCTTCTGGAACTTCTCGCCTTGCTGGCGCATCCGGCGGACGTCGCGGCGAAGCCCGTCGACGATGAGGTCGAAGAGACCATCAAGGTCGTCGTCGCGAGGAAGCTTCGCGGGCGTGCGCTCGTTCGTGGTCGCATGGTACGGCGGGCGACCGGGCGTCAGGGCACGTCGATGAGCACGAAAGTGTCAGACGAGGCGCGGATGGGCCAGCCAAGGTCGCGCGCCCGCACCGCCACCGGATCGGTCGGCCGGACGAGGATCTGCTTGATGCCACGACGGGCGATGACGTCCCGCCACCCGGGGTGCACGCCGACCACCGTCGTGTAGTCGTCCATCACGATGCCGAGGTACGGCACGAGGCGGCCGTCGACGAAGACCGGCGTCCCGGGCGCGCTCCAGATCAGGTAGCCGCCCCAGTCGTATTGGTTGAGCAGCCCGGGGCCGGGCTTCAGCGCGCCGAGCGCGCCGGCCGGGAAGCCGGAGAGGGTCGGCGCGTCGATGCCGGTGGCGATCGCGATCGCGAGCACGGCGGCCGCGACGGCGAGGGCGGCGACGTCGACGACCCCAGCCGGTTGACGCGCGACGCCGGCGATCGTGGGAATGCGTAGCCGCAGCTGCGCCGCGAGCTCGCTCAGCGCCTCGCCACCGTTCGCAGCCAGATACGGCGCGGCCGCGATCGCGAAGAGCGGCATCTGGCGCGTCGCGATGAGCGACACGAAGAGGACCGGGAGCAGCACGACGGCGTCGCCCGGCGCACGCCTGCGCGCGAACAGGGCGGTCGCGAACGTGGCGACGACCGCGATGAAGAAGATCACGCCAGGGAGGGTCGTCACGTCCGGCACGCTCCACTCCTGGATCGAGCGTGGTGGATTCAGCAGGTGATAGGAGGGCACGGTCCAGACCGCGACGTTCGCCGGCGTGAGGAGCGTCGCCACGATCGAACCGATCGCCGCGGCCGCGTAGATCCGCCTGCGCG
>WNFM01210061.1_pt1 | contig 16177 bp, 8 predicted proteins | sample 5400271 | NCBI WGS metagenome assembly WNFM01 (sample SAMN13153352, study PRJNA577476) | soil metagenome | isolation source: 60 cm saprolite on Douglas fir-dominated hillslope | place: USA:California | collected 2013-09-17
GGGTCCTCGGGCGTCATCCAATCGGGCAGTGGCGGCATGTCCCATGGGTTGGTCGCCTCACTCCCTGTGGCGTCCGGCGCGCTGCTGCCCCAACCTCCCCCTTCACGGGGGTCAGGACGCCACTCGCTCGCGCCGGGTTGTTGCGGCGCGTAGCCTCCTTGTCCAAGCGGCGGGCCGGGTTCGGCGCCCAAGCCATAGGGATCAGTCGTGCCACCTGGGGCATGGGGCGTCTCCGGCGGTCGCGGGGGCCAACCGCCGGACCCGCGCGGCGGGTATGGCTCTGCCAGCGGCCCAAAGGGCCCACTCGTGGCCGCGCCAGGGATCTGTCCACCACCGCCTGAGCGAGTGGGGCCGGCGATCACGTTGATCAGCTCATCGACCGGCGTCCCGCTGGGTGCCGGCCACAGCGGCGCCCGCCCCGCTCTCGCTGCCAGCAGGGAGTCCCGCAGCCGCCCGATCTCCTGCATGGTCCGACGGAGCAGCCCTTCTGCGTCGCCCGCGCGCCCGAGCCGATTGAGCAGATTGTTGAGCGAGGAGGCGATCTGAAACAGGACGTTGTCCTGGGCCAGCGGGGCTCGTGCACTGTAGTCGCCGTTGGCCACACGCACGTGGACTCTCAGGATCTCGCGAACCCCCACCTCGAGCTGACGTTGCTGCTCGACCAGCTGATGTTCCATTTGCGCCAGCTCCTCGGCGCGATCCGCCCGCCGGATCGCCTCATCGGTGCCGCGCGCCCAGAGGTACGCCACCACGGCGAGAATAATCTGAAGGGCAATCGGCCGCACCATCAATGACACTACACCATTCATATCGATTGCTTGCGACAGCTGGGGCGTCTTGGCGTAAAGCAGCAAGTCAAGCGCGATGAAGCCGCTATTTATCAGCGCGACGACAAATGTAAACGCACGCGGCAATACAGAGGCCGCCACTATGACTGAGATGCCTAACAAATCATAGGTAGGTAAGCTCACCGTGTCCAAGCTGCCGGGGGCGAGGACTAATTCGCCGGCGATTGCGCCGGTGATGAGAAAGACGATAAGCGTGCCAGCCCCCGTTATGAGTCCGCGCCGATTGAGCACCGCCGCCAAGAGCAAGCCTGCGCCTACTGCACCGATGGCTGTGAGCGCCGTTGGGTCAAGACCACCGAGTGGTGTTAGCACGAGGCAGACGACCATTAAGCCCAGGATAATCCAGGAGGTCAAGCGGCTACGCCGTGCCTGCTCACGCTCGTGGAGTGTCCTTTGAGGGCGATCCCATCCAAAACTGGTCAGGCGCAGCCACCAGTTCACCTGCCGTGCCGCGGCGTCTCCGCGGCTGGTCCAGGGTCCGGAAGGCTCCGCAGAGTGATAACGCATCATTGCTCCGTTCTCCTCATTCCCCTTCAGGCGCTGCAGGGCGGCAGTCACGGGCGCTTCGTGCCAATTGATGTGCGCATGCGATCTGGCCAGTCAAGATGCCAAGCGCTCCGGCGCACCACCTGGAGTGTGTGGGGTACATGGATCGCCCGGGAGTAGACAACCGTCTCGACGTCCGATCGTACGTGAATCGTGGGTCATCATAGACGACCGACGCACGCCTGTCAACTTGCCTAGCGGGTAGCGCTCGTAAAGTTGATTGACAGCCTGGTTTGCCTCTGCTATTCTTAACTCAGTCCCCAGCAGCATAGTGTTTCACTTGGGGACGAGTTGCGCTAGTGGCGGGTGAGGCCTTCGTGTGGTTCCGGTGAAGACGCTGTGCGCGCCTTGATGGGTTCTGGGTATTTTCTCCTTCTGTGGCGGTCAGGATCATCTTCCAAGCGCGGCGGCACGATACAGTGTTTTGTGCGAGGCCGAATTGACGCAGCCGCGTACGCTGGCTCAGCATACCACCACACCATGACGAAAGGGTTGATCGCACACGTCGAACCAATCAAGCGGGTGTCTTGAAGGGCTCCTTGCGCCATGAGCCAAGGGCGGCTTCCCCAGCCCGTGCGCGTGGCGTTGACCATTATCTGCTGAAGTAGGATGCATGAGCGGGAGAGACTCCATGGATGGACACCAATTTACCACGCTCGTCCAGCTCATGCGTGCGCGGGCGCTGAAGCAGCCGGATCGCCCCGCTCTCACCTTCCTCGGAGACGGCGAGACGGAAGAAGCTACCTGGACCTATCGGGAACTCGACCGGCGAGCCCGCGCGATCGCCGCGCTCCTCCAAGACCACGACGCCAAAGGCCAGCGGGCGCTCCTGCTGTACCCGCCAGGACTAGACTTTGTAGCGGCGTTCCTGGGCTGTCTCTACGCTGGCATTGTGGCTGTGCCGGCTTATCCTCCGCGGCCGAACAAGCCCATGCCGCGTATTCAGGCGATTGTCGCCAGCGCGCATCCACGTCTCGCACTGTGTACTGGAGCGATCGCCAACGATATAGCGCAGCGATCGGCACAAGTGCCCGATCTGGCCACCCTCGAGTGGGTGTCCACTGACCAATCCACCGAGGAAATGGAGAACGCCTGGCGGGTTCCCACGGTGACCGGCGCGACGCTGGCGTTTCTGCAGTATACGTCGGGGTCGACCGCCGCGCCCAAAGGCGTCATGGTCACCCACCAGAACCTGCTCTACAACTGGCGCATGCTGCAGCGCGCCCGCGGCTACACGCAGGATAGCATCCACGTGTGCTGGCTGCCTATCTATCACGATATGGGATTGATCGGACATGTGCTGCAGTCGCTTTATCTGGGCGCACGGTGCATTCTGATGCCGCCGGTCGCTTTTCTGCAGCGACCGATTCGTTGGCTCCAAGCAATCTCCCACTATCACGCTGAGGCGAGTGGCGGCCCCAATTTCGGGTACGATCTCTGCGTCCAAAAGACCACACCAGAGCAGCGTGCTGCTCTCGATCTGCGTACATGGCGTTCAGCCGGCAATGGGTCTGAGCCCATCCGCAGCCGCACGCTCGAAGAGTTCGCGACGACCTTTGCGCCCTATGGGTTTCGGCGCTCCGCCTACGCCCCGGTGTACGGGCTTGCTGAGGCGACCCTCTTTGTGGGTGGCACGCCGCGACGATCGCTGCCTACCTTCGTGAGTGTCGACGCCGCGGCACTACAGCGCCATCATGTGCTCGCCGTGCCGCCAGACCACGAACACGCACAAATCCTTGTCGAATGCGGTCGGACCTGGCTGAAACAGCAGATCGAGATTGTCGATCCGAAGTCGCGCACCCGCTGCCCGCCGGACCGCGTCGGCGAGATTTGGCTGGCCGGGAACCACGTCGCTCAGGGATATTGGCAGCAGCCGCGCGAGACTGAGAAGACCTTCCACGCGTACCTGCGCGATACCGGGGAAGGGCCGTTCCTCCGCACTGGTGACCTCGGATTCCTTCACGACGGGCAGCTCGTCGTGACAGGTCGCATCAAGGACCTGATCATCATCCGGGGCAGCAATCACTACCCGCAGGATATCGAGCATACCGTGGCGCAGAGTCATCCCGCGCTGCAGCCAAACTCCTGCGCGGCTTTTTCTGTTGAGGTTGCCGGTGAGGAGCGGCTGGTGGGAGTGCAAAAGGTCGAGCGTCAACACCGCCACGTCGATTTGGAGACGATCGCGCAAGCCATCCGTCAAGCTGTGGCTGAAGAGCATGACCTGGACGTGTACGCGGTGGTTCTCCTCAAGCCGGCGCGGCTGCCCAAGACGACAAGCGGCAAAATTCAGCGGCAGCCCTGCCGCGAGAAATATCTCGAAGGATCCTTGGATCCCCTGGCAACCTTTATCCTTGACGGGTCCCTTGATGCGTCCGCTGACGCGTCGGTGGGCATCACGCGTGAAGTGCTCGTCGAGACGCCAGCGGTCGAGCGCCAGCCCATGATGGTGGTGTACTTACAAGAGTGCTTGGCCCACATTCATCGCACCTCACCTACTAGAGTGCCCATCGATGTACCAGTTCGCAGTATGCTTGATTCGCTGGCCGCCGTCGAATTGATGAATATGGTCGTCGACACACTAGGAATCGGGCTGTATGTGGAGGACGTGTTTCAGAGCCTTAGTGTGACGGAGCTCGCGACGGTGCTCAGTGCGCGCCTCACGGACGAGCTAGCCATGGAGCAGGCGCAGCAGGCGACCCAGGGTGTGCCGCTCCAGCGTATTGCCCCCGCCCCCCACGACGCGCCAGTGCCGCTCTCCTTTGCCCAGGAGCGCATCTGGTTCATGCACCAGCTCGCGCCAGACAGCCCGGTCTACAACGTGCCGCTGGCGCTGCGCTTGCATGGACACCTCGACCTGCCCGCGCTCGAGGCCAGTCTCAATGCGTTGCTCGAGCGGCAGGCGGCGTTGCGCACCCGGCTGCTCCGCGTGGATAATCAGCCGCGGCAAGTCGTGGATGCGCCCCGGTCGCTCACGCTGGCGCGTGTGGATCTGCGCACGCTGGCCGAGCGCGAGCAGGAGGCCGAAATCCGGCAGTGCGCCCGAACTGAGGCCCTAAGGCCCTTTGATCTCCAGGTGGGCCCGCTGCTGCGCGCGACGTTGCTGCAGGTAGCAGCCGAGCATCACGTGCTGCTGCTGATGCTGCACCATTTCGCCGCCGACGGCTGGTCGCTAGAGATTCTCTTGCGCGAGCTGGGCGCCTGCTATACGGCCTTGCATACCGGATCCGCGCCGGCCCTGCCCGCGTTGCCGATCCAGTACGCTGACTACGCCGTATGGCAGCGGGAGTGGCTGACTGAGGAGATGATCGACCGCCAGCTGGCTTATTGGCGCGACCAGTTGGCCGGAGCACCTACAGTGCTAGAGCTCCCAACCGACTTCCCCCGCCCTGCCGCCCCCACCTTCCAGGGCGCCACCCACCGGCGCGAGCTGCCGGCCGCGCTGGTGGCGCCCCTGCGCGCCCTGGGCCAGCAGGAGGGCGCTACGCTCTTCATGACGCTGCTGGCTGCCTTTCAGACCCTCTTGGCCTGCTACAGTGGGCAGGAGGAGGTGGTGGTGGGGGTGCCGATTGCCGGTCGAACACGCAGCGAGACCACCGACGTGATCGGCATGTTTGTGAACATGCTGGCGCTGCGTGTGAAGCTGGAGGGCACGCCGTCCTTCCGCGAGGTGCTGCGGCGGGTGCGCACGGTGGCCTTCGACGCCTATGCCCACCAGGAGGTGCCCTTCGAGCGCGTGGTCAGCGCTCTGCGCGTGCCGCGTACACCCAGCTACTCTCCCATCTTCCAAGTGACCTTCATCTTGGAGCAACCGCTCGCGGTCACGCTCGCCGAGCTAGAGAGCAGCCTGCTGCCCATTGAGCCCGGCACGGCCAAATACGATCTGAGCCTCACGCTGACCGAGGCGGCCGGAGGCGGGCTCACGGCAGAGGTGGAATACAACACCGACGTGTTCGCGGCGGACACGATCACCCGGTTGTTGCGACACTTCGAGACGCTGCTCGCCAGCATTGTGGCCGATCCCGAGCAGCCCTTCGGCACGATGGCGCTGCTAGATGACGCCGAGCGGCGGCAGGTGGTGGAGGCGTGGAACGCCACGGCAGCAGAGCCCCCTGAGGGCTGCATCCACCAGTTGTTCGAGGCGCAGGCTGCCCGCACCCCCGACGCCGTGGCCGTGGTCTGCGCGGACCAGCAGCTGACCTATCACGAGCTCGATGCCCGCGCCAACCAACTGGCGCACTACCTGCAGCGGCAGGGGGTGGGGCCCGAGGTGTGCGTCGGGCTGTGCCTGGAGCGGTCGGTGGAGCTGCTGGTGGGTCTGTTGGGCATTTTGAAGGCGGGGGGGGCCTATGTGCCGCTGGACCCCGCCACGCCCGCCGTGCGGCGGGCGTTCCAGTTGGAGGACGCGGAGGCGGCGGTGGTGCTCACCCAGGAGCGGCTGCTGGCCCAGCTGCCGGCGGTGGGGGGGCCGGTGGTGTGTCTGGATCGGGATGGGCCCCTGTGGGCCCAGGAGGAGCGTACGCCCCCATGCAGTGGGGTGAGGCCGGAGCAGGTGGCGTATGTGATCTACACCTCGGGCTCGACGGGCGCTCCCAAGGGGGTCCTGGTCGAACACCGCCAGGTCGTGAATCACGTCTGCGAGATGGCGCGTGTGTTCGCCTTACAGCCGGGCGATCGGGTGCTGCAGTTCGCGTCCATCAGCTTTGATGCGGCGCTCGAGGAGATCTTGCCGACGTGGCATCGTGGCGCCACCTTGGTGCTGCGCCCGGAGGGCGCTGCGCCTGCATTCGACGAGTTCACCCGTTTGCTGGAGACGGCGCAGATCACCGTGCTGGACCTGCCCACCGCCTACTGGCATGCCTGGGTCGCGGAGCTGGCGGCGGGTGCGGCTGGTGGTCGTCGGTGGCGAGGAAGTACGTGCTGAGCGGCTCGCACGCTGGCGCCAGGTAGCTGGGCAGCAGGTCCGCTGGATTAATACCTACGGCCCGACCGAAGCCACGATTACCGCTACTCTGTACGAGCCGGGCGAGCCGTCGCGCCAGATACCCGAGCATATCATCTCCATTGGCCGGCCGATTGCCAACGTGCAAGTGTACGTGCTGGACGCGCACCAGCAACCCGTGCCGATTGGCGTGCCCGGCGAGCTGTATCTCGGCGGAGCCGGCGTGGCGCGCGGCTACCTCAAGCGCCCTGAGCTCATCGCCGAGCGCTTCCTCCCGGATCCCTTCAGCGACCAGCCCGGCGCGCGGCTGTACCGCACGGGCGACCGCGTACGCTACCGGGCGGACGGCAACCTGGAGTTCCTGGGGCGCGTGGACGACCAGGTCAAGCTGCGCGGCTACCGCATCGAGCCGGGCGAAATCGTGGCGACGCTCCACCAGCACCCCGCAGTGCGCGACTGCGTGGTCGTCGAGCGGATAGATCCAGCGGGCGAAAAGCGCTTGGTGGCCTATCTCGTGTGGCATCCAGGAACCGCAGCGACCGCTGTCGAGTTGCGCAACCACCTGGAGCAGCGACTGCCCGAGTATATGGTCCCGTCCGTCTTCGTCCCGCTTACCGCGTTGCCCCTCAACACCAGCGGGAAGATCGACAAGCGCGCGCTGCCAGAACCCGACTGGTCGAGCCGAGCGCATACCGCCGGAGCGTTCGATGCGCCACGTACACCGCTGGAACGCGCGCTCGCGGAGAGCTGGGCGGACGTCCTTGGGATTGCGGAGGTGGGCCGTCACGATGACTTCTTCGCGCTCGGCGGCCACTCGCTGCTGGCGACCCAATTGGTGTTCCAACTGCAGAAGGCCTTGCAGGTGGAGGTGTCCGTGCGGTTGCTGTTCGAGGCGCCGACGGTAGCCGGCATGGCGGAGATGATCGAGGCGGACCGCGGGCCAGATGCCGTGGCTGCTCTCCAACGCGCGCGCGCCGCGGCTATCCGCGCTGACGCCGTGCTCGACCCCAGCATTTCTGCGGAGGGCGTGCCGCTCGCTGTGGTGGCAGAGCCTGAGCACGTGCTCCTCACTGGCGTCACGGGGTTCTTGGGAGCGTTCTTGCTCAGCGAGCTCGTGCGCCAGACCAAGGCAACGGTGCATTGTCTGGTGCGGGCGGAGGACACCACGGCAGCCTGGGCAAAGCTCAAGCGCCATCTGGAGCCCTACGCGCTCTGGAACGAGCGCCTGCGGGAGCGGATTGAGGTGGTCATCGGGGACCTATCCCTCCCGCTGTTGGGTCTCTCGGCCACGGACTTCGAGTCGCTCGCTAGCACGTTGCACGTGATCTATCACAGCGGTGCGGAGGTCAACTTCGTCCGTCCGTATCGGGCGCTGCGAGCAGCGAATGTGCTGGGTACGCAAGAGATCCTGCGCCTGGCCTGCCGCACGCGGGTAAAGCCCGTGCACTATGTCTCCACGCTCTCGGTGTTCGACTCCATGCGCGGTCCCAATGCAGCGGGCCCGCTTCTGGAGGATGAAGAACTCGACGGACAGCTGGAGCGCCTGACGACCGGCTATGCGCAAAGCAAGTGGGCCGCGGAACGGCTTGTCACTGTCGCTCACTCGCGAGGAGTGCCCGTCGCCATTTATCGCCCCGGGCTGATCACCGGCCATAGCCAGACCGGCGTGTGGAACACCGAGGATTTCTTGAGCAGAGCCATCAAGGGGTGCATTCAGCTCGGCAGCATACCGGATACCGACGAGGCCATCGAGTTCACTCCAGTAGACCACGTCAGCACAGCGATTGTGCACCTCGCGCAGCGGCCAGATGCGCTCGGCAGGAACTTTCATCTGAGCAACCCATCGAGCCTCAGTTTGGCCAAGATGGCGCAGACGCTGCGTATGCGCGGCTATGCGCTGCGTGGCCTCTCCTATCAGCAATGGCGTGATGAATTGCTGGCAGCCGTCACTACATCCACCGACAATCCGCTCTACCCGCTCGTGCCGCTGTTGGTTGGCGACGATCAAGTCGCCAGCCAGGTGACACAGACGTCACGGGAAATCGACTGCCGCAATACGCTCGCGGGGCTCTCCGGCACGGGAATCGTGTGCCCACCAGCAGACGCCAAGCTCTTCAACCGCTCGCTCTCGTATCTGGTTCGGAGCGGATTCTTGGAGGCCCCGGCACCGCGACAGACGGATGGGACGCCGGAACCCCTTACGCTCGCCGAATTGGCGCAGGAGACGGCAACAGGCGGAACGGTCGTTGACGGACCTTTGCCTGCTCCCGTCAAACACCAGCGCGGTCACTAAGCTTGCAATTCACCAATAGCTTCGCACTCCTCGACGCGCCGGTGATGGCCCCGGTCCTCGAATCGCCCGCCCATCTGAGTTTGGCACCATCCCCGGCAAAAAGCTGATCGGACTGACCACTATTGATCAGTCCGTCTATATGTTAGAGATGTGGTCAGGGTATAGGCCACCAGAAAAAGAGGGGGATCTGTACGGTGATACAGCTGAGCCTGGCACGCAGGGACAGTGAGCTGACGTGTGGGGGGCGGTATGGCGGAGTTTGACTGGCAGCGCTTCTACCAGTTCACCAAAGACAGCCTGCCCCACCCGTTGGTACTCCGTGCGGTCGCGCTCTTGGGGCTCCCCGGTCATCCAAGACAGGCCCTGGACCTGGGCGTTGGGGCCGGGCGCGATACGCGCTACTTGTTGGCGCAGGGTTTCCACGTGACGGCGGTCGACCAGGACCCGCAGGCGGTGGCCCTGCTGGCGCGCTTGGCTCAGCCCGCCCTGCGCGTCGTGCAGGCGCCCTTCGAGGATTTCGCGTTCGCGACCTACGACCTGATCAATGCCCAGTTCGCGCTCCCCTTCCTGCCCGAGCGGCACTTCCGCTCGGTGTTCGAACGGGTCAAGGGCGCCCTTCAGCCGCGTGGGATCTTTGCGGGTCAGTTCTTCGGCATCCACGATCAGTGGAATACCCCGGATCACGATCACACCATGACCTTTCTGACGCGCGAGGCGGCCGAGGAGCGCTTGCTGGGTCTGGAGGTGCTGGAGATTGTCGAAGAAGACGTGGATGGGCATGTCGCCGACGGGTCGCCCAAACACTGGCACGCGTTCCACATCCTTGCTCGAAAGCAGCTGGACATCAATCCCTAGCAAGTGCGCCCCAACGTCAGTTTGGGGACGGCGAGATCGCGAGATGTCTCCCCTACTCTGTGCGCATTGATAAGGAGGCGAGCCCATGCCCACCCCAGACACCGATCCCGAATCTGGCCTGCCGATAGGCACGCAGGTCGATCCTTCTCCGGCCCGACGTCCACAACGCACAATCCTCGCGGGACACCGCGTGACCGTGGCGCCCCTTGACCCCGCGACTCACGCCGACTCTCTCTATGAGGGCACGCATGGACCTACGAACGACCGGCTGTGGCTCTATCTTCCCTGGGGGCCGTTCCCCGATCGCGCTGCATTCGATGCCTACTTGACCAGGCTCGCGAGCGCGGAGGATCCGCTGTTCTTCGTGATCCTCGATGAGGCGTCAAGGCAAGCCGTCGGGTATGCGGCCTATCTGCGCATCGAGCCGGAGCACCGGTGCATCGAGGTGGGCGGCATCCTCTACACGCCGTCCCTGCAACGGTCACCCGGCGCGACCGAAGCCATGTATCTGATGGCGAAACATATCTTCGAGGACCTCGGGTACCGCCGCTACGAGTGGAAATGTAACGCACTCAATGCGCCCTCGCGCCGTGCGGCGCTGCGCCTGGGTTTTACGTTCGAGGGCATTTTTCGCCAGCACCAGATCCTCAAAGGCCGCAATCGCGACACCGCCTGGTTCTCGATGCTCGATGCGGAATGGCCCGCGCGCAAGGCCGCCTTCGAGCAGTGGCTCGACCCCGCCAACTTCGACGCCGAGGGGCGGCAGAAGACCTCGCTCGCGACGCTCAACGGAGCGACTCGTTAGCCGCGCACCCTGCCAGATGCGGAGCGCGGCGGCTGTGAGCGAGCAATCCGATGACCAGAGCGGCGGCGCATTCCACAGCGCCCAGTGGAGGAACCAACGCTTTCCTACTTTCCCCGTGATGCCAAGCCCCCGCGCTCTCTGCTCGCGTCTTCGGGAAACCGGTCCCTCTGGCAAACTGCACTCGTTTTGGTTACAATTATAGTAGAGGATACCTGTATGCGTATAGGAACTTCACACGGCCCTGGATGGTTCTCAGTAGCGGTGCAGGCGTTGGTGGTCCTCGCCGAATCAGATGCACCCTGTCCGAGCAGTGTGATGGCTCAGGACCTCAAGTCACACGCCGTCCACGTGCGGCGGGTCTTAGCCCAGCTCGTGCGCGCCCACCTGATCCAGGCGCGCGAAGGACGAGCTGGCGGCTATCGTCTCGCCCGATCAGCCGACCAAATTACGCTCGCAGAAGTCTATCAGGCCGTCGCGGTGGCAGACCCTGCAGAACATCCGGCTGGCGCCGGCGGTGTGAATGCGCGGGTGCAAAGCGTCCTGGATGGCATTGGAGCCGAAGCCGAAGACTATCTGCTTGAGCTCCTCAGCCATCATACGCTGGCTTCGGTCGTGAAGCGTGTCGCCAGCGCAGGTCGCCCCTCGTGAGCTATACTGTACTTGACGAGTGTACAGTTATCACTTATACTGCACTTGAGAGAGTTGCAGTCGCCTGAAGCCAGTCTGAAGCGGCAGCGCTGCCAGGTGGACGATCGAGAAAGGGACGAGATAGATGCCGAGCACGCTGAGTTTGGGCTTGCTGGTGCTCCGCCTTGTGGCGGGACTGACGCTGGCCGCGCATGGCCTGCTAAAAGTTGGCTGGTTTGGCGGTGCGAGCGCTCCCAAGACCGCTCAGGGGATGCAGAAACAGGGGTTCACACCGGCATGGCTCTGGACCAGCCTGACCATCCTGGGGGAAGTTGGCGGTGGTCTCTCCCTGGCGTTTGGATTCCTGACACCCCTTGGGGCAGCCGGGGCTGTAGGCGCGATGTGCATGGCGATTGTCAAGGTCCATTGGAAACACGGCTTTTGGAACAGGGATCATGGCTTGGAGTTCCCGCTCCAGCTGCTCGCCGCAAGCCTGGCTATCGGACTCGTGGGACCCGGCAGCTACTCTCTGGATGCGCTGGGGGGCATCGCGCTCCCAGAGACGCCGCTATTCGTTGCGCTGGCCGTTGCGGCCGTGCTCGTCGACGTTATCGGGCTCCTCATCAGCCGTCCGGCCGCGGTCGCACAGACGGAGATCACGTCTTCCACTTCGTAGCGGCGGCAGCGGTCGGCCCAGGAATCCCCGGCTCAAGCCGTGGGGAGCGGTCGAGACGAGCATCTTCTCGCTCCCGGAACGCCCAGGGCACCCCGCAACGCGCACACCTCCCGTCGCAACCGTTACGAACCGCACGACCTGCGGGGATTCCGTTGCGATCCAAGCTGGACTGGAGTATGCTCTACGCAGCGATGGAGGTCACCGCGTGCTCGGATCCATGCTCTATCTGCTTGGGACGCCGCGTCTTGAGCGCGATGGTATTCCCGTCGTCGTCGATACGCGCAAGGCGATTGCGCTGCTGGCGTATCTGGTGGTCAACCGCCAGCCCCACAGCCGGGATACGCTGGCGGCGCTGCTTTGGCCCGACTATGACCAGGCGCATGCGCGGGCTACTCTGCGGCGCACCCTCTCGACGCTGCAGAAAGCGAGCGGCGGCGAGTGGCTGACGATCGAGCGAGACAACCTCGGCATCGAGCGCAGCGCCAGCCTTTGGGTAGATGTGGACGCCTTCCTCGGCCATCTCGCGGCGTGCCGGGCGCATGGCCACCCACCGACCGGAGTGTGCCCCGCCTGCGTCGGCCCGCTGGCTGACGCGGCGGCGATCTACCACGACGACTTCCTGGCCGGATTCAGCGTTCGGGACAGCCCGAACTTCGAGGACTGGCAGTTCTATCAAGCGCAACATCTGCGCCGCGAGCTCTCGGGCGTGCTGGAGCGGCTGGTGCGCGGCCAGAGCGCCCTGGGCGACTTTGACCAAGCCATCGCCTACGCGCACCGCTGGCTAGCTCTCGACCGCCTGCACGAGCCGGCGCATCGCCAGCTCATGCAGCTCTTTGCCTGGGCGGGCCAGCGCGCCGCGGCCCTCCACCAGTACCGCGAGTGCGTCCAGGTGCTGGACCGTGAGCTCGGTGTGGCTCCTCTGGAAGAGACGACTCGGCTTTACGAAACGATCAGAGAGCACCAGTCGCCTCCTCCGCCCATTCAATGGCAGCCGCCGCCGTCCAGCGCGGTGGTGCGTGGGGCAGCCGGCGGTGAGCCTAACGTGACGCCAACGCCGGCCGTCTTGTCATCTGCGGCGCCCAGCGCTCCGGCCGCGCTCCCGGCAGTCGACTTTCCCCTGGTGGGAAGGTCGGCGGAGTGGTCGGCCCTGGTCAGGACCTACGAGGCCATAGGCGTCAAGGGGCGCCTGATCGCGCTGGAAGGGGAGGCAGGCATCGGCAAGACCCGCCTGGCTGGGGAGCTCCTGGCGCACCTGAGGCAACAGGGCGTCGCAGTGATCGCGGCGCGCTGCTATGAAGGTGAGAGCGATCTGGCGTATGGCGCGGTTGTGGCCGGGCTGCGCGCTGCTATCGCGCAGCCTGAAACCGCCACCCGACTGCGCGATCTCCCCGCGCATTGGGTGAGCGAAGCCGCCCGTCTGCTGCCCGAGATGGCGGCGCTGCGTCCCGATCTCCCGACGGCCCCGCCGCTCGACAGTCCTGGTGCGCAGAGCCGCTTCTTCGAAGGACTCCGGCAAGTCTTGCTCGCCGCGACAAGCGGCGAGCGGCCCGGCGTCATCTTCTTCGACGACGTGCATTGGGCCGATAGCGCCTCGCTTGAGCTGCTCACCTACCTGGTGCGCCGACTGGGCGAGCAGCCGCTGTGCCTGCTCGTGACCTGGCGCAGCGAGCTGGTGCCGACTGGACACCGCTTGCGCCAGTTGTTGGCGGGCGCCCAGCGCGCGGGCGGAGCGACCGCCATCGCGCTCTCCCGCCTGGGCCCAACGAGCGTCCAGGAACTGGTACAGTCGGCCGCGGCGGGCAATCCCGCGCTGCCGGACGAGATCGCCGAACGGCTGTATAGTGAGACTGAAGGCCTGCCCATCTTTCTGGTGGAGTATCTGACTGCCTTCACCACCGGCGCCGTGACGGCCGGGGATGGCGACTGGTCCCTCCCTGGAGGCGTACGCGATCTGCTGCACTCACGGCTGGCCGCCGTGGGTGAGACGGGCTGGCAATTGCTCAACACCGCCGCCGTCATCGGGCGGTCGTTCGACTTTGACACCTTGCGGGAGGCGAGCGGACGCAGCGAGGAAGAGACGGTCAACGGCCTGGAAGAGCTGATCGCTCAGGGGCTGGTCACAGACACGCGCGGGGGCCTGGACCAGCGCACGCTCAGCTATGACTTCAGCCACGAAAAGTTGCGCGCCCTGGTCTACGAAGAGACCAGCCTCGCCCGACGCCGGCTCCTGCACCGGCGTGTCGCGGATGTGCTTTCCGGCCGGGCGCGTGGGCGCCGCGAGACCGAGTCGTTGGCCAGCCAGATCGCTCGCCACTATCTACGGGGTGGGAACGAGCCTGCCGCCGCCGACTATTTCAAGCTGGCGGGCGAGCACGCCCGTGCCCTGTACGCCAACGCGGAGGCGCTGGCCCACTTCCGTATGGCGCTGGCACTTGAGCATCCAGCCACCCGCGCGCTTCACGAGGCCATTGGCGATCTGCATACGCTGCTGGGTGAATACGCCGCCGCGCTGGCGAGCTATGAGACGGCGGCTGCGCTCTGTGAGCCGGAGGAGCTGGCGAACGTGGAGCACAAGCTCGCCATGGTGTACATGCGCCGCGGGCAGTGGGATCGCGCGGAGAGTCACCTGGAGGCGGCCATCGGCGCGCTCGGGGCCAGCGGGCCGCCTGACGCGCGCGCCCGGATCTACGCCGATTGGAGCCTGACCGCTCGGCGCCTCGGTCACGGCGAGCAGGCGCAAGAGCTGGCGGGCCGCGCGCTGGAGCTGGCCGAAGCCGCCGCTGATGCGCGCGCGCTCGCCCAGGCGTACAACATGCTGGGCATGCTCGCCAGTAACCGTGGCGACCGCGAGGACGCCCGCCGCCACCTGGAGCGCAGCCTGACTCTGGCGAACGGCCTGAACGACCCAGCAGCCCGCGCCGCGGCGCTCAACAACCTGGCTCTGGCCTACGGTGCGAGTGGCGCCATCGAGCGCGCCCTGGAGCTCGCCGAGGCGGCCCTCGCCCTTTCCGCCGCGCAAGGAGACCGCCATCGCGAGGCCGCGCTGCACAACAACCTGGCTGACCTGCTGCACGCCGCCGGCCGCGCCGACGCCGCGATGGCGCATCTTAAGCAGGCGGTCGGCATCTACGCGGAGATCGGCATCGAGGCTGGCGCGCTGCAGCCGGAGATCTGGAAGCTGGCGGAGTGGTAGGGCTCATGCCTGCTCCACCGCGCCGGCAATCCACTGCTCCCGCCACTCCTTGAGGGGCGTGAGACCGGCATGTGGCTACGCAGCGCGCCGTCGCACCACCATCTGGATGCCGCCTTGCGGACGCAGCGTGACCATGGGGTTGGGCACGATGCGCTGGCCTGGCACCAGCTCGAACGTCGCGCGCTGCGCGATCGCGGCGAGCAGCAAGTGACCCTCCATCAGGGCGAAGTGGCTGCCGATGCAGACGCGCGGGCCCGCCCCAAACGGCATGTAGGCGTAGCGTGACAGCTTCGCCTCGTTCTCAGGCGTGAAGCGCTCCGGGTCGAACCGCGTCGGATCAGCAAAGTAATCCGGCCGGCGGTGGATGGTGTAGGGCGACATGACGACAGTCTCGTGCCGACGCACCGGATAGGGCTCCATCGCGACGTCGTGGAGGGCCACGCGTGAGAGGACGTAGGCGGGCGGAAACAGACGCATAGCCTCCTTGAGCACCTGCAGGGTGTATGGGAGATGTGGCAGATCGCCGTACTCGGGCGAGCGGCCCCGCAGCACGCTATCTACTTCGTGCCGCACCTGCGCGTAGATGTCTGGGCGAGTGGCCAGCAGGTACCAGGCCCAGGTGAGCGCGGTGGCGGTTGTCTCATGGCCGGCCCCGAACAGCGTCAGGGCTTCATCGCGGATCTGCGTATCGCTCATGGGGCACCCGTCCTCATCGCGCGTCCGGAGCAAGATCGAGAGGAAGTCGTCGCGTTCTACGCTGCCCTGACGCCGCTCGTCGATCATCTCCTGAATCCGCGCGCGGAGGAACGAGAGCGCCTGCCTGGTCCGACGATGGCGCGGCAGCGGCCAGCTCAGGGGAACCGCGATGAGGTGGGAGAACACGTAGTCGATGTGCTCGATGGCGACCGACACAGCCGCGCCGAGCGCATCGGTCTCCGTAAACACGTCGGCGTCGAAGAGCACCTTGCCGATGATGCTCATCGTTACAAGCCCCACACAGTTTACCGGGCACGGCGCCTGCCGCTGGCCGTGTGGCCGTGCGCGTGCGGAGCGCTGTGTAGCGCGTCCATCGTAGTGCAACCCTGCGACTGCTGGCCGTGTGGCTCGGGGTCGCCGATTGTTTGTTTCACAGAGGAGAACCAACGTGTCAACCAACAAGACAGCGGCCGAGGCCACGCTTGCGCGGCTGCTGTTGGCGCCGATGGCGGCGAGGGACGATCAGTGGCAGGATGCGTTACGGGATGCGCTGGCGGCGGCGGTCCAAGGGCTGGAGCTGCTTATCAACGGGGACATCTGCCCCGACTGCTTCTCTGGCAACGTGTTCTGGGAGACGCAGGACGGCGCGGTCCTGGTGGACGAGTTGAGCAAGCTGCCCGTTGCGGAGTGCGTTCTGGG
>WNFM01009978.1_pt2 | contig 16173 bp, 16 predicted proteins | sample 5400271 | NCBI WGS metagenome assembly WNFM01 (sample SAMN13153352, study PRJNA577476) | soil metagenome | isolation source: 60 cm saprolite on Douglas fir-dominated hillslope | place: USA:California | collected 2013-09-17
AGGTGGCGAAGTATGGGCAGGGCTGGATTCGAACCAGCGAAGGCGTAAAGCCAGCAGATTTACAGTCTGCCCCGTTTGGCCGCTTCGGTACCTACCCGTTGTGATCTCGCGCGGTTCGCCGGTGCAGTTCTCGGTTTGCAGTTACACACCGGCTGAACAGCTAGGGCAGCGAATTTCGCGAGCTGTGTATATAGGACTCCACCTTGCGCACTGCAAGTGGTTTTTAGGCGCTTTATCAAGAGGCAAACGGGAGCAAAATACCTCTGGACCGGAACGCTCGCCCACTGGCTTTATCGGCGAATACATTTCAACTCAAACCCCGAGCACGCCGACAAAGCGCCGTCCGTCGACGCGCTGGCATCACGGCTCCGAGCGACATTCTGGCAACGCTAGAAATTATGATGCGCAGAATTGCGTATAGACTTGATTCACTTGTAGGCGTTAGCCTCAATGCACAACGCAAGCCGAGTTCGTCGCCCGATTCCTTTCCCCCGGACGTCGATTCACTCGAAGTCCTGTCGAGGATTGGTTCGATGTGGCGAACGGCTGTCTTGTAAACGGCAGGCCGGGTGAAAGACCTGCTAGGAGCTACCAGAAATTCATCCAGTGAGACCGATCCGATGGAAGCAAACGAGATCAGATCACGACTTTCGAGCGTGGATAGGTGTGACCATCACATGGAGCTACCCGTTGACCAATTGCGGTCGACCTTAGGCTTAGAATATATCATCGGCGAAAGCCCAGTTTTTGTAACCCTGCTTAAACAAATTGCCTCAATTGCCAAACATGCTGTGTCCGTTTTGATACTTGGTGAGACTGGAACTGGAAAAGAAGTATTTGCCAGAGCAATCCATTACTGCAGCCCGCGGTCAGACAGACCTTTTATACCGGTCAACTGTGGCGCCATCCCATTTGATCTTCTTGAGAATGAGTTCTTTGGGCACGAATCGGGAGCCTTCACCAGCGCGAACTCCTCGCGTCGCGGAATTATTAAAGAAGCCGACGGAGGAACCTTATTTCTGGACGAGGTCGATTGTCTCCCTCCGTTTGCCCAGGTCAAACTCTTGCGGTTCCTTCAGGATGGACAGTTCCGGCCGCTGGGCTCGACGTCGACCTGCTCGGCAGATGTCCGCATTCTGTCTGCTTCCAACGCCATCTTCAAAGAGATCCTTGAGTCAGGTCGTTTGCGCAAAGATCTTTATTACCGCCTCAATGTATTGTCGCTGCAACTGCCGCCGCTGCGCGAACGGGACGGCGACATTGTCTTACTAGCCCGCCATTTTCTGGTGAAATACGCGGACAAATTCAATATCCACATACGCGAATTTTCCTCGGCGGCACTCCAGAAACTCCTCTGCTACTCCTGGCCGGGTAACGTTCGAGAATTGGAAAATGTAATCCAACGGGCTGTCGTGTTGGCTAATCACACGGTGATTAATGCGGATGATATTCCGATTGGAGACAAAGAAGGGAAACTCGAAGAACAAAGCTTTCAACAGTTGAAGGCTAAAGCGATCGATCAGTTCGAGCAGAGCTATGTTCGCCGGCTATTATCGATCCACGACGGCAATATCACTAAGGCTGCTCAGGCGGCAGGCAAAGATCGCCGGGCGTTTTGGGAGCTGATGCGTAAGCACAATATAACTGCGCGGCCGTCACCCATACCGAGACGAATTTACCCGGACAAAACGTCGTCACACTAGGACTAATTTGTCCGTAGCGTCCAGACTCCTGTGAAATATGAACTCTGGATCGGATGATTCCTAATAAGGGGCACGGGTAATTTTATCCAAGTTAAATTAACTGGCCCCTCGTAAAGCGTCGTAAAAACCGATTGGCATATTGAGTGCTAACTAATCAGGTGTGGGCGCTCCTGATCGACCAATCGCAGATCAAATATTGGCCTATCTGGTTGAGCATCCCCAGGCCCAAGACACGCCTGAAGGAATCACCGAGTGGTGGCTGCTGGAGCAAAGAATCCTGTCCGCCGCGGCAGACGTTGACGAAGCACTGCGCGAACTGGCCGCCGAAGAGTTTCTCGTAGCCCGACAGTGCGCCGACGGGCGCACGTACTACGGGTTGAACCGAGTCAAAGAACGCGAGATCCGACGGCATCTTAGGAGGTCGCAACCCGCACAAGCCACTGAACCAGACAGAGCCGACCAGGAAGGATTGAGCTCATGAGCACCGATTCTCCTGACATTAGGTCCAGCGATCCTTGGAGTGATATCAGTTGGTTCGCGATCCAGGCAAAACCCCGTCGCGAAAGCTTTGCTTCTTTAAACATCAGCTCACTCGACTTGGAAGTTTTGTTGCCACGAGTAAAAGTTGAGCGCCTGGTGCGAGGAACCGCTCAGCAAGGAACTAAGCCGCTCTTTCCCGGTTACTTTTTTGCTCGATTCTGTCCTAAAGAAGCTTTTGAAACCGTCAAAACGACCCGTGGGGTATTGCGAATCGTGACCTCTGGTCGGTTTCCTATTCCGGTACATGACAATATCATTCGAGAAATTCAGGGACGCATCCAGGAAGACGGTCTAATCCGGATTCGGCCTCGAGTTTTGGCTCCGGGAACGTTGGTAACTATCCAGAGCGGCCCGTTTGAAGGGATGATGGGACGAGTAGAACGCGAGCTCGACGACCGTAAACGCGTGACAATTTTTCTTGAAACCCTCTTTCAAGCGCGAGTGCTGATAGAGAGACGGTGGATTGAGGCGGAAGCAGCCTAGCTGCCAAGCCGCCAGCATTGTTTGCTAAAAGAGAAACGGCTCTGACGCCGTTGTGCGGAGCCTACCCAAAAACCGCCGCCCTCGCCTAAAGCTCGGGCGGGATGACAAATGACAGATGACAAATGACAGATGCGCCGATGCGGCTTCTCACCCCTTGGCGGTTAACACCTACATTTGTGATTTGTCATTTGTCATTCTGCCCGAGCTTCAGGCGAGGGCAGCAACTGAATCCAAGAAAGAATACCAACTATGCCTGTTACCCTGAGTTATCCGGGTGTTTATATTGAGGAGTTACCAAGCGGAACTCACACCATCACCGGGGTCGCCACCTCGATCGCGGCTTTCATTGGTTGGGCCGCCCAAGGGCCGGCCAACCAAGCCACCTTGGTGCAAAGCTGGTCCGACTTTGCGAATCAGTTTGGTGGCCTAGATGCGAGGAGTTATTTGGGTTACGCGGTTAACCAGTTTTTCGGAAACGGCGGTCAGCAAGCCTACATCGTACGTCTGACGTCCGGCGCCAGCCCTGCCTCTATCACCATCACTGGACTAGACCTGTATTCGGTCCCGGTCTATCCGCTGACATCGCCACCTACCTTGTCTTACGTTGGGTCAATCACCACCAGTCTAACGAAGGGAGTTGCGGGCCTCGTTTTAACTGCGGCCAATCCCGGAGGCTGGGGCAACAATTACGCCGTCAGCATCCAGCCGACACCAAACCAGGGTACTCCAAATATCACGCGGTTCAGTCTATCGGTTCTATATATTGATCCCACGGGACAAGCGAAACCAGTGGCGGTGGAGAGCTTCCCGAATCTTTCGTTGGATAGCAATGATCCGCGATACGTGGTGAATATTATCAATGAACAATCGCATCTAGTCACGGCCGCCATCAACGGGGCGGGTCTGACGATTACTAATGACCCTACCAAACCTGCGACGGCTTACGTTCAATTGCAGGGCGGTGGTCCCGGTACGGTGTTAGCCCCGGCTACTACCAAAGATTCTCCGGGCGCCTTCGAGATGGCATTAAATCTGGACGGTTTGTCCGGGGATACCGGAGTGCACTATCTGGATAAGGTCCCAATTTTCAATCTACTTTGCGTCCCGGGTGAAATCGATCCGACGACTATCTCGGAACTGCAAGCATACTGCGTTAGCAAGCACGCTTTTCTCATCGTCGATAGCCAGTCGACCGACACCTTCGTTAGCCTGCAGAACGGACCGGACAGCCGGATCACAGGGAGTAATTCAATTAACGCAGCATTTTATTTCCCGTGGGTTAACGTTTTTGATCCGGTATTGAATTTCACCCGGTCATTCCCACCATGCGGGTTCATCGCTGGGCTTTACGCAGCCACTGACGCTTCGCGTGGAGTATGGAAAACGCCGGCCGGAATCGATGTTAGTTTGACCGGTGAAGCTGGTCTGACCACACCGTTAACCGACGCGCAAAACGGCACTCTCAATCTCCAAGCAATTAACTGTCTCAGGAATTTCCGAGTCTACGGAGATGTGGTCTGGGGAGGCCGAACATTGCGGGGCAACGACCAGGTCGGCTCAGAATGGAAATACATTCCTATCCGAAGGTTGGCGTTATTCCTGGAAGTAAGCCTATACGAAGGAACGCAGTGGGTGGTGTTTGAGCCAAATGACGAACCGCTGTGGGGTCAAATTCGTCTGAACATCGGAGCCTTCATGCAAGGCCTCTTCCTTCAGGGCGCCTTCCAAGGCACCACACCCCAAAAGGCATATTTCGTAAAGTGCGATTCGGAAAATAATCCTCAGTCCAGCATTGACCGAGGAATTGTGAATATTCTGGTGGGTTTCGCTCCGCTTTATCCCGCCGAATTCGTTGTGATTCAGATCCAGCAAAAGGCTGGTCAAACCCAAGCTTAAGGAGCTCACTCTATGACACCGTTCCCGGTAAACCCAACTCGACTGGATCCATACAAAAACTTCAAATTCCGCCTGAAATGGGATGGCCAGTATGTTTATGGCGGCAGCAAAGTGACCGGTTTAAAGCGCACTACCGAAGTCGTAGAGCACAGATCGGGCGGCGACCCATCGACCTCGCACAAGTCGCCGGGCCGAACCAAGTACGATGCCATCACCCTGGATCGAGGACTTACCCAGGATCTCGCGTTTCATAACTGGGCCGGTTTGGTCTGGAATTATGGATCGGCACTTGGAACGGAAGTGTCTCTAGCTAACTTTCGAAAGGACCTTTACCTCGAGCTCTACAACGAAGCCGGACAACTCGTGATTGCCTACAAGATCTACCGCTGCTGGGTATCGGAATACCAGGCTATGCCAGATCTGGATGCGAATGCGAACGCGATCGCGATCGAACACATCAAGATAGAGAATGAGGGATGGGAGAGAGACACCAGCGTAACAGAACCTCAAGAACCTCGATTAACCACGGTGAACGCCTAGATTGCGTTGCTCAAAAATTCTCACCCTTAGTTGCTAGCTTCCCTTTGGGAATTTGCAAACAATGCTGGCTCTCAGCGATTCGGAGCTCCTAGAACTATGGGAGCGCGGGGTACCTCTCCATCCCTTGGATCGAGCGCTTCTGGTTCTACGTGCGACTCGAGGAGACTTTGAAAAAGACCTAGCTGATTGGCCGCTCGGTCGTCGCAACCAGGCGTTAGCCGAGCTCCGTTGTTCTTGTTTCGGACCAAACTTACCAGCCTGGATCTTGTGTTCGCGATGTGATGAGAGATTGGAATTCGAAGTTGAAGTGCCCGCTTTGCTGAGGAGCCAGCAAAACGGAGAGCAACCCAGCGACGAACCGGTGGTGATAAACGGCCATTCTTTTCGCCTACCCACCAGCCGGGACTTGGCACGGGCAGCTTCGGCGAGCGATCCACGTGCTGCAGCGGTTGACCTTTTGGAAGCCTGCCGCGTCGAGAAGGGAGCTTCTTTGGTTTGGTCAGATGTCGATTTGGAGGAGATCGGTGAACAACTCGCCATTGCCGATCCCCTCGCGGAAATCCGGCTGCAATTCAATTGTCCGATGTGCGGGAACCGATGGGAAGCGTCGCTCGATTTGGCTGCCGTTCTTTGGAGTGAAATCGAAGCCCAGGCCAGGCGTGTCGTTCTGGAGATTCATGCCCTGGCCTCCGTTTACGGCTGGACGGAAAAAGAAATTCTGTCGTTGAGCAATAATCGCCGGCTTCTTTACTTGGAAATGGTGCGGGCATGAGCGGATATCTTCAGCGGCTGGCGACAAACACGCAAAAGCCGACTTCTTCGATCCACCCGGTTGTAGGATCGTTTTACTCCGTAGCGCGCCGCGACCGGACACTCACAAGCGGTCCGGCTTCAGAACAATTTGCAGGTGAGCACGAAGACCGAAATGTCTTCACCCGGAATCGAATCGCGAAACCGACGGCGCCGCCCGTCGTGCAGCGAGCTCGCGAGATTTCGCCGAACGAGGAACAGCAATCTCAATTCCTGATGCCGCCGGCCGTTGACGTCCGACCCTCCATTAAACCAAATGAAACCACGGATGACGCGCTAATAGATGAGCCACCGCAATCAGTGCCGTCGAGATCGCCTAACCTGGCGCCACTTCAGAACGAACCGCCGGCCATGGCTGATAGAACACTGAATGCTGTGATCGAACAGTTGATGGAATCTGGGCCCACACTCGAACCGCGCACCGCGATCATGCGGCAGACAGGTCTAGCGCACCGAACTCCGGAAGACCAGGGATCGACGTTGATGCCGAAGAACGAAGTCCACGCCGCCGCTGATTTCGCTCCAGAAGTTCGGTCGCTTCGGTTCGCGGCCGATATCGGCAGGAAACGGCAAGCGGACGACAGCCATCGACAGCCGGCTTCCCAGAAAGAACCGGACGAAATTCAGATCCACATTGGGCGAATCGAAGTAACGGCTGTACAAGTGCCGGCACCGATCTCTGCTCCACCTAAACTGCGGCACCCGGGCCCTTCGCTCGACGAATACTTGCAACGCCGCGGCAGAAAAACTCAATGAGCACCGCCCTGGGTATATCCGCCGTGACTGCTGTACTAGAGACCCTCCTGAACAGCGTTTACACCGGCTCAGGTCTTGGAACCATCACGGTCTCGGCTGTGGCGCCGGACATTGTTCAGACCGCGGTCGGTACTACCGCGGATGCTCACCTGCAGGTGAATCTCTTTCTTCATCAGGTGACAATGAACCCGGCTTGGCGAAACATCGGCTTTCCCTCACTCAGTCCGGATGGAAGAACCGCCCTGAAGAATCCACCGCTGGCTGTGGATCTTCATTATCTGTTAACCGCTTACGCATCCCAAAATTGTTTGGCCGAAGCCTTACTAGGGTACGCAGTCCAATTCTTGTTTGAGACTCCTGTTCTTCTTCGGAGTCAGATCGAAAATACGATGCAAGGCTTGCCGACGAACTCTGGGATTCCCACCGCTTTGAAGACTGGTCTAGCCTCGTCCGGCCTGGCTAATCAGATTGAGATGATCAAGATCACCCCTGCCACGCTGGGCCGCGAAGAGATGGCCTGGCTTTGGACCGCACTGAAAGCCGACTACCGGCCGACTTTTCCTTTCCAAGCTTCCGTGGTGTTGATCCAGGATCAAAAACCGCTGCTCTCGTCTCTGCCCGTCTTACAACGCAAAGTCGCGGCCCAACCCAATGCGCTTACTCCCCTAGCTACGCTCAGTAAAATCGACCCACCAAACGGCCAACCAGGCGCGCTCCTGGGCGACACAGTCACCGCGGAAGGGAGCAATCTGAGCGGTGTCTTCGCTGTTCTGCTCGAAAATTCGCGCTTCGGCGTCGCGCAGACAATCACTGCGTTGACCAATGCCGGCGCCAGTTCTTTCCAATTCAAGGTGAATATCGCACCTCAGGAGCTGCCGGCAGGTGTTTACACATTGTCGGCTCAGGTTACCGCGCCGCCCGACACGGTTGAGACAAACAGCCTGCCGTTGGCGGTTGCCCCTCAGATTACGGTCTCGCCCCCTACTGTCACCCCGGATGTGCACGGGAACGCGAATGTGAGCATCACTTGCTCCCCCTACGTCTGGCCTGGTCAGGAAGTGTTCCTCATCATCGGAACTCGAGCGGCGCCGCCGGATGCGTTCACTACACCAACCGGCACTCCTTCTTTTACGTTTTCTTCCTTAGCACCGACCCCCACCCCAGTCGCTCTGCGTTTGCGGGTAGACGGCATCGATAGCCCCATCATCGATTACACAAAATCGCCGCCCGCTTTCACTGGGCCATCGATCAAGGTTAACTGATGGAAACGACAAGCCCAGTCACGAGCTGGACGGAAGCGAATCAGGCACATCTCGTAGCCGAATTTGCGCGGCTTAAACTGCTTCTGGGTCCCGGCGTTCCTTCGCAGCCGCCGGCAAAGCCCGCAGCTGAATCACCCGCGATGGAATCGGCACCAGCCATTGACTGGCTTTCCCACCTGTTCGGCTTGAGCCGCTTTGAACGGGAGATTCTTCTCCTATGTGCTGCCGTTGAGCTAGATTCAAGTGTGGCGGAGTTGTGCGGAGAAGCAAACGGTTCTCCTCAACGGCCATATGCCACTTTCGGACTCGCTTTAGGAGCGCTATCAGAGCCCCATTGGAGCGCACTGACACCCGCTCGCCCTTTGCGTCGGTTCCGGATGGTAGACTTGGGAGCAGGCCAGGGTCTAACGGCAGCCCCATTACGTATCGACGAGCGGATCCTTCACTATCTTGCTGGGGTGAATCTCTTAGATCCGCGCCTGCAACCGATGCTTCAACCCGTAGCTCCCTCTTTGGAAGTCGCGGCGGCTCATAAGCTCGTCGTCGATCGCATCGTTCAGCTGGCTCAGACCTGCTCCGATGGTTTTCCTTTTCTGCATCTCTGCGGTGACGATGCTCAGGGCCAAGAAGATACCGCTGCCGAAGCCGCCCACCTCATCGGACGGCATTTACTTGCGCTCCGAGCGGAAGACATCCCGGCCGCCGGACCGGATTTTGATCAACTCGCCCTCCTTTGGGAACGAGAAACGGTACTTTTGCCGGGTGCCTTGCTGATTCAATGCGGCTCAGAAGGGCTTATCCCTTCGGCTCGACGACTCACCGAGATCCTACAAGGTGTCGTCTTTCTAGCTAGTCGTGAGCCGCTCCGCCTGAATCGCTCGTTCCTTAGGTTCGAGGTTAACAAACCGGAGCCAGCCGAACAAAAACGCCTCTGGCAACAGGCGCTTGGTCCGAACGCAGCCGGTCTTAACGGCACGCTGGACGCCGTGTCGCAGCATTTCATTTTGAGCGCCAGAACGATCTTTTCGACTGGTTCCCTACTCGGTTCGGAACAGGACTCGGCACTCAAAGCAGATCTATGGAACGCGTGCCGGTCTCTTGCCCGCCCAAAGCTGGATGATCTCGCTCGGCGCATCCTCCCTTCGGCAACATGGGACGATTTAATCCTGCCTGAACAACAGAAACAGACGCTTCGCCAAATCGCTTCTCATGTGGGACACCGGATGAAGGTCTACGAAACCTGGGGGTTCGCCGCTAAGGATCGGAGAGGATTAGGTATCAGTGCGCTATTTGCTGGAGAAAGCGGTACCGGCAAAACGATGGCGGCTGAAGTGCTCGCGAATGAACTAAACCTGGATCTGTACCGCATCGATCTATCGGCCGTGGTTAGCAAATACATCGGTGAGACCGAAAAAAATTTGAAGCAGGTTTTCGATGCCGGCGAGGAAGGCGGCGCCGTGTTGCTTTTCGATGAGGCCGACGCCCTGTTCGGAAAGCGGAGCGATGTAAAAGATAGCCACGACCGGTATGCTAACATTGAGGTCAGTTACCTGCTGCAGCGCTTGGAGTCCTATCAAGGGTTGGCAATTTTGACCACCAATCTTAAGTCCACCATAGACAGAGCATTTCAGCGCCGGCTGCGGTTCACCGTGAATTTTCCTTTTCCGGATGCGACGCACCGTGAAGCGATTTGGATGCGGATTTTCCCGGTAAAAACTCCAACCCGGAATTTGGACTACAAGCGTCTAGCCCAATTGAACGTCGCCGGTGGGAATATCCGTAACATCGCCTTGAACGCCGCTTTTCTAGCGGCCGAGGAAGGAAACGAGAGGTCGATTGAAATGGAGCACCTATTCCGGGCAGCTATGTTCGAAGCCCAAAAAATCGAGCGCCCACTTTCTCCACTGGAGGTCCGAGGGTGGATATGAGCCGAATCCACGTCCACATCGATCGGCTAGTTCTCGCCGGATTCGACCGCGCAGACCACGCCACATTGGTGGCGGGTTTGCAGTCCGAATTGAGGCGTCAATTCGGCAATGCTGCGACGCAGTTCGGCCTAAGTCGGCAAATTCCGGTAGTGCGGCTGGGACAGATGCCGTTTGAGCGCGGTGCATCGGGGTCCAGGCAATTCGGTCGCGGTTTGGCGCGTGCCGTAGCAAAGAGCATGACTTCATGAGTTACGCCTTACTAGGGAAAGCGAACCGTGCGACCGCGGAGTCGACTCGATGCGGCGTGCGTATCGGCGGTGTCGATGACGCTGCCGAGCGAGAAGCGGACAGAATGGCCGACGAGGTAACGCGCGGCGGTGTCATCGACTCGCGCTGGTCATTCGCACGAATTGGTATCGCGTCCGGCCTACAACGCAAGTGCTCCTGTGGCGGCTCTGGGGATGGCGATTGCAAGTGCGACGAACATAAGGAGGACAAGGAAGTGCGGAGGAAGGCCGTCAGCCGGTCATCCGGACTTGCCTTAAACGAACGCCCATCTCCGATCGTTCGAGACGTCCTGCGATCGGCAGGACACCCGCTGGACAATTCTACGCGGCATTTCTTCGAGCGACGCTTCAATCACGATTTTGGTAGCGTCCGCGTTCATTTCGACAGCCAAGCTTCAAAATCGGCTCGCTCGATCGGGGCGCTGGCCTACACAGCGGGCAACCACATTGTATTTCAGACCAACGCCTATGCGCCCCAGACAGCGGACGGTTTACGACTAGTTGCGCATGAGCTTTCGCATGTTATCCAGCAGTCCGAAGTGATCCGCCGCATGCCTGACGCAGCCGTGCTAAACGAGTTCAACCGGCGCGCCGACCAAATCAAACAGCTGGCGGAATACAAGAAACTTGAAGCCATATCAAAGACAGAGGTTGAACAGATTCTGGCTGAGGCCCGCAAGCGCGACAACGCGCTGGACTTAATGAAGGATTTAGAGGAACTTTTTGCCACGCCGGAACAGCCGGCTGTGCTTCAGGCTGCGGAACAGGAAGCAAAAATCGCAGCTGCCGCAAAGAAAAATGCGGAGCGTCTAGGCAAGGGCGATGCCCAACCCGATCGCGAGGAAGATATCAGTCGTGCCAAATCAAGCGGGTTCCGACGTGCTACCGGGCAGGACGGGACGTTCTTTCAGATCAATGATCGGGATCTGACAAATATCGCCGTGAAAATAAAGTTACGTCTGTTCCCGAAGAAGCAGACGACTGGAAATGTTCAAGCAATTAAGAATATAAAGTCCTTCCAAGACGCTATCGAAAAGCGCGCATCGACTTGGGGGTACAGTGTCGATATCGACTTCGTGGACCAACCTGGCCCGGACGTCTTCTCCGTTGGAGTTAACACCGAGGCGTGGCCTACCTCTGGCAATTTTGCCGGTAGTGACGAGGTGCTCGCGCATGAGATTCATCATCTCTTGGGTTTACCAGATCGCTACAATTATATCGAAAAGCACCACAAAAACCCGCAGATGCGCATACCCGATCGGATCCATTGGTTTCTCGCGGAGTTTCACAAGACCGTTGCGAACGACCCGGAATCCATCATGGCCGGAAAAAAGTCGCCTTTGGATGATGATGTTTGCATGGTCGCAGGCAAACGAACTGCCGCCGAGATCGATGCGTGTGTGCAAGAACGCCGTAAAGCGCGGTCCAAGGTGATCGCTCCTGCGTTAGATACGGCGCTGCAGAATGTCAGAGCGACACGCGACATCGTCGCCGACGACGCGAAGCTGCTAACCGGACTTAATCGCCCCCACATCAGCGAGCAGCTATTCCAGAAAAATTTCCCTGTCGGTCAGGCTCGTCGAAGTCTCGATGCTGTGTATGGAAATCTCCAAACGGTCGCGATCGATAACGTCCTGGCTGGTACAACTCTCCGGCCGGTTTCCGCATTGGCGAAGGGCTGTGACAAAGGAGCGATTGCGCCTGGGACCAAGTTGCCCTTGTATCTGTGCCCTCAATTCTTCGAAATCGGTGTATCCGAGCAATCGCGGGCCGTTCTGCGCGAAATGTTTCATATAGCGGGCATTGGTGGCCCTGGTGACCAGGAATGTACGAATCAAGATTGCACGACTTCCTGCGGCGGCGCAGCCAGTGCCGACACATGGGTCAAATATACCGAATGTATGGCGAAAACGTAAGACGTTGAGCCAAATCAAGCCGCTGAATTCGGAAAAAGAACGGTGGTCGGACCTTCTCGACGCTCGAGTTAGTCAAAACCGGTGCTGCAAAACTGCGTCAAAACTGGCCGACATTCACGGCGCTCGCAACACCCTTAGGTTCGACTCCGCATCACTTAACGTCGTCGCATCGAGGTTAACTTAATGAGGTAGTGACCAAACTGAGCCGGCAGCAAAATGTCCACTGCATAGTCTATGCACAGGGTAACTCATCATCCAGTCAGACGAGCGGACCATGCGGATAACTCTCGTCAGCGAGGCCCAGGCCGTAAGGTGTTGCAATGCAAAGGCGTCGGTCCTTCCGTTTCTAACCAAACGCAATCCATCGTGGATCAAGTCTTGAATTCTCCCGGAAAGCCTTTGGACCCAGCAACACGCGGCTTTTTTGAAGCGCGGTTCAGACATGATTTCAGCCGGGTTCGCATTCACGCCGATAGCCAGGGCTCCGAGTCAGCAAAGTTAGTGAGAGCTAACGCTTATACAGTTGGAAATCATGTAGCATTCGACAACGGCTATTATTCACCCCAAAGCCCTGACGGGAGAAAGCTCCTCGCACATGAGCTAGCGCACACGGTGCAGCAATCGCAAACCCAAGTTACACCGACCGGAACTGAGGGCTTGCAGATCAGCGAGCCAGGGGACGCATCGGAAAGGCAAGCAGACGCCGCCGCTGAAAGGCTTCTAAGCACAGAAGAGCGCTCGACGCCTGTCTCTGAGAGTCCCATGAAATTGAATTCTTTGCCGAAGACCTCGTTACAAAGAAAAGAAACCGGTGAAGGCGCTAATCTCGACTGGAAAAAACTAAGCGACTCCGTTAACGCGGCAGCGCTGCAGGCAGGGCAAAAAGTTCAAGAAAAGGGATTGGACAAACCACATGGTCATACTTCTGTGGGACCTCAACCGCGTCGGGTGCCCGAGACGCCCCGTGCGCAGTCGCCAGCGGTCCATGTCCCGCCGGAGAACTTGAGGCCGCCGCCACGGGACAAAGGAGAGCCCGGGCCAGCTAAGTTAACACCTGAGAAACCGCCGAGTACGCCGGCGCAGACCACACCGAGCCAACCGGCTCACCCAGAACCCGACAAGGGCTCAAGCGAGTGGCAATACGCTCAAGGATCTGGATTTCAAAGCGGACCCGGGCAGGGCGGAATGATGGTTCAAGCCGCTCATCAGGATCCGAACTATGTGCCTGGAATTGCCCGCGACTTCCTGAAGTATTTCCATCTGCAGCTAGGGATTCTTCAACCAACGCTAGCGCTTCAGCTGACGTATCTGAAACCGCTTGCGGCCGGGTCGCCGCCCCTTCGACCGCTTCTGCAGGCGAATCAACCCAAGACGCCTCTCCCGCCTCCGGTGACAGCGCAACTGGGTTTCACGATATCGCCGATGGTTTTGAAAGTCGGCGCTTTCACGATTGCTCCCCAAATAGGTCCGGCAGTAGCACTCGCAGGCGGAGCGCCAGCAAGTGTCGCGCATGGCCAGTTGCTTGGAGTAATAAATTTACAGGTCGATTATAAGTTGTCCGATCTCGCTTCGTTAACTGGGGCATTCGGCGCTCAGGGAGGATTGGACGTTGCGAAAGGGCAAGGCGCGCAACCAACCGGCAATGTTAACGGATCGTTTTTAGCGACCTTGCATTTTTAACCGAACTCAAAAAGACAAACCTGTGAGCGGTTTCCCCAACTCCCCTCGCCTCGTTAAAGGCGGCATCGTCACCATGGACCCGGACACGTCTTCCGTGCGAAGTGTCATTGCTCTACAATACAACCCTGATTCTCTGAGCCGCACCCTCCAGATTCAGGCAATGTCCGGTGGACAGGATGGCGTGCGCGTCGATGCGTTACGCCTCCGTGGACCAGCGGTCGAAACCATCAAACTGGACGCGGAGCTGGACGCTACCGACCAGTTGGAATTTCCGAATCGATATCCCACGGCCGTCCAATACGGCCTGCATCCACAACTGGCCCAATTGGAAATGTTGATTAATCCGACCATCGAGACGTTGCGAGCCGACGACGCGATGGCCAATGCCGGCACCTTGGAAATCATTCCTTTAGAGCAACCACTTACTCTCTTTGTGTGGAGCAAAAGCCGGGTGGTACCCGTGCGTCTAACCGACTTCTCCGTTACCGAAGAAGCGTTCGACCCGAATTTAAATCCGATCCGAGCAAAGGTAAGTCTGGGCCTACGAGTATTGAATATCGATGACCTTGGCTTCCAACATCCAGGTGGGCGGATGTTCATGACCTATCTGAACAATAAAGAACAACTCGCGTCGCTGGCGCCGAGCGTCTCAATCTCCGTCCTAGGCTTAGGAGGTTTGCCATGAATTATCCCCTGCAAACACTGATCAAATTGGGCGTAGTTCCAGCGGTTAGTTTTCCCACGGATAGCCGTTACCATGGCTCCAGCACGCTCTCCTACACTGGTCCCGATGGTCAGACCGTTACCTACCTAGCGCGACGCATCGTGCCGCAACCGGGAGCGCCTAACTATGCCACCGTTGCCAAACACACCGTAAAACAGGGTGACCGCTTGGATCTATTGGCCGCCAAGTATTTGGGAGATCCGCTGGTCTTTTGGCTCATTTGCGATGCGAATGGCGCGATTCGGCCCAACCAGTTAGTAGAAACTCCCGGCGCAGTCCTGAACATTACCATGCCTCAAGGCGTCCCCGGAGGAGCAACGGGTGCTTAACAGCGTCCAATTGGGTCTGATGATCGGTCCCGTCATCCCATTGACGGTGCCCAGGCCGGTCCTGGACGCGCTGGTCGAGGTCGAGGTGAAGGTCGTGGATGTCGGTCAAAGCGGGTTCAAATTGACCTTTAGCATCGATAAACGGTCGCCCTTGAATATCCTGTTTTTGCTGACCGGCGGAATGCCATTGCTATTCATGCGGGTGGTCATCGTCGCCACCATCAATGGAGTGAGCAACGTGCTGATCGATGGCGTAATCACTGAGAATCACATTTCACCGGGTGGCAAAGGCTCCAACTCTACCCTGACCATCATGGGAAAGGATCTTACGGCTATAATGGATCAGTCCAATATGAGCGGATTTCCTTTCCCGGCCTGCCCGGCGGAAGCTCGGATCGAGCTGTTGTTATTAAAGTACGCCCTTTTCGGCGTTATCCCTCTGGTCATCCCGAGCGTCCTACTATTTGTTCCCTTACCGATCGACCAGATCCCGAGCCAGCAGGGTACCGATCTACAATACATCCAGCAGCTGGCGGATGAAGCTGGGTATGTTTTCTACATCGATCCCGGACCAATACCCGGCGCCAGCAAAGCTTATTGGGGACCGCAGATTAAAGTCGGCCCTGAGCAGCCTGCCCTTAACGTGGACATGGATGCCTACACCAATGTCGAGAGTATGAATTTCTCGTTTAATCAGGAGCAGAACAAGCTCCCTTTCGTCTATATTTACATCGAGGAAACCGGCATCAGCATTCCGATTCCATTACCTCCGGTCACCCCGTTAAACCCGCCGCTTGGATTGATCCCGCCATTGCCAACTAACCTGTTACCGCCGGATTTGACGCCGCTGAGGGATGATCTAGCCAAGAAGCCGATCCCTCAGGCGATTATGATGGGCTTGGCTGCCGCCGCCAAAAACGCCGAAGCGGTTTCTTGCAATGGTAGTCTCGACGTAACCCGCTACAAAGGAATTCTGAACGCTCGACACCTTGTGGGGGTACGGGGTGCTGGCCCGGCTTTTGACGGTTTATACTACGTCAAAAGCGTTACCCACAGGATCAAACGGGGAGAATACAAGCAGGACTTCACCCTAACCCGCAACGGATTAGTCTCCACGGTTTCCACGGTTAACCCATGAACCCTCCGGATTCGGCCTCAGGTGGTAGCCCGAAGCGTTACTACGGCAAGTATCGAGGACTGGTGATTGAAAACATCGATCCGGAACAGATCGGTCGTGTCATGGTGCAGGTGCCCGATGTCAAGGGTGAGCTCCCGTCCAGTTGGGCCATGCCTTGCGTGCCGGCGGCAGGCATACAATC
>WNFM01066815.1_pt1 | contig 16171 bp, 13 predicted proteins | sample 5400271 | NCBI WGS metagenome assembly WNFM01 (sample SAMN13153352, study PRJNA577476) | soil metagenome | isolation source: 60 cm saprolite on Douglas fir-dominated hillslope | place: USA:California | collected 2013-09-17
CTCCGGCGATGACGCGCTCCATCATCGGGCCGTCCGCGATCGCGGGATCGAGGCGGAGGGCCTCCTGGAATTGCGTGGCCGCCTCGGCCCGGCGTCCACCCTGGAGGAGGACGACGCCGAGGGCCTTGTGGGCCCCCGCGCCGCCGGGGTCGAGGGCGACGGCGGCCCGCAACGCCTCCTCCGCCTCGCCGAGCGCATGTGCGCGCAACGCGAGCAACCCGCGGCGGTACTGCGGGCGCGGATCGCTCGGGGCCGCGGCCGCGGCCTGGCGGAACGCCTCCAGCGCTCCCGCGCCGTCTCCCGTCTCCTGGAGCTGCAGGCCGAGCTGATACGAGATCTCCCCTTCCGCGGGATTGATCCGGGAGGCTCGACGGAGCGCGTCGGCCGCCCCCACGCGATCTCCCGTCTTCGCGCGCGCGAAGCCGAGGTTGGCCAGGGCGTTGGGGTCGAAGGGGTCTCTCGCCACCGCCTCCTGCAGCGCGCGCACCGCCTCCTCCGGTTGTCCGGCCACGAGGGAGGCCATTCCCCACGAGAACCAGGCGTCCGCGCGCGCGCGGTCGAGGGCCACCGCCGCTCTCGCCTGGCCGACGACACCCGACCAGTCGTCTCGTGACTCCGCGCGCTGGGCCGCCCCCACGTGGCCATCCGCGCGGAGCCATCGCGACTGCGCCACCACCAGGGCCAGGCCGGCCATGGCCGCGGCGCCCACGCAGGCCCGCCGCGCCGCGGGCGCGGCCACCACGAATCCCCGCGCGGGCGCCGGCCCCCGGGCCACGACGGCCAGTATCCCCGCGTCCAGCGCGAGCAGCCACGGAGGCAGCGCGCGGTAGGCGGCGAAGCTGAAGACGGCGTCGGTCAGAAGACCCGCCGCGGCCGCGGTGGCGGCGGCGGCCAGGACGGCCTCCTCGCCGGTTCCGGCTCTCCGGCGGGCCTGTCGCACCAGCCGCACCGCGGAAACGGCCAGCAGCACCAGCAGCGCGGCCCCGACCAGGCCCAGCTCCGCCGTGAGCTGCAGGTAGTCGTCGTGAGCGAAGTCGAGACGGAGGCGCGAGCTGAACAGCGGGTCGACCACGGCGCGCCGGTGATAGGCCGGATAGAACGCGGGATGCGCCCCCAGCCCCACGCCGAACAGCGGATGCTCCCGGATCATGACGAGGGTGTTGCGCCAGATGGCGAGCCGGCCCTGGACGCTGGCCGCCGCCGCCGAGCCGGGGGAGGACCAGCGGTGCTGGAAAGCGATGGCCATGACGAGCACGGCCGCCGCCGCGGCCAGGGGCCAGACCCACCGCCGGCTCCGGGCCCACCACGTCCCGAGGACCAGGCCCTCGACGACGGCCGCCACCGCCGCGGAGCGCGTGCGGGTCAGGAGCACGAACGTGATCAACAGGAGCGCCGCCACCGCTGCGGGCGCCGAGCGTCGTGCGCGTCTCGATCCCGTCATCCAGAGGAGGCCGAAGGGGAGCACCCCCACCGCGAACTGGGCGGCCACGTTCTTGTTCGCGAAGGTGGCCGCGGGTGGGAACGCCTGGGGCACGAAGGTCCAGCCAAAAGCGCGCTGGCCGATGCCCAGCACCGCGACCGCGGCCCCGGCCGCGAAGGCGGCGAGGACGACGGGCCGCAAGTCGTCGGCGCGGTCCGCGAGATGGAACAGCAGCGTGTAGGCGATCACGGCCGCGAGCCAGTGCAGGCACAGGCGAAGGGAGAGCGCGGGGTTGGGCGACCAGGCGCACGCGAGGGCGCTCCAGGAAAGCCAGGCCGCCAGCGGCGCGGCCAGGGGTGGCCATTCCGGCCCGCCGGCACGAAGCCTCCACACGGGCCTCGCCAGCGCGGCCGCGAGGAGACCCAGGGCGCTGAGCTGGAGGAAGGCCGATTGCGGGAGGTTCGCGAAGTCGAAGAGGCCGGGAAGGACGAGGAGCGGAGCGAGGCCGGTGACCACGGCGAACGCGATGCGCACCGACGGAAGCCTAGCGCAGATGCCGGCGGCGCCTGGTCAACCGGCGCCGCGGCGCCCTCAGCCGCTGGTGGGGAGCGACTCTCCGGCGGGGGCCTCGTCCGCGTCCGTGCCGCCCAGAAGGTGCCCGAACCTCTGCAGGCCTTCGACGTGATCGCAGAAGATCCGCAGGGCGGACATCATGGGCACGGCGAGGAGCGCGCCCGCGGTGCCCCAGACGAACCACCAGAAGAAGAGTCCCACGAACAGCACGGCCGGATCGAGGGTGAAGCGCTTGCCGAGGAGGAGCGGCATCAGCACGTTCCCGTGAACGGTGTCGACGGCGAGGAACACCGCGGGGACGAGCAGCGCCCACCACATGTCGTCGAAGGCCACGATCGACGCCATGGCCAGCACCACCGCGCACACCAGCCCGCCCAGGTAGGGGATGAGGGCATCCCGAGCAGCCACATCACGGCGGCGATGAACACGCCGAAGATCGCGTTCATCAAGGTGCTGAAGAAGATGTATCCGGAGATCTGCTGCTCCATCTCGTGCGCGATGGCCACGGCACGCTCGCGGTCCTTGAGGCGCGGAAACGCGCGCACGATCTTGCGCAGCAGCCCGTCTCCTTCGGACAGGAGGAAGTACACCATGGACAGCACGACGACCGTCCCGGCCAGGAAGGACTGCATCCCGCCCATGAACATCGATCCCAGGCTGGGTTCCTTGATCGTCACCTGCGTGGTGGGCGAGGAGGGCCCCGTGGACTCCGTGATCCGGCCCATCTGCTCGGCGGTGTGCGTGAGACGCTGGATCCGATGCGCGATGGGACGGAGCTTGGCCTCGACGCGCTGCAGGCTTTCCGGAGCCCGTGAAGTCCAGGCCGCCGCCGGCCAGGAGAGTGCGTAGAAACCGATTCCCACGACGGCGAGGAGGGCGCCGAGCACGAGAGCCGCCCCCAGGGGCTCGGGCACGCGCGCGGCCTTCAGCGTCCGCACCGGCGGCACGGGCACCAGGAAGGAGCGCGCGATCGCGAGCGTGTAGATGCAGGCCAGGATGAACAGGCCATTCAGGGCCGAAGACCGGATCTGCCGGACGCGGCGGTTGGGCGCGGCCAGGTCGTCGGGAGCAGGTGCGTTCTGCTCGGAGGCCGGCCCGCGCGTGTCGGCCCCGGCCCAGGCGCGCCAATCGTAGGAACGCCGGCCACCGGTTGCCACGACCCCCATCGTAGCGTGCTCGGGCGCAAAACACGCTAAAATCTCCTGTTGCCCATGTCGCGCCTCCTGCACCAACGCCACCAGGGATTCCGGGAAACCGAAGTCCCCCTCCAGCCCATCAAGCAGGCTGGGAGCTTCCGCATTGCGCTGTGCTACCCGAACCTCTACTTCGTGGGGATGTCGAACCTCGGGTTCCACAGCGTGTACCAGATGCTCAACGCGTATCCGGACGTGCGGTGCGAGCGCGCCTTCCTTCCCGACGACGTGGACCGCGAGGACCTGGAGCGGACGGGACATCCGCTGACGACGGTGGAGAGCGGGACGGAGCTCCGCCGCTTCCACGCCCTGGCCTTCTCCGTCTCCTTCGAGAACGACTACCTGTACGTCCTGGGCATGCTCCGTCTGGCCGGGATCCCGCTGCGGGCGGCCGACCGCGGGCCGGGCGATCCCATCGTGATCCTGGGCGGCGCGGCCGCGTTCCTGAACCCCGAGCCCCTGGCCCCCTTCGCGGACCTGATCGCGGTGGGGGAGGGCGAGGCCCTCGTCCCGCGGCTGGTCGACGCGCTGGCGGGGGCGGCGGATGCGCGCACGGGGATCGCGAGCCTCCTGGAGAAGGACGGCTTCTACGTGCCGAGCCGGCACGCCGTGCGCTACCACGCGGACGGCACGGTGGCCGGCTACGACGGGCCGGGGCCGGTGATCCGGCAGCGCGGATGGCCGGGCCGGATGGCGCTGCCGCAGTCCGTCATCCTCACGCCGCACACCGAGATGGCGACGAAGTTCATGGTCGAGATCTCGCGCGGCTGCCCCTGCATGTGCCGGTTCTGCTGGGCGGGCTACAACTACCTGCCCGTGCGCGCCTTCTCGCGCGCGGAGATCGTCGCGCGCGCCCGCGAGGTGCGCCGCCATACGAACAAGATCGGCCTCGTCTCCACCGCGGTCTGCGACCATCCGGAGATCGGAGCCATCGTCGACGACCTGGCCGGGCTCGACTACGAGGTGTCGGTGGCCTCGCTGCGGCTCGACGACTTGACGCCGGAGTTCGTGCTCAAGCTGGCCGACACCGGCGTGCACGGGCTCACCCTGGCGCCGGAATGCGGCACCGACCGCATGCGCCGCATCCTGAACAAGCAGTTCACGAACTCGGACATCCTCGACCGCGCCACCTGGATCTTCGAGAACGGGATCCAGAACCTGAAGCTCTACTACATGGTCGGCCTGCCCTGGGAGACGCACGAGGACGTGGAAGGGATCGTCACCCTCACCGAGCAGATCCGCGACCGGATGATCCAGGTCGGCCGCGCGCGCGGCCGGGTCGGCCGCATCCACCCTTCGGTGAACCCGTTCGTGCCCAAGCCGGGCACGCCGTACCAGTGGCTGCCCATGGAAGACCCCAAGGAGACCGACCGCAAGCTGCAGTTCCTGCGCAAGGCCTTCGGGCGCATGGCGAACGTGGATGCGGTGATCAAGAGCGCGCGCACCGGCGTGTCGCAGTCGATCCTGGCCCTGGCCGATCGGCGAGTGGCCGATGCCCTCGAGCATTCGGCCGTCCAGGGCGTGGACCTGAGGCGCGGGATGAAGGCCGTGGGCCTCGACCCGGGCTTCTACCTCTTCCGCGGCCGCGGCCGCGAGGAGGTCCTGCCCTGGGACATCGTGGACAACGGCGTGAGCAAGGCCTACTACCTGCGCGAGCTGGACAAGAGCGCGCAGGAGAAGCTCTCGCCGCACTGTCCGGAGATCCAGGGCTGCATCCGCTGCGGCGTGTGCGTCGAGACTCCGAACCCGTCCTACCGCCTGCCCGAAAAATGGAAGGCGCTCGGCACCTCGCCGCGCTACCTCAAGGTGGCGGCATCGTGAAGGGAGTCGGGGCGATGATCTCGTGGGTGATCGCGGTCTGCCTGGCCACGCCGGCCTGCGGCAATCATGTCGGCGCGCCGTCCGCGGAGCGCGTCCCCCTCGGCCGCGAGTTCACGCTCGCGGTCGGACAATCGGCGGTCGTGGACGACACCAGCCTGCGCGTCTCCCTGAAGGGAGTGGCGCAGGACTCCCGCTGTCCGGTCGACGTGCAGTGCGTGTGGGAAGGCGATGCGACGGTCTCCGTGGCCGCCGGCGCGCCGTCGTCCGCCGCGCAGTACGAGCTGCACACGTCGGGCCGCTTCGCCCACGAGGTCCAGCACGGCGCCTATCGCATCGCGCTCGTCCGGCTCGACCCCGCACGACGCAGCACCGGCCTGCCGTCGCCGAACGACTACCGCGCGACGCTGCTCGTCGTACGTTAGAATCAGCCACTTTCTTCCCGGGGCCCTCGGCCCAGAGGGGGTGAGCACCATGAGCATGACCTCACCGTCCTCCCGCCGTTCGCAGGCGGGGTCCGCGCGCCCGATCCTGATCCTCCTGCTGGCCGTCGTCATGTTCGGCGCCGGCGCGCTCACCGCGTGGTGGTATCTCACCCGCGGCGTCGTCACCACGGGCGGCACCGCCGCCGCGTCTCCGCCGCCGAACTTCGGCCCCCTGACGCCGACGACCCTGCCCGCGGCGCCGGAGGCGCAGCCGAGCGCGTCCGCGCCCGTCGTGGAAGCGGACGCCGCGCCCGCGGCGCCCCCGCGCGCACCCGCGGCGGGCGGGGGAGCGGCCCCTCCCGCGCGTCGCGCGGCCAAGCCGCCCGTCACCGTTCCCGGCCCCGCCGTGCCGGCGGTGCCGCCCCCGGGCCAGGCCGCGGGCACCGGCCGCAGCTTCGTGCTCGGCACGACCGTCGTCGAGAGCCTGCGCGCCGTCGGCCGCGACCTGCAGGGCTTCGACACCTCCGGCGTCGGCGTCAAGCGCGCGCCCAAGGTCGAAGGCGCCGTCGAGCTCGTGATGCAGCCGCCGGGGGTCAAGGCGGGCGACCCGTACTCGGTGATGGTCTTCCTGAAGAACGAAGGCAAGAAGTCGATCGAAGTGGACGAGATGAAGGTCTCGATGATCGTGGACGGCAAGTGGACCACGCGCCCCCTTCCGCCCAAGGTCAAGCAGGTCGCGCCCAAGCAGCGGGTGCTGCTCGAGGAACTGCCGGGCGTGTGGCGGGATGCCGTCAGCGACTGGGCAGTGGAGGCGGTGGTGACGTCGAAGAACCAGGACGTCTACCGCAACCGCTTGACCTGGAAGTAGCTCCGCGGCCGTAGCGACGCACCGCTCGCCGCATCCAATCCCCTGGACGTTTCCGCCACGGCACCAAATTTCTTTGAACCAAGTGAGGGCCCACCCGCGTCTTATAGGTGTCCTGGAGGAAGGGAGTGTCGCGTATGCGCAAGGGAGTCATCGGGATCGGCGTGGTGGTGCTGGCGGCCGGAGCCGCGGGCGTCCTCTACAGCCGGTCCAGGTCGGAGAAGGACAAGCCGTACAAGCTGGTCGAGGTCACCCGGGGGCCGGTGGTCGAGAAGGCGCTGGCCGTGGGCGCGATCCGTCCCAAGCGCGAGATCGCGGTCAAGAGCAAGATCTCCGGCATCGTGAAGCGCTCGTTCCGCGAGGTCGGTGATCACGTCAGCACCGGCGATCCGCTCTTCGAGATCCTGCCCGATCCCACCCCCATGGAGCTGACGGAGGCGCGGCGGGAAGTGGAGATCGCGCGCAACGTCTTCGACCAGGCCAAGAAGCGCTCCGACCGCACGGCGGCGCTCAGCAAGCAGGGGATCGTCTCCAACCAGGAATCCGATACCGCGGACAAGGAGATCCAGGACGCGCAGATCCGGCTCAACCTCTCCCAGGAGCGTCTGGCCCTCGTCGAGAAGGGGCGCGTGAAGACGTCCCAGCTGGACGTGGAGTCGATCATCCGCGCGCCCGTGAGCGGCACCGTCCTCGAGCTGCTGGTCAACGAGGGGGACCCGGTGGTACCGCTGACCTCGTACCAGGCGGGGACGCCGCTGACCACGATCGCCGACATGTCCCAGCTCGTCTTCAAGGGCACGGTCGACGAGATCGACGTGGGCAAGCTCAAGGAGAGCATGCCCGCGCGGATCAAGATCGGCGCCATGCCCGACGCCGTGGTGGAGGGCACCGTCTACAAGATCGCGCCCAAGTCGAAGACGGCGGAGGGGGCCACGCTGTTCGACGTCGAGGTGGCGCTCACGCCGGGCTCGGGCGTGACCCTGCGCGCCGGCTATTCCGCGAACGCCGACATCGTCGTGCGCGAGAAGCAGGGCGTGCTGCTCATCCCGGAGCGGCTGGTCACCTTCGCCGAAGGGAAGGCGACGGTCGAGGTGCCACCCCCGGGCGAGGGCGAGCCGGTCAAGAAGAACATCAAGGTCGGCCTCTCCGACGGCATCAACATCGAGGTCGCGGAGGGTCTGCAGCTCAAGGACCAGGTCGTCGAGCGCCCACCGAAGAAGATCGAATAGGTCATGACCTCGCCCTGGGTCGCCGCTCGGGTCGCGCGTCGCTCGCTACCCGTGCCCACATGTGAAAAATTGACGATCATCTTGTGCCGCTCGCTCCTGCGCGACCGGCTCGCGGCGACCCCCCTCATCGCTCAGCCATGACCTCCTTCTCCTTCCTCCGCCAGATGCTGCAGGACGTCCGCCATCAAAAAATGCGGACGCTCCTGACCCTGTTCGGCATCACGTGGGGGACGGTGTCCGTCGCCCTCCTCGTCTCCTTCGGCGAGGCGCTGGAGAAGCGCATCCGCAAGAACCAGCGCGGGCTGGGCGAGAACATCGTCATCGCCTGGCCCGCGCGCACCGCGATGCCGTTCGAGGGCCTGGGCAAGGGGCGCAAGCTGCGCGTGAGCGAGGACGACATCCAGGCCCTGCGGCGCGAGATCCCGGATGCCGTCTTCTCCGGCGAGTACGAGCGCGAGAAGAGCAGCTTCCGGCGCGAGCGCGTGCGCCTGACGCCCCAGATGTCCGCCAACACGCCGATCTTCGCCGTCATGCGCAACATCATCCCCGCCGCGGGCGGACGCTACCTCAACGACGTCGACGTCGACCGCCGCCGCCGCGTGATCTTCCTGGGCGACAAGCTCAAGCAGGACCTCTTCCACGACGAGGACGCGGTGGGCAAGACGGTCATGATCGACAACACGCCCTTCCTGGTCATCGGGGTCATGGAGAAGAAGGCGCAGGACTCGAGCTACAGCGGGCGCGACCAGGACAAGGCGTTCGTGCCCGAGTCCACCTACCGGGGCCTGTTCACCGAGCGCTACGTCGACGACTTCATCTTCCAGGCCAAGGACGCGGCCAAGGTCCCGGTGGTCACGCGCCAGGTCTACGAGGTGCTCGGCCGCCGGCTCAAGTTCGATCCCAAGGACAAGGAAGCCATCGGAATGTGGGACACCACGGAAGGGGAGAAGTTCTTCCGCGTGTTCTTCGGGGTCTTCCGGGCCTTCCTGGGCATCATCGGCTCCTTCACCCTCATCGTGGGCGGCATCGGGGTGTCGAACATCATGTACGTCGTGGTCGAGGAGCGGACGCGCGAGATCGGGGTCAAGCTCGCGGTGGGGGCCAAGCCGCGCTTCATCCTCGGCCAGTTCCTGGTGGAGACGATGACGCTGACCGCGGTGGGGGGCGTGCTCGGCTTCCTGATCACGCTCGCCGTCATCGCGGTCTTCCCGGCCCAGCTCGACGAGTACGTGGGCACGCCGGAAGCCTCCGCCGTCGTGATCCTCACCACCGCGGCCCTGCTGGGCGTGATCGGCCTCCTCGCCGGCTATTTCCCCGCCCGCCGGGCCTCGCAGCTCGATCCCGTCGTGGCCCTGAAGCTGGCCTGATCCATGAGCCCCGCCGAGCTCCTCCTCGTCTGGCGTCTCTTCCTCGTGGACGCCGCGCGCAACCGCAAGCGCATCGGCCTCACCGTCATGGCCATCGGCTGGGGCACGCTGTCCATCGTGCTGCTCCTTTCCTTCGGCGAGGGCATGAAGCGCTCGTTCCACCGCACCTCGCGCGGGATGGGCGAGGGGATCGGCGTGCTCTGGCCGGGCGCGACCACCCACGCCTACGCCGGCCTGCCCTCCGGCCGGCCGATCATGTTCACTGACGAAGACGCCGAGCTGCTCGCGGCGCGCATCCCGGAGATCACCGCCATCAGCCGGGAATACTCGAAGCGGGTGCCGGTGGCGCGCGGGACCAAGACCGTGAACGCGCGCGTGCGGGGCGTGGACCCCGCCTTCGGCGAGATGCGCAACATCATCCCGGCGGCGGGCGGGCGTTTCCTCGACGACCTGGACAGCACGCTCAAGCGGCGGGTGGTGGTGCTGGGCGACGAGCTGGCCACGGACCTGTTCGCCAAGGACGATCCGATCGGCAAGACGGTGACCATCAACCAGTCCACCTTCCTGGTCGTGGGCGTGATGCAGCCCAAGGTCATGATGGGCATGTACAGCGGGCCGGACAAGGGCCAGGCCTCCATCCCCGCGCCCACCTTCAAGGCCATGTTCACGGACGCCAAGCTCGGCAACATGGTCTACAAGCCCGCCAGCGAGCAGATGGCCGACCAGGCCAAGGCCCAGATCTACCGCGTGCTCGCCCGCAAGTACCGCTTCGACCCGGACGACACGCGCGCGCTCGGCATCTGGGACACGCGCGAGAACCAGCGCATCACCGGCAACATCGCGCTCGGCATCCAGATGTTCCTGGGGATCATCGGCGGCCTGACCCTGTTCGTGGGCGGCATGGGCGTCGCCAACATCATGTATGCGGTGGTGAAGGAGCGGACGCGCGAGATCGGCGTGAAGATGGCGCTGGGGGCGAAGGTGCGGCAGGTCATGTCGCCGTTCGTGCTCGAGGCCCTCACCATGACCATCCTGGGCGGCACCCTCGGCACCGTCGTCGGCGTCGTGCTGATGCAGATCATCGCGGCCCTGCCCCTCAAGGGCGACGCCTTCGAGTTCCTGGGCCGGCCGACGTTCTCGCCCGCCATCGCCGCCGCCACCTCCTTGATCCTGGGCACGGTGGGCATGCTGGCCGGCTATTTCCCCGCGCGGCGCGCCGCCAGCGTCAATCCCGCGGAGTCGCTGAGGTACGAGTGATGCTAGGGCGGCGTTTTCCGCCTTGCCGGCGAGGCGGGATTCACTCCCGCCGAGACCGATAGATTGATGATGAACGCGGAGCGAGGACGCTAACGATGATTACCATGCGCGGAATCCGGAAGGTCTACACGATGGGGCGGATGGACGTGGAGGCGCTGCGCGGCGTCGACCTCGACATCGGCGCCAACGAGTACGTCGCCGTGGTCGGCCCCTCCGGCTCCGGGAAGTCGACGCTGATGAACATCCTCGGCTGCCTCGACACCCCGACCTCGGGCGAGTACCTGCTTTCCGGAGAAGCGGTGGGCAACCTCGACCGCAATCGCCTGGCCGAGATCCGCAACAAGCGCATCGGGTTCGTCTTCCAGAACTTCAACCTCCTCCCCTACGCGTCCGCGCGCGAGAACGTCGAGTTGCCGCTGCTGTTCGGCGGCGTGGGCACGCGCGACCGCAAGGAGCGCGCGGAGGCCATGCTGCGGCGGGTGGGCCTGGAAGACCGCATGGACCACAAGCCGACGGAGCTGAGCGGCGGCCAGATGCAGCGCGTGGCCATCGCGCGGGCCCTGGTGAACGATCCCGCCATCGTCCTGGCCGACGAGCCCACGGGAAACCTCGACTCCGCGTCGGGCCAGGCCATCGTGAGCCTGTTCCGCGAGCTGCACGCCGCCGGTCAGACCATCGTCCTCATCACCCACGACTCGAACGTGGCCAAGCTGGCCGCGCGGGTGGTGCGCATCCAGGACGGGCTTGTGGTCGAGGACCGCTCCGTCGCGGCCTGATTCCCCCCGCGCGTCCTCGGCTCAGGGAGTGGTGTGGCCGCGCCACACCCGCTCGTACACGGCCCAGTCCTCCGGGTCCGTCGTCCATTCCGCGTACAGGGCCACTCCCTCGAACGTCCCTCCGGCGCGGCCGCGCAGGCCGGACACCACGCCGATCAGCGCGTTCTCCGGCGTCTCCACGCCCTTGCGGTGCATGAGCCCGCTGTCCTTGTAGGTGGGTATCCCGACGAGGACGCGCGCGCGGCTGGACCGGGCCAGGTCCGCGGTCACCATGGCCGCCGCGTAGGCCACGTAGCGGCGGTAGAGGCCCGGGGTCGGGATCGCGGTGTCGTAGGTCATGAGCACCACCTGGTCGGCGGTCTCCGCGATGCGCGCGTAGTAGTCGGCGGTCCAGAAGAAGTTGGGGGCGAAGGCGGGCGCCATCGGCCCCGGCCGCGTCGCGGAGAGGGAGAGGATCCCCGTGCCCACGGCCGCGCGCAGGGCGCGCAGGAGGGCGAGGTAGTCGTCGTCGCCGTTGGCCACGGGCTCGACGTTGACGTGGATGCCGTCGAAGCCCTCGTCCATGAGGCCGCGGCACTCCGCCACCATGCGCTGGCGCTGGCCGAAGTCCGCGAGGTCGATCGTCCCCGGCTTGCTCCGCTTGTAGCCCACGCGCAGGCCGCCGACCCAGGGCAGTACCTTCATGTTGGGGGCCACTTGCCGCGCGGTGGCCAGGAAGGCCCGCATCTGCTCGCGATTGTGCAGGGGCAGCCGGCCCGCGCTGTCGAAGGGGATGAGGTGGGGGTACGCATAGACCACCCCGTGATGGTCGAGGAAACGGAAGAGCTGCTCCATCTCTTCGACCGAATGCGGCTTCTCGAGCCACCGGTGCTCGAGCCAGACCGCGTTGCGGTTCTGGTTGAAGGGATGGGGCGCCAGATCGCCGTAGGGCGCGAACGCGGCGTACAGGCAGGCTGCGGCCACCACGATCACGAGCAGGACGAGCGCGCGGAAGAAGGCCCGGAAGAGCCTCACGCTTTCGTGCGCACCAGGAGCACCGCGGCCGCGGCGTGCTCGCGGCCGTGGGTCAGGCTGACGAGGGCGGCGCCGGCGCCCGCCTTCTCGAGCGCGCCCTGCGCGCGCGGGGACAGGCGCAACCGCGGCGCGCCACCGGGGAACCGGACCACCTCCACGTCGACCTCGGCCACTCCGCCACCGAGAAGGCGAACGGCGGCGCGCTTGGCGGCCAGGCGCGCGGCCAGCCGCCGCTCGGGATCGGACTTGTCCCGGGCATAGGCCAGCTCCCTTTCGGTGAAGGGACCGCGCCCGCCGCCGGCCAGGAGCGGCGCCACCTCGGCGATGGGAAGGACTTCGACGGCTTCCGCGATGACGTCGTCATCCTGGTCCACGTGTCGAGTCTAGCGTGGACGCCGCGTCGGCGTCGTTCGGCGCCGTCAGCGGTGCGTGTGGCGGTAGATGACCGAGGTGACCACGCGGTGCGACTTCACGCTGACGGCCCGTCCGTCGAGATCGGCATAGCTGCCGTGTTCGTAATTGTAGGCGGCGTCGAGGAGGAGCGGTCCAATAATGATGCCCGCGCCCGCGGTCAGGGCATCGAACCGTGGCGCGCCATTCACGGCCAGGGGCTGTCCTCCGGCGATGCTGACGTATCGAGAGATGGAGGGAAAGTACTGCTCGTCGTTGAAGTAGCCCACCCGGATGGGCAGCCTCAAGCGGCCACGGATCACGACGTATTCGAGTCCGCCACGGATCTGCTCGGTGTCCTTGGGAGTCACCCCGGTGACGAGGGTTGGATAGGGGACACGACCAAAGATGTTGGGCGCACCTGTCTTGCCCAGATCGAAGAAGTCCCGGATGGATCCCTCCGACCAACGGGTGCGCGTGTAGTCGACGGACACCGTGAGCGCGCTGCGTGGGCGGAAGGAGGCACCGATCCCGACGGAGGGAGGAAAATTCAGGCGGGGGTTAAGACCAAGGTCGTCGCTGGTCACGCTCCGCTCTCGGATGACGACCCCTCCTGCGTCGGCGAACGGATCTCGTCGCAGCCGGCTCTGGCGGACCTCCGCCTGGAAGCCGGTCTTGTAGACGGCGCCGACATTCAGCCTCTCCGTTGGGGTCCAGATGACGCCGGCGTTGACGTTCCAGGCCCGAATGTCGTAGCGGAACTCCTGGTGGCTGATGCCCAGGTCCACCGGCTTGTCGTAGATCTGTTCGTAGCCGTTGAACCAACGATTGATGGTCAGGCCCGCGCGGACCGTGCGTGTGAGCTGCCATCCACTGCCGAGAGCGAGCACGTCGAAGCCGCCTTGTGTCGCAATCGTAGACCGCCGAACGAAAGGCAGATCCGCCGGCTCGTTCAGCGTCTCCGGCGCGGGGAAGAAGTGGTCGTCGATCGTGCGATCGCTGGTGAACGAGATCACCCGTTGGAAGCTCAACTGGGCGGAGCCGGAAAGCGATGCGATGGAAACAGGATACGTGGCGGCAAGGAAATCCGGCGCGCTGCCGTGACGGCGATCGTCCGAGAAGTCGCTCGTGGAGGGATTCGTCGTCCGACTGTGGAGGTTCCCTCCCGAATACACGAAGGAAACCTCCGGAAGACGGAGGTAGCTGAGCCCGGCCGGATTCCAGGAGGCCGCCGTCGCATCGTCGGCCCGGGCCAGGAATGCGCCGCCCATGCCCAGCGCCCGCGCCCCCGAACCCTGGACCACATTGGCGTTCGCTTGCAGCGTGAGCTGATCCTGCGGCAGTGGCGTAGGAACCGGCGTCTGTCCAGTGACACTGGACGCCGCGCACAGCAGAGCGGCGCTGACCAGTACCGGCCGGACTCTCACGGGCAGAGGCAAGAGCGTTCCCCGAGCGTTCAATCGACCGGCGTCACCGGCGCCGGCAGCATATCATTCCCGACGGATGCGATCGCTCTCGGGTCTCGGCGCGCGGGCCGGACTCGTGGTGGCTTCGACCCTTCTGACTCTGTCGGTTACCGAAGGTGTGCTCCGGCTCGGCGGGTATGCCCCCGCGAGCTTCCCGCACACGAACCGGATCGCCAACCGGGGGCGTTCGGTCCTCCTGGACTGCTACCCCAGCAATCCGCGCGGCTACTTCGACATCGACCTGCGCGACCCCGCGACGGTGGAGAAGTACCGAGCCCTCGGCCTCGCCCGTCTCGACGACGCCGCGCGGCAGACGCCCTTCGCGGTCGAGCGCCGGTACAGCTCCCAGCAGTTCCGATCGCCCGAGATCGGGCCGCATCGGCCGGGCGTGGTGCGGGTGGTTGTCATCGGCGACTCGTTCTCGGAAGGCATGGGAGTGAAGGAAGAGGACACCTACGGGCGCGTCCTCCATCGCCTGCTCAACACGGGCGCGGAGTCGGGGCATTGGGAAGTCTTCAACTGCGCCCGCCGCGGCTACGACTTCCCCGCGCTCTACGACCTGTTCGAGACCGTCCTCGGCCTCCAGCCCGACGTCGTGATCTACGGAATGGTCCTCAACGATGCCGTCCGCTCCCCGGCCTTCCAGGCGCGCCAGTCCTACCTGAACGACTGGATCCTCGACCGCGGCCGCATGTTCCGCGAGGACGACGAGAGCCGGTTGCGGCCGTGGGACCTGCGCCTGTTCGCGTTCGTGCGCGATCGCGTCGAGTCGTATCGGGTGGGACGGGACACCACCCGCTGGTACCGGGACATGTACGGGGAGCCCAACCGCGAAGGCTGGGAGCGCACGCAGGCGTACCTGCGCGAGATGAACGACCAGACGCAGGCGCGCGGGGGCCGGTTCCTCATCGCATCGTGGCCCCTGCTCGTCGGCCTCCGCGGCCGTTATCCGTTCGCGGACGTCTCCGAGACGATCGCCCGCTTCTGCCTGTCCGCGGGGATTCCGCGGCACGACCTCTTGTCCGCGCTCGACGGGCGGCCGGACGAGTCGCTGTGGGTCCACCCCGTCGACCACCATCCGAACGAGACCGCGCACCGTCTGGCCGGAGAGAGCCTGGTCGAGCCCGTGCGCCGGCTCCGGACGGATGTTCGGGTCACGGAGGAGGACGGTCCGCGGAGCGGGCTCAGCGGCGGCGCGCGCGCAGGGCAGGCCGCGAGAGCACCTGCGGCACCGGGCGCGCCATCGGCGCGTCCAGGTCCATCACCTCGCCCGTGAAGGCGGCGCCCGCCCGGGCGCCGTGGGCGATGGCCTGGAAGAACGCGGTGGAGATGACCTCCTCGCCTTCCGCGTTGGGATGGATGTGGTCCACGAACAGCCGGCTGGGGTCGCGATCGGCGAGCATCGCCTTCTCCACGTCGGCGAGCAGCGCGCCCTGCTCGCGGGCGAGGTCGCGCACCTGTACGTTGACCGCTTCCACCCAGTCTTCCCGTTGCTGGGGCGCGCGGAAGTCGTAGCCCACGTTGACGGCCGGTATCGTGGCCAGCACGGGCAGGCTCGACGAGCCCTTCGCGGACAGGATGATGTCGCGCAGGCTCTCGATCGTGAAGCAGGTGGTGGCGAGCTGGTCCGGGCGCTTGCACTCGCTCTGGCCCCAGTCGTTCGTGCCGTAGAGGATCAGCGTGTACGCGGGTCGATCCGCGCTCAGCGGGCCGTCGATGCGGAGCGCGCCCTGGTTGCTCTTCGTCGACCCGACGCCCTCGTTGATCACGGTGGCGCGCGCGAAGTGCTGCTGCAGCTTGCTGGCCAGGGGCCCGCGATAGGAGGGATCGCCGGGGTAGTTGTTCCCCTCCGTGATGCTGTCGCCGAAGGCCATGTAGGTGCCGGGCCGGTTGGAGCCGATGGGGAGGACGAGCGGGATCGCGACCTCGCCCGTCGTCGGCACCTGCACCGTCGGCATGCGGCCGACGGTGTAGAACGGCGGCAAGGTCGCGGTGTTGACGGTGGGAATGACGCTGCCCGCGGCCACGCCGTCGATCACGGCGCGGCCGGTTCCCACCGCGCTGCGCGCGGAGCGGCCGCCCAGGCTCACCTCGACGTCGGGAACGCGCGCGCCCTCGGCGGGCTCGAGCGTGCCGTTGCCGTTCTCGTCGTAGAACACGACGACGGTCACCGATTGGGTGCCCGTCGAAGGACTGGGGCCGGGTCCGGTCGGCGAGCGACCCCCGCCACACGCGGCCAGGGGGACGAGGAGGGACGCCACCAGCGCGCGGCGAGCGGACATTGAGCCGGTGATCTTAGCACGCGGCCCGCGGGCGTCCGTGCGGCCGGACGGTATACTCCGCCGGTGACGGTTCCGCCGCCACTCGAGGGCCCGTCG
>WNFM01319074.1_pt5 | contig 16167 bp, 15 predicted proteins | sample 5400271 | NCBI WGS metagenome assembly WNFM01 (sample SAMN13153352, study PRJNA577476) | soil metagenome | isolation source: 60 cm saprolite on Douglas fir-dominated hillslope | place: USA:California | collected 2013-09-17
AAGGTGTATCCGGGCGGGTCGCCCGAGGAAGTCACGCAGTCGGCCACGGCGCTGGCCAGCGATCAGTTCATCGCCTTCAGCACGTGGAAGTGGATCGACGCCCACGCGCGCACGGGCGGGAAGCCCGTCTACCGGTATTACTACTCACGCCCGCGGCCGGCGATGAATCCGGGGAAGGGCACCGCCGGGCCGGCGCGCGGCGCGGCCCACTCGGCGGAGATCGAGTACGCGATGGGGAACCTCGCGACCAACGAGGTGTATGCGTGGACGTCCGACGACTACAAGGTGTCCGAGATCTTTCAGGGCTATTTCGCGAACTTCGTGAAGACGGGGAACCCGAACGGCGCGACGCTGCCCGAGTGGCCGGCGCTGAATCGAGGCAAGGAGGCGCAGGTGCTGCACCTGGACGTCGACACGCGATCCGAAGCAGATACGACGCGCGAGCGCTATCTGTTCCTCGACAAGGTCTACGCCCCGAAGCCCGGCGGGTCGCGTTAGACTGGTGCGCGGAGACGCACCATGACATCGCCTTCGCCACCTGACGCCATTCCGCGACGGCCGGGGGGCGATCTGATCGAGGCCGTGGTCGAGAACATGCGGCGCAACCTGGAGCCGTTGAAATACACGGTTCTCGCCCCCAGCCGGTACGTGGTGTACCTGCATCCCGACGAGTTCGCGCGGTTCGAAGGCATCCTGCCGGTCCTGCAGGCACAAACGGTGCGCGCGCTCGACGAGGCGATCCAGAAGCTGAACGCGACGCCGGTGGCGCGCCGCATGCTCGACCGCGTGCTCGGCAGCCCCCCGCCCGTGCAGAACCCGGCGCGCGAGTGGCAGGTCGAATTCGTGCCCGACCCCGACGGGGAGGTGGGGCACGGCGACATCCTCATCCATTCGGAGCTCCTGCTCCCCTCGCGCGAGGAGCTCGGCGCGGGCCAGCGCACACGCCGCGTCGCCACGGTGCACGTCGGCACCCGCACGACCGTGCGGCAGGAGGTGTCCAGCACGACGGGGGCGTCCTCCCGGCCGGTCGCGCGGCTGAAGTACACGGATGACGCCGGCGCGCATGTCTTCGACATGGTGACCGACGCGATCTCGATTGGGCGGGGCGGGGCGGCCTATCGCGTCGACGTGCGGATCGCCAGCTCGGAGGACGTCTCGCGGGAACATTTACGCATCAGGCGAGACGCTTCCGGGCGTTTTTACGTATCTGATTTGAGCATGCTCGGGACAACAGTGAACGGGACGCGGCTCCCGAAGGGCTATCAGGACGTGGACGGCGAGCGCAGGCCCAACGGCCTCGAGACCCCGGTGCCCGCCGGCGCGCGCATCGGGCTCGCGGATACCATCTACCTCAGCTTCGACGTCCTGGATCCCGCGACCGGCCGTCAGTAAGTCACCATGCACGTGCGCAGCGCCCTTCGGGTTGCCGGGAACACCCACCCGGGTCTCCTGCGCGGCTCCAACGAGGACCGTTTTCACTACGATCCCGCCCGCGGCATCTTCATCGTCATCGACGGCGTCGGCGGCCAGGCGGCGGGGGACACCGCGGCCGAGACGGCGCTCCACCGGATTCGCGAGCGCCTCGAGACCGGCGCCGGGGTCGTCGACGACCGGATCCGTGACGCCATCACCAGCGCCAATGACGAGATCTACCGCCTGGCCTCGCGGCGGCCCGAGTGGAAGGGGATGGCGTGCGTGCTCACGGTCGCCGTCCTGGACGGCGAGGAGATCGTCGTCGGCCATGTCGGCGACACGCGCCTCTACAAGGTGCGCCGCGGCCGGATCGAGAAGCTGACGAAGGACCACTCGCCGGTCGGCGAGCGCGAGGACGCGGGGGACCTCTCGGAGGCGGACGCGATGCGTCACCCGCGGCGCAACGAGGTCTACCGCGACGTCGGGTCCGAGCGTCACCAGCCGGCCGATCCGGGGTTCATCGACGTCTTCCGCGCGCCGTTCGAAGAGGACGCCGCGATCCTGCTCTGCAGCGACGGACTGACGGATCTCGTCGATTCGGCGACGATCCGCCGCACGGTCGAGGAATACGCCGGCCACGCGTACGAGATCGTGCGCGCCCTGATCGACGCGGCGAACGAGGCCGGCGGCAAGGACAACGTCACGATCGTGTACGTCGAAGGCAGCCGCTTCGCCGACGGAGCGGACACGCGCGACATGACGGCACGCCGCTCCCTTCCTGTCGAGGCCGTCTCCGCGCCGGCGATCCAGTTCTCCCCACGCGTCTGGCGCATCTCGGCCCTTCTCGCGCTGCTCACGTTGGTCATCGCCTGGGCGCTCTACTCGCGGGTCGCGTTCCCGCTGCCTCCCGCCGGAGCGGCGCCGGCCGCGGCGGTGCCGGTCGTGATTGTCGTCGGGCCGGGCACGAGCATCGCGTCCGCGATGGCGCGCGCGGGCGCCGGCACCGAGATCCTCGTCGAGCCCGGCGAGTACCGCGAGCGCCTCGTCTTGAAGAGCGGCGTGCACCTGCGCAGCCGTGTCTCGCGAGGCGCCTCGATCAGGCTGCCCGGCGGCGCGTCGGAGTCCGACGCGGCCGTCGTCGCGATCGACGTGTCCGATGTGGAGCTGGCGGGTTTTCGGATTGTCGGGGACGCGGCGACGCCGCTCGGCACCGGCGTGGCGTCGGCGAACGCCGACCTCACGCTGACCGACATCGAGATCCTGGGCGCCGCGATCGCCGCGGTCGTCTTCGATGCCGGTGCGGCCGGGGGGCTGCTGGCGAGCGACGTGCACGACAATCCCGGCGCCGGCGTGATCGTCCGGAACGGCGCGTCGCCGCGCATCGCACACAACACCTTCGCGGCCAACGCCACCTCGGGCCGCGCCGCCGGTCCGATGCTGATCGAGAGTGGAGGCACGCCGGAGATTCGGGGCAATACCTTCATCGGCGTCGCTCCCGGGGCCGTCATGGGCCTGACGGGCGAGGCGGCCGCGGCGTTCGCGCGCGGCAACTGGTTTGACTCCGTGCCGCGCGGCCGGCAGGGACGGCAATGACCACCGTCTTTCACCGCGTCGGGCCGTTCGAGATCCTGGGTCAGATTGGATCCGGCGGAATGGCGCAGGTCTTTCTGGCCGAGGACACGCGCGAGGGCCGGCGGGTGGCGCTGAAGCTGGTCCAGGTCACGGACGACCGGCATGGACGTGAGCGGCTCGAAGCGGAACGGTGGGGCGCGAAGCTGCAGGGGCGGCTGTCGGAGGTGTGCCCTCTCGTTCCCAGGGTGTACGAAGACGGCGAGCTCACACCCTACTACTTCATCGCGATGGAGCTCGTCGAGGGTACCGATCTCTCCAGCGTCATTGCGCAAGGGCCCGTGCGTACGGCTGAGGCCGTCCGGGTGACCGTCCAGCTCTGTGAGTTTCTCGAAGCCGCGCACGCGCTGGAGACGACCATCGACGGCGTGGCGTTTCGGTCACTCGTGCACGGCGACCTCAAACCGGGCAACGTGCGGATCTCCGTGACCGGAGACGTCAAGGTGCTGGATTTCGGGATCGCGAAGGCGCTGTCGCTCACGCGCAAGGTCACGCGCAATGAATTCGGCAGCCCGCCGTACATGTCCCCCGAGCGCCTCGACTCCGACGTTCAGGAAGTCGGGCGACCGGCGGATCTCTGGGCGCTCGGCGTGATTCTGTACGAGCTCGTCAGCGGCGCCGCGCCGTTTCATGCCTCCGACACGCGCAGGCTCGAGCAGCAGATTCGCGCCGGGTACCCGGGCCGGCCGCTCGCCGACGCGGTGCCGATCGGTCTGCGCGCGATCGCGGCGCGCCTGCTCGCGCCGTCGGCCGACCAGCGCTACGACTCGGCTGTGGCCGTCCGCGAGGATCTGCAGGCGTTCGGGACGGGCCGGCCGATTGTCGCCGAGCGCGAGGGCTTTCCCCGGCAGGTCGACGCCGCGGCAACGCGTCGCACGCGGCCGTCGCCGGACGAAGAGGCCACGAGACGCACGCGGCCGGATTCGGGTGCGCAGACACCCGCCGCGGACCCGGTGAAGGGTCCGCCTCCGATTTCACCGAGACGCCCCCGATGGCTCCCGTCTCTGCGTGGCGCGCTGCTATTGGCGGCATTTCTACTCGTGGGTAACGAAGCGCTCCTCGGTGTCTCGGCGCGTCGATTGGCCGTGGCGGCCCGCACCCGGGACCTCGACGGCATCACCACGCTCTGGGACGATTACGGCAGGCTGTCGGGCCGGAGTTTGCTCCGCGTCGGCGTCGTCGGGCTCGAGACCTCGCTGCTGGCACGCGTGCTGGAGCTGTCCGAGCGCGTGATCGCGAACTACCGGAGTCCGCTGCCGACCGTGCGCGAGCGCCAATGGCGAGCCGCCGAGGTGAATCTGCAGCAGGCGCTGACGCTCGCCCCGCGTGACAGGCGGATGAGGGCCGACCTGCGCTACTGCGAGGGGCATCTCCACCGCATCGACGGTGAGGCGGCGAAGGCGCGCGGCCAGCGCCCGGCCGCCAGCCAGCACTTCGCGGACGCGGTCGCCGCATTCCGTGAGGCGGCGGAGCTGCGCCCCGACTGGCCCGATCCCTTCCTGGGCCTGGCGCGCACGTTCATCTACGGCCTGGAAGACACCGACCGCGCCGCGGACGCCTGGAAGCAGGCGCAGCAGCGCGGCTATGCCGTCGGCGATCGCGAGACCGCCCAACTCGGCGACGGCTATCGCGTCCGCGGTGACAGCCTGCGTCAGACCGCGCGGCAACTGGTGCGCCTGCCGCAGGAGGCGGAGTACCTGCAGCGCGCGGTCGCCGCGTATCGCGAGGCCCTCGCCCAGTACGAGCGCATCCCGGCGTTCCCGGGCATCGCTCCCGTGTTGCGGCGTGTGCACGGCGCCATCGACGCGATGGAGGCACGCCTGTCGGACCTGGATGCGGAAAAGGATCAGACCACTCGATGGGAGTGACCTACACGACCGCGGTGGAGCGCGATGCAGCCCGGGTCCGGCGGCGGCTGACGGGCCCGCAAGGACTCGATCTCCTGGTCGTCGCCGCATCCCTGGCGGCAATGGCGATGATCGGTACGGCGTACCGCGCACGGTCCACCTCGGCGCCGCCGGTCTCGGCGTCCACGGTCGACCTGAACAACGTCGCCGACGCGCGCGCACTGGAACCGGTCCTCCAGACCGTGTTCGAGTCACCCGCCGATGCACGGCTGGCCGCGCGCGAGCTGTTTGGTTTTCTCCGGACGGCCGACGGCGCTGCCCGGTCCCTCGCGAACGTCGGGGTCCTGTCGCGGGCGCGGGTCCCCTCGGACGCGATCGATCGCGCGGGCGGCGCGACGGCATACCGGGAGCGCCTGGCGGATGAGCGCGCGAAGGCGGCGGCCGCGGGAACATCTGCGCCGGAGACGATTCCCCTCATGACCGGCGCCGAGCTGGCCGCGCTCAAGCCGCGGCTCGTGGTCCGCACCCGCGCGGCGGCTCGCCGCGCCCTCCTGCTTTGGGGTGGGCTGTATATCGCGGGCTTCTACGCCGTGCTGATCGTCTGGCGGGGCCGCGGGATCGCCGGGGACCGCCTGCTCCTGGCGATCGCGCACACGCTGACCGCGGTCGGCTTTGCGATCATGGTGAGCCGCCCCGATCCGCTGCGTGATGTCGCGCTGTTCGTGCGCTACGCGCAGGGCGTCCTGGTAGGCCTGGCGATGCTGGCTGCCGTCTCCCATCTCGATGTGCGCACCGCGTTCCTGCGCCACTTCAGCTATCTGCCGCTCGCGGGAGCGTTGCTGCTCTCGGCCACGCTGATTCTCGTCGGGAGCGGACCGTCCGGCAGTACGGCCAAGGTGAACCTCGGGCCGTTGCAGCCCATCGAGGCCATTCGCATCCTCCTCGCGCTGTTTCTCGCGGGTTATTTCGCGCGCCACTGGGAGCTGCTGCGCGCCGTGCCGGAACGTTCGGTCGCCGGCGTCGGCGTGCCGCGCTGGCTCAATGTTCCGCGCCTGCGTTACCTCGTCCCGGTGCTGCTCGGTGTCGCCGCGGTGCTGGCGCTCTTCTTCCTGCAGAAAGATCTCGGCCCCGCGCTGATGCTGGCCGTGGTGTTTCTCGCGGTGTACGGGACCGCGCGCGGGACGGTCGGACTCATGTTACTGGGGGCGACGCTGCTGGCGGCGGGGTTCTATCTCGGGTACCGCCTCGAAATCTCCTCGACCCTCGCGGACCGGGTGCGCATGTGGCAGTCGCCGTGGGACAACGGCGCCCGTGGCGGCGATCAGATCGCACACGCCCTGTGGGCGTTCGCGACCGGAGGCTCGCTGGGGGCCGGGCTCGGCCAGGGCGACACGCGCTATCTTCCGGCCGGCCATACCGATCTCGTGCTCGCGGCGGTGGGGGAGGACCTCGGCGTCGCCGGGATGTGTGCCGTGGCCGTCCTCTACGCGGCCCTCATCTGGCGCGCGCTGGACACCGCGCGCCGGGCCTCCAGCGACTACGGCTTCTTCCTCGCCGTCATCCTGACGCTGTTCTTCGCCGTCCCGGTCCTGCTGATGGCCGCCGGCATTCTCGGGGTCGTCCCGCTGACCGGCGTGGTCACGCCGTTTCTCAGTTTTGGTGGCTCCGCGATGGTCGCGAATTTCGCGACGCTGGGTCTGCTGGCCGCGCTTCGCTCCGATCGGTCGCCGCCGGCGGACCTGTCCGTGTTTCGTCCCGCGCTCCGCTGGCTGACCGTGGCCATCGGCGCCGCCGCCGTCGCGCTCCTGGCCGTCGTCACGCGGGTGCAGGTGCTTCACGCGGACGAGATCGCCATCCGGCCGCATCTCGGCCTGCAGGCGGACGGCTCCCGGCGGTATCAATACAACCCGCGCGTGCTCGACATCCTGCGCCAGATTCCCCGTGGCTCGATCCTCGATCGGGACGGGCTCCCGCTGGCCACCGACGATCGGGCCTTGCTCGCGCGTGCCGCACCCGACTACGCCCGGCTGGGCATCTCGCTGACGTCCGCGTGCCCCGATGCCGGCGCGCGCTGCTATCCGCTCGGCGGGCGCGCGTTTCACCTGCTGGGGGACTCGACGACCCGCCGGAACTGGGGCGCGAGCAACACCTCGTTTGCCGAGCGCGACAGCGAGTCGAGGCTCCGCGGCTTCGGACCGCCGGCGGAGGAGAGGCCTGGACACTGCGCCGCGACTACCGCGATCTCCTCCCGGTCCTTCGCCATCGGCGCGACCCGGACCATCCCGCCGTCAAGGCGCTCCTCGCGCGGCCGCGGAACCTTCGGCTCACCATCGACGCGCGCCTGCAGGTCCGTGTGGCGGCGATTGTCGCGCGGCAGGCCGCGGCGTCCGCGTCGGGCCGCGCGGCCGCGATCGTCCTCGACCCCGACACCGGCGACATCCTGGCGAGCGTCAGTTATCCGTGGCCCATCGCGCAGGCCCACGGCGCGAAATCCGCCGCTGAGGAGGGCGATCCGCTCCTCGACCGCGCGCGGTACGGTCTGTATCCTCCGGGCTCGACGTTCAAGCTCGTGACCGCGGCGGCGGCGCTGCTGCGGGATCCCGCGGCGAGCCGCACCTCGTTCACCTGCGCGCGCCTGCCCGACGGCCGCGTCGGCGCGCGGGTCGACGGTTACGCGCGTCCCGTCCGCGACGACGTGAACGACAAGACGCCCCACGGAACGATCGACATGCGCCATGGGCTCGTGGTGTCGTGCAACGCCTACTTCGCGCAGCTCGCCGCCCGCCTCGGGCCGGGGCCTCTCATCGCGGCCGCCGATCGCGCCGAGATCGGACTCGCGCGCAACAACGCGATCGGCCGGGTCCGCGACACCCTGCCGCAGATCGGATACGGTCAAGGCGACGTCGTGGCGTCGCCCCTCCGGATGGTGAGGATCGCGGCCGCGATCGCGGCCGACGGCACGATGCGCGACGCGCGGATCGATCCGGGCGCGACGCCGGCGTCGCACGAATTCCTGCCGCCGGACGCGGCCCGCCTGCTGGGCGGGTTCATGCGGGATGTCGTGCTGACCGGCACGGGCCGGAGCCTGCGCGACTCTGCCGTTCCGATCGCGGGCAAGACAGGCACGGCGGAGGTCACCGGCGCGCCGTCCCACGCGTGGTTCATCGGATTCGCGCCGTACGGCCCGGCGAAGAAGCGCATCGCGGTGGCCGTCGTGCTGGAGAACGCGGGATACGGCGGCACTGCCGCCGCGCCCGCCGCTGGGGAAATCGTCAGCGCCGCGGCGGCGCTTGGCTTGATTCGCTGAGGTTTTAGCCCGAGCATGGACATCATCGGCAAGGCCAGGAAGCTGGAACGGAAGATCGCGCGCAGCCTCGACGCGGCGGTCGTCGGGCTCGCGGGGAAGTCGGAGCCGGCGCCGCTCGAGGTCGTACACGCGGTGCTCGATCGGGCCGAGCACGAGATCCAGGAGGCCGGCCGCGGCCTCCGGGTCTTTCCCTTCAACATGGTCAGGGTGGTGGTTGTCGCGGCGCCGGGCGACAACGCGGCACGGGCGCGTCTGGCCGCCATCGTCGAGGGTCCGCCGTCGCTGGCCGAACGGCTGCAGGCCCGGCTGCGATCGGCCGGCTGCCGGCCGGGAGCCGTCGCGGTGGAGATTGCCTACGTCAGGTCACCGGGCGCGAAGTGGGAGAGCCCGGAATGCCACGTGGAGTTCGAACGCGTGCCGGTCGTCGCCGTGACCCCGGGCACCGCGCCGGCCGCGCCGCGCTTGAAGCTGACCGTTCTGGCCGGAAAGGCGGCGCGGCGCACGCAGGTGTTCAGCGGCGGCCGGATCGATATCGGCCGCCGCTCGGAAGTGCTCGACGCGAAACAGCGCGTCGTGCGGACCAACCATGTGGCCTTCGACGAGGGGCCGGACGAGAACCGGAGCGTTTCGCGCCAGCATGCCCACGTGACGTTCCATCCCGCGACCGGCGAGTACCGGCTCCAGGACGATCGCAGCGCGCACGGCACGAGCATCCTTCGCCGGGGCCGCACGATCGCGGTGCCCACCGGCTCCCGCGGTGTGCGGATCGAGTCCGGCGACGAGATCATCCTCGGGCAGGCGCGCGTGAAAGCGACCGTCGTTCAGATTAGACGGCGGCGACTTCGTCCTGGGTGAGGCCGAGCTCCTTGCGGACTTTCGCCTCCATCGACTTGAAGGTCGCGGGGTTGTCCTTGAGGAACTGCTTGACGTTCTCGCGCCCTTGGCCGAGGCGCTCGCCGTCGAAGGCGAACCACGTGCCGCTCTTCTCGACGATCTTGCGATCGACCGCCAGGTCGAGCAGGTCCCCTTCCTTCGAGATCCCCTCGCCATACATCACGTCGAACTCCGCCTCGCGGAAGGGGGGCGCGACCTTGTTCTTGACGATCTTCACGCGCGTGCGGCCGCCGACGACGACGTCGCCGTCCTTGATGGCGCCGATGCGGCGGATGTCGATCCGGACCGACGAGTAGAACTTCAGCGCGCGGCCGCCGGTGGTCGTTTCCGGGTTGCCGAACATGACGCCGATCTTCTCGCGGAGCTGGTTGATGAAGATGAGGCACGTCTTCGACTTCGAGACGATGGCCCATCTGCGCTTCGCCCATCTCGCCTTCGATTTCCGCCCGGGGCACGAGGGCCGCGACCGAGTCGACCACGATGACGTCGACGCCGCCGGAGCGGACGAGGACCTCGACGATTTCGAGCGCCTGCTCGCCGTTGTCGGGCTGCGAGACGAGGAGGTTGTCGAGATCGACGCCGAGCTTGCGCGCGTAGCCCGCGTCGAGCGCGTGCTCGGCGTCGACGAACGCCGCCATGCCGCCGACCTTCTGCGCTTCCGCGATCACCTGCAGCGCCAGCGTCGTCTTGCCCGAGGACTCCGGTCCGAAGATCTCGATCACACGGCCGCGCGGCACGCCGCCGATGCCCAGCGCGTAGTCCAGGCTCACCGACCCGGTCGAGATCGAGGGCATCTGCGCGATGACATCCTTCTGCCCAAGGCGCATGATGGAGCCCTTGCCAAACTGCTTCTCGATCTGGCCGACGGCCAGGTCGATGGCTTTCGCGCGCTCGCGGTCGTTACGGTCGTCGTTGCCTGCCAGTGCTGCCATATAGCTCCTCGGAAAAAGTCTGAACGAAGGTAGTCTAGGGTCCGCCAGCGTCGGTGTCAAGCGAAAATGAATGAAATCGTCGCGCTATATACCTTTTTTACAATCACTTGGCTTGGTGTGTCACTTTCGCCCCATGTCCAGAAAGTACGCGGAATTTGCCCTCCCGGACGCCGGCCACGATGGCGATTTCTGAAGCGTATCCCGCCCGTGTGACAGGGAAGGTCCCCCTCGCGGCGACGCTGCTCCAGTGGGCGCGCCCGGCACCTATGCGATGATCGGCGCCACATGTTGGCGATCGGCGTGCCGCTGGTGTGCAGCGTCGTCCTGCTTGCCGGCGCCGCGGCGCTGCTCGTGCACTCGATTCGCGGCGCGTCCGCGCGGCCCCTGCACCCGGCGATGCGCGTCGTTCTTCCGCTGCTCGGTGTCATCTATGTCGCCGGCATCTGGTGGGGGGTGCCGTGGCGCGGCTGGGCGCCCGACGAAATCCCGCCGTCGGTTTTCCTCGACGCGATCGACCGGCACTTCGCGCACGGCTGGCACGACAAGTACCCGCCGGTGCATTTCTACCTCAACGCGGCGCTCTACCTGCCGTTCGTCGTCGCCGCGCGCGCGGGCCGGATCGATCTGACGACCAACGCCGTCCAGATCGTCCTGTTGCTCGTCAGCCGCGCCCTGTCGCTGCTGATGGCGATCGGCTCCATCGTGGCGCTCTATATCGTTGCCGACGACCTGTATGGGCCGCCCGGTTCAGTCTTCGCCGCGGCGATTGGCGGCGTCACGCTGCCGTTCGTCTATTACGCGAAGCTCGCCAACGTCGACGTGCCGTATCTCTTCTGGTTTGCCTGGTCGATGGTCTTCTATGTGCGGCTCATCCGGCGCGAGCGGACCGTCGACGCGTTCCTGTTTGCGCTGACCGCCGTCACGGCGGTCGAGACGAAGGACCAGGCCTATGGCTTCTACGTCCTGCCGATGCTGCACGTGGCGTTCACCCGGCGGCGGACGCTGCCGGTCACGCTGGCGACGGGACTGGCGGCGTTCGTGCTCGAATCGAACGTGCTGTTCAATCCCTCCGGATTCGTCGAGCACGTCCGCGCGGTCGCGGGCGTCGGGGGGGATCTGAACCGGCAACCGGACGCGTCGGTGGGCGCCAGGCTGCTCACCCTGGCGCGCCTGACGTCGATCAACCTTGGCTGGTCGATGACCTGGCCGGGCGTCCTCGCGGCGATCGCGGGCATCGTGGCCGAGATCCGCCTGCGGCGCTTCCTGTGGCTGCTGCTTCCCGTGATCTCCTACGCGATGTTCTTTCTGACGACGATTACGTCTGTGTTCGATCGGTATCTGCTCGGCGTCTACATGATCCTGGCCGTCTTCGCCGGCGCCTGGATTGGCGCGCTGGTGCGCGCGGACGCGCCCAAGCGGCGCGCGCGTCTGCTCCTGTGCGCGGCCGGCACGGTGCTGCTCGCCTGGTATGGCGCGTCGATCGATCTGATGATGCTGAAGGACTCGCGATATCCCGCGCAGCGCTGGTTGCGCGAGCGGCCGTCGGCGGATGCGCGGGTGGCGCTCATCGGGCCGCGCGCCTACCTGCCGGGCGTCGACTCGCGGCAGGTCGTGCGCGGACTGTCGAGTCCGGCCGGGACGGCGCCGGCGGAGCTGCCGGATTTCCTCGTCGTGAACACCCAGGTGATGCGGCGGCAGGAGCTGCCGGCGCTGGATCGCGAGTGGTGGCAATGGCTGTCGAGCGGCGCCGCCCCGTACCGCGTGGCCGCGACGTTCAAGACGACCCCGGCGGCGTCGCTCCTGACCTACACGACGGTCTTTCGAAACGAGGAGGAGGATCTCTGGACGAACCTGGACAAGGTGGGACCGCCGATTGTGATCTACCAGCGAGCGGCGGCGGGGCGCTAGATCGATGCCGTCGCCGGTCGGGCACGCCCTTGGGGGAATCGCCGCGGGATGGATCGTGTCGCCACGGCACGATCGCACGGCCGTCTGGACGCTCGCCGCGCTCGGCGCCGCGGCCGATCTCGATCTGCTGATTGGCGCGCACCGCGGCCCGTCGCACAGCCTTGGCGCGTCCCTGATCGTCGCGGTCATCGTCTGGGCTTCGACACGCAGCTGGCGCTGGGGCGCCGCCGCGGCGCTGGCGTGGGCGTCGCACGTGCTGCTCGATTGGCTGGGGGAGGATACGTGGGCGCCGATCGGGATCCCCGCGCTCTGGCCGTTCTCGCGCGCCTACTACCAGTCGCCGCTCGTGATCTTTCCGTCGGTGTCGCGGCAGTACTGGCGCCACTGGGAGCTCGTGTACTTCAACGCGAAGGCGCTGGCCGTCGAGTTGATCGTGCTGCTGCCGCTCGTGGCTGGCGTCGTGCGCCTGGCGTCACGACGGGTCAGACCTTCCGCAGAAACATCATCACGGACGTGAAGATCGCCGCATCGTGTTTCAACAGCATGTGCGGCGTCTGGAAGCGGTCGACGCGGAGGTCGACCGGATCGGTCTCATAGCGGTCCCACACGCGATCGTCGATGGGCTGGACCAGGCGCAGCCGCGGATGATCGATGATGGCGCGCACCTCGTTGGGGGAGAAGATCTCGCCCGCGGCGCGCCCCCGCACGCACCACTCGGTGGCGAGCGCCAGAATCCCGTCCGGCTTGAGCACCCGCGCCATGTCCGCGACGGATCGCCGGGCGCCCGCGACGCCCCCGAAGTGCTCGATGGACGAGAGCGAGTAGACGACGTCGAACGTGTGATCCTGAAAGCCGAGGCGTGAGCCGTCCATCTTGAGGAAGCGCAGTCGATCCTGCCGGTACGGGAACGGCGCGTACGCGGACGGGTCGCGCATCACCTCCGGATTGCCTTCCCCGGAAAACGCCGATTGCCATTCCCCTTCGTAGAGGTCCGTGGCGACGACCTGGCCGACGTGATTCGCGAGCCAGTACAGGACGACCTCGTGCCCCGCGCCCACGCTGAGCACGCGCGTCGTGTCGCCCAGCCTGCCCAGGCGCTCGAGCCCGAAGATCGTCTGCGCGTACTCGTAGGCCTTGCGGTGCATCGCCGCGGGATCGGTCGGAACCGTCACGAGGGATCGCAGGATGGCGTGCCACGCCGGGTTGTCCCACTTCGCGGGGTTGGCCAGCTCGCACAGCTGGACGTCGCGGGGGATGCGGGTGGCGGCGGGGGCCAGCCGCCGCAGCCGCTCGATGTATTCGTGCGACGCCTTGACGGCCTCGACGAGTGAGGCGCGCGACGCGCCGTCTCTCAGCCGGGCGGTGTAGTGCGCGCGGCCGCTCTCGTCCGGCGCCCGTCCGAGCAGCGTCTCGTAGCAGCGCGTGACGAACGCTTCGTCGGGCCCGTCCTCTTCCATCAGTCGTACTTGTAGAAGCCCCGGCCGCTCTTGCGTCCGAGCTGGTCCGCCGCGACCATGCGGCGCAGCAGCGGGCAGGGCCGGTACTTCGGATCGCCCAGTCCGTCGTGGAGGACGTTCAGGATCGCGAGACAGACGTCCAGGCCGATGAAATCCGCGAGCGTCAGCGGGCCCATCGGGTGGTTCATCCCGAGCTTCATGACGGTGTCGATCGCCTCGGGGGTCCCGACGCCTTCCATGACCGCGTAGATCGCCTCATTGATCATGGGCATCAGGATCCGGTTGGCGATGAAGCCCGGATAGTCGGCCGCTTCGACCGGCGTCTTGCCGAGCGTCGCGCACAGGTTCGTCGCGAGGGTCATCGACTCGGGCGAGGTGGCCTGGCCGCGAATCAGCTCGACGAGCGTCATCAGCGGCACCGGATTCATGAAGTGCATGCCGAGCACCCGATCCGGCCGTTTCGTCGCGGCGCCGAGGACAGTGATCGAGATGGAGGAGGTGTTGGACGCGAGGATGACGTGCGGCTTCGTCATCGCGTCGAGCCGCGCGAACACGCCGGTCTTGGCCTCGAGGGCCTCCGCGATCGCTTCGACGACGTAGTCGACGTCCGCCAGCGCGTCGAGATCGGATCCGGTTGAGAGGCGGCCGAGCGCCGCGTCGCGATCGGGCGCCGTCAGCTTGCCCTTCTCGACGAACTTACTGAGGCTCTTTTCGATGCTGCCGCGCGCGCGGTCGACCGCCGCGGGCACCGCATCGCACAGCCGCACCGCGAACCCCGACTGCGCGAAGACCTGGGCGATGCCGTTGCCCATGGTCCCCGCGCCGACGACTCCCACGCGTTTGATCATCGGCGTCGATCCTGTCACGGGCGACGGCAAATCACAAAGGCCACGAAGGTGATCTTCGTGAAAACGCCGTGGGCGTGTGTCGTTAGAGAGTCTCAATCGCCAGCGCCACGCCGTTGCCGCCGCCCAGGCACAGCGACGCGATGCCGCGCGTCTTGCCGCGGCGCCGCAGCGCATACAGGAGCGTCGTGAGCACGCGGGCGCCGCTGGCGCCGATCGGGTGACCGAGCGCGACGGCGCCGCCGTGCACGTTCACCTTCTCGGGGTCGATGCCGAGCTCCCGCAGGACGGCCACCATCTGCACCGAGAACGCCTCGTTGATCTCGAAGAGATCGACGTCCGTGAGATCCCAGCCGACCTTCTTCGCGACCTTGCGGATGGCTTCCACGGGCGTCATGAGCACCAGCTTCGGCGCGAGGCCGCTGGTCGCCTGGCCGACGATCCGCGCCATCGGCGCGATGCCGAGCGTCTTCGCCGTGTCCGCCCCCATCACCACCAGGGCCGCCGCGCCGTCGTTCACGCCGGGCGCGTTCCCCGCGGTGACGCTGCCGTCCTTCGTGAACGCCGGCTTCAACCCGGCGAGCGTTTCGACGGTCGTGTCCTCGCGGATCGACTCGTCGCGGGCGAACCGCAGCGCGGCCCCCTTCTTCTGCGGAATCTCGATCGGGACGATCTCGTCGGCGAACCAGCCCTCGCGCGTCGCGCGCGCCGCTTTGCGATGACTCGCGGTCGCGTACTGATCCTGATCGGTCCGGCCGACCTTGTACGTCTCCGCGACGTGCTCGCCCGACATGCCCATGTGGCACTGGTCGATCGCGCACCAGAGCCCGTCGTGGACCATCGCGTCGACGATCGTGGCGTTGCCCATGCGCAGCCCTTCGCGGACCCGCGGGAGCAGGTACGGCGCGTTACTCATCGACTCCATGCCGCCCGCGACGACGATGTCGGTGTCGCCGGCCGCGATGCCCTGCGCGGCGAGCATCACGGCCTTCAGGCCCGAGCCGCACACCTTGTTGAGGGTCATGGCGGCGACGTGCTCGGCGAGCCCGCCGTTGAGCGCCGCCTGGCGCGCGGGATTCTGCCCCTCGCCGGCCGTGATGACGTTGCCCATGAGGCATTCGTCGACCGCGCCGGGATCGATGCCCGCGCGGCGGACGGCCTCGCGCACGACGATGGCGCCGAGCGCGGGCGCCGTGAAGTCCTTCAGGGCGCCGAGAAACTTGCCCGTCGGCGTGCGGACGGCCGAGACGATGACTGACTCACGCATTGATATAGAGGCCCCTCACCGTGTCGGGTCCGAGCAGCATCTGCAGACGCGGCAGGATCGTGTCGCGCGCGCGTTCCAGCTCGCGCGCCCATTGCACGTCGCGCGCGCAGACGATCATGTTGTGATTGCGAAGCTCGACGGTCGTGGCGCGGGCGAGCGCAGGGCCAACCGCGACCGCCCAGGCGAACGCGGTCCGCGCGTTCGACTCGGGCTGCCGGCGGATGATGTCCGCCAGCACGCGGGGCGCGATGGTCTGGACCGGGAGCATCCGTCGATCTTACTCCGGCCGCGGCGCGGGCGCGCGATCCCGGCGCCCCGCCTGGACATCGCCTCAGTCCAGTCAGACCGCGATGTTCGCCGCGGCCCAGCCGGCTGGATCCTTGTCGGACTGCGGGGTTCCGGCGCGAATTGGAGCGGAGTCATCTGGCACGTTCTAGCGACAACGCTGCGCCAGCGTTGCGCGCGACGTTCGCGGCGTCGAACGGCGGCGGTATCCTCAGGGGAGGACCACGGCTGTCCTATCCGTGAAGATCCACACCGCTAGTCTGGCCGCTTCGGCTTCAATTCGATCCGGAGCAGCGGGAGGCGTTGCCGATATCCGGCGGCGTCTCCGAAGTCGACGAACTCGTGATACTGCGCGTGCACGCCGCGCGGCCGCTTCGCGTGCC
>WNFM01203083.1_pt1 | contig 16166 bp, 11 predicted proteins | sample 5400271 | NCBI WGS metagenome assembly WNFM01 (sample SAMN13153352, study PRJNA577476) | soil metagenome | isolation source: 60 cm saprolite on Douglas fir-dominated hillslope | place: USA:California | collected 2013-09-17
CGAGCGGCTTCAAGCGCATCGCCGACGAGACGCGGATCTACTACATGGTCGGCTACAACCCCACGAACACGGCGCGCGACGGCAAGTTCCGCAAGATCCAGGTGAAGGTCCCCGGGCAGAAAGGGGTCCAGGTGCGGGCCCGCAAGGGCTACTACGCCCCCTCCGACCGGAAGATCGCTCCCTCCGCCAAGCCCGGCGTCGACCCGGTGATCCAGATGGCCCTCGACTCGCCCTACGAGGTGGAAGACATCCCCCTGCGCATGACCGACTACGTAGGCGAAGAGACGCTCCTCGGCAAGGCGCAGGTCCTCGTCAACACCGAGGTGGACGTCCGCAACCTCACGTTCGAGGAGAAGGACGGCCGGGCCCTGAGCACCGTGCAGTTCCTGCTGGTGGTTGCGCACCGTGAGAGCGGGGAGTACTTCCGCTACGACCAGGCCCTGGACCTGAAGCTGCTGCCCGCCACCCGGGAGCGGCTGGCTCGCGTGTGGCTGCCGATCACCCGCGACTTCGAGCTCCGTCCCGGGGGGTACCAGGCCAAGATCGTCGTCCGCGACAAGGCCTCGGGCCGGGTGGGAACGGTCATCCATGAGTTCGACGTCCCCGACCTGACCGAGTTCCGGGTTTCGACCCCGATCATCAGCGACACCCGGGAGGCGCCCTCCGACGGAAGCACGGGGGGGCGGCTGGCCGCCATCGCCCGGCGGGACTTCGCCCAGGGCTCCTCCCTTGTCTGGCAGTTCGAGGTGTACGGGGCGCAGAAGGACCAGAAGTCGGGGATGCCGCGGGTCTCCATGGGTTACCAGGTGCGCAGGAGCGATGGCTCGCGGTTCATCGGCATCACCCCGACCGTCATCACCCCGACCTCCCTCGGCAAGCTGTCGCGGATGGTCGGGTTCTCGCTCGGAGAAGCGGCTCCCGGAGACTACGAGATGGTGATGACCTTCAAGGACGAGCTCGCGGGGAAGACGCTCGAGCTCAAGGAGCCGTTCACGGTCACGGCCGGCTTGGCGCAAGCCGCGCCGGCGCCCGGGCAGTAGGGGATCGAGCTACTTCGGGGTGGGAGGGGCGGAGGGCGCAGGAGCCGCCGAAGCGGGAGATGCGCTCGCTCCCGGCATCGGCGATGCGACCGGCGCCGGCACCTTGTCGAGGATCGACGCCTCCCGGAACCGGAGCACCGAAAGGCTCAGGCTCGTGACCATGAAGAGGCCGGCCAGGATGGCGGTGGCCCGGGAGAGCACGGTGGCCGAGCCCCGGGGTCCGAAGGCGGCCTGGGAGCCGCCGCCCCCGAAAGCGCTGGCCAGGTCCTGGCCCTTGCCCTGCTGCAGCAGGACGACGCCGATCAGGAACAGGCACGCGATCACGTGGAGGGTGAGGACGAAATAGTAGAGGATGGCCATGGCGTTCTATTCCCCAGGCGCCGGCCCCGAGCCGGCCCGAAACCCTGAGTATAGCCGAAAAAACCCAGGGCCCGGCACTTGCCGGGCCCTGGCCGCCGTCCGATCGTCTTCTCCTAGAACGTCAGGCGCACGCCGAACCGCAGGAAACGCTCGCCGAACGAGCTGTTGACCTGGCCGAAGGTCGGGCTGCCGAACTGCTGGTTGCCGTTGTTGTCGTTGCTGGCCCCGAGACTGTTGAAGTGCGGGGTGTTGGTCGCGTTGAAGGCGTCGACCCGCAGGTCGGCGGCGACCCGGTCGCTGACGTGGATCCGCTTGACGAGCGACGCGTCCAGGTTCACGTAGCCGGGCCCGCGGGGGCCGCTGTTGCGCGTCATGTTGCCGAAGGTATTGGGCGCCGAGGCCAGGTAGACCGTCTTGTCGAAGTACTGCTTACCGGGGCCGATGTCGCCGACGACGTTCTGGGAGCCCACCAGGTCCGGCCGCTGGGTGTTCCCCGGAGCGCGCAGCGCCGAGCCGTTCTTGATGTCGATGGGCGGCCCCGACTGGGCCGCGAAGATCCCCGCCACCTGCCAACCGCCCAGGATCGCGTGGGCGAGGCCCGTGGTGCCCTTGAAGAACGGCAGCTCGTACACGAAGCTCGAGACGAACGAGTGCGTCCGGTCGAAGTCGGCGAGGCCGTAGCTGCGCTCCCTGTCGGCCGGGGTGCCGATCCCGGTGTTGTCGAGGCTGTAGTCCTTGGCCCGGCCGAGGGTGTAGGAGTTCGTCCAGAGCAGGCCGTTCGAGAACCGGCGGTCCAGCTTGACCTGCAAGGAGTCGTAGCGGGTGTTGGTCTTGGTCCAGGTGGTCGAGGAGGCGGTGCGCTGGAACTGGGCAAACTGGGGGCGCCCCGCGTTGTCCAGACCCGGCACCATGCCCGCGTTCAGGTCGTAGCGGGCCAGGACGCCCCGTGCGCGGTTCCCCACGTAGGCCAGCTCGAGCGCGAAGTTGAAGGGGAGCTGGCGCTGCACGGCCAGGTTCCAGGCGTGGATCACTCCCTCCTCGAGGTCGAGCGGCACCACGTTGTATCCCTGATTGCGCAGGAGGCTCGTGTTGGCGCTGATGATCCCGTTGTCCGGGATGGCTGTCGTGATGGGCGCCGGGAAGCCGGCGCGCATGGAGCCCGCCGGCGCGAACGAGTTGGGCGGGTTGAACTGGTTGTTCTGCTTGACCGGGTAGTTGAAGGCGTACTGGTTGTCGGGGAAGGGGATGATGCTGGCCCCGTAGCCCCCGCGCAGGACCGTCTTGTCGTCGATCCGGTAGGAGACGCCCAGGCGCGGCGCGACGTTCCCCCAGGTCTTCTTGACCCCCAGGTCGTTCGGGACGTTTCCGTACCCGGCCACTTGAAGGGTGTTGGTTGCGACGTCGTAGTTCGAGAGGCCGCCCTTGTCCACGAGGCCGATGAGCGGCGTGTAGTACTCATGACGCAGGCCGAGGTCCAGGGTCAGCTTCGGGGTCACCTGCCACTTGTCCTGGACGAAGGTGAAGACCGCCCAGTGGCGCGTGCCGGGGTCGATGATCTGGAGGTCTCGGGAGACGAGCGATGGCTGGTCGAGCAGAAAGCTCGCGAAGGCGTTCGCGTAGCCGTTCTGGGATGCCGAGTCGGCGGGACTGGAGGTCTGGGCTGCGCTGAAGCGGTACCTCCCGCGGGAGCCGCCGTTGTCCTGGACCTGCAGGAGGAAGTCGCGATTGTGGCGCACGTCGAACCCCAGCTTGGCGGTGTGGTTGCCCTTGATCTTGGTGAAGGTGGAGGTCACGTTGTAGGTCTTCTCCGAGCGGTCCCAGGGCAGGCTGGCCGAGAAGCCCAGGGTCGGGGCTGAGTAGCCGTTCTGGATCTCGATCTGGGTGAGCCCGCTCGTGAAGGAGTCCAGGTTGGCTCCCGTGATCCCGACCTCGTCGGACGTCTTGAGCCCCACGCCCTGGGCCAGCGCTTCGTTGTGGTAATAGCTGAAGCCCCCGCGCACCTCGAGAATCGCGCTCGCCCCGAAGGTGTGGGTCCAGTTGAGGGCGGTGCTGAGCGTCTTGTTCGTCCCGGTCCCCGCGAAGCCGCCGTTCGAGGGCCCGCCGTAGATCCCGAAGGTCCCGGGATCGAACACCTCCGGCCGCATGAAGCTGAAGCGATAGGACAGGCTGTCCCGATCGGTGGCCTGGTAGTTGAGCTTGACGTCGAAGGCCTCGGTGTTCTTCTGCCGGACGCCCAGGAACTCGTAGTTGTTCTGGCCGAGGGCGGCGTTCACGTTGGGGGCAGGGAGGAAGCCCAGGAGCTTCTGCGCGATGGGGCTGATCCGGTTGGGGGGAATGACGTTGCCGGGGAAGGGCAGCCGTCCGGTGCCGTCCGCGTTGCCGGTGGCGGGGTCGTAGATCTTGGTGGTGGCGCTGCTGAAGTCCCCGCTGCGGAAGGCCACGGGCGGGATGTTGTGGCGGTTCACCTGCCCGAGGTTATCGCGCGTCCCCTGATAGTCGGCGAAGAAGAACAGCTTGTTCTTGATGATCGGGCCTCCGATGGCGCCGCCGAACTGCTTGTAGCTCGTGGGCGCCTTGGTCCCGGAGAAGTAGCTCTTGGCCAGGGTCGAATCGCCGTTGCCGAAGAAGAACGCGCTGCCCTTGATCTGGTTCGTCCCCGACTTCAAGGTCACCGAGGTCACGGCCCCGCCGGCCCGTCCGAACTCGGCGTCGTAGTTGCTCGTGCTCACGCTGACCGCCTCGAGAGCGTCCGCGGAGGGGATGAGCACGGTCAGGAGGCCGGTCTTGTGGTTGTTGTCGATCCCCTCGAGCATCACGTTGTTGGCCAGGCGCGACTGTCCGTTGACCTGGGTGGACAGGCTGTCCTGCGAGTTGAAGAACTGGGAGTGCGGCCGGAAGGGCCGGGTGGCCCCGGGGACCGTGATCAGGAGTCCCTGGAAGTTGCGGTTGAAGGCGAGGGGGGTCTCCGTGAGCTGCTTGCTCTCGATCAGCCGGCCGGTGTCGGCGCGGTCGGTCTGGAGGACCGCCTTCTGCTCGACGACCGTGATCGACTCCTCGAGGTTGCCTACGGGCAACGCGAGGTCCACTCGGACGGTCGTATTCACGTCCAGCTTGACGTTGTCGCGCACCACCTTCTTGAAGCCGCTCAGCTCCGCCTCCACCCGGTAGATGCCGTCCTTCAGGTTGGCGAAGACGTAGTGGCCGCTCGGGTTGGTCGCAGCGGTGCGGCTGATGTTCGTGCCGAGCTCGACGACGGTGACGGTGGCGCCCGGCAGGACTGCCCCCTGGGTGTCGTTGATCGTGCCGAGGAGGGTGCCCTTCACCGCCTGAGCGGCCGCGGGCCCGGCGGTCGCGCACCAGACGAGAGCGGCGAGCAGGGCGCGGAGCAGATTCCGGACTTCAGTTCTGGACCGACCGACAGGTGCGTTCATACGCCTCCTCCTCGACGCGAAAGGGGTACTCCGGGTACGTCATGAGGGTGGCTAATTTGTGTGATCGGCGCACAATATCGCCACTGGAAGTCGATTGTCAAGAAATATCAAAGGCCTGACCATCCACCCCATTCAGTGTTGATTACAGGGAGTTTACGCGAGGACGACTGGACCCTGACCTCCTCGATGCCGAAACCCGAGCCAACCGCCACGGACCTTGACTTCGAAAGTTTCGAGCCTAGTATTGCGTCAACAACGTACAAAAAGGGTCGTCAAGCCATGAGACGGATTCACACGAAGGATCTGCGGATCGCCACCCGCAACACCTCGCGGGCCATCAACCGGCAGATCGTCCTCAACCTGCTGCGCGCCCACCAGCCCATCTCGCGGGCCGCCCTCGCGCGGGTGTTGGGAATGCAGCGGAGCGCAGTGGGCTTGATCGTCAACGAGCTCATGGCCCAGGGCCTGGTGCGGGAGGGGGCGGCCGGCGAAGCCTCGCGCGGCCGCAAGCCCACCCTGCTTCACCTGGACTCCCGGGGTCGTTGCGCCGCGGCCGTCGATGTGCGGGCCACGCGCACGCTCCTCGCCCTGACCGACCTCATGGGTCGCGAGCTCACCCCGCTCGTGAGCTTCCCGACCGACCGCGATCCGCGCGGGTTCGTCAAGGAGCTGGCCCGCCGCATCCGCCGGCTCCTGGCCGAGCACCCCGAGGCCGGCCGCTGCCAGGGAGTCGGGGTGGCCTTTCCCGGCATGCTCGACCGCTCCGGAAACGTGGTGGTCCACGCGCCGGCCCTCGGCTGGCGTGACGTGCCCCTCCGGGAGCCGCTGGCCGCCGCCCTCGGCCTGCCGGTGGAGATGGAGAACGCGGCCAAGGCCTGCGCCCTAGCGCTGCTGTGGGCGGCGCGCGGCGACGCGCAGCCCCCGGGCGACCTGGTGTTCGTGAGCGTCTCCGACGGCGTTGGCGGCGGAGTGGTGGTGGGCGGCGAGGTCCTGCGCGGACGCCACAACGTGGCCGGGGAGTTCGGCCACATGCAGTTCAGCGTCGACGGGCCGCCCTGCGCCTGCGGATCGATCGGCTGCTGGGAGCCCTACGTCTCGAACCTGGCGACCCTCTCCCGCTACGTCGGACGGCCGATCTCGCCGCACCAGCCGCTGCCCGCCGAGGTGACGGAGCTGACCGTGGACGCCCTGGGCGTGCGGGCCCGGGCCGGCGACGGGCGCGCCCTCGTCGCCCTCCTCGCCACCGCCCGCTACCTGGGCCTGGGCCTGGCCGCCATCGTGAACGGCTTCGACCCCGCGCGCATCTACGTGAGCGGCGAGATCACCACCGCCTGGGACCTGATCGAAGCCACGGTACGGGCGGGCATGGCGGAGCGCACGCTGGTGGCGGCGGCGGCCGATCCCGACATCGTCGTGGTGAGGGCCGACGAGCAGCCGCGACTGCGTGGAGCCGCCGCTCTCGTGGGGGTCCCCGCCTTCGCGGAGGGCGCGGCCTAGGATCGGGCCACGAAGCGCACGGCGTCCGCGATCTCCTCCGGCACTTCTTCCTGTAGGAAGTGGCCCGCTCGGGTGGCGGTCACCCGGGCCCGCGGCAGGAGCTTCTGGATCCAGCTCCGGACGCGGCCCAGCACCGGATCGCGGTCGCCCCACACGATGGCACTCGGGCCCGAGAAGCCTTCCACGAATGCCTGCACACGGCGCAGCGGCTCGAGGGAAGGATGGGTGGGCCCGTTCGGAACCATGCGCGCGAGGGCGAGCGGCGCTACGTTGTTGCGCCAGCCGGCGAGGGGGAAGCGGTAAGCACGGGCCACGTCCCCCGAGATGCTCGCCGGATCGCCCTGCACGCGGTGGAGCACACACTGCGGGAACGCGAGGCCTCGGAAGAGCGCGTCGCTGAGGACGGGCAGGCGGGCCAGGCGGTGGAAGAAGGCCGGGCGAAAGCCGGGCCGCGGCGGGCTCACGACGGTGTTGAGGAGGACGAGTCCCCGTGCGAGCCCGGGCCTTTCCGCGAGAGCGTGGAGGCCGATGGGCCCGCCCCAGTCGTGGCCCACGAACACGAGGCCGTCGAGCCGCAAGCCGTCGAGCAAGGTCCCGAGCCAGCGAGAGTGGCTCTCGAGCCGGTGCTCGTCTCCTCGCCGCGGCTTGTCCGAGAAGCCGAGGCCCACCAGGTCGGGGACGATCAAGCGGAGCGGCTCGCCGGCCAGCGCGGCCACCACCTTGCGATAGAGGAAGGCCCAGGTCGGGTTGCCGTGAAGAAGCAGGACGGGCCGTCCCTCGCCCCACTCCATCACGTGCATGCGATGCCCGCCGACGTCGACCAGATTGCGGGTCCCGCCCTGCGGGAGCTGCCGGGCGATCCACTCGGGAAGGGACGGCAGGACGTCCGTCATGGTTCCCTGGTCGACGTCGGCGCCCTTCAGCCCTTCGGGTAGTGGACGATCTTGAGGAACGAGTCGGCTTTGAGGGAGGCCCCGCCCACGAGGGCGCCGTCGATGTCGCCCTGGGCCATGAGGTCGCCGATGTTGTCGGGCTTCACGCTCCCGCCGTAGAGGATCCGGAGCGCTTTCGCCGCGGCCTCCCCGTGCGAGCGGTCCACGAGCTTGCGGATGAAGGCGTGGACCTCCTGGGCCTGGTCGGGAGTCGCGACCTTGCCGGTGCCGATGGCCCAGACCGGCTCGTAGGCCACGACCGTCGCCACCACGTGATCGGCGCTGAGGACGCGCAGCGCCCGCTCGACCTGCCGCTCGACCACCTCCATCGTCCGGTCCGACTCGCGCTCGGCCAGGGTCTCGCCCACGCAGAGGATGGGGGTGAGGCCGTGGGCGAGGGCCGCGGGGGCCTTGCGGGCGACCCCTTCGTCCGTCTCGCCGAAGAGCTGCCGCCGCTCGGAGTGGCCGAGGATGACGTGGCTGCAGCCGAGGTCCTTGAGCATCACGGGCGAGACCTCGCCGGTGAATGCGCCTTCGATCTCGGGGTGCATGTTCTGTCCGGCCAGTCCAATCGCGCTTCCGCGCAGCACCTCCGCCACGGCCGCGATCGACGTGAAGGGCGGCGCCAGGACCACGTCGCGGTCGAGGAGAGCGTCGGTGATGCCCTGGCGGATCTCGCGGGCGAGCAGCGCGGCCTCGCGGGCCGCCTTGTACATCTTCCAGTTGCCGGCAAGGACGGGACGGCGCATGGCCATGTCAGGCATCCTTCAGGCAGACGACCCCGGGCAGCGGGTCGCCGGCCAGGAACTCGAGGGAGGCGCCGCCACCCGTCGAGACGTGGCTGATCTGGTCGGCGAGCCCCATCTGGGTCACCGCCGCCACGCTGTCGCCGCCGCCCACGATCGTGGTGCCGGAGCAGTCCGCCATCGCGCGGGCCACCGCCAGCGTTCCCTCGGCGAAAGGCTTCATCTCGAAGACGCCCATCGGCCCGTTCCAGAGGACGATCTTCGCCTTTCGGACTTCTTCACCGAACAGGGTGGCGGTGGCGGGGCCGATGTCGAGGCCCATCCAGCCCTCGGGCACCTCGGAAGCGGGCGCCGTCTTGTGCTCGGCGTCGGCCCGGAAAGCCGAAGCGACGACGTGATCCACCGGCAGGTGGATCTTGCCCTCCGCCTTGCCCAGCAGCTCCCCGGCCAGGGCAACCTTGTCTTCCTCGACCAGGCTCTTGCCGGTAGCGAGGCCCTGCGCGCGGAAGAACGTGTAGGCCATGCCGCCGCCGATGAGCAGCGAGTCGACGCGCGGAAGCAGGTTGTCGATCACCTGGATCTTGTCCGAGACCTTCGCCCCGCCGAGCACGGCCACGAAGGGTCGCTCCGGGGCCTCAAGGGCCAGTCCCAGGTACTTGAGCTCCTTCTCCATCAGGAGGCCCGCCACGGACACCTTGACGTGACGAGAGACGCCCTCGGTCGAGGCATGAGCGCGGTGGGCGGTGCCGAACGCGTCGTTGACGAAGACGGTGGCGCCGCTGTCCGCGATCAGGCTCTTCGCGAACGCCGGATCGTTCTTCTCCTCCTCGGGGTGGAAGCGCACGTTCTCGAGGAGGACGACACCGCCGCCCGGCAGGGCAGACGCGGCCTTCCGGACGTCGTCGCCCACGCAGTCGATGGCCATGGCCACCGGCCGGCCGATCAGCTCGGAGAGGCGCCCCGCCACCGGCTTCAGGCTGAGCTCGGGCGCGGGACCCTTCTTGGGCCGGCCGAGGTGGGAGGCGAGGACGAGCTGGGCGCCTCCCTTGAGCAGGAGCTCGAGGGTGGGGAGCGACGCGCGGATGCGCGTGTCGTCCGTGATGCGGCCTTCCTTGATGGGGACGTTGTAGTCGACCCGGACGAACATGCGGACGCCCTTGAGCGCGCCCAGGTCCTTGACCGTCTGCTTTGCCATGGCCCGCTGCGCCGGTCGGGCTAGGCGTCCTTCCGGGCCATGAAGTGGAGCAGGTCCTTCACCCGGCAGGAGAAGCCCCACTCGTTGTCGTACCAGGAGAAGACCTTGGCCAGGGTGCCGTCCACGACCTTCGTGAGCGGGGCGTCCACGATCGACGAGTGGGGGTTGCCGCGGAAGTCGACGGACACCAGCTGCTCGTCGGTCACCTCCAGCACGCCTTTCATCGGCCCCGCCGCCGCCTTCCTGAGGGCGGCGTTGATCTCGTCCGCGGTGGCCGGCTTCTCGAGCTGCACCGTGAGGTCCACGAGGGAGACGTTCGGGGTGGGGACGCGGATGGCGACGCCGTCCAGCTTGCCCTTCAGCGAGGGGATGGCGAGGTAGATGGCCTTGGCCGCCCCGGTGGACGTGGGGATCATCGACAGGGTGGCCGCCCGGGCCCGCCGGAGGTCGCTGTGAGGCAGGTCGAGGATCTTCTGGTCGTTCGTGTAGGAGTGGATGGTCGTCATCTGCCCCCTCACGATCCCGAAGGTGTCCACGAGCACCTTGGCCACCGGGGCAAGGCAGTTCGTCGTGCAGGAGGCGTTGGAGACCACGTTGTGGTTCCGGGGGTCGTACTTGTCGTCATTGACACCCATCACGATCGTCAGGTCCTCGCCCTTCGCGGGGGCGGAGATGATGACCTTCCTCGCCCCGGCGGCGATGTGGGCCTTCGCCTTCTCGGCGTCGGTGAAGAGGCCGGTGGACTCGATCACGTAGTCCACCTTCAGGGCCTTCCAGGGGAGCTGCCCGGGATCCCTGAGCGCGAGGACCTTGATCCTGCGCCCGGCCACGTGGATCTCGTCCCCTTCCGCCTTGACCTCGTCGGGCAGGTTCCCGAGGATCGAGTCGTACTTGAGGAGATGGGCCAGCGTCTTCGCGTCGGTGATGTCGTTGACGGCGACGAAGTCCAGCTCCCTGTCGTGCAGAGCGGTGCGAAGGATGTTCCGCCCGATCCGCCCGAAACCGTTGATCCCAACCCGGATTGCCATGGCCCCGACCTCCCTTGTTCCGACCCTTTCCGAAGTCCGCCAGTCTATAGGACGGTTCGCGGATGCGTCAAGAAACCCGCTGTAGACTCTAGCGCGTGAAGAACGGATTTGCCGCAATCGTCCTGCTCGGCGGCATGGGCCTTCCGGCCGCCGATAAGGACGCCTCCGCGCAGACCCTCGAAGCCGGGCGAAAGATTTTCGAGCAGCGCTGCGCCACCTGCCACGGCGGCGGCGGCGGCGGCGGTGAGATGGGGCCGCCCATCGCGCTACGGCTGTCGACCCTCGCCGACATGGACCTGGCGACCCTGGTCCACGACGGGCGTCCGCTCAAGGGAATGCCAGGGGCCATCCTGCCCGAGCTCGAGATGGCGGGCCTCCTGAAATTCCTGCGCGCCCTCCAAGAGGAAACCCTTCCGATCATACGCGCGATACTCCAGACGACCGAGGGCCGCACCCTCGAGGGGCAGGTGCTGGGCGAGGGGTTCCACGACCTCCAGTTGCTGACCGACGACAAGCGGGTGCACCTGCTCCGGCGCTCGGGCGAACGCTATCGAGAGGTCACGTCCACGGCCGATTGGCCCACCTACAACGGCGATCCCGGGGGCAATCGCCATACGACTCTCACCCAGATCGACAAGACGACCGTCACCCGCCTCGCGCCGCAGTGGGTGTTCGCGATTGGAGACGCCGGCCGATTGCAGGCGACGCCGGTGGTGGCGGGCGGAATCATGTACGTGACGGCGCCCAATCAATGCCACGCGCTGGACGCGGGCACGGGCCGGCAGATCTGGCAGTACAAGCGGCCCCCCACGAAAGGCGTCTCGGGGGGCGGGGCCAACCGCGGCGTCGGCGTGGCGGGCGACCGTGTTTTCATGGTGACGGATCACGCGCATCTCATCGCGCTCAACCGCTTCACCGGCGAGCTGCTGTGGGACACGGAGATGGCGGATTGGCGCCAGAACTACGCGGCATCCTCGGCACCGCTGCCCGCCGGCGACCTGATCATCTCGGGAGTGTCCGGTGGCGAGCACGGCGCGAACGGTTTCGTCGCGGCCCACGATCAGGCGACGGGCAAGGAGGCGTGGCGGTTCTGGACGGTGCCCAGGCCCGGCGAACCCGGGTCGGAGACGTGGCAGGGCAAGGACATCGCGCACGGGGGGGCGCCGACCTGGTTCACGGGCAGCTACGACCCGGCGCTCGACCTCGTCTATTGGCCGACCGGAAATCCCACCAAGGAGTACAACGGAGACGATCGCCGGGGCGACAACCTGTATGCGAACTCGATCCTCGCCCTGGATCGCAAGACCGGCCGGCGGGTGTGGCACTACCAGTTCGTTCCCCATGACGTGTGGGATTGGGACGCGACCCAGACCTCGGTTCTGGTCGATGCCGAGTGGAAGGGCGTCCCGCGCAACCTGATGCTGCACGCGAACCGTAACGGCTTCTTCTACGTCTTCGATCGTCGTGACGGATCCCTGCTCCTGGCCAAGCCGTTCGTCAGGAACCTGACCTGGGCCTCGGGCATCGGCGCCGACGGCCGTCCCCTCAAGCTCCCCGGTCAGGAGCCGACCACGGCGGGGACGAAAGTGTGTCCCTCGCAGGACGGCGCGACCAACTGGTACTCGCCCTCCTTCAACCCGGCCACCGGCCTCTACTACGTGCAGACGGTCGAGAGGTGCAGCGTCTACACCAAGAGCGGTCAGGGGGACTGGGAAAGCGGCAGGACCTACCTGGGTGGAACCCAGCGCTCGGCGCCGGACCCCAAGCCCGAGCGGATCCTGCGCGCGATCGACATCCGGACGGGGGTGACGGCGTGGGAGCTGGCGCAGCGTGGTCCCGCGGATTCCTGGGGCGGCACGCTGACCACCGCAACCGGCCTCGTTTTCGTCGCGGAGGACGGCGGCGGACTGATGGCGGTCGACGCGGAGTCCGGCCAGCCGCTTTGGACGTTTGAGACCAACGCGACCTGGAAAGCGTCGCCCATGACCTACATGTTCGACGGGAGGCAGTACGTCGCCGTGGCGGCAGGGCCGAACATCATTGCCCTGGCGATCGTGCCCGCGCCATGAGCGGTCCCAGGCCGACGGGCCACCCGGAGACCGTCGCCGAGTTCACGCTGAGGGCGGTTGCGGCCGGCGTGCTGCTCGGCATCGTTTTCGGCGCTGCCAACGCCTACCTCGGACTGCGCGTGGGCATGACCGTGTCCGCGTCCATTCCGGCCGCGGTGCTGACGGTGGCTCTCTTCCGGCTGGTGGGCGCCAAGGCCACGATCCTCGAGGCCAACCTCTCGCAGACCATCGGCTCCGCCTCCACGTCCCTCGCCACCGGCACGATCTTCACGATTCCCGCGCTCTTTCTCTGGGGGATGGCGCCGCCGTACCTGCAGGTGGTCGTGCTCGCTTTCCTGGGTGGCCTGCTCGGCCTCTCGGCCATGATCCCCTTGCGGCGGATGCTCATCGTCGACGCGCACGACGAGCTTCCCTACCCGGAAGGCACGGCCTGCGCGCAGGTGCTGCGGGCGACGGCCGACGAAGCGTCGGGCAGCGCCTGGATCTTCCGCGGCATGGCCCTGGGGGCGGCGGTGAAGCTGCTCGTCTCCCTGGCCTTCCTCATGCCCAACGAGCTCCGGGTTGCGGTGCCCGTGCTGCCCCGAGCCGAGCTGGCCCTCGAGCTGTCCCCGGCGCTGCTCGGAGTGGGCTACATCCTCGGCTACCGGCAATCGGCGGTCTGCGTGGCCGGCGCGATCGTCTCGTCGCTGGCCCTCACGCCGCTCATCGCCTGGATCGGGGCCGGGCTCGCGGCCCCGCTCTACCCTGAGACCCGGAGGCTCGTGGCCGACATGGGGTCCGGCGACATCTGGTCGCGCTATGTCCGCTACATCGGCGCGGGGGCGGTGGCGACGGCCGGCATCCTGACCGTGCTGCGTGGCCTTCCCGCCATGGCGGGCGCGTTCGCGTCGGTGGCCCGCGGCTTCCGAGGCGCGGGCGCGTACGCCACGGCCCCCGGGCGTGGCGTGCCCTCGACCGAGCGCGACCTGCCGAGCGCTTTCGTGATCGGCGGGATCGTGACCGTGATCGCGGTGGCCGGGCTCGTCCCTGGCGTGTTCGCGGGCGGAATGGGGCCGGCCCAGCGGGCGGTCTGCGCGGCGGGGGTGGGCCTGTTCGGCGTGCTGTTCGTCGCAGTGGCGGCCCGCATCGTGGGGATCGTCGGCGTCTCGTCGCAGCCCACTTCCGGAATCGCGCTCGTGACCCTGCTCGGGGTGGCCTCGGTCTTCGCGGCGGCCGGCTGGACGGGACCGGGCGCGCAGGCCGCGGTGCTGACCGTGGGCACGATCGTTGCGATCGCCGCGTCCAAGGCGGGCGACATCTCGCAGGACCTGAAGACCGGCTGGCTCGTGGGGGCCACCCCGGCTCGCCAGCAGCTCGGCCAGCTGATCGGCGCCGCCTTCGCCTGCTGGGCGGTGGCGGCCACCGTGCTGCTCCTCGGCAACGCCTACACCTTCGGCTCGCGTGAGATCCCGGCGCCCCAGGCCACATTGATGAAGACGATCGTCGAGGGCGTGCTCGCGGGCGCCTTGCCCTGGGGCCTCGTGTTGACGGGCGGCGGGCTGTCGATCGGGGCCATCCTGTGCGGGGTGTCGGGTCTGGCGTTCGCGATCGGCGTCTATCTTCCGCTGGCCACGATGGCCCCGCTCTACGTCGGCGGCTGCGTGCGAGCGCTCGGCGGGACCGGCCAGACGGCAGCCGGCCAGAGCGACCCGGGCATCCTGGCCGCCTCGGGACTCGTGGCCGGTGAGGGGCTGGCCGGTGTGCTGGTGGCGGGCCTCGTGGCCGGCGGCGTTGCGCCGAGGTCCGGGGACCCCTGGCTGCCTGGTCTAGCCGGGGAAGCCGCGGCGCTCCTCGCGGTGGCGCTCGTCTGCTTCTTCCTTTTTCGAGCCGGGCGCTCCCGCGGCGCCTGATCAACGCCTCGGCAAGAGATCCAGGCCCAGGTCGAGGGGAATCGGGTCGTCAGGATCGCTCACGTCCGCCGCAGCCGCGAGCGGATCAGGGACGACTTCGACCCGTGGCGGCTCCTCGGGGCGCTGCGGCCCCGCAATCCTCCGGAGCCGTCGGGCCACGTCCGCGCGGCCGGCCTCCAGCTGCTCGATGCGGCTGAGCGCCTCCTTCGCCTTGTCGACGAAGCCGAAGCGCAGATGCTCGTCGGCGAGGCCGAGCAGGATGGGGACGGCTTCCGCTCGGCGGTCGGCGAGAATGAGCAGTTCGGCGAACTGCTGGCGCGCGGGCGCGTCCGGGCTCTTGCGCCGGAACTGCTCGCGCATGATCACGAGCGCCGGGGCGTACTTCTTCCGGGCGATCAGATCTTCGAGGCTGGCCGATTTGCCGAACAGGTTGAACATTCGGATGATCCCACGCCTTGAAGAACCACAAACCATGCCACGCCCGGGCGCCCCAGGCCGAGAGGGCCATCTCATTCACGGATGGTGACTTGTGAGGAGGGCGATGGGCCGGCAGCACGCAACGCGGCGGTCCGGAAACCAGCCAATCGGTCAGGCGCGCCGCGCCATCGCCATGAAGGGTGTGTTGCGCAGATCGACCATTTCCCCGGTGGCATCGAGGGCGATCAGGCCGGCCGCGCTTCCCACCGCCTCGATCCCCGCGATCACGTCGAGGGCGGCCTGCCGCACGGGCGCGCCGGTGGCGACGAGGTCGGCCAGGCGCTTGGCCGAGAGGAGGGCCATGATCCGCTCGCCGACGCCCGTCATCGAAACCCCGACGCGCGGCGTGCAGTAGGTGCCGGCCCCGATGATCGGCGTGTCGCCCACGCGGCCCGGGAAGCACTGGCCGGTCCCGCCGGTGGAGGTGGCGGCGGCCAGCCGGCCGAGAGCATCGACGGCCACGCAGCCCACGGTGCCGAGCCGCGGGTTGGCGCCCTTCCAGGTTGCGGCCATGGCCGCGTAGTCGAGGCGAAGGCACGCTTCGTCCAGGTGCTCGCGCCAGTAGTCGATCTTGCGCGGCGTGGCCAGGACTCCGACCTCCTGGCCCAGGCGGAGCGCGAGCTGCGCCGCTTCCGGGCCGCAGAGCATGAGATGCGCGTCCTGCTCGAGCAGGTAGCGGGCGAGGCTCACGGGGTGGCGCAGGCCGGGGACCTGGGCCACCGCGCCGGCCCGACCGTCGTGAGACATGAGGCTCGCGTCGACGCGGGCCACGCCATCGGCCTGCAGGTAGGCGCCCGTGCCCGCATTGAGCAGCGGCTCGTCCTCGAGGGCCCGCACCGCGGCCTCGGCCGCGTCGAGCGCGCCTCCGCCTCGCGTCAGCACGGCCCACCCCGCCTCGGCCGAGCGCTCGCAGGCCTGGTTCCGAGGCTCTTGCTCCTCTTTCGGCACGTCGCCGCAGCCGCCGTGAACGATGAGAGCCGGTCTCATGCACGCTCCTCGAATGGCGCGGAAGATCCGTCCCGCGTTGACTCGCCTGGTACGCGCGGGTAAGGTAGCCGCCGATCGCCCGGATGTCCACGCCCCGCCGGCTCTCGACCGTCTTCGCGTTCGTGCTCTTCGTCTTGCCCGCGGCCGCCGAAGAACGGCTCGTCCTGTTCGGCGGCGGCCCGCGGCCCGGCGCCGCCATGGCCCGATTCGTCCAGTGGGCGGGGGGCAGTGCGGCGCGGATCCTCGTCGTTCCCTGGGCCAGCGGGGAGCCGAAAGAGAGCTACGAGGCGCTGCGCGACGACTTCGCACTTCTCGGTCCGGCCGCCCTGGAGTGCGCGCCGCTCGCCCCCCTGACCGAGGCCACGCGAGCCGACCTCGCCGAGAAGCTCGACAAAGCCACCGGCGTCTTCTTCGGCGGGGGAGACCAGGCGCGCATCATGGACGTGTTGAAAGACGAGGGGCTCCTCCAGGCGATGCGCGCCCGGCATCGCGCGGGCGTCGTCTTCGGGGGCACG
>WNFM01301082.1_pt2 | contig 16160 bp, 17 predicted proteins | sample 5400271 | NCBI WGS metagenome assembly WNFM01 (sample SAMN13153352, study PRJNA577476) | soil metagenome | isolation source: 60 cm saprolite on Douglas fir-dominated hillslope | place: USA:California | collected 2013-09-17
CGCGCGCGATCAGGTCCGCGTGCGCACCCTGCTCGACGATGCGGCCTGCGTCGAGCACGACAATGCGATCCGCGTGCTCGATCGTCGACAGCCGGTGCGCGATCACGATCGTCGTGCGCCCCTGCATCAGCGCGTCGAGCGCGGCCTGCACCTGCCGTTCGGATTCGGAGTCGAGCGACGACGTCGCCTCGTCGAGGATCAGGACCGGGGCGTCCTTGAGAATGGCCCGCGCGATCGCGATCCGTTGCCGCTGGCCGCCGGACATCCGCAAGCCGTTTTCGCCGACGCGCGTATCGAACCCCTGCGGCGTGGCGCGGATGAATTCGAGCGCATTCGCCGCCGACGCAGCACGCTCGATCTCTTCACGCGGCGCGCTGGCCATCGCGCCGTAGGCGATGTTTGCCGCAATGGTGTCGTCGAACAGCAGCACGTCCTGCGAAACGAGCGCGATCTGCCTGCGAAGGCTGGCGAGCGTCAGCGTGGTGATATCGTGGCCGTCGACGAAGAGGCGCCCGGCCGAGGGTTCGTAGAAGCGGGGAATGACGTTGACGAGCGAGGTCTTGCCGGCGCCGGAGCTTCCCACCAGCGCGACGGTCTCGCCCGGCCGGATCGTCAGCGAGACATCGGTCAGCGCGTCGCGTTCGGACACGCCATATTTGAGCGAAACGTGATCGAAGCGCAGTTCGCCGCGCGCGCGGTCGATGCGGACGGTGCCGTTGTCGGGCTCGTCCTCGAGATCGAGCATCACGAAGATCGACTCCGCAGCGGCCAGGCCGCGCTGCAGCGATGCATTGATCCCCGACAGTGCCTTGAGGCGCTCCAGCAACGTCAAAAGCGCGACGGTATACGCCATGAACGTCGGCAGGTCGAGCTTGCCCGACTCGCTTTGCCCCAGCGCGATCCAGATGATGACGGCCACGGCGAGCACCGCGAGGATCTGCGTGATCGGCGAGCTGGCCGCGCTTGCCGAGGACTGTTTCGACATCGAGCTTCGCAGCGAATTGGCGGCTTTGACAGCGCGCTCGCGCTCGTACGCCTCGCCGCCAAAAATCCGGACGATGCGGTGGCCGCCGATCATTTCCACGAGCACGTGCGTCATCGCCCCGGTGCGGGTCTGCACGTCGCGCGCGATCCGGCGCAGCCGCCGGCTGAAATACCGGATCACCACGGCGACCACCGGCAGGATCAGGAACGTCCAGATCGTCAGCCGCCAGTTGAAGTAGAGCAGCAGGCCGAAACTCGCGAGGATCGTCATTGTGCTGCGAATGGCCGTCGTGATCGTGTTGGACGCGGCCGAGGCGAGCTGGTGGGCGTCGAACGTGAGCTTCGACTGGACGACGCCGCCCGGCGTGACGTCGTAATAGGGCGTCGGCAGCTTCAGCAGCTTGTCGATCAGCCCGCGCCGCAGATCGAAGACCACCCGAAAGCCGGTATAGGCCATGCCGTAGTCGGAGACGTAGGAGCCCATGCCGCGCAGCACGAACACGCCGACGATCGCGAGCGGCAGCCACTTGGTCCTTTCCGGGTCCGGATTCTGGAAGCTCTGGACGATCGGAATGACCATGTACGTCATGACCGCGTCGCCCGCAGCGACTACCACCATGCCGACGACCGCGAGCGCGAACGCCCACCAGTACGGCCTGACGTAGCGCAGCAGGCGCGAATACAGGTGGAGTCCGGAGGTCATCAAGGCTTTAGGAGGGCGGGCGCGAANNCCGCGAATTATAGCAAAGGGGGCTTGGCGTCCGCGGCAGGGGGCGGCGGCAGCGTCTCGTGGCCTAGCCCGTCCTCGCCATGCAGCCGCGGCGCTTCCTGTCCCGGCTTGGTCGCGAGCGTCGCGGTCGTCGTCGGCGCCGCGTGTGGCGGCTGCGGCGCTGCCCGGTGCTTGACGCTTGCTTCCAGCAATCCCTTGTACAGGAGCACGAGCTTCAACGTCATGGCCGATGGCGTCAGCGGTTCGACCGCGCGGCGCGCGTTGGCGCCTTGCCGCGCCCGCGTCGCCGTGTCCTGCAGCGTACGCATGTGCGCGGCGAGAGTCTCGACGTCGCGCGACGCGCACACAAAGCCCGCGTCGTATTCTTCGACGAGCTCGGCCGCGCCGGATTTAGCACTCGTGATGACCGGCAGCCCGCACGCGAGAGCCTCCAGGGCCGCATTCGGGAAAGGATCGTAGATCGTCGGCAGGACGAAGACGTCGGCGCTACCCAGGAAGGGCTTCACGTCCATCTGCGGGCCGAGGAACGAAATCCGTTCGCGAACGCCGAGATTGCGCGCCAGGCTCTTGTAGCGGTTTAGGTACTTTTCGCGGCCGATGACCATGAGGTGCGCCGGCGCGGGAAGCTCCGCCAGCGCCGCAATCGCGGTGGCCACACCTTTGCGCTCGTAGCCCGAGCCGACCAGGATAAAGACCGTCGCCTCCTCCGGGATCTTGTATCGCGCACGCAGCCGCTCGCGATGCTCGCGCAAGTTGGGATGGAACGCCGCGGAATCCACGGCGTTGTAGACGACGGGCAGCCGGTCGTCGGGAAGTTTGAAGCGGGCCTTGATCTCGTCGCGCACCATCTTCGAGTTGCAGATGACCGCGCGCAGCCACGGGCTCGCGAAGAGCTCCTTCTCCATCCGCAGCGTGTATCGGTGCCAGGGGTTCAAGGCAACGCGCAGCCGCGCCAGCGGCGAGGCGCCGCGAAGCCGCTCCTCGAGCCAGACGGCATGCACACCGTCGCCTGCGCGATAGATGTCGCAACAGAGCACGCGTTCATGCGACTGGACGAGATTGGCCTTCGTCGTGCCGACGGCGCGGGCGACGGCGCGCGCGAATCCCCAGTCGCGCCACAAGTTGCCCAGGTAGAACGGGTCGCAGATATGCGGCTCGATCAACTGCAGGTTCGTCTGCGGCCACTCGCGCGTGTAGAGCGTGATGGCCACGTTGCGCTCGAGCAGGGCCTCCAGCGCGCTCTCGATGAAGCGCTCGGCGCCGCCATACGGCGTATATCGCTGGCGAATGACCGCGAGGCGCATCAGGCGGTCTCGCGTCCGGTTTCGGCGAGCAGCGAGCGCAACGCGTCGTACACGCGCTCCACGGGAAGTGTGGTCAGGCATTCCGAGACCTTGCCGCCGCCGCAACCGTCGAGGCCGCAGGGGCGGCACGGATGCGCGTCGGACGTGATGACGCGCGCCGCCACGCCCCACGGCCCCCACTCGAGCTCGCCCGACGGACCGAACAGCACCACCGTCGGGGTCCCCATGGCCGCGGCGATGTGCATCGGCGCCGAATCGACGCCGACGAACGCGCGCGCGCGTCCCGTGAGCGCCGCGAGTTCGCGGAGCGAAAGCTGCGCAGAGAGATCGCGCGTCCGCTCGCGTGTTGCCGGACGCATCGCCTGGGTGATCGCGGCGACGAGCGCCCGTTCGCGCTCGTCAGGCGCGCCGGTGATCACCACGTTGTAGCCCAAGTCGACGATGCGGTCGATCAGCGCCGCCGTGCGTTCCGGCGGCCAGCATTTGAAGAGCCAGCGCGATCCTGGATGCACCTGGATGAAGCCGCGCGTGGCCAGCCCGTGCTGCGCCATCAGTGCGAGTACCTTGTCTTCCGCTTCGCGGCCGGGCACAAGGACGAGTCGCTTGTCGGAAGGATCGGGATAGATGCCGATGCGGCGCAGGGCATCGAGGTTCGCCTCGACGGTGTGGCGCGTCGCCGCTTTGGGCTGCCGGAAAAAATGCGTGAATCCGCGCCGCCACAGTCGGGACCGCTTACTGCGCTCGCGGGTCACCGACCAGCGCGGTCGCAGAAGCAACGCGAGCGTCAAGCCGCGCGGATGCGGGGTGAGGTGGACCAGGAGGTCGTAGCGCCTTTCGCGCAATCGCCTCAGCAGGCGCCACTCCTCGCGCGCCTGTGTCGTCAAGCCGCGCGTCTTCCATGCCCGATCGATCGTGTGGACCTGGCTGATCGCGGGGTGGCCTTCCAGCATCTGCGCGGTTTCGGCGTACACGAGGGCATCGATCTGCGCCGCGGGGAGCGCGCGCGCAAGTGTGGTGAAAACGGGCGAGGTCAGCAAGACATCACCATGGTGGCGCAACTTGGTCACGAGCACGCGGCGGACTTGGGAAAGCGGTACGGGGTCCGGGAGCGGGCTCGCCATGGTGGTCAACGATACCAAAATCCGCGCGGCCGCGCCTGCGCGAGCGCGGCGAGAGGTCAGCGCTCACTTGTCGCGCGGGCCGCGGCAGGATGGCCTGTCGCCGATAGGGGTACAATTCCTGCAAAGGCCGGTGTCCGCGCGCATCGCCCGCTTAAGGCCCGCGCCCATTTTCCTCATCCCCACTCCACCGCTCTTCATGTCCGCTGACGCCGTCAACACCGCGCTCAAGGCGCAAATCCTTGCGGAAGCGCTCCCGTACATCCGGCGCTTCCACGACAAGACGATCATCATCAAGTATGGCGGCAATGCGATGACCGAGCCCGCGCTGAAAGCCGGCTTCGCGCGCGACGTCGTCATGCTGAAGCTCGTGGGCATGAATCCGGTGATCGTCCACGGTGGCGGGCCGCAGATCGGCGACCTGCTGAAAACCATGGGCATCCACAGCGAATTCCGGCAGGGCATGCGCGTCACCGACGACAAGGTGATGAATGTCGTGGAGATGGTTTTAGGCGAGCTGAACCAGGAGATCGTCGGTCTCATCAACCAGCACGGCGGCAAGGCGGTCGGCCTGACCGGCCAGGATGGCGCGTTCATCCACGCGCGCAAGATGCTGCTCAGGTCCGAAACGAACGTGGGCGAGTTCGTCGACCTGGGGCTGGTCGGCGAGATCGACCGCATCGATCCCGAATTGATCCAGCTTCTCGACTCGCGCGACTTCATCCCGGTGATCGCGCCCATCGGCGTCGGCCCCGACGGCGAGGCCTACAACATCAACGCCGACCTCGTGGCGGGCAAGCTGGCTGAAACGCTGCGGGCGGAGAAGCTCGTGTTGATGACCAATACGGTTGGTGTGCTCGACAAGAACGGCACGCTGCTGACGGGCCTCACGGCGACCGAAATCGACGCGCTGTTCGCCGACGGCACGATCTCGGGCGGCATGCTGCCCAAGATCGGCTCGGCGCTCGATGCCGTGAAAAACGGCGTCAAGAGCTCGCACGTCATCGATGGCCGCGTCGAGCACGCGCTGCTGCTCGAAGTGCTGACCAACGAAGGCGTGGGAACGATGATCCGCGCCGACGACACGCCGCCCCGGTACACGGCCGAACTGCACAGCGTCGAGCGCGAGGCGGCGACATGGCAATGAAACCCGGCGAGCGGCGCCACTCGATCCTGCAGATGCTGGCGTCGATGCTGGAAAATCCGCGCAGCGAGAAGGTGACGACGGCGGCGCTCGCTGCCAAGCTCGACGTTTCCGAGGCCGCGCTCTACCGCCACTTCGCGAGCAAGGCGCAGATGTACGAGGGGCTGATCGAGTTCATCGAGTCCACGCTCTTCTCGTTCATCAACAAGATCCAGACGGAAACCACCGAGGGCGTGGCGCAGGCCGAGCAGACCGTCGTGATGCTGCTGTCGTTCGCGGAAAAGAATCCGGGCATGACGCGCGTGCTGATCGGCGAGGCGCTGGTGCACGAGGACGAGCGGCTGCAGGCGCGGATCAACCAGCTGACCGATAAGCTGGAGGCCGCGATGCGCCAGTCGCTGCGGATCGCGCAGGCGGCCAACGGCTGGCATGGCGATGCGCAGGCCGACGCCGCGGTGCTGATTGCGTATGTGCTCGGCCGCTGGCAGCTCTTCGCCAAGAGCGGCTTCAAGCGCATGCCGCAGGACGGCTGGGCGCTACAGCGCAAGTTCCTGTTCGGATAGTTTCATGATGACGCGACGCGCAACGACCTGCGCCTTTCTGCTGGTCCTGCTGGCGGCCGCCTCGGTTTGCGCGCAGCAGGCGGCAGACCTCGCGCCACCCGTGCAAGAGCGATCGACGCGCTGGCAGGCGGAGGTCGAACGCCTCGACGACGCTTTCCGGGCGCAATTGCTGACGGCGACGGACCCGCGGTCGAACTGGGTTGCGGGGCAACTCGACCGCGGCGACATCGAATCGCAGGTCCGGCGCATCGCGGCGGCGCGCTTCGCTGTCCCGGCCAGCAAACTCTATCTCGCTACACTGGCGACGGCGTGCCTGGAACCCGTGCAACCGCGCCTGCCCGAATGCGACACCATCGATCGCCTGGCCGATTGGGCGATACGCGACGCGGACAACGGCTGGCCGTCGTTGCTGCTCGCCGATCGTGCGCGCCAGCACAAGAACGCGGAGGCGATGCTCGCGCATCTGCAGCAGGCGGCCATGCAACCGCGGTTTGTCGAGTATTGGGAGGCGGGCTCGCTCGAAATCCGGGAAGCTGTGCTGGCGATGCCGGTCGCAGGCGACGATTCCGCAAAGCTGGAACTCGCCGTGATGTATGCGGTGCCGCGCACGCTCCTCTGGCCCAATGCGGCGCGTGCGACGTGCATGGGGAGCGCCGAGAGAACGGAGGCCGTGCGTGGCGCATGCGCGAAACTGGGTACCGCCTTGGTCGAACGCGGCTCGACGTGGATGGCGCGCCTGATTGGCGCCCGGATGGTCGAGGCCAACGTCGATTCGCCGGAAGCGAAGGCTGCGGCGAGTGCAACTGTTGCTGCGATTCGCGCGCGAATTGCCGCCTGCAGTCGTTCCACCGGTCCGATCCTCGACGGCCTCGAGGCCACCGACCCAGCGACGCGCGCGAAAGCCATCGCCGAATGGGATCGATGGCTGCGGCGTGAAGCTGCGGTGGGGGAGGCGCGGGCGTGCGAGGAAAGAGCGGGCGCTACGTCGCCTGCACCGTCGAAGGGGCAATGACGCATCCCGCGATGCGCCAGCGCCCGTCTTTCTGTTTTTGCATCTGGTAGAGCGCGACGAGCACGGTGTTGTCGGGCAGCACGATCTGAAGCGGCTGGATCGTGACGCCGTCGACCACCGCGCCTTCCAGGAACGTGCTGGAGCGCGCTTCAAGCAGCGCGCTGTAACCTTCGCGCACCATCCGCAGGAACCGCTCGGGCGTGCCGAATTGCTGGCGGATGCCCGGAACCGAGTAGGTCATCGCTCGCGATCCATCGCCGGCTTTCAGCGCCTTCAGTTGATCGCCGATCACCTGCTGGATGGCCTTCCATTCCGCGGGCCGTAATGTCGGATCACCCGGTGGCGGTGCCGCGGACGCGGAAAACGCAAACGCGGCCAGCACGAAGACGGCAACGGAAATGCCGGCCAAACTCTTCATGCGGGACGCGAGCTGCATACCGGGCACGCAGGATCGCGCGGAACACGCATCTCACGCCACTGCATTGCAAGGGCATCGAGGATCAACAGCCGGCCTGCGAGCGATTCGCCCACGCCCGCGATAAGTTTCAGCGCCTCGGCGGCCTGCGTCGCGCCGACGATGCCGGTCAGCGGCGCGAACACGCCCATCGTCGCGCAGCGCGTCTCCTCGATCTCCTCGCCTTCGCCGAACAGGCAGTGATAGCAGGGCGAGCGCGCGTCGCGCGTGTCGAACACGGCAATCTGGCCGTCGAAGCGAATCGCTGCACCCGAGACGAGCGGCTTCCGCGCGTTGACGCAAGCGCGGTTGACCGCGTGGCGTGTCGTGAAATTGTCGCTGCCATCGAGCACGACGTCGGCGGCCGTGACCAGCGGCGAAAGCGAGTCCGGTCCGACGCGCGAAGGTATGCGCTCGACGCGCACGTCGGGATTGATCGCGAAGATCCGCTGCGCCGCGGCGTCGACCTTGCGCGCGCCGATGTCGGCCGTCGCGTAGAGGATCTGCCGCTGCAGGTTGGTGAGGTCGACGTGATCGGCGTCACAGATCGTGATTCCGCCAACGCCTGCCGCGGCGAGGAACTGCGTCGCCGGCGTGCCCAGGCCGCCCATGCCCACGACGAGCACTTTGGCCGCTGCGAATTTCTGCTGCGCATCCGGCCCGAATTCATCGAGCAGGATGTGCCGGCTGTAACGAAGGAGTTGGGCGTCGTCCATCCGCGCTACTTTACGCCCCACAAACAACAACGCCCGGCGGACCGGGCGTTGTTGGGAGAAGAGGATTGCTTACTGTTTGGACGTCGTCGCCGGGACCGCCGCGTTCGTGGCGACGGCCTTGGTCGACGCGATGACAGGCAGGCCCTTCAACTGGTTCATCGCCTGTTGAAGCTGGAAGTCCTCGGTGGCGCCGAACTGGAAGCGTGGTACGAGCGAGGACGTCTCGATCTTGCTCGGCGCAGCGGCCGTGGTTACGGGCAACACCGCGCGCGTTTCCAGCACCGGGTCGAGCTTGCCGCCCGTGGCCGTTTCGAGGTGATGGTCCAGGTTGGCCTCGCGAATGCGGTTCAGCGTATCGCGGCCGTCGTCGACGAGAACATCGGGCTCGATCCCCTTGGCCTGGATCGAACGTCCCGCCGGCGTGTAGTAACGGGCGGTCGTGAGCTTGAGGCCCGCGTTGTTACCGAGCGGCAGGATCGTCTGCACCGATCCCTTGCCGAACGTCTGGTTGCCCAGCACTGTCGCCCGCTTGTGATCCTGCAGCGCACCGGCGACGATTTCCGACGCCGACGCGGTGCCGCCGTCGACCAGCACCACCATCGGCACCTTTTTCACGCCGGCCGGGATGTCACGGAAAAAGTCCTCGCCGCGCCGCGAATAATTTTCCTTGTTGGCGGTGAGGCGCATGCGCGCGTCCGGCGTGCGGCCGTCGGTATAGACGACGAGCACGTCCTTCGGCAGGAAAGCCGCCGACACGGCAACTGCCTGGTTGAGCAGGCCGCCCGGGTCGCTGCGCAGGTCGAGCACGAGACCCTTGAGATCGCCATTCTTGTAGAGGTCCTTCAACGCCTTGGCCAAGTCCTCGCCGGTGCGTTCCTGGAACTGCGTGACGCGGACGAATCCGTAGCCGGGCTCGACCAGCTTCGCGCGGACGCTCTTGAAATTGATTTCCTCGCGGGTCAGGTTGAAGACGAGCGGCGCGTCGACGTCCTTGCGCACGACGGTGAGGACGACCTGCGTCCCCGGCTTGCCACGCATTTTCTCGACCGCCTTGGTCAGCGGCAGGCCGCGCGTGGCGACGTCGTCGATCTTGACGATCAGGTCGCCGGACTTGATGCCGGCGCGAAACGCAGGCGTGTCCTCGATCGGCGACGTGACACGCACGACGCCATCTTCGATTCCGACTTCGAGGCCGAGGCCGCCGAACTTGCCCGCGGTCTGGACATGCAGATCCTGGAAGGCTTCGGCGTCGAGCCCGTGCACCATTCCATTGATCGCTTCCTTGATGAGCTTGTCGTCGGGGACGACCTCGACGTAATCGCTCTTGATCTTGCCGAATACCGCGGAGAGGAGTTGCAGGTCCTCGTAGGGAATCGGGGTTCGCGATTCGCGCTGCGCGACCGCGGAAAAATTGAGAGATAAAAGAATACCGAGGACGGTGCCAAGACCGATCAACCCGGCTTTCTTCCAGCCGTCACCCTTGTGCGCCGCACGCTTGCCCAAACCCGACTCAGCCATCGCCCGCTCCTGCCTGTTGGAACCCGATTTCCGGCTGATCCAACGGGCGGGGTTCGCCGCCTGGTCGCTGTGCCGTGCTGCAAAGTATACAAAATTCTACGCCCGTCTTCCGCGCCGCAACACCGCCTTCGTTGCCCGGCGCCGTCGAACGAGCGTTCCAGCCCCACCATCAAGCTCTCGAGAAACTCGAATATCCGCTTTCCGCGACAGGGATCAAGAGGTCGGCGAACACGCGCAGCCTGTCGGCCGCCACCACCTGACCGGCGGAGGGCCGCGCAAAAAATCTCCGCGAAAATGCTGTTGGTTGAAAACCGTGGCCGGGCCGTACTGTTCGGATGTTTTTATGGCGTGAGAGGCCGGCTCTCCTTTGTCGCGGAACGGACGCGCAAGTTCCACGGCGCGCGGGAAATTTATGAAGCCGGGTCGACGAGCGAATGGCCGGTCATCTCCGGCGGCTGCGGCAGGCCCATGAGCGACAGCATCGTCGGTGCGATGTCCTGCAGTGCGCCGCCGGCGGCGACGGCGGCGGGTCGTCCTACAAATACGAACGGCACGCGGTTCAGCGTATGCGCCGTGTGCGCCTGGCCCGTGACCGGGTCGTGCATCATCTCGGCGTTGCCGTGGTCGGCGGTGATCAGGACTTCGCCGCCCGCCTTCCGGGCCGCAGCGACGACGCGCCCGATGCAGTCGTCGAGCGCCTCGACCGCCCGTTTGGCCGCCTCGAAATTGCCGGTGTGGCCGACCATGTCGCTGTTCGCGTAGTTGCACACGATTGCGTCGTACTTTCCCGACGCGATCGCCTCGACCAGCCGGTCGGTGACTTCCGGCGCGCTCATCTCCGGCTTGAGATCGTAAGTGGCCACTTTGGGGGAGGGCACGAGGATGCGGTCCTCGCCCGGATAGACGGCCTCGACGCCGCCGTTGAAAAAGTAGGTCACGTGCGCGTATTTCTCGGTCTCGGCGATCCGCAGCTGGCGCAGGCCGAGATTGGAGATGTACTCACCGAAACTGTTGCGGATCCTCTGCGGCGCGAAGGCGACCGGCAGGTGCGCGAATTCGTCGCCGTAGGACGTGAGACAGGCATATGTGGCGAGTTTTGGCACGCGGCCGCGGGGAAACGCGGTGAACGCCGCATCGGTCAGCGCCCGCGTCATCTGGCGCGCCCCGTCGGCGCGGAAATTCATGAACACGACGACGTCGCCGTCGGCCATCGTCGCCGGCCGACTGGCGCCGTCCTGGATTGCCGTGGGCTTGACGAATTCGTCGTTCTCGCCGCGGGCATAGGCAGCCTCGAGGCCGGCTTGGGCCGAACTTGCCGTGTATTCGCCGCGGCCGTCGACCAGGAGATCGTAGGCCCTGCGAACGCGGTCCCAGCGCTGGTCGCGGTCCATCGCGTAATAACGTCCGACGATCGACGCGATGCGCGCGCCTGCATGCCGCGCGCACACGCCGTCCATGAACTCGAGCGATGCGGCGGCGCTGCGCGGCGGCGTGTCGCGGCCGTCGAGAAAGGCATGCACGAGGATCCGGCCGACGCCCGCAGCGGCGGCCATGTCGACGAGTGCTGCGATCTGCCGCTCGTGGCTGTGCACGCCACCGGGAGACAGAAGGCCCAGGACATGCAATGCGGAACGATTGCGCGTGGCCGCCGCCATCGCGTCACCTAACACGGGATTGCGGGCGAACTCCCCGGTCGCGATCGCGTGGTCGATGCGCGTGTAATCCTGGTAAACAATGCGCCCCGCCCCGATGTTGAGATGGCCGACCTCCGAATTGCCCATCTGTCCGCCGGGCAATCCCACATGCAACTCGGAAGCGTCGATCGTCGTGTGCGGCGACGTCGCCAGCAGCGTCGTCCAGTTCGGCATCGCGGCATTGCTGATCGCGTTGTCGGGGGCCGGTTCGCGGCTGCCGAATCCGTCGAGGATGATGAGGACGACCGGCCGCGCTCGCGGGCCTGCGGCTGCGCGTTGCGCGACGGGCGCGGGTTCGAGAATCGTCGAGGTCATCTTTTGGTTTGCGTGCGACGCGGACGACAGAAGCGCCCCTTCGTCGCGATCGGGTATCATTTTACCTCTTGCATTTTACTTTTCAGATCAAGGTGTTTTGCAAATGGCGTTCATCGTCAACAACTGGATGCTGGAATTGATCATGGTCCTGTCGGGCGGCATGTTGCTGTGGCCGCTGGTGCAGGGGCGCTTTTCCAGAATGAAGGAAGCCGGCACGCTCAACGTGACGCAGCTCATCAACCGGCAGAACGCCGTCCTGCTCGACGTCCGCGAGGCGAAGGAATTCGAAGGCGGCCGATTGCCGAACGCCGTGCACATACCGTTGTCGGAGTTGGGCCGCCGCGGCGGCGAACTCGCGAAACTCAAGGCGCGCCCCGTCGTCGTATATTGCGAGCGCGGCCAACGCAGCCGGGCCGCGGCCGGAGCGCTTGGGAAGCTCGGGTTCACCGATATCCATCACCTCACCGGAGGCTTTCGCGCCTGGAAGGACGCGGGACTGCCGGTGCAGAAGTGACCAACCGATGGCGCAGGTGATGATGTATACGACGGCGTGGTGCCCGTACTGCGTCCAGGCCGAGCGCTTCCTGGCGCGCAAGGGCGTCACCGACATCGAGAAGGTCCGCGTCGACCTGGAGCCCGTCCTCCGCGCCGAGATGATGCAGAAGACGGGCCGCCGGACGGTGCCGCAGATCTACATCGGCGAGCGTCACGTCGGCGGGTTCGACGACCTGGTTGCACTGGATCGCGCCGGAGCGCTCGATCCGCTGCTTGCCGCCCTGCCGGTCGAATAAGGCCTGCGCGTCGCGTAGGGTAAAATGCGCGATTTTCCGACCGATTTTTTCCCCACCGATTTCCTTCCCCACCCTAGGAATCCTAAGAATGGCTGACCCCCAAAGCGCCGCGCCCCCGGGCGACGGCGCACCGCAAGGCGCCGGTTTCGCGATCGAACGCATCTACATCAAGGACCTGTCGCTCGAAAATCCGGGCGCGCCGCAATCCTTCCAGCTCACCGAAGCGCCCCAGGTCGAGGTCGGCATGCGCACGCGCGGCGAGCAGATCGGCCAGGACGTCTACGAATTCGTGCTGACGCTCACGGTGACCGCGACGATCGGCGGCAAGACGCTGTTCCTGGTCGAGACCTCGCAGGCCGGCGTATTCGCCATTCGCGGCGTTCCCGCGGACCAGTTGCAGCCGGTGATGGCGATCAACTGTCCGACCGTGCTCTTTCCCTACGCGCGTGAAACCATCGCCGACGCCACGATGCGTGCGGGCTTTCCGCCCGTCCATTTGGCACCGATCAATTTCGAAGTGCTCTACCAGCAGCAACTGTCTCAGCAGCAAGTGCCCGCCGTCACCAACTAAGCCTTCGATCCGCAAGCGCGCCGTGAAGCGCCGTTCTCCGGACTATCGGTCATACATCCTCGCCGTCGCGGCGATGCTCGCGTTCGGAGCCGCCGGCGCGGCCGAGTACAAGACGACAGCCGAGGCGCCGACGGTCCTGTACGACGCGCCGTCGACGCGGGCCCGCCCGCTGTTCGTCTATGGCCGTGACGTGCCGCTCGAAGTGCTCGTCGTCGTCGAGGGCTGGACGAAGATCCGCGATGTCGGCGGCGCGTTTGGCTGGATCTCCAACAAGAGCCTCGCCGACAAGCGCGTGCTGCTGGTGCGCGTGGCGGTGGCGGACATCCGTGCCAATCCCGACGACGCATCGGCCGTCGTGTTCAAGGCCGAACAGAACGTTCTGCTCGACCTGGCCGAGAGCGCGGCCTCGGCTGGCACAACCGCGACGCCCGGCTGGGTGAAGGTGCGCCACCGCGACGGCCAAGCCGGTTATGTTCGCGTAAGCCAGATCTTCGGCCTCTAGACCTGACAGTTAGCGTCATGCCTTCTGTCGCGATTCTCGGCGCGGGTGCGTGGGGCACGGCGCTCGCGGTCCATCTCGCCGAACGCGCCGCGGCCAATCCCTCCATCACGCTGTGGCTGCGCGATGCCTCGCAGGCGCGCGCCTTGGCCGACACCCGCGCCAACGCGAAGTATCTGCCGGGGATCGCGTTGCCCTCGGCAATTACTGTGTCATCGGATTTACGCGCCGCGTCGCGCGCCGAGATGCTCTTCGCGGCCACGCCCGTGGCGGCATTGCCGGAGCTCGCGCGCGAGTTGCAACGCTGCGGCGCGCGCTCGCCGCTCATCTGGTTGTCGAAAGGATTCGTCACCTCAAAGGAATTGCCTGCCGGCGTGGGTCTCGTCCATCAGGTGCTCGCGCCCATGTGGCCGGCGCCGGTGGGCATTGCGTCCGGCCCCACATTCGCGGAAGAGGTCGCGCGCGGATTGCCGACCGCGCTGACCGTCGCGGCGACCGAGCCCGGACTCGCGTCGAGGGTGGCCACGCTGCTGCGCGCAGAAACGCTGCGCGCCTACGAAAGCGACGACCTGGCCGGCGTGGAAATCGGCGGCGCGGTCAAGAATGTGCTGGCCATCGCCGCGGGCGCGTCGGACGGACTCGCGTTCGGCCACAATGCGCGCGCCGCGCTGATCACGCGCGGCCTCGCTGAAACCGGAAGGCTTTCGTCCGCACTGGGCGGAAAGCGCGAAACACTGATGGGACTCGCGGGACTGGGCGATCTCGTCCTGACATGCACGGGCGACTTGTCGCGCAACCGCCGCGTCGGATTGGCACTCGCCCGGGGCCAGAAGCTGCCGGCGATCCTGGCCGAATTGGGTCATGTCGCCGAGGGCGTCACCTCGGCGACCGACGTACGTGCGCTGGCCGCCCATTACGGCGTCGAAATGCCGATCTGCGAGGCCGTGTATCGCGTCCTGTACGAGAACCTTCCGGCGCAACTCGCCGTCGAAGCGCTTCTATCGCGAGAACCGCGGTCCGAGCGCTAGTCCTGGTTCAGCCTGATCCTGCGAGGCCTTGCTGCCGCCACGCTTCGTAGACGGCGACGGCCACCGCATTCGACAGGTTGAGGCTGCGCACGCCGGGCCGCATCGGAATGCGCAGGCGCGCGTCCGGTGCGAATTCATCGGTGATCGCGTCCGGCAGCCCCGCGGTCTCGCCGCCGAAAACAAGGACGTCGCCGGGCAGAAATCGCGCGTCGTAAAGTGAACGCGCGCCCGTGGTGGTCAACGCGAAGAAGCGCCGGTGCGCGGCGAGCGCGGCTTTGCACGCGGCCCAATCGCGGTGGACGGCAACGCGCGCGTACTCGTGGTAATCGAGCCCGGCGCGCTTCAACTCCCGATCGTCCATCCGGAAGCCCAGCGGCTCGACGAGATGCAGCTCGGTCGCGGTGTTCGCCGTCAGACGAATCACATTGCCGGTGTTCGGGGGAATTTCGGGATGGACGAGCACGACGGCGAACATTGTCGGGAGGTTCCTTAGCGGGATTGCGCCGGCGGAAGTGTACGCGCGACCGTCCACGCCTCGACGCCTCGGGCGCCGGCGCGCAGCACCGCGCTGGCGGCGGAGGCGATCGTCGCGCCCGTCGTCATTACGTCGTCGATAATGGCGATGTGCCGGCCCGCGAGCGAAGCGTCGGCTACGAATGCGCCGCGAACGTTCGCTGCGCGCTGCTTCCATGGCAGCGCCGCCTGCGCGGGCGTGTCGCGCGTGCGGCGCAATCCCGTCGTCAGCGGCACGCCGGTCATGCGGGCCACGCCACGCGCGATTTCCGCGGCCTGGTCGAACCCGCGTTCGCGCTGGCGCGTCTGTGCGAGCGGCAGCGCGATGAGGGCATCAGGCCCATGCGTTCCCAAAGGCCGCAGCGCAACCCTTTCCGCCAGCGCCGCGGCGAAAAAGTCGCCGTGGGACAGCCGCCCGCCATATTTGAAAGCCTGCATCAGGCGGTCGAGCGGGAAAGTGTAGACAAACGCGGCGAACGCGGCCGCGAACGGCGGCGGATGCGCGAGGCACGCACCGCAGACCGCGCCGGCCGGCGTGGGGAGCGCGCAGCGCGGACAAGCGCTGTCGATTCGCACGAGGCCCGCGTGGCATGGAGCGCACACGAGCAGGCGCCCGCTTGGCGCCGCGCAAAACGCACACTGCTGCGGCAGCGTCCGCTGGCAGGCGCGGGCCAACGCGAGCCGCGCGGAGGATACACAACCGGCGTCGCTGTTAAATTTTTCGGCCAAAAAATTTGACAATGCTCGAGGGCTCATCGACACTCCACTGGTATCCGAGTTTCGCACTTCCGAAATCCACGCCGATATCGACCGAAAGCATGAACGAAATCGCCGCGATCCAAATTCCGCTTTCCCGCGAGGCAGACTCCGGGCCGGCGCCGCGGTGGGGCATCGACGCGATCGCGGCGCTGTTCGAGTTGCCGTTCAACGATCTCGTCTTTCGCGCGCAGGACGTCCATCGCGCGCACCATGCGCGGAACGCCGTGCAGCTGTCCACGCTGATTTCGATCAAGTCCGGAGGCTGCCCGGAAGATTGCGCCTATTGCCCACAGGCCGCGCGCTATCACACGGGCGTGGACAACGAGGCGATGCTGGACGTGGCCGCAGTCGTTGCCGCTGCGCGCGCGGCGAAGGCGTCCGGCGCGTCGCGCTTTTGCATGGGTGCGGCGTGGCGCGGGCCGAAGGATCGCGATCTCGAGGCGGTGC
>WNFM01280488.1_pt1 | contig 16159 bp, 18 predicted proteins | sample 5400271 | NCBI WGS metagenome assembly WNFM01 (sample SAMN13153352, study PRJNA577476) | soil metagenome | isolation source: 60 cm saprolite on Douglas fir-dominated hillslope | place: USA:California | collected 2013-09-17
GCTCGGGCTCTTCGTGTACTTCCTCGGGCTCGGGAGCCGTGAAGGAGACGTGCTCTCGACCCTCGTCGGCGCGCGGGTCGGCTCGCTCACCGCACTCGCCCTGCTCGCGGGGTCGCAGCGCGCGACGTTGCGCCTGCCGCGCTCCGCGTTACTTGTCGTCGCCGCGGTCGGAATCGCAGACGTGACTGCGAACGCGCTCTTCGCGTTCGCGAGCGGACACGGCCTGCTCGCGCTCGTCGCCGTCCTCGGCTCGCTCTACCCCGTCGTCACCGTCCTCCTCGCCCATGTCCTGCTCGGCGAACGGCTGACGCGACCGCAGCAAGTCGGCATCGCCGTCGCCCTCGCCGGGGTGTGCGCAATCGCCGCCGGCTAGCGCCCGAGCGCACAGTCTCTCAACCGTGGTCTGACCGCGAGACATGTCTGGACGGCCGCCACGGAACTGGCTCTGCGACAAGCGTGCTGACCGTCTGTGGATTGTTCGTGACACTTCTGTGACGCTGGTCTGACCGCGTGACATGGCTCGGAACGCCCTGGCCGCGAGGGCCGACTGTGGAACGGTTGTGACACTTCCGTTACGTCGTTTGGCGACGGGACTTGGCTCGCGGCGGCTTGTCTCTAGGGGACGTGTCAGGCGCGCTCGTCGAGCCAGGCCTTCAGCTCCGACCACAGGTGCTCCATCGTGGTCGTGCGCGCGGGGTGCAGCGGGTCGTACGGGATGTAGTTCACGGTGCGCACGATCCACCCGGTGTCCCCGTGGTCCAGCACGTTTATGCACGCCGGTGCCTGCTCGAAGTTACCGAAGTACGTGCGACCGCCGGCCAGGGCATGCGAGATGAGGATCCGGTTGACGCCGCCGTGGAACACGACGAGCGCCGTCTCCCACTCCTCGGCGAGTAGGCGGTCGAACGCGGGCAGGATGCGGTCGAGCGCCTCGCCGAGCGATTCGCCGCCGAGGAATCGCGCCTCCTCGTCGCGGATCTGTAGCGAACCGACAAAGACTTGCTCGAGCTCCTCCGGCGGAATCGCGTCGAGCCGCCCGCCGCGCCACTCGTCGAACGCTGACCACTGCTCGGGCTCTAGGCCGGGCGCGACCACCGACGCCGTTTCGACGGTCCGCGGCAGCGAACTCGTCACGACAAGGTCGAAGCTCACGTCCTCAAGAGCGCGGTGAGCCGCCGCTGCCTGCTCGAGCCCACGCTCGGTCAGGCGCACGACCTCGGGGTCGCGTTCGCCGAGGTACGAGACTTCGGCATGCCGCATCAGATAGAGACGCCTCCGCACGGCGCGTAGCATCGCATTGATGGACACGCGCGCACCGCTGTTGATCGTCGAGAACGTCGAGGCGTTCCTCGACGCGCACGGTCTCGGCTCGGGACCGGTCACCGCAACGAGGATCGGTGACGGCGGCGGCTCGAATTTCACGTTCTTGCTCGAGCGCGGCGGCGAGCGGTTCGTGCTTCGCCGCCCGCCACGGCCGCCGCTGCCGCCCTCGGCGCACGACATGGTGCGCGAAGCCGGGCTGCAAAACGCGATCCGCGCCGCCGGTTTCGCACGGCTGCCGGAGATCGTCGCGGTGTGCGAGGACGAGAGCGTGATCGGCGTGCCGTTCTACGTCATGCGCTTCCTCGAGGGGCGCGTGATCACGCAGGAGCTGCCGCCGGGCCTCGAGTCGGAGGACGCGCGCTTCGCGCTTGGGATGGACCTCGTCGACACCCTCGTCGAGATCCACGCCGCGCACGGCCTGGAGCTCGACACATTCGCGCGGCCCGGCAGCTACCTCGAGCGCCAGGTGAAGCGCTTCGCCCAGCTCTGGGAGATCAACCAGACCCGCGAGATCGCCGCCGTCGACGAGGTCGGCCGCTTCTTGACCGAGAACGTCCCCGACGCGCTCCCGCCGACCGTGGTGCACGGCGACTACCGCCTCGGGAACATGATGGTCTCGCCCGGTGATGCGACGCACATAGCCGCGGTGCTCGACTGGGAGATGGGCGCGATCGGCGACCCGCGCGCCGATGTCGGCTACCTGCTTGCAACCTACAGCGAACCGAACGGCCGCGTGAGCGCGCTCGGCTCGAGCCCGGTGACGGCAGAGCCGGGCTTTCCGTCGCGCGCGCAGCTCGTCGAGCGCTACGTCGGGCAAAGCGGCCGCGAAGTCGAGCCGCTCGCGTGGTTCGAAGCGCTCGCGCTCTGGAAGGCGGCTGTTTTCTGCGAAGCGATCTACGGCCGCTACGTGCGCGGCGAGCTCGGCGCCGAGGACACACGCGCCGCGATCTTCGAAGTCGCGGTGCCGCTGCTCGCGGAAACCGCACTCGAGACCGTCAGCTAGCCGCCTCGGCGACGCCGCGCAGCGTCGCCGCATCGCGCGTCGAGACGAGCAGGGTCGTCGCGCCGCTCTCGCGCCACGCGGCCAAGCGGTCGCGGATCCGCTCGACGGAGCCGACGAGCGCGACTTCGTCAACGAACGCATCGGGCACCTTCGCCGCCGCCTCGCGCTGCTTGCCGTCGAGGAACAGGTCCTGGATCTCGCGCGCTTCTCCTTCGTAGCCGTAGCGCGTGAAGAGATCGTTGTAGAAGTTCTTCCCGCGCGCGCCCATGCCGCCGATGTAGAACGAGTAGTACTCCTTGAGCATGTTGCGGGCCGACTCGACGTCGTCCGTGACGATCGCCGGAGCGGTCGCGGCAACATCGAACCCCTCTCGCGCGCGGTCGACGGGAAACACCGTGCGCGCCTTTTCCGGCGACCAGAAGATCGGCAGCCAGCCGTCGGCGATCTCGAACGTCTGCTCGACCGCCTTCGGCCCGATCGCCGCGAGGTAGATCGGGATGTCCGCGCGCAACGGCCGCGCCATCAGCTTCAACGGCTTCCCGAGCCCGGTGCCGCCCTGCACCGGAATGTCGTAGTGCTCGCCGTGATGCTCGAGCCGCTCGCGCCGCAGGATCGTCCGCACGATCTCGACGTACTCGCGCGTCTTCCCGAGCGGCTTCCCCCACTCCTGGCCGTGCCAGCCCTCGACGACCTGTGGGCCCGAGGTGCCGAGCCCCATCAGGAAGCGGCCGCCGGAGAGCAGGTCCAGCGTGACCGCCGTCATTGCCGCGTTCGCCGGCGAGCGGCCCGGCAGCTGCATGATCGCCGTGCCGAGCTTGAGCGTTGTCGTCTGCGCGCCGAGCCACGCGAGCGGCGTGATCGCATCGACGCCCCACGCCTCCGCGGCCCACGCCGAGTCGTATCCGAGCCCCTCCGCGTCGCGCGCGAGCTCGAGCAGCTCCAGGGGGTTGGTGCCCGGCTGCGCATAGCCCATGTAGAAGCCAAGCTTCATCAATGCGATGCTATGCCAATGACAGCCACCAGCTGGGCACCTCCCACGGAACGGCTCGAGCAGGTCCGCGCCTTCATGGCGGAGCGCGTCATCCCGAACGAGCAAGCGATCGAGCGGCAGGACGAAGCAGGCGAGCAGCTCCTCGAGCAACTGCGTAATGAGGTCCGCGAGCACGGCCTCTGGGCGCCGCACGTGCCGCCCGAGGCCGGAGGCACAGGAACCGGCTTCCTCGACTACGCGTACCTCAACGAATACATCGGCCGATCGATGTTCGGCCAGCTCGTCTTCGGCTGCCAGGCGCCCGACGCCGGCAACTCCGAGATCCTCCACATGTTCGGCACCGACGACCAGAAGGAACGCTGGCTCCACCCGCTCGTCGCAGGGCAGATCCGGTCGTTCTTCTCGATGACCGAGCCCGATGTGCCCGGCTCCGACCCGACGACGCTGCGCACCCGTGCGATTCGCGAAGGCGACGACTGGGTGATCAACGGGCGCAAATGGTTCTCGTCGGGCGCAGAAGGCGCGGCATTCGGGATCGTGATGGCTGTCACCGATCCGGACGCAGGCCCGCACGCCCGCGCCACGCAGATCATCGTTCCTGCCGATGCACCGGGCGTCGAGATCGTGCGGCCGATCGTCGTGATGGGACACACGGGCAAGGGCTGGTCAACCCATTGCGAGGTGCTCTACAAAGACGTGCGCGTGCCGGCCGCGAACACCCTCGGTGCGGAAGGCGCGGGCTTCCTGATCGCGCAGAAGCGCCTTGGCCCGGGGCGCATCCACCACGTCATGCGCTGGCTCGGCCAGATGCAGCGCGCGTTCGACCTGATGTGCGAGTACTCACTGAACCGCGAGACGTCAACCGGCCCCCTCTCCGACAAGCAGACGATCCAGAACTGGATCGCCGACAGCTACGCGGAGATTCAGGCCTGCCGGTTCATGACGCTCGACGCAGCGCACAAGATCGACGCCGGCGACGAGGCTCGGGTCGAGGTCTCGGCGATCAAGTTCTACGCCGCGAAGGTGCTGAACGACGTGATCGACCGTGCCGTTCAGGTGCACGGCGCGCGTGGTCTGACCGACGAAACGCCGCTCGCGAACATGCTGATGCAGGCCCGTGGCGGTCGCATCTACGACGGCCCCGACGAAGTCCACCGCCAGGTCGTCGCGAAACGCATCCTGAAGGCGTTTGCAAATAGCGACGGGTGGCAGTTCTCCTAGCGTGGAATCGCTTCAGGGGAAACTCCTCGTCTCGTCGCCGAGCCTGCTCGACCCGAACTTCCGCAAGACGGTCGTCCTCGTCGCCCACCACGACGACGAAGGCGCGATGGGCCTCGTACTGAGCAGGCCGTCCGAGGTCGCCGCCGCCGACGCCGTCCCGCTGCTCGAGGGAATCCCCGGCTCCGACGACCCCGTGTTCGTCGGCGGTCCCGTGCAGCCGGAAGCGTTCATGGTGCTCGCCGAGTTCGAGGACGTCGAGGAAGCGGCGGCGCCGATCATGGAAGCCCTGGGATTCATGCCCGCCGACATCGAGCCGGACGACCTCTCGATCAAGAGACTGCGCCTGTTTGCCGGGTACTCCGGCTGGGGCGCCGGCCAACTCGAAGCCGAGCTCGACGAGCCGTCGTGGATCGTCGTCGACGCCGAGACCGACGATGCGTTCGCAGACGATCCCGACCAGCTGTGGCGCACTGTCCTGCAGCGCAAGGGTGGCTCGTTCTCCCTGATGGAGAACATGCCGTTCGACCCCGAGCTCAACTGACCGGCAGCCGCTCAGGGGTGTCGACCGCGAACAGGCGGATCAACTCGGCGCGCGAGCGGACGTTCAGCTTCCGATAGACGCCGGTGAGGTGAAACTCGATCGTCTTCGGGCTGAGAAAGAGTCGTTCGGCGACGTCCCGGTTGGTGAGGCCCTCCGCGACGTACGTGGCGATCTGAAGCTCCTGCGGCGTCAGCCGCTCCGCGGCGCCCGGCTCGCGCCGAGAGACGTGCTCGCCGGTCGCCTCGAGCTCGGCACGCGCGCGGTCCGCCCACGGTCTCGTCTCGAGCCGCTCGAACGTCTCGAGCGAAGAGCGCAGCACCTCGCGCGCGTCACGTCGGCGGCGCGCGCGGCGCAAGCGCTCGCCGTAGCAAAGTTGTGTGCGCGCGCTCTCGAAGGCGCTCGGTTCATGGTCGTGCAGCTCCAGCGCGGCCTCGAACCGCTCCTGAAGTTCGTCGTCGCTCGCGAGCAACGCGTGGCAGCGAGCTGCGACTGCGCGCGCCCACGTACCACCGGTCTCGACCGCCTGCCGGTCGAGCCGCGCCAGATGACGTCGAGCGTCGTCGATCCGCCCCAGGCGCACCAGGGACTCGATGAGATCACCGTCCAAGCGGAAGAAGTTCGGTTCTCGAACGCCGCCTGCGACAACCGACGCCACGGCCGGCTCGAACAGCTCGACGGCGTGCGAACTATTGCCGCGGGCAACCGCCCCAACGCCCAGCGCTGCTCGCGCGCGAACGATGTTGTACACATCCCCGATGCCCGAAGCGATCTCCAGAGCCCGCTCGCCGTGCGCAACGCTCTCGGGCCGACCGAGCATCCCCTCCAGGAGTGAGAGCCACGCGATACTCGCTGCCAGCGCAACGTCAGTGCCGAACGCCTCGTTGATCCGGAGCGACTCGAGCTCGAGCGAGTAGGCGGTGCGAGGGCTCCCGGCACGCGTCTCAAGCTTCGCGAGCTGGTCGAGCGCATACGACAGGAACCCCACTGCTCCTGCGTGCCGCGACTCGAGGACGGCGCGCTCCAGCACTTCGCGAGAGCGCGCGTAGTCCTCGAGATACATGAGGTCGGTGCCGAAGTTGACCGCGAGGTCGGTCGTCGCGTCCAGCCGGTCGACGCTTTGGGCGACGAGCGCACGAGCGTCGTCGCGGCGTCCCGCGAGGATCCATGTGCGGCAGACGTTCTCGAGCACATGGAGGTCGACGACGGCGCCTGAGCCGTCGAGGCGCCATGCCCGTTCGGCGGTCTCGACCGCGGCGTCGATGTCGAGCACGTGGGTCAGCGCCATCAACGCCCCGAGCGAAAGCGCGCGGCCCGCCTGCTGCGGCGGAGCGCGCGAGGCCTCGTCGACGGACAAGGCGTATGCGCGCTCGAACTCCCCGCGATCCGCAACAAGGTACGCCCGCCGAGCCACCGCGTTCGCATGGAGCACCGGGTCGCTGGTCGCCGCGGCGACGTGTGCAAGCATTCGGTCCGCCGTCTCGAACCATCCGGCGGCCTCCGCGGCGAACGCGGCTCTCAGGAGACGGCGCGCCCGCGTTTCCCCGTCGAGAGCGAGCGCGGCTGCGCGATCCAGGGCCTTCGCCTCGGCCACAACGCCTCCGCGGCCGCTTCGTTCGGCCCGTCGCTCGCGGCCGCGAGATGCCATGCCCGCCGGTCGGCAGCAGTGGTCGTCGCAGCGAGGAGCGCGTGCGCGCTTCTCCGTTCGTTGGCGCGCGCGGCCTGATACACGGCGGAGCGCGCAAGCGGATGCGAGAACTCGAGCCGGTCACGGACCAGCAACCCGACCGACGTCGCCGCGAGAACAGCGTCTTCACCCAGTCCTTCACCCTCGAACGCAAGCCAGACTGCATCCTCGTCCGCGGGACTGCCGGCCGCAGCGATCAGCAGGACGCGCCGAGCCTCATGCGGAAGCAACCGGGCGCGCTCGCTGAACGTGCGCTCGATCTCGCGGCTGACCGGCAGCGGTTCGTCGATCGGGACGATCCCCGCTCGCTGTTCTGGGTCGAGTGAACGCGGCAGCTCGAGCAGCGCCAGCGGGTTGCCGTGCGTCAACGCGATCAACTGGTCGGTCGCACCGGGCGCAAGGTCGGGCGCCTCGGCGTTGACCAGCAGCTTTGCGGCCGCCGCGTCTCGCCCGCTCCGGCTCCCGGGCGGCGAAGAGCATCGCGATCGATTCGACTTGAAGACGGCGGGCGACGAATGTCAGGGTTCCGGCGGACGCGTCGTCGAGCCAATGCGCGTCGTCGATGACGCAGAGGAGCGGTCGCTCCTCCGCGGCCGCCGCGAACAGGCTCAGGGCTCCGGCGCAGACGAGCAGGCGCTCGGGCGGAGCGCCTTCGTCGAGAGCGAGGGCAATCGCGAGCGCCCTCGCCTGATGCGCGGGCAGATCGGCGAGGAGCTCGATGACGGGTCGGAGGAGTTGCTGCAAGCCCGCGAATGCGATCTCTTCCTCCGACTCGACCCCAACTGCGCGCAGCACGCGAAAGCCGTCGGCGCGTGCAACGGCCCCCTCGAGCAGTGTCGTCTTGCCGATCCCAGCCTCGCCGCGAAGGACCAGCGCTCCGCTGGTCGCGTGACGCGCGGCCTCCAGCAGAAGCCCGATCTGTGCGATTTCTGCGTCTCGACCGATCAGCACCTCCCAGACGCTAGGACGCCGCGGTCCGGACCACAACCCGCCCGGTCCAGGGGTTTCCCCGAAGCGAGCGATTGCCGGGGCGTTCGACACTCGTTTGACCAGCAAACGAAAGGAGACGCGACATGCGTCCGGTCCTCTACGCGTCCATCACTATGGCCGTCACCGTCCTCTTCGCCGCCTCAGCCGGCCTCGCCGGACAACCCGTGGCCCAGACGTTGAACCCGCCGGCCCCCTCGTACTACACCTGCATGGCGGTCGGGCAGGGCACCATCTGTGAAGGGAACCCGCCGGTCGAGTCGTTCGGTCCAATCGACACCGCTCTCGAGGGCAGCCCGATCGTCTGCGGATCCGGCTCTTCCGCCTTCGACGTCTTCGACACCGCCACCGACGTCGTCACGGCGCGCCGGGTCTACGACGAGGACGGAAACCTCGTACGCCGTGTGCTCAGGGACGACTACACGGAGCGACGATTCCCTACGGCCAAACCGACATCCGGACCGACGTCTTCGCCGTCCCCGGCGACCTCGGTTCAGCCACGGAGACGACCACCTGGAACATCCAGTTCCACGCCCGCGGTACCGGCGCGCCGGTGCTCGTCAACACCGGACGTACGGTGCAGTCGCCAGACGGCACGCTCGAGTCCCGTGCCGGCCGGCTCGAGTTCTTCGACATCTTCGGTGGTGGACAGACGTCGCTGCTCGAGCCGCTCTGCGCCGCACTCAGCTGATCGACGGGGCCGGGCCTGCAGCCGAAGGAGCGCTAGACCTCCGCGGGCTGCGGGTCCGGCCGGACGATCACCGTGTCGGCGACCTCGATGATCTCCGTCACCGGCAAGTCGGCGCGCTCGGCGTGCTCGCGGATCTTCTCCGGGCTCGTGGCCTGGTAGATGCAAACCGTTCCGAGGCCGCCCGCGTCCGGCTCGGACATCACGTAGCTGCGGATCCAGCGAATGTCGTCTGGCATCTCTTCGTTGCCGACGGCCGTTGAGCGCGCTGCTGCTGCCGAGAGCTCCTCGGGCGAGCGCCAGCCGCCGCGGCGAAGGATCACGTAGGTCTTCATTGCCCTGACCTCCTCGTTGGGTCGCCCGATTTCACTTCGTCGTGCGGCTCGTGTCAAGCGGCCGTACCGATCACGACGGGTCGCACGATCGCCGGCATGAAGCGCCAGCTCTCGTGCCGCAGCTCCTCGACGGAGAACGAGCCCGCAGCAAGCGAGGCAAGCAGGTCGCGGTTGCAGTGGCAGCCGCACGCGATGGCATGCCATGGGCCATGCAGGCGCTCCTGCCACCGCTCCAGCTTTGTCCCCGGCGCCGCGCAGACGTGTTCCAGGAAGAGCAGCCGGCCACCGGGCGCGAGCACGCGGCGGATCTCTCGCAACGACGCCGGCACGTCGGGCACGGTGCAGAGCACGAGCGTCGAGACGACGGTGCCGAACGAGCCGTCGGGAAACGGCAGCCGCTCCGCTCCGGCCTCGACGACCTCCACGTCTCGCGCGCGCAGGTGCTTCGCCATGTGCGGGTCGGGCTCCGTGTAGGTGACATCGCTGCCCGCGGGGTAATGCTCGACGTTCAGGCCGGTGCCCGCCCCGATCTCGAGCACGCGTCCGCGAACACCCTCGAGCAGCTCGCGTCGTGCGTCCGCGATCCCGGCACGCTCGGCCCGCGCGACCATCGGGTCGTACACCGCCGCGAAGACGCGGTTCCAGAGGGCCATCAGATCGCGATCGGCGGTAGCCCTACCGTCGCGTCACCGACACGTGGGCCGGGGACGTTCGCGAACCGGAACGGCGCCGGCTCACGGCCGGGCTGCACGAACCAGCACTCGCCCGTTCCTTCACTGTTCGCGGCGAGCCACATCGCCTCCGCGACATCGTCCGGCTGCAGGAGCGGGAAGCCCGCGTCCTCGAACATCTCCCGCTGGCCGTGCTGGTCGAGCATCGCCGTGTCGGCAATGCCGGGACAAATCGCGTTGATTCGAATCGGCGCGATGCTCGGCGCAATGCTGCGCACGAAGCCGACGACAGCGTGCTTCGTCAGCGAGTAGATCGAATCGAGTGGCATGCCGACGAGACCGGCGAGCGACGCGGTCGCGATGATCGTGCCGCCGTCCATCACCTGCGCGAGCCGGCGCACGCCGAACACGACACCGTCGACGTTGACGGCGACTGCGCGCCGGTAGTCCTCCGTGCTCAGCTTGGTGAGGTCGATCTCCGCAGTGAGAATGCCCGCGTTCAGGACTGCGAGATCGACTGCGCCGACCCGCTCCCATGCCGTGGGGTTGGTGACGTCGAAACCGGTGACGAGATCCAGCGACTCCACCTCGTACCCTTCGCGCTCGAGGCGAGCGCGCATCGCACGGCCGAGGCCGCCTTCGCCCCCGGTGATGAGCGCTCTCACGGTTCGAGCACGACCTTGCCGACGTGCTTGCGCGACTCGATCAGCGCGTGGGCGCCGTCGGCGTCGCCGAGCGGGAACGTCGCGCCGACGAGCGGGTCGATCTCGCCGCGCGCCCACAACGCGAGCAGCTCCTCAGCGCGCTCTCGGACGTAGTCGGGCCGCAGTTTCATCAGCCGTCCGAGATAGAAGCCGAAGACAGACGCGTTGCGACCGACGAGCCACTGCACGCTCGGGTCCTGCCAGAGACCACCAGCGAAGCCGATTGCGACGATCGTCCCGAGCGGGTTCAGCAAGGGCAGCGAGCGCGTGAAGACGTCGCCGCCGACCGGATCGATCACGATGTCGACGCGCAGCTCGTCGATCTCGTCGTAGCCGAGCACCTCGTCGGCACCGGCGTTGTGCGCGACCGCGCGCTTCTCCTCCGAGCTCGCCGTCGCGACGACACGCGCGCCGCGATGCTTCGCGATCTGGATCGCCGCGGACCCGACACCGCCCGAGCCGGCATGCACGAGCACGCTCTCCGCCTTCGGCAAGTGCAAGAGCGGGATGTACGCCGTCAGGTATGTCGTCAGGAACGATGCGCCCGCGGCGTACGACGCGTTGTCGGGCAGCGGGAACGTCCACTGCGGATCGACGTCGACACGCTCGGCGTAACCGCCGGCCGCGCGCGGCAGCGCGAGCACACGCTTGCCGTCGAGATCGCCGGCGACCTCGTTGCCGAGCACGTGGGGCAGCTCGGGCATCTGCGGATACATCCCGCGCCGCATCAGGATGTCGGCGAAGTTGACACCGGCCGCACGCACGTCAACAACGCTGCCGCCCTCGGGCTCGGGAACCTCCTCCAACCCGAGCGGCCCTCCCACCTCGCGGAGCACGACCGCTTTCATCTCCCAGTCCAGTTGGCCTGCCGCTTCTCGAGGAAGGCGGCGACGCCCTCCTGTCCGTCCTCGGAGTTGAGGCACGCGGCGAACGCCTGCACCTCACGCTCGTCACTGCGCGCGTCGCGCGTGTCGTGGAGCAGCGCTTTGATCTGGCGAAGCGCGTGCGGGCTCTGCTTGTCGAGCGGCTCGACGTACTGGGCGATCCCGGCCTCGAGGTCGTCCACGACGAACTCGACGACCCCCCACGCCTCGGCGGTCTCTGCGGAGATCCGTTCGCCGGACATGATCAGCCACGCCGCACGGCCACGCGAGATCAGCCGCGGCGCGCGCTGCGTCCCGCCGCCGCCCGGTAGCAGGCCGAGGTTGACCTCGGGGAAGCCGAGCTGCGCGTCGCGGGTCGCGATGCGGAAATCGCACGCGAGCGCGATCTCGAGACCGCCGCCCAGGCAGTAGCCGTGGATCGCCGCGATCACCGGAACGGGCGCCGCCTCGATCAGATCGGCAACCGGCTGGATCCCGGCAGGCCGGTCACCCTCTGCCGCGCCGCCGACGAAGCCGGTGATGTCGGCGCCCGCGGAAAACGCGCGTTCGCCCTTGCCACGCAGCACGACCGCGTTTACCTCGGGCGGCAGGTTCTCGAACGCGTTCCACAGCGTCTCGATGATCCCGCCATTGACTGCGTTGACCGGCGGGTTGTCGAGCCAGACGGTCTCGATCACTTGGACGTCACCGCGGCTGATTCGCTCGCGAACATGTCGCGCAGCTCGGTCTTGCGGAACTTGCCGACGCTCGTCTTCGGAATCTCCGCGATGAACTCGTAACGGTCGGGCAGCCACCATTTCGCGAAGTTCGGCTCCAGGAACGCCCGCAGGTCATCGGCGGTCGCGGTCTGGCCTTCGCGGAGCACGACCGCGGCAAGCGGGCGCTCGTCCCACTTCGCGTCGGGGACTGCGATCACAGCCGCCTCGGCGATCGCGGGGTGCGCCATCAGCGCATTCTCGAGCTCGACCGACGAGATCCACTCGCCGCCGGACTTGATCACGTCCTTCGAGCGGTCCTTGATCATGATGAAGCCGCGCGGGTGCATCGCAACGACGTCGCCGGTCTTGAACCAGCCGTCCCCGGTCCACCGCTCGGCCTGCTCCGGCGTGTCGTAGTAGCCGGCGGCGACCCATGGGCCGCGCACCTCGAGCTCGCCCATCGACTCGCCGTCCCACGGCAGCACGTTCCCCTCGACGTCGCGGTTGCGTAGCTCGACGAGCGGCAGCGGCCGCCCCTGCATCGCGATGTAGTCGAACTGCGTGTCTGCGTCCGCCTCTGCGAGCTCACCAGGCAGCTGCGATGTGGACGCGACGGGCGACGTCTCCGTCATCCCCCACCCGTGCACGACGTTCATCCCGTGACGTTCCTTGAAGCCGGCGATCATCGAGCGCGGCGCCGCCGACCCGCCGACGAGCATGCCCTTCAGGTTTGAGATGTCCCACTTGTCCGGATTCGCGTCGAGCAGGCCGAGGATGCCGAGCCAGATCGTCGGCACACCTGCAGTCCACGTCACCTTCTCCTGCACGAACGCATCGAGCAGGCTCTCCGGATCGAGGTGCTGCCCCGGGTAGACGATCTTCGCGCCGATCATCGTCCCGAGGTACGGGTAGCCCCACGCGTTCGCATGGAACATCGGCACCACCGGGAGGATCGAGTCCGACTCGGAGATCCCGAGCCCCATCGGGTTGCCGGCGGCGACACCGAGCGTGTGCAGCATCGTCGAACGGTGCGAGTAGAGAACGCCCTTCGGCATCCCGGTCGTCCCGCTCGTGTAACACATTGCAGCCGCCTCGTTCTCGTCCAGCTCGGGGTCGCGCCAGTCGTCGGGATTCGCCGACGCGAGGAGATCTTCGTACGAGTCCTCCACCACGAGCACGTGCTCGATCGGCGTCCGGTCGAGGAACTGCTCGAGCAGCGGCATCAGGCTGCGGTCGACGATCACCACTTTGTCCTGCGCATGCGTTGCGATGTATGCGAGATCGTTCGGATGCAGGCGGAGATTCAGCGTGTGCAGAACGAAGCCGCCGCACGGGATGCCGAGATACGCCTCGTGGTGCTGGTAATGGTTCCAGCAGAGCGTCGCGACGCGGTCGCCGCGGTCGAGGCCGAGCTTCTGCAGCCCGACTGCGAGCGCGCGCGCGCGGCGGCAGCTCTCTGCATACGTGATCCGGTGGAAGCTCTTGTCGGGGAGGCGCGTGACGATCTCCTTCGCGCCGTTGTAGGACTCGGCGCGGCGAAGCAGCGTCGGCAGCGTCAGCTGGTAATCCATCATCAGCCCGTTCACTGTTGCATCTCCTTGATCGCGACCCGCTTGGCGAGGTCCTCGTCACTGACGACGTGACCATCGCGCTCGACGTAGCCGCCCTTGCCACCGACGATGTAGAGGACGAGATCCGAATCGGTCCGGTTCGAGATCATGCGGGGAGTCGTCGACTCGACGTGAACGAGGCCGCCTTCTCCGACTTCGTGCTCGACGCCGTCGAACGTGAAGATCGCCGTGCCGCGGTGGACGAAGTACAGCTCGTCCTGATGGTCGTGGTAGTGGTTCGGGCCCTCGTACCGGGCCGGGAAGACGAGTGCGTTGACGCCGAACGCCGTGACGCCGAGCGGCTGGCGAACCTTGCGGAACCCGTAGCCCTCGCCGAGCTCATCGAGTGAACTGACCTGGTATCCCATGGCGTGATCCTAGGGGGCAGGGACGCGGCGCGAAAGCCCTGCCGTTACCACCGCGGCGACGGCGAACACCACCGCGACAACCACTTGACCGACCTCGGCGAATGCGACGGTCGCAAGCGCGAAGATCACGAGCTCGACGAGCACCCGGGCCGGGTCAGGCAGCCGCCGCTTTGCCTTCGGCGCGACCCACGCGCCCCAGACGGCGATCACGACCACCCCGGCGACGATGCCGAGCGCGGGCCAGCCCCACCAGACAACGGCGACGACAGCTGCGATCTCGCACGCAAACCGTACGCCGTGGACGACCCAGCTCATTTGCCGAAGAGGAACCGTGCGAGCACCTTGTCCCGCAGGCGGTCAGGCAGCCTCTCGACGCGCGCGCGGCGCTTCGCATCCGGGCCGACGATGTAGCGCGTCTTCGGCTTCGGCGAGGTCAGCGCGTGCTCGACCGCTTTCGCCACCTCCAGCGCAGGAACGGCGTTGCCCGCGCGCTCGGCGGCCAAGCGGCGGAACTTCTCCACACGCTCGCCGTAGAGCTCCGCCGCTTCGGGCGGAAACTCGTCGACATTTCGCTGCGGCTTCGTCCAGATCGGCGTCGCGATCGTCCCCGGCTGGACGATCGCCACGTGCATCCCGAACGGCGCCAGTTCCATGCGCAGCGCATCGGCCATCGCCTCGAGTGCGAACTTCGACATCGCGTAGGGGCCCATGAACGGAAGCGCCGACTTGCCTCCGATCGAGCCCATCAGCACGACGCGGCCCCGCGAGCGGCGTAGCGCCGGCAGGAATGCCTGCAGCACACGCAGTTGGCCGACGACGTTCACGTCGAGCTGGCGTGTCAGCTCCTCCGGCGGCAGGAATTCGAGCGGCGCGGCGATCGCGATCCCGGCGTTGTCGACGAGCGCGTCGAGCTCGTCGATGTGCGTGGCGGCATGCCGAATCCCCTCCGCATCAGTGACGTCGAAGACGACCTCGATCGTCCCATCCGGTGCCTCGCCTGCGCGCCGCACGGAGGCGAAGACCTCCCAGCCGCGTTCGTGCAGCAGCTCGGCCGTCGCGCGACCGATCCCAGTGGACGCGCCGGTAACTAGGACCCTCGGCCGAATAGCCGTAGCCGCCCCCGCGGATGGTGGCCCAGACACGTCGCCAGGCGTCACGCTCGGCCTTGACCGTACGGCCTGTATGCACTGCGGCCGATCGTGCCACCTGGCTTGGTCTGGGCCATCCCCGCAACCACGCCTACGGCTATCCGGCCAAGAGCGATTGCGCGATCTCCGCGCGATGCTCACGGCCGTACCCGAGCGCGCCTTCGAGCCACAACGCTCGCTTGTAGTACCGGTGCAGCGGATGCTCCCAGGTGAAGCCGATGCCGCCGTGCGCCTGAATCGACTTCTCGCACGCGAGCACCGCAGCCTCCGCCGCTTGCGACTTCGCCGCCGCGACCGCCATGTCGACCGGCCCGTCATTCTCGGCGACCGACCATGCAGCCCAGTACGCGAGCGAACGCGACAACTCGACCGCGACGTACGCGTCGACAAGCGAATGCGAGATCGCCTGGTACGAACCGATCTTCTTGCCGAACTGCTCGCGGCCGCTCACGTATTCGAGCGCCATCTCGGTTACCTTCGAGCCGATCCCGATCGACTCGAGCGCAAGCGCTGCGAGCAGCCGGCGGCGAACGTCGTCCCAGATTCCTTCGGCTGGCTCGGTGCCGTTGCGCGAGAGCTTGCCGAGACCGAGCGACTCATCGACCGTTGCGAGTGTCTCGCCGGTTGCGCCCGCGCCCTGCATGTCGGCGGTCAGCACGCGCGTCACCTGTTCGAGGTGCGGCACGAAGCCGTCGATCTCGATCGACCAGACCTCGTCGCCCGGCTGGCCCGCAACCTCGTTGAGAACGTAGGGCCCGTCGTAGAGCGCCCGGCCGAGCTCCTCGAAGATCACCGCTGCGTCGAGGAACGTGAAGTCGTCGCTCCGGAGAATGCCGACCCAGCCGAGCTCGGCGAGCTGCTCCATCGAAGGCGACGGGTTCGCTTCGAGGAACGCGCGCGCTTCGCGGCGCAGGTCGTCCTGTTCGCTGCTGAACGAGAAGTCCACTAGCGGCTCCTCGGCAATCCGAGCACGCGCTCGCCGATGATGTTGCGCAGGATCTCGCTCGTGCCGGCTTCGATCGTGTTGCCGCGCGAGCGGAGCTGCTGGTACTGCCAGTAGCCGTCCGCGTAGCCGCCGCCGTCCGTCAGCTGCGCGTGCGAGCCGAGGATCTCGAGCGCAAGCTTCGTCAGGCGCTGGTTGTTCTCCGACCAGACGAGCTTCGACGCCGAGCCTTCCGGCCCTGGCACGCCCGTCTTCTGTAGCGCGGTCAGCGAGCGGTAGTTCGTGTACTTGAGCGCCTGCAGCTCGATCCACTCACGCGCGATCCGGTCGAGCAGGACCGCGTCGGTCACCTTGCGTTCC
>WNFM01030141.1_pt1 | contig 16155 bp, 18 predicted proteins | sample 5400271 | NCBI WGS metagenome assembly WNFM01 (sample SAMN13153352, study PRJNA577476) | soil metagenome | isolation source: 60 cm saprolite on Douglas fir-dominated hillslope | place: USA:California | collected 2013-09-17
CTTCGCCGCGAGGGCGCCGTCGAAGGGCAGATCGATGGTCTCGCCCGGCGCCACCTGGACCCGCACCACGGTCTGGCCGGCCGGCACATTGACTTGGACCTGACCGCCGGGGACGGCCGGGATCACCGGTACCGCTGGCGCCCCTGCCGGGGTGCCGCTACCAGCCGCACCATCGGCCTGGGCAAGCTGTACAATCTCAGGGTTAAATTCCTGCATTACTGAACGGGCCATGTCGTCGGTCTGTGGCACAGATGTGTTGTCGCTCGCCATGAAAGCGTCTCCTCGCTATGTCCCATCTCGTCGCTTCTTGAACACACGAAAGACAGAACGCGCGTCAATCGCGAAAGATTAAATTCCTCAATCATGGTAAATAGGATAAGCCCCGCTTTGCTTGGGCTACAAGAAAGTCAGCGTTAATCTATGCACATATAGATGTGATTAATCATTGATTAACCATTTTTATCGCTAATTTAATTACAATTTTAACCTTCCGATCCATGAACAGATCGCGAATGCTCAATTAATCTCTGGTCGAGGCAATTGACGTCAACTCTTCACAGCCAGGCGTGGAAACTCTCTTTTCCTGGGTTTATTAGCGTCGGAGCGACAAAGCGAGCGGGAGCGACGCCATTGTGACCGGACCGACAGGAGAGAGAGCCGCCCGCGAAGCGGCCAAATGTCGCTGCAGGATCAAATCTCGATGGGAAGGGTTTCCCGAGAAGGGCAGCTGTCCGGGGTTGCGGGCAGCGCATCGGGATGGCGATAACATTTCCACCCGCGGACGCCGATTCGTCCGGCTCGATCACGCTCTATCATATTGAAAAGAGACGAATTCCCGCTCAAAGCGGCCCGGCTCTAGGTGGCGTCAATCATCAGGAAATAGATGAGGTCCTGCTCGGAGCGTACGACGGCGGGGCAGAGCACGGCCTTGGCCATGATCAAGCGGCCCGGCCGCAGGCAGATGATGCGGGCGGGGAAGGAATGGGCGCGGCCGCGGGCGAATTGCAATACCACCTGCGGCAGGGGGACCGGCGATTTCACCTGCATATACTGGTCCAGGGGTCGATCGCGCAGGGCCGCCTCTTCCAGGCCCAGCCATTTCTGCGCCGCCGCATTGGCCTTGAGGACCAGACTGCTGGCATTGACCAGGAAGCAGGGCGAAGGACAGGCATCGGCGATCACGGCAGCCGAGACGCCTTGCCCGGCATTCATCGCCTGTTCGCGTAATTTATCCTGCAGGCCACGCAGCTGGCGCTTCAATTCGTCAATACTATAGGCGCGCAAGGCAGCCGAGAGATTGCCGCCATCGGGGCAGGCATTCGCCAAGGTATCGATCAGCTGATTGATGCGGATGCCGCGCCGTGTTGCCGCCTGTTCCAGGATCTGCCAGACATCCTGGTCAAGCTTCAAGGAATAGCGGCGCCCTTTGCATTGGATAATGCGATGGACAACGCGCTGCTCGTCGGCAATCGCGGCCAGAAAATCCGAATCGATCGCCGTCGTCGGCGTCGAAAGAGCTGCTGGACTGATACTTGTGCTTCGCATCACGCTCTAATCACAAAGTCGAACTCATCGCCGGACCAATCTCTATGCCGCATTGACTTGAATGCAGCGTCAAAACCCCTAAGACGGCCGCCGCATCATGACACGATCCGGCACCGACAGCTCATGGAGAGTTTGCCTCCGACCCCGGCCATAAGGCAAGGCATCTGAATGACAGACCCCCGAATCACGCCCACAGGGTGAACTCTTTAGAATTCCTGGCTAGATTTCATCACAGATGTATTTTTGCAGTGCGATGAAAGTGCCGCACCGCCAAGGGAGTCCCATGCCGTTTATCCAACGTGACGCGACTGGCGCCATCACTGCCCTGTTTCGCGAGCAAAGCCCCGAGGCCATCGATTATCTGCCGCCCAGCCATGTCGAGGTGCAGGCCTTCATCGGCGCGATCGCGGCCGATACGGGTGAGGCGTTCAGCACTGCCCAACCGGAAAAGCGACACGATCTCGTCACGTCCGATCTGGAGATGATTCGCGTCTACGAAGATCTGGTCGATATCCTGATCAGCAAACATGTGGTGGTGCTGACCGACTTCCCGCAGGCGGCACAAGAAAAACTGATGCGCCGCAAGCGCCTGCGCTCATCCTTCAGCAGCCTGACCGAAGCGCTGTCGAGCGAGGATGAAGAGGGTATTTTCCGGATCTGACGGGATCTGGCTCGACTCAAGAAGATAGAACGTCATCCATCGCGCAAGCTCAGTTGACCTGGCCCGACGGCTGGGCAAAGGTGTAGAGCATGGTGCGACCTAGAGCGCGGTCGTTTCAGACGGAAGCTGCCTGCTTCCATCTGAAACGTGAATCGCCCTCTCTTTTTTGGAACAGAGACGGAGTCACCACCGAGGCGGAGCCGCACGGCGATTCCGTTTCAATCGATCCGGCTCTGACGGCGATGAGGCTTTTTCATGGATACGATCGAGACATCTCTTCTGGCGGCATTGTCGCAAGTCATGCCGATCGCCGCTGGCCGCGCCGAACTGGCGCGCGGCACGGGCCTCGTCATCGTCGATGAGGTGAATGGTTTCGCCACTGTCGGCGCCGGACCTTTGGCCCCCGCGGCGCCGAATGCCGCGGTCGCGCAGATGATCCGCGAAACCAATCGTCTGGCGCAGGCATTTGCGAGCCGCGACTGGCCGATCCTGGCCTTTCTCGACAGTCATGAACCGGGCAAAGCCGAGCCACCCTATCCACCCCATTGCGAGATTGGCACCGGCCAGGAAAACCTGGTCCCGGAACTTGCCTGGCTTGCGCAATGTGATCAGGCGCAACTGATGCGCAAGGATTGCATCAACGGCTATATCGGCGCCGAACGTCCCGATGGTGGCAATGTCGTCCGCGACTGGATTCGCCAGCATCAGCTGCACAGCGTCGTCGTCGTCGGCATCTGCACCGATATTTGTGTCATGGATTTTGTGCTGACCCTGCTATCGGCGCGCAATCACGGCCTGGTGGCGCCGTTGCGCGATATCCTGGTGCATGGCCCGGGCTGCAGCACCTATGATTTGCCGCGCGATCAGGCGGTCGCCCTTGGCCTGCCGGCGACGTCCGGGCATCCCCAGGACCTCGCCCATCACATCGGCCTCTATGTCATGGCGGCGCGCGGCGCGGTCTTGACCGAGGAGATCGTTTTCGCCTGATTAACTGGCGCCAGCAATGATTCGGCACCGGCAGCTATTCGGTATCGGCGAACGACAACAGGCCGCTCGGCTGACATGCCAAGCGGCCCGTATGGCTGCCGACCTGAGGTCAGCCTATCTTCCGTCCGATCAACCGATTTGGTGATCGAGATGCAGGGTCACATCGGTCGAATGATAGACCTTGGTGCCATCCTCGAAGACCCAATAGGTCAGGCCCTCGACTTGCACGCCGCTTTCGGTCAGGTGTTGATCGGCAATGCCGGTTTCCAGCAGGCGCAATTCCGTCACGATGCTGAGATGCGAATCCGCACCATCACCCATGATAACGATTTCGCCATTAGCGTCTGGAAGCATGTCCGACAGCTGCAAGGTCACATTCAAATCGTCCAAGCCGGATGCCGTACTCGGCATCAACTTGACCGACATTCCTTCTGCATCCCCATAAGTTGGCATCGGCAGAACCGCTCCATCATCAATAATCATAGCCCTAGCGTCCTGACGCGCTGCGAATGTGTCTCATCAGAGACATTTTGGAAAATTTTATGGCAGTTCTTGAGCAATAGCAATGGGTTGTTGGATTTTTCTGAGCAAGGATTTATTAACCATAAAGTAAAAACGACGCCGATTTCGACTTTAAAGCCAGCTATTTCAGCACATTAAAGCGTCATATCAGAGCTTGGATTTACAACTATCGGCTGGCATCGGCCAGGCGTCGGGGCGGCGTCAGATCGCTGAGACGGGCCCGAATCGCGGCCCGATCCGGCAAACTGGTCTGGGCACCGCTTTGCAAACAGGCGAGGCCGCCGGCGATACTGGCTTCCGCCAAAGCCCCCGGCAGATCGGCCCCGGCATCGATGGCGGCGGCAAAGGCACCGACAAACGCGTCACCGGCCGCCGTGGTATCGACCGGCACGATCGGCAGGATGCCGACCTCCCAATCGCCCTCGGGCCCATAGGCCACCGCCCCCTCACCGCCCAAGGTGGCGATGACGGTGATATCGGCCGCCCGGGCGATGGCCCGTGCCGCCTGCCGGGGTGGCAGGGCGCCATGCCCCAAGGCCGCCGCCACCGTCACCGCTTCGAACTCGTTGACCACCAGCCAGTCCAAGGCGGCCAGCACGATGCCGGGAATGGGACCGGCCGGCGCGGCATTCAACAGCACCCGGGCGCCACGGGCGGCGGCGCGCGCCACCAGGGCCCAGTTCTGCGACGGCCAGACCTCCATCTGCATCACCACCACCGATCCCGGCACCAGCAGATCATCCGGCACCTGATGTTCGATGGCGCTGAGATTGGCGCCGGAGGCAACCACGATCATGTTGCGACCGGCGCGATCGACACAGATCATGGCGCAGCCGGTCGGCTGATCATCGGGCAAGGTCAGGTGCAGATCGACACCGCCGCGGCGCAATTCCCGCAAGGCGACATCCGCCATACTGTCGCGGCCGACTTTGCCGGCCATCATCACGCGAGCACCCGCCCGTGCCGCCGCCAGGGCCTGATTGGCGCCCTTGCCGCCCGGCACCAGCTGATAGCCTGGTCCCAGCACGGTCTCGCCGGGGCCAGGCAAGGTGGCAACCGGAATGGTCATATCGACATTGATGGAACCGAAGACGACGATCACGCGCCTTTCCCCCGATGAAGCTCTACCCCGAAATGCACCCAGTCCTCACCAGGTGACGCTGAAATCCGCACCCGCCGCCGTCGCCGGTAGTTTGAACAAGGACCCACTATTGGCGAGCGAGGCTTGCGGCGCAAGATCGGTCGCCGCATAGCGTGCCGAGGTGACGCTGATGCTCGGTACCTGCGGCAACACGATCTCCGGGCCATCTGGCAGCAGATCCGGCACTGCCGCAGCCGACCCGGCACCGTGCTCTGGAGAACGTCGTTTCCATCCAGTTGCAGCGTCAGTCGTCCCGCTTTGGCGGACAAGACGGCCTGGCGTCCGAAGGCGATCAGGGGGCCCAGCGACCAGTCGCCCGGCTGGTGGGTGATCTCCCAGCCGTGCCACGGGGTGACATCGATCAGCTCGGCCACCCCCAGCATCGGCAGCAGCCCGCCCCAGCCATAGAAGGTATCGGTATCGGGCTGATCATCGGCAAGGCCGGTCTCGGCGCTGAAATTCTCCGGGCATTGCCGCTTCGCCCAGGCCTGGGCGAAGAGCCGCGTGCTCATCGCCGCCAGATCGCTGGCTTCGGCATCGAGACCGAGCCGCTTCAGGCCGTAATAGGTGAGGTAATTGAGCGGCGGCCAGATGCGGCCGCGCCAATAGACATTGTCGTGATAAGCCGGGTGGTCGCGCGCCACCGAGGGCAGGCCCCAGCCGCCGCCGAATTTCTTGGGATCGGCGAGATGCTGCAGCAAGGCCGCCACCTGGCTGCTATCGGCGACACCGGCCAGCAGCGGATAGAAACTGGTCGGTGCCAGCGCGTTGATGAAGCGACCATCCCATTTGCGGTTGGCAAAGATCTGCCGCTCGGCATCCCAAAGCCGATCATGCAGCCTTGTGCCCAAGGCGGCGCCACGATCGCGCAGGCGCTGTGCCGTCGCCGCATCGCCGCGTTTTTCGGCCAGCAATGCCAGGATCTCGGCATCCAATACCAGCAAGCTATTCAAGCCGACATCGGCGCAATCCAGCGTGCCGCTCGCCTTGTCGAACACAGCCTCGTCATGCAACGGCGAATTATCCATGCTGGATTCATTCTTGGCGCCAAGCTTGGTGCTGCGATAGAGGCCCTGGCCGATGCCGGCCGAGGTGCCCCATTCAAAGAGCCCGTCGCCATTGCCGTCGCGCTGAGCAAACCACCAATCGTGATTGGCGAGCAGCTTTGGATAGGCAAGGTCGATCAGATCCGGCGCCCCGGCACGCTCGGCCATCATCCAGAACACGAAGGAACAGACCGGCGGTTGCGAGCGATCGATCCAGGCATCGCGCCCGGTGACGAGGCACGGCAGATTGCCGGCCGGTTGCGCTGCCGCCAGCACGGCGCGCAGGTTTTCGCGCACCAGGGCTGTGTCGAAACAACCCGCGAGCAGCGCGTGATAGAAGATGTCGGTCAGCCAGACGCCGAAGCCGCCGAATTTCTGCGCCACCCAGGCACGGCTGAGGCTGGTATAAGAGCGCTGGTTAATGGCGTCCCAGACCGTGTTCCAGCCGATGAGATCGCGGATCGCATCCAGGGCGCCGGCATATTTGCCGCTTTGCTGCGGCGCCAACGATCCAGCTGCCGGTGCGATCAGGGCAGCGACAGCGCGGGCAGCCACTTCAGTCGCCTTCGCCCCAACGCTGATGGCGACATCAAACTCGGGCATCTCATCGAGATTGTAGCGCAGAACCGCGATCTTGCCCCGGGTGCCGCGCGAGCCGAGATAGAAATAGCCGTGCTCGGCGAACTCCGCCTCCAACGCCTCGATGCTGTCATGGAAGGTGACCATCAGCGGCGCTGCCCGGCCAGCCAGGCAGACATGGCGGTCGCCCTGCTGCGCCGTCAGTGTCTCGGCCGTCGCATCATAGGTCCAGTCGATCAAATCGCCGGTCTCGGCCTGACGCCAGTCCAATACCAGCAGCACCCAGACCCGCAAGCCCCATTCGCCGAATTCCCGGGCCGACCAATGACCCCGCAGGGATGTCGGCTCGGGCTTGTCATAGCGCCAGTCGAGCACCGTGCCGCAATGATTGACGGCGATCTCGACATGCGCGCCGTCAATGCTGCGCGGTCCCAGTTTGAGCCCCGGCATGGTTGACGGCAAGCGGGTGAAGCTGCCGCCACTGGCGGAATACAGACAGGGCGTCAGGCGGATACCGCTCGGCAGATGCGTCATCTGCAGCGGATAGACGCTGTCCCAGCTGTTCCAATGACGTTGGGGTGCGATGTCATGCATAGTCATCTGAGGTCATTGCCGAAAGAATGGTTAGGCGGTCCAATCCGCCAGAATGTCATCGGTGCTGGCGAGATCGATCTGTTGGCCAAAGCGCTCGGCGGCGATATGCAGCATCGCCTGATGCGCCGACAGATCACCGCTGGTGACGGCATCGCGGGCGATCACCACCCGCAGGCCCTGATCGATCGCCGTCAAGGCGGTTGCCCAGACGCAGACATCGGTCTCGACGCCGGACAGGATCAGCGAGTCGATCCGACGCTGGCGCAATAGCGGCGCGAATTCGGCGCTGCTATGGGCGGAAAAACCGCTCTTGTCGATCACCGCGGCGACCGACAGCGCCGCCAGTTCCGGCACCAGATCAACCGCTGCGAGACCGGCCCGATCGAGGGTCGCTGACTGCCAATGCTGAAAATAGCGCTGCCAGCTTCCGGCGGCATCCGCGGGCCGGCGTGGCGGCACGAAACGGGTGCAGACGGTGCGCTCGGGGCGCGCCGTGGTCAGGCGCAGCACCTGCGGCAGAATCCGGCGCAGATCGGCGACCCCCCAATCGGGATGGCTGTCGAAGATCACCTGCATGTCGATCGTGACATGCAGGGCATGGGACCCGATCGGTGCGTGCAGGCCGGTCGTCATTCCGCCACCAGGACGGCGTCATCCGGTTCCCAGTTCAGGCTCACGGCGGTGCCGCTGGGCAGGATCGGTTGGCCGTCATTCTGGCGGAAGACGCTGACAATCTGCCCGCCGCAGTGGATGCGATAACTGGTGCTGTTGCCGGAAAAGATCACCTCCCCGACCGTGCCGCCGAGGCGGTTATTGCCCGGCGTGGTATCGTTGGTGGGATGAATCGCCAAACGCTCCGGCCGCACCGTCAGCAACGCCGTCTGTCCCACCTGCAGGTCTTGCGCTTCCACCGTGGCGATGGCACCGGAGGTGAGCGCCACCTGGGCCCAGCCATTGGTGACCGCCGCCACCTGACCGTCGAGGAAATTTGCCTCGCCGAGGAAGCCAGCGGCAAAGCGGTTGACCGGTCTCGCATAAACCTCGCCCGGCGCGCCCGCCTGGACGATGCGGCCGGCATTGAAGATGGCGACCCGGTCGGAGAGCGTCAGTGCCTCTTCCTGGTCATGGGTAACGAAAACCGTGGTGATGCCGACATCGCGCTGAATCCGCTTCAATTCGATCTGCATCTCTTGCCGGAGATGCTTGTCGAGCGCCCCCAGGGGCTCGTCGAGCAGCAGCACTTTCGGTCGCGTCACCAAGGCACGCGCCAAAGCGACACGCTGCTGCTGGCCGCCGGAGAGCTGCTTTGGCTTCCGCTGCTCGAATCCCGTCAGCCGCACCATGGCCAAGGCGTCGCCAACCCGCTGACGCTGCTCCACGGCGGCGATACCGCGCACATCGAGGCCGAAGGCGACATTCTCGGCGACCGTCATATGCGGAAACAGCGCGTAGTTCTGGAATACCATGCCGATATTGCGCTGATGCACCGGCGTCGTGCCGATATCCTTGCCGTCGATCCTGACCTCGCCCGCATCCAGCAGGACGAAGCCGGCAATGGCGCGCAGCATGGTGGTCTTGCCGCTGCCGCTCGGTCCCAGCAGGCCGAAGAACTCGCCGTCCTGGAAGGTCATCGAGACATTGTCGAGTGCCGCCAGCTCGCCATATTTCTTGACCGCATTGATGATATCGACCTGGCTCATGATCTGCCGATTACCTTTCGCCGCCAAAGCGGTAGAAGCGTGCCGTGATCAGCATGATGCCCATCGACACGAGAATGATGATGGTGGAAATGGCGTTGATTTCCGGCGTGAAGCCCTTGCGGATGGCGGCGTAGATCGCCACCGGCAAGGTGGTGACACCGGGTGGCGCCAGGAAATAGGAAATCACGAATTGATCGAAGGAAACCGCGAAGGCAAACAGACCCGCGGCGATGACACCGGGGGCCAGGATCGGCGCTGTCACCCGGCGGAAGGTCTGCCAGGGGCCAATCGCGCTCCGACCACGACGATCACATAGGGCAAGGACAAGGCGACATGGCCCAGCAGGATGGCATGCAGGCCGCGACCGACGCCGGTCCAGAAAAAAAACACCATCATTGCCGTGCCGATCACCAGCCAGGGAATCGTGATTGGCGGAAACAGCAGCAATTGCAGCAGCGACTTGCCGCGAAACTGATAGCGGGCAAAGGCCAAAGCCGCCATGGTGCCCAGCGCCGTCGAGACCACGGTATTGATGACCGCGATGACAATGCTGTTGATGCCGGAATCGATCAGGCGGCTGTTGCCGGCCAGGGTCTTATACCAGACCAGATCGAAGGTGAAGGGCAGCTCATAAAGCTGCGACCGGTTGAAGCTCAGGACCGCCATGACGATGATCGGCACATAGAGGAACAGCAACACCAGAAAGAGATGCAGCCGCAGCACCACGCCACCGATCCCGATCCCCTTTTCCCGCGCACTCATTTCAGCCCATCCATCTGGCGCTGCGCGATCGGATAACCGACGGCGCAGATCAGCAGCACGATTGCCAACATCATGAAAGAGAGAGCGGCGCCCAACGGCCAGTTGGCGGTCACCATGAACTGTTCTTCGATCGACATGCCGAGCGTGACGCCCTTGGTGCCACCGAGAATGCGCGGCTCCATGAAGGAACCGATCACCGGCACGAAGATCAGCGCCGCGCCGGCAATGACGCCGGGCAGGCTCATTGGAAAGACCACGCGGCGGAAGATGGTGGCCGCTTTGGCGCCGAGGCTGGCCGCCGCTTCGACCACGGAATCGTCAATCGCCTGCAGCGAGATGTAACAGGTTAAAATCATATAAGGCAGGTAGGAATGGACCAGGCCGATCACCACCGCCGGGTAGGTATAGAGAAGATCGATGGCCGGGGCATCCGGCGCAATCCAGTGCAGCAGCTGATCAATGAGGCCGCCATTGCGCAGCACCATGGTCCAAGAAAAGATGCGCACCAGGGCATTGCTCCAGAAGGGCAGGATCACCATCAGGAACAGGGCCTCGCGCCAGCGCCCCTTGATCTGCTTGGCCAAGGCATAGGCGACCGGATAGCCGATCAGCAGGCAGAAGAACGTGACATAGATGCCGAGTTCCAGCGACCACCAGGTCAACTGCCGGTAAACCGGCCGGGTGAAGAAGGCGATGTAATTCGCCAGCGTCGCCTGGGACGGTGCCGGCACCAGCGGCGATTTATCCAGAAAGCTGCAATAGAGCATCGCCGCCAAAGGCAGGAAAATCGTCACCGTTAGCCAGAGATAGCCCGGTGCCGTCAGCGACAGGATCGCACGTCGTTCACGCGCATTGGCCAAGGGTGCCGCCTCCAACTGGGAATGACATAAATCCCGCCGACCATAGCGAAAGCGCCGCGGGGGTAAACGCCGGTATGGGCCGGGACGTGCGGATGGTCCGGGCGCAGGCCGGGCGGCCCGGGCAAGGCGGGATGTCGGCGTCCAGGCGCGTTAAAGCAACCTGTCGGCATTGTGTCTCAACTCTCGGCAGCACCTGATCCCCCCAAGACGACCGGTTGCCGGTCTCTATTCCGCTTCTGCGGGTTACTGTTTGTGTGCAAACAGTAACAGCCTGCCATCCGGCGTCAAGGGCGATCATGCAAATTGCGCCGGCTGTGCGCCAGCCGCATCTATCAGGTCGTGGGCGATCAGATCAATGTTGTAAGACCCCGCGCGCCGCAGAATGTCCGGCAGCCCGGAACCGGGACGGCGTGGTGCCGAAACGCGCCCGGAAGGAGCGGCTGAAATGGGCGGCATCACTGAACCCCCAGCGAAAGGCGATCTGCGAGATTGGCTCTTTCGGCTGCCGGAGGAGATCCTGGCGGCATCTTTCCAGGCGCTGCTGCCAGATGAACCGCTCGATTGTCGAGCCACCACCGGCAAAGATCCGGTGCAACTGCCGCAGCGATAAGCCGATCCGCCCCGCGATCATCTCCGGCTGCAGTTCGGGATCGGCGAGGTGTTGCAGGATAACGTCACGGATGCGTCGCCGCGTGGCATCGCCATAGCCGTCTCCCTCCCCCGCAACGACCGGCAACAAGGCGGCTGCCAGCAGATCGAAGGTGGCGCGCATCACCGGATCGGCAGCATTGAAGCCATCGCGCGCCTCGCGTGCCAGCGCCCGCAGATGGGTGGCAAACAGGGCGCCGACACCTTGGCGGCCGTCGATCGCCTGGCCCGTGAGATGCCGCGCTTCGGGTAAGGCGGCTTCCAATGTCTTCTGCGGCACCAACAAGGTGATCTTTTGCAAGGGATCGGGAACGCTGAAATCGATCGGCCGCGTGCTATCCCACAAGGTGAAGAAGCCAGGCGCCAGATCGACCTCGCGGCCCGATTGCACCAATCTTTCGCGACCGCGCAGCAGATAGAGAATGCCGTAATAGGCCTCACCCGCCTGCGACAGCTGCGGCCGGCGCCGGCTGCCATCGCAGGGATCACAGCTGCACAGCAGCAACTGCATCGGTCCTAGATACTGGTGTGAGATGCGGCCGGCAAAGGTCGCGTCGCGGCGGCTCGGCAGGTCCCAGCCAAGATGGGTGTCGCTGACCGCCTGCCGCCACCAGGCATATTGCCGCTGCGGCGCAACGTTCAGTGAGCTGCTTTCCGTCATCTTCATCTCCCCGCGGCCGATCTCCTGCCGTGACGTTCCCGCTGCCTGCACGCTGAGGCAAGCTTTCCGGCAGCGTCGGGCAAGAGCCGATCTTCTGATTGGCCGATAGTGTCACAGCAGAAAACCAGTCCGTCAATCTCAACGCGGGCGATCCGATCTGGAGGTTTCACGTGCGAGGGGAGGCCATCATGAACGACGAGAATCCAGCCGATATCCTGTGCCGCAGCGATGCGACACCCTGGATCGTCTTCATTCCCGGGATCGATTACCGGGTATTGCGGACCAGCGCCGAGGCCGGTGTCTGGACCGTGATCTTCCGCTGCGCCAAGGGCACCGCCTTTGCGCCGCATTTCCATTACGGTGCCGGCGAATATCTGATGCTGAAGGGCGTCATGGATTATCGGGCCGGGATCGCCAAGGCCGGCGATTACGGTTACGAACCGCTCGGTGTCTACCATGAATCCACGATCTTCACCGAGGATAGCGAGCTGCTCTTCACCAATCATGGCCCGGTCGCCTTCGTCAATCCCGACAAATCGATCCTGATGATGGTGGACTGGAAATTCTTCGCCGACAAACAGGCCGAAGCGATGCGCGAACGCGCGGCCTGAGCGCCACCAGATGACTCCATCTCCATGATGTCGAAACGCGAACAGATGAGGTCGCCGATGACACCCACGCGTGAGCAGCTGCTCTGGATGTATCGCCAGATGGTGACCAGCCGTCGCCTGGAAGAGGTGATTGCCGAGATCTATTTCGAAGGCAAGAAGCCGGTCTTCAATATGGCCAACGGGCCGATCCCCGGCGAGATGCATCTCTCCAACGGCCAAGAACCCTGTGCCGTCGGCGTCTGTGCCCATCTCGGCGCCCGGGACGTCGTCACCGCCACCCACCGGCCGCATCATATCGCCATCGCCAAGGGGGTCGATCTCACCGCCATGGTGGCGGAGATCTTCGGCAAGAAGACCGGTCTCAGCGGCGGGCGCGGCGGCCATATGCACCTCTTTGATGCCCGGGTGAATTTCTGCTGCTCCGGCATCATCGCCGAGGGCATGGGCCCAGCCGTCGGCGCTGCCATGGCCTTCAAGCTGCGCGGCGAAAAACATGTCGCCGTCTCCTTCATCGGTGAAGGTGCCGCCAATCAGGGTGCCTTTCACGAAGCCCTCAATCTCGCCGCTGTTTGGCAAGCACCCGTGGTCTTCGTCATTGAAGATAACGCCTGGGGCATTTCGGTGCCAAAATCGGCCTCGACCGCCATCGCCCATAACGATCTGCGGGCCGCAGCCTATGGCATGCCGGGCCTGCGGGTGGCCGACAACGATCCGCTGGCGATCTTCGCCGCCGCCGGTACGGCCATCGAGCGGGCCCGCGCCGGCCAGGGACCGAGCCTGATCGAGATCGAAACCGCGCGGCTCGCCGGTCATTTCATCGGTGATGCCGAGGGCTATCGGCCGGTTGATGAACTGCCCGCTCTGCGCTCGCGCGATCCGATCCCTCGCTTGCGGGAAAAACTGCTCGACGATGGTCTGGTCACGCCGGCCGAGGAAGCAGAGATTGTCGATCAAGCCGCGGCCTCAGTCGCCGCAGCCATCGCCGCCGCCCGCGCCGCTCCCTATCCGGCAGCAGGGGAGGCCTTCGAGCATGTCTTTGCCTGATCTATCCTGATCAATGCATCCGTCTCACCAATCGGGCGCCGCGCCGCAGATGACCTGCGGGCGCCTGCAGGGGAACCGCTCATGAGCACCGCCAGCGCCAGCCTGCCCAATCGCAGCAACCGCAATCTCACCATCGCCCGCGCTATGTCGGAGGCGATCGCCGGTGAAATGCGCCGCGACCCTGCCGTCCTTGTCATGGGCGAGGATATCGGCACCCTGGGCGGTGTCTTCGGCACCACGCGAGGCCTTCTGGCAGAATTCGGCCCGGCCCGCATCCGCGACACGCCGATCTCCGAAACCGCCTTCATTAGTGCCGCTGTCGGCATGGCCTCGGTCGGCCTGCGGCCGATTGTTGAACTGATGTTCGTCGATTTCTTCGGCGTCTGTATGGACGCGATCTACAATCTCGCCGCCAAGAACTGCTATTTCTCCGGCGGCCAAAGCAACGTGCCGATGGTGCTGATGACCTCGGTCGGCGGTGGCTATGGCGATGCCGGCCAGCATTCGCAATGCCTCTATGGCACCTTCGCCCATCTGCCGGGCATGAAGGTCGTCATCCCCTCGACTGCCCATGACGCCAAGGGCCTGATGCTGGCGGCGATCCGCGATAACAATCCCGTCATCTTCATGTTCCATAAGGCGCTGCAGGGCATGGGCTGGCTGGGCACGGTGAAGCGTGCCATCAACGATGTGCCGGAGGAGGATTACGTCATTCCGCTGGGCAAGGCCGAGATCGTGCGGTCAGGCCGTGACGTGACCCTCGTCGGTCTTGGTGCCACCACCCATCTCGCCTTGGATGCCGCCGAGGAACTGGCCCCATCCGGGATCGCGGCGGAAGTCGTCGACCTGCGCAGCCTGGTGCCGCTCGACCGCGCCACCATCATATCTTCCGTGCGCAAGACCGGACGGCTGGTCGTGGTGGATGACGATTATCATAGCTTTGGTGTCACCGGCGGGCTTACGGCGCCTTGAAATCGGCACCGATTCGCGTCGCCTTTCCCGATATTCCCATTCCCTTCAGCCCGGCCCTCGAACATCCGGCCCTGCCGAGTGTCGCCAAGATCGTCGCGGCAGCCAGAACAACCCTGGATCCCGGCCGCCAGGTCGGTCCATTGTGAGAGAGGATTTGACGCCATGAGTTCCGTCACGAGCACGACGGTCGTCGTGGCCGCCGACCTCTGGGATCCGGAATTCGACGGCGCCGTTTCCGCCTGGCTGTTCGCCGATGGTGATCTGGTCCGCAGCGGCGATCTCATCGCCGAAGTGATGGTCGAGAAATCGACCTATGAGATCACCGCCCCGATCGCCGGTCGCCTGCAGATTCTGATCCCGGCTGAAATACCGTTCAAACCCGGTGCCGTCATTGCCAGGATCGCGTGAGTTCCGGCCCGCTAATGACGGTCGATTGGCATCTGCAGGTCGCGCCGGGATTGCTTGCCCCGCAAGACGCCATGGCCGGCGAGGAAAATTTGTTGACCGCTATCGCCCGGGGTCAGGCACCAGCCACCGCCTGGATCTGGCGCAGTCAACGCTGTCTCGTGGTGCCCGCCAGCCAAGCCCGTCATGCGCGATTCGAGGACGCCAAGGCCGCGCTGACAGCGGCGGGCTGGCCGGTGGTCATGCGTCGCAGCGGCGGCAGCCCGGTGCCGCTCGATCCCGGCACGCTCAATCTCTCCTTGGCCTTCCCGGCCCCCGACACGCATCCCTGGCAGCTCGATGACGGCTTTCGCCTCTTGACCGGCATTCTGATTGCCGCCCTCGGCGAGCTTGGCTTGCATGCCACCTGCGGCATGGTGCCGGACGCCTTTTGTGCCGGTCGCTATGATCTGGCGATCGATGGCCGCAAGATCGCCGGCACGGCGCAACATTGGCGCGGCGGCCGGGACGCGGCCGGTCGGCGGCAACAGGCAATCCTTGCCCATGTCACACTGCTGGTCGCGCCGGACCTTGCCGGTGGCAGCGATATCATCGACCAATGGACGCATAATTTGCACGAGGCCAGCCGACACAACCGTCACCGTGTCGCCGCCTTGTGCGACTTTCTCGATCGTGCCTTGGACCCGCCCGGCACGCTGATCGCCACGGTCATTGCCGCCATCACCCGGCAATTGACTGCACAGGTTGTTCAGCCACGCCCGATCAGACATAGTTGGGCGACCGTTTAGAAGGCCCATCGACGGCACCCGTCGGGCAGAGAGCAAAGGTCTGCATCGACCGACGTGGCTGTTGATGGGCTATCATCTGCCAGGCTTGACAGCGGCCCCTGCCAGCACCGAAATGGCAGCCGTTTCCGCTGTTCGGGCCGCCCGCCATGTCATTTACTGCCAGCACCTCCTCGACCACAAGTATCACGCCGCTGGTTTCGCGCGATGCCTTTCCCTTGCTGGCCCGCAGCGATGCGGCCGGCCGGCCGATTGCTTATCTCGATAGCGCCGCCAGCGCCCAGAAGCCGAAAGTCGTGCTGGATCGTCTGCGCGACTTCTATGAGACCGGCTACGCCAATATCCATCGCGGCGTCTATCCGCTGAGTGAATCCGCGACTGAGGCCTATGAGGGCGCCCGCGCCATCGTCGCCGCCTTCCTGGGCGCGCCGCCAAACGAGATCGTCTTCACCCGCTCCGCCACCGAGGCAGTCAATCTGGTCGCCAACAGCTATGCGGTGCCCTTCCTGCAGCCGGGCGACGAGATCGTCGTCAGCCTGCTGGAACATCATGCCAATTTCGTCCCCTGGCAGGCCATCGCCCAGCGTCATGGTTTTGTCCTGCGGGTCGCGCCGATCACGCCTGACGGCGAC
>WNFM01266805.1_pt1 | contig 16155 bp, 13 predicted proteins | sample 5400271 | NCBI WGS metagenome assembly WNFM01 (sample SAMN13153352, study PRJNA577476) | soil metagenome | isolation source: 60 cm saprolite on Douglas fir-dominated hillslope | place: USA:California | collected 2013-09-17
ATGAAGCTCAAGGAGTACGCGCGACAACAGGGTGTCAGTTATCGCACCGCTTGGCGTTGGTGGAAGGCGGGGAAACTGCCGGGGCGCCAGATGGACACCAGCACTATTCTCATTGAGACTGCGCCAGCCAGTGCCAGCACCCCCTCGCAGCGTGTGGCGATCTACGCCCGGGTGTCGTCTGCGGAAAACAAGGGCAATCTAGAGAGCCAGGCGGAGCGGTTGGCCGCCTACTGCGCGGCGCGGGGCTATCAGGTGGCAAAGCTGGTCAAAGAGGTGGGGTCCGGTGTGAACGATGCGCGTCCAAAGCTTCTGGCGCTGCTCGACGATCAGTCCATCGGACTCATTGTGGTGGAGCACAAGGACCGTCTGACTCGCTTCGGCTTCCGCTATCTGGATACGCTGCTCAAGGCGCAAGGACGCGCTATCGAAGTTGTGAACCAGGCCGAGAACGGCACAGAAGATGTGTTGGCGGACCTGACGGCCATCGTCTATTCGTTCTGCGCCCGGCTCTATGGCCAGCGACGGGCCAAGCGCAAGACCGAGCGCATTGTGGCTGAGTTGGAGGCGAAGGGAGAGGGGGGAGACAGCGATGCAACTCGTTGAGCAGCACGTGATATCACGTGCTGACCGGCGCTTTGCCGCCATTGACCGCGCCGCGTTCGCCTCCAAGAATCTCTACAACGCCGCGAACCACGAGCTGCGGCAAGCCTTCATCTTTCAGGGAGTGCGCCTCAGCTACCCCGAGATGCACCAGCGCATGAAGGGACACGATGCTTACCAGGCCCTGCCAGCCAAAGTGGCTCAGCAGGTGCTCATGGTGCTGGACCGCAACTGGACAGCCTTCTTCGCTGCGCTGGACGCCTGGAAAGCGGACCCCTCGCAGTTCCTAGGGCGCCCCCGCCTCCCGGGCTACAAAGACAAGCAAAAGGGGCGCAACCTGCTGGTCTACACCATTCAGGCATTGAGTCGCCCAGCCCTGCGCAACGCGATGGTCTGCCCGTCCATGCTCGGCATCACCGTGCGGACTCGGCAACAAAACGTCCAGCAAGTCCGCATCATTCCGCGCATCGGCTTCTATGTCGTCGAGGTCATCTACCAGCGTGAGCCCGCCCCGGCAGCCGTCAACCCCGCACTCCATGCTGGCGTAGACATTGGCCTGAATAATCTGGCAGTGCTAACCTCAGACCAGCCGGGCTTTGTCCCGCGCGCGGTCAACGGGCGGCCAGTGAAGTCCATCAACCACTTCTACAACAAGCGCCGCGCGGAATTGCAGAGCTGGCTGGGAGATGGGGGCACCAGTCGGCACCTGGAGCGCATCACCACGAGGCGCACCCGTCGCATAGACGGGTATCTGCACACGGCCAGCCGCCGTATCATCGATCTGCTGGTAGCCGAGAGCAGTGGCACGCTGTGCATCGGCAAGAACCCGCTCTGGAAGCAGCAGGTCAACATGGGGCGGCGCAACAATCAGAACTTTGTGGCTGTGCCCCATGCACGCTTCATTGAGACGCTGGCCTACAAGGCGCAGTTGGTGGGCATTCACGTCCTCATCACCGAGGAGAGCTACACCAGCAAGGCCAGCTTCCTGGACGGCGACCCGCTGCCGATCTTCGATCCGACACAGCCCGCGCCCACCGTCAGTGGCCGGCGTGTGAAGCGGGGGCTGTACCGGGCGGCAGATGGGCGGCACATCACCGCTGACGCCAACGGCTCGTACAACATCATTCGCAAAGTAGCTCCTGAGGCCTGCGCGCAAGGGAGTAGCGGGTGCGTAGTTCACCCCATACGGCTTGCCGTATAAACTGTCCATAGTTGTCTATGGATCAGAAACTATATGCCAACTTGCGTACTGGCCTTTGTAACCGCGTCGCGGTTTCGCGTTGTCCTTTTGAGTGACGAGTGCTGGCTGGCACGGTTTCTGCCTCCTGATGCCTGTCATGCGCACCGGACGACGCGTCCTTGGCCGGGCGCCTTGCGGCTGCCCTCCGGTCTCTGGCGATGCACGCATCACTGCGTGTCGCCAGGGCGATGCTGTGGGTGTGCTGACGAACTGGGGATGACGAGATGATTATTGGTGGGTTGTATCAACATGTACTGCTAAATTCTACGCGTTTTGATGTAGACCCAGGCAATGCTGCCTTGCTGTACCAGAGACAGCTTGCCACGTGAGGGCTGCGTCCTCGCGCGAGGACATGGATGTGGTATGTCATGGATGATGCAACCAAGTGGCGCCGGGGCGCTCAAAGTCTCGCTAGGTCTGGAGATGGCTTGCGCCCTGCGCCACAAGCCATGCCGCCCCTTCGGCCTCGCTCGCGGTGGCCAGTTGAGCCGCCGCCGCCGCCGCCGCCAACGCAGATGCCGAAGTGGGGCTTGTACGCGCTTCGGCTCAGTGCCGCGACTGCATTCGCTGCCCTTGTACCATTCGTCTTAGCGCATCTCGGCCTCGCGCATGGTATCGACGACGAGATGACCTCGGTTGGCTTTGACGCCGAGCGCGTCCAATTAATCGTGTTCGCTCTGCTAGCACTTGCGGGCGGGGTAGGAGCGGGAATCGTGCTGCGCTGGCGATCGCCCGTCTGGCTTGGTGGCGTTCTCTACTACACATTTGGCTATCTGTTGCCCTACATCAGCCAAGCCCAACATCCTACGCAAGCGCCCGATGGCACGCCGCGGGTGCTCGTACGCGGCGCCTTTGCCGTCACCCTAGCGACGCTCCTCGCCGTGGGGGTCGTGTTCTCGGGCGCGGGCGCCGTGCTGGGCGAGGCGTGCGGCCGTGTCTTCGCCATCCCCCTCATCACGCTTGGCCGCTTCGTCCTCGCGCGCACCGGCCGGCAAGGGTCTCGCCGATCCGCCCCGCGTGCAGTGTGGACCACCATAGCCGCACTTGGCCTGAGCGCCATTATTGTCATCGCTCTCCTTCTCGTCGCCAGCAACTTGGATACCATCCTGAACTACGGCACCGTTGCGACGATCTACCAGCCGGTGCAGGTCGCCACGCTCCAGGGCACCATCGAACAAGGGACCTACCCTAGTCCGGCGCTCGGCGGCAGGTGGCGCCCGTACATGATCTACCTACCGCCCTCGTACTCTGCCTTCCCGCAGAGGCGCTATCCAGTAGTGTACATGCTGCATGGCAATCCGGGCAGCATGACGGACTGGTTCGCTGGCGCCCACCTCGATACGATCGCCAATGAGTTGATCACGGCGGGCAAGATCCGCGAGACCATCTTCGTCGCCCCCGATGGCAATGGCCCTGACTACCGGGTCTCAGAGTGGGCGAACAGCTTCGATAATCGCCAACGCATGGAAGACTCCATCGTGTACGACCTGGTGCACGAGGTCGACACGCACTATCGCACCCTGGCCGATCCCGCCGATCGCGCCATCGCCGGCAACTCGGACGGGGGCTTCGCCGCTGCTAACATCGCGCTGCACCATCCCGATGTCTTCGACACCGTGCTCAGTCTGGGCGGCTACTTTGTGGCGGACAACGGTCCTGTCTTCGGCGTTGGCCCTGCCAGTACTGCTTACCGGCGCACGAACAGCCCAGCAATGTATGTGACGACGCCCAGCGGACTGCAGGCGGCGCGCGCGCTGACATTCTTCATTGGCGTCGGCACGCAGGATCGCCCGTACTTCCCGCTGGGGATCGCCTTCTACGGTGAGCTGCGACGACTCGGCGTGCGGGCCGACCTGCTCCAGGTGCCCGGTGGCCATTCGTGGCAGGTCTGGGCCCCGCAGGCTGCGCACGCGCTGCCAATTATGGAGGCGCCAGTCGCCCAAGGCTCCTCTCCCGACAGATCCTTGAACAGATTCTTGAAGTGATTCTCCTCGCATGGTAACGGGAGGATAGGCGACATGCTCCCCATGGCCAAAGCCAAGGGGCTTCTCAGGCAACGCATGTTCCAACGAACCACGTTAGCGCCTGCAGGCGGTGCCCCCGCCTACGCGGTCGTTGCATGCATCGCCGGGCGAGAGTGATCTCAAAAGCAACCTGACTCAAGCGGAGCGCACCCCGTCCAAAGTCCGTGCGTGCTTTTCCCCGTGGGAACGCCTTACCACGGAACCCGCAAGCACGATTGAGGCGGTGAGGTGCGAGGTGTCCTACCAGTCGCGGTCTCACAAAAAGGCAGCATCGGCAACGCAGGTAGGACGTTCGTGGCCCTTGCGGGCCACCCGGCTTTCATCCCCGCCTAGAGGCAGGGCATGCGCACTCAGCCGCTTTCTATGGTAGGGGTCAAGTCGGCTTGGAGAGGTTGGCAGACAGATCATGCTACGGTGGCAATCGTGGGTGGCGCTGCACCGACTGCACAGCGTGGGACGCTACCTCCCGGCCTTGCTGCTCGTCGTACTCGCTGTGGCCGACGTCCTCACGCTTACGCTCGTGCATCCCTGGGGCGCGGCGGGTGCTCTGATCGAGCTGTTCGCCCTCAATGATATCGGCTGGGGGCACGAGGGCATCATCGTCACGGCGTTCCTCCTCCTGATGTTGGCGCAGGCGCTCATGCGTCGGAAGCGTCATGCCTGGCTGCTCTCGGTCGGACTCGTCTGCTTTTCGTTAATTGCCGCACTCACTGAGAAGGCATCGAGGCTTTCATTGCTTCTGCTTCTCGGGCTGCTCATCGCATTCCTTGTGCTGGCGCCACTCTTCCCGGCGCGCAGCGATCCCCGTGCTCTGGCGCGTGGCTACACGGCCCTCGTGCTTGGCCTCGTGGCGCTTGTCGGCCACGGAACGGCCCACATTTTAATCCACCTCGGCAACGCGAACATCCTCCTACTGGAGACGCGCCCGCTGCTGTTCCTGCTGCGTGTGGCGGTCTACCTGTTGCTGAGCTACGGGGTTGTCGAGGTGCTGCATCCCGTTCTCCGCGTGCGTAGGGTGCCAGCCATGGAACGCCAGCGCGCATGCGAGGTCGTGCGCCACTACGGTCGCCATAGCCTGGCACACTTCGCCCTTGGCCCAAGCCTTTCCTTCTTCTGGTCGGATTCTGGCCGTTCCTTCCTTGCCTATCACGCGAGACATGGGATCGCGCTCGTCCTCGGCGATCCCATCGGCCCGCGGGAAGAGCTGGCGGCGCTCTTGGAGGCGTTCCTGGCGTTGTGTCGCCGGCAGGATTGGCAGCTTGCCATCTACCAGGCCAGCCCCCAGACCCTCGACTTGTTCGCGCGCGACGATATCCACGCCATCAAGGTCGGTGAAGAGGCACTCATTGACACCGCAGCGTTCACCCTGCAGGGCAGCATTGGTGCACCGGTGCGCCACATGGTAACACGGGCAAAACGCGGCGGCATCTCGATTCACTTCTGGCAGGGCGAGGCGGTGCCTGAGCCGATCTTTGTGGGGATGAGGCACATCAGCACGGCCTGGCTGCACACACACCACGCGCGCAGCCAGCTGGGCTTCAGCATGGGCCGCTTCCCCGCGGATTGGTCGCCCGATTTGCTGACGGTCGTCGCCTTGGGGCCGGACGGCGAGGTGCAGGCCTTCGTCACATGGACCCCGCTGTATGCCTGCGACGGCTGGACGCTCGACAACCTGCGCCGCGGACAGGAGACGGTGCCGGGCACGGTCGAATATCTTATCGCCGCCTCGGTGGAATGGGCAAAGGCGCGGGGCTACCGCCAGATCTCGCTGGGCCTGGCCCCACTGGCTGACCCGAGCGACGAATGCAAGGAGCTGACCACTGCTGCCCTGCCGAGACAGCGGCGGATCTCGTCGTCCGCCCGACTGCTCCAGCGCAGGGCAGCCTATCTGCATCGCCGTGGGCTGCTCCTAGGCCATTACCACTCGCTCTACTTCTTCAAGCAGAAGTTCCACCCGGTATGGGATCCCCGCTATCTTGTCGTTGCAGAGATCTCAACGCTGCCGCGCGTGCTGATCGCGCTTGCCGTCATACACGGCATGAGCTGGCGTACCTTGCTTGATGAGATATACGCAGCCGTGCGCCGCCCGAAGCACAAAACGGTGCCAGATGCTGTGCAGTCTGCATGGGATGGGGCGCGGAGTGGGCATAAGGCCCGCCCCGCGCCCTGGCAGACAGCACGGGATTGCCTTGAATCTCAGAGATGGGGTAGGACTCAGGATGGCGACCATTCAGCAAACTCGTGAAAATCGCTGAACATACCGCATCATCGATAGGTGCCGCTCTGGCCGATCCGCGCGTGCGCGCCCCGGAGGAGCGGCGCGCGCCCCGGGGGCTGGGTCGGGCGGGGTCCCGTCTCGATGTCGGGGATGGGCCAAGTGACGGACTGATCCACGGTCAGGGGAACCGCCTTCCCATGGTGATACACCGTGAGGGGGGTGCCCGCGAGCAGCTGGTAGGTCGCATCCGTCGCCTTCACCTCGACGCGTAGCCGGCGGTTGCGGAACACGATACGGAAGGCGAGCCGGTCGATGCCGGCGGGGAGCTGCGGCGCGAAGAAGAGGGAGCCTGCCCGCAGGCGCAGGCCGCCGAATCCAGCGACCAGCGCCGTCCACGTGCCCGCGAGCGAGGCGATATGGACGCCATCCCGCACGTTATGTTCCAGGTCGTTGAGATCCATGAGCGCCGTTTCGCCGAGGTAGTCGTAGGCCAGCTGGATCTGGCCCACCTCGGCTGCGATGACGGCCTGTGTGGACGCCGACAATGAGGAATCGCGCACGGTCAGCGCCTCGTAGTACGCGAAGTTGCGCGCCTTCTGCTCGACGCTGAACGCCTCGCCGCGCAGGTGCATCGCGAGGACGAGGTCCGCCTGTTTGACGACCTGCTTGCGATAGAGATCGAAGTAGGGGAAGTGCAGGAGCAGCGGATATTGGTCGGAGGCGGTGGCGGCGAAATTCCACACCTCATGCTCCGTAAAGGTCTCGTCCTGTGGGGTCACGCCGAGGCGAGTGTCATACGGGAGGTACATCCGCTCGGCCGCCTCGCTCCAGCGGGTGACCTCTTCGCGCTCCACGCCGAGCCTGCGCGCCGCCTCGGGGTAGCGCTCGGCCGTCTCCGCCGCGCAGCGCAGGTTCTGCTGTGCCATGAGGTTGGTATAGACGTTGTTGTCGGCGAGGGCGCTGTACTCGTCGGGCCCGGTGACGCCATCGATGCGGAAGTGACCGGCGGCGTTCAGGAAGCCGAGGGACGTGAACAGCCGCGCCGTCTCGACGAGCAGTTCCAGGGCGACCTGCTCCTCAAACGCGGTGTCGCCGGTCGCCTCGACGTACTGCGCCGCGGCGTAGGCGATGTCGGCGTTGATGTGAAACGCGGCGGTGCCCGCCGGCCAGTAGCCCGAGCACTCCGCACCATTGATGGTGCGCCAGGGGAACGCGGCGCCGCGCAGTCCGAGCTGCCTCGCGTGCTCCCTGGCCCGATCGAGAATGGACCGGCGCCAGCGTAGCGCGTCGGCGGCCGCGCCCGGCACGGTCAGCTGGAGCACGGGCAGGACGAAGGTCTCGGCATCCCAGAAGGCGTGTCCGTCGTAACCCGGGCCGGTTAGCCCTTTTGCGGGGATGGGACGGCGTTCGGCCCGCGCGCCCGCCTGTAAGAGGTGGAAGAGCGCGAAGCGCACCGCCTGCTGGATCTCGGGATCGCCCTCCACCTCGACATCCGCGCTCGCCCAGAAATCGTCCAGATAGGCGCGCTGCTCGGCGAGCAGGCCCTGCCAGCCCGTCGAGCGCGCCGCGGAGAGCGCCGCCACGATCTGGTCGCGGATCGCCGGCTGCGACCGTATCCGCGACCAGCCGTAGCCGATGTACTTGACGAGGCGCAGCTTCTGCCCCGGTTCGAGGCGGGCGGTGATGGAGACGCGGGAGCTATCGGGATAGCTGGAGGATTCGACAACTGTCCCGGGTGGCCCCTCGATGTCATGATTCATCGCCGCCCCAACGCGCAGTCTGCTGACCTTGGTGTGATGGATGAGGAGGCCGGAGGCCCCCTTGGCCTCGTGCTCCTCGCTCTCGAGGGACGCGGCCAGCGCGGCCCCCACCCGCGGGTCATCGCCCTGATCCGGCAGTGTCTCGTTGGCGACCAGCTCCGACTGCACCACAACGCGCGCGGGCGCGTCTACCGCCTCGACCTCGTAGCTGATTGCGGCGACGGCCCGTTGAGTGAACGATACCATGCGCACGGACGAGACCCGCACCAGCTGGCCTGCGGGCGTGATCCAGCGGACGGTGCGGCGCAGCACGCCGGCATGCAGGTCCAGCTCCCGCACGTGGCTCTGGACCTCGCCGTAGCGCAGGTCGAACGGCTCGTCGTTCACGAGCAGGCGGATCAGCTTGCCGTTGGTGACGTTGATCACGGTCTGCCCGGACTCCGGGTAGCCGTAGCCCCCCTCGGCCTGGGGCAGCGGGCGCAGCTCGTAGACTGAGTTCAGGTAGCTGCCGGGCAGGCCGTACGGCTCGCCCTCGTCCAGGTTGCCGCGCAGCCCGATGTGCCCAGGCTCGTCTCGCGCACGGTCCACCCGTCACCCGCGTACGCCTGTTGCTTGATCATCTCTCGGCTCCATCGTTGGCGTCTTCGCCCAGCAGCATGCCCACCTCGACCTCGTCGAGGCGAGTCGTCACGAGGTCCGCATGTTGGGCGCGCAGCGAATCGGCGTCGTTGCGCCGTGCCACGCCGATGGCGTACATCCCGCCGGCTTTGGCGGCGGCGACGCCCGCCGGGGCGTCTTCTACCACAAAGCAGCAGCTCGGCACAACTCCCAGCGCCTCGGCGGCGGCCAGGAAGAGCGCCGGATCGGGTTTGCCCCGCGGCACATCGCGCCCGTTCACGTTCGCGTCGAACAGGTCGAGCAGCGTCGTGGCGGCGCTGACGAACGGAGAGCGCAGCCCGTGTGCGCTGGTGAAGGCGGCGACCGAGACGGCGCGCAGGAACCCATCGGCGTTCTTGGACGATGAGGCTGAGCAGACGCGCACGCCCTTCGCCTTCACCTCCAGCAGGAACCGCACGGCATCGTCGTAAACGTGGACGTCGCCCGTCGCGGCGAGGCGCTCAAGCAGCACCTGTTTGGTCTCGGCGTACTCGCGAGCACGCGCCCCGCTGGGGTCCGGCAAGTGGAAATAGGCCAGCGCCGCCGCGGCGCCCGCCTCCCGCGGCTTGCCCGCCACCTGTGTCTGATAGACGGCGCTCGTGAAGGCGCCCGGCGTGTAGGTCGTCTGCGGCGCGAGCGACTTCCACGGCCCGATCATCAGCTCCTCGAGCGCCTGGCGCCACGCCTTCTCGTGCGGCGTGTCGAGGAGCACGCCGTCAATGTCGAAGATCCCACCCTCTAGGCGCATGCGTTTCGCCCTCCCGATCGCGCCGGACGCTCATTTTCTTCGTTGTGACCAATAGCGCGGGAGACCCAATTCTCCGACTCAATCCGATACGTCTGCAAGGAATGTGCGGCAATTCAGCGGTGTATTCGTATTGGAAACATGCAAAGTGGTTGTAGATATGACGAAGAAGATTACCATGCACCGGCCAGGAAGATGCAGTTGTTGACGGTGATGGGCACCTGGCTGGCGAACAGCGCGACGGTGAAGTCGCCCCGCGACGTATGAATCATGGCCTCATCGTGCTTATTCGGGTCGATGACCATCTCGGGCGCACGCGCGTAGCGCTTGGCCATACGATGCCTTCTTGTCCGTGAGTCTGGAACACCCTCAAATGATAACACACACCGGCCGGGCGGTGGCGCCCGCCTGTCCACCCAGCGGGCGAGCGCTCGTGCGGGTGGGGTTTGTGTACCGGGCAGCGTTATGCTATGCTGGCGCCACTAGGGTGTGCCGGTGGAGCGCGAGCGGGCGGACAGGCGGGCAGGTGTGTGGCGCGCGTGGCAGGGTCGGGGAGGCCGAGCCGAGGGGAAGGTGCGATGGTCACCAATTGGGTGCAGCGGCGTGGGTCCGATCGCGACGTCGAGCGCAGAACACGGCAGATCAAGGAGATCATCCGTCTGGGCACGGCGCTGCGCGCCGAGCAGGGCCTCGATGTCATCCTTGGCCAGGTGGTGGAGGCGATCAGCGCGACGCTGAGCTTCCAGGTGGCCGTCCTCAATCTGGTCCATCCCGATCACGAGCACGTCGAAGTCGTCGCGACCGCCGGCCTTACCGAGGCCGAGCGGCAGCGGCTCGTCAAGTCTCCCCCGCAGGTGGCGCGCCTGCTGGCGGTGATGCGGCCGGAGTTCTGCATCAGCCACTCGTACTTCATCAGTCACCATTACAAGCACCTGTTTGACGGGGTGGAAGGCGTCACCGTCTTCACCCCGACGCCCCCCAGCGCCCAGCGCGCCCCAGACGCGTGGCACCCCGAAGATGTGCTGCTGATCCCGCTGGTCAGCCCGCGTGAAGATCGCCTGCTCGGCATTCTCTCGCTCGATCAGCCAGAAGACGGCAAAGTGCCCTCCCTCGATGCCATCGAGATCATCGAGCTTTTCGCCAGCCAGGCTGCGCTCGCCATCGATTCGTCACAACTCTTCGAGGAGCGCGAGCTAGAGCGGCAGTCGTTGGAATCCGGCTTGTTCGAGCTGCTGTATCACCTGGAGCAGGTGCGCCAGGGCAACATGGATGTCCGCGTGCAGCTCAGCGCGACCACCCTCAGCCCGATGGCGGAGTCGTTGAATGCCGTGTTGCAGACGCTGAGCGGCCTGTTAACGGACGTGCGCGCCGCCGGCGAAGTCGTCAGTGCCAACGCGGCGGAGATGCGCGAAGCGGCGACACAGCTGGCCAGCAGCGCGCAGCACCAGGCCCAGCAGATTTTGGAGGTGTCGAGCGCCGTCGAGGGCATGGCGGGGAGTGTCAGTGGCATTGCCAAGACGGCCAGTGACACCAGCGGGGTCGCCGAAGAGGCCATCGAGATCTCGAACGTCGGGCGCGAGGCGGCGGAGCGCGCCGCGGAGGGCATGAGCGCCGTGCGCGAGATGGCGCTACAGTCCGTCAAGAAGATCAAGCGGTTGGGCGAAAGCGCGCAGGACATTGGCGAAATCGTTCAAATGGTGTCAGACTTCGCCAGCCAGACGAACCTGCTTGCGCTGAACGCCGCGATAGAGGCGGCGCGTGCCGGCGAGAATGGACGCGGCTTTTCCATCGTCGCGCAAGAGATTCGCAATCTGGCCACCAGCAGCGCGGAGGCCACCAAGCAGATCCACGCGCGCATCAAGGGTATTCAGATGGATACTCACGCCGTGGTGGTCGCCATCGAGCATAGCACGCAGCAGGTGGTCGTGCAGTCCGATCTCGCGGCGCAGGCCGGCGCGGCGCTGGGGGCGGTCGACATGGTGACGAAGCGCATCGCCAACGCGATCGGCGAGATGAACGAGACGGCGACCCGGCAGGCGAGCGCGGCGGAGATGATCTCGCAATCGATGACCGATATCGCCGAGATCACGGCGCAGACCCGCGACGGTATGGAGCAGATGCGCGGCTCGATGGACCGGCTGGTGGAGCTGGCGCAGTCGCTGCTGGGCTCGATCAGTGTCTTCCGGCTGGGCGAGAACAACCGCGCGTATCTCCCGGTGCTGCTGCCGGCGGCCACTGACTCCTCTGCCCTGGCCGACAGAGAGACAGAGCCCGTGCCGGCGGTTGGAGAGGTCGCGGATGGTGGCTGGATGACACGCGCCGGCTCTTTTTCTGCGGCCGTGAAAGGCGGCGTCACCACGCAGCTGCCGCGGTCTACCTATCCGGTGCATCCCCCCGTCGTGCCGGGCGCGAGCACCGACCCGGCGGAGGCGCAGCAGGGTGATGCTCTCGGCCTGCACGCGTCGGTAACGAGTGGCCCGCCCGCCGCGCAGCCGCCGAATACCTCACGGCCGCGTGGTGATTCGAGCCCCTTGCCCCCGCTGGATCGTCATCCCGGTCCGTGAGGCCGGCGACAAGCGCATCGCGGGCGCCCAGCGGCCCTCACTCCTAGCCCTTCTGCTGCGCTGACCAGCCGCTCCGCACCTGCTGATGCTGCTCCGGCGGGCCCCACCTCCTGGTCCCGCACGGAAGGTGCACTGTGCCCGCAGGACCTACACGGGCAAACATGCCAGGAACGCTGGCTGCACGGTCGCCCTTCTCCCATTGGCGCGCACTCGCGCTCTGACTCCCCTCTCCCGCCGCAGCGGTGGAGGGGCTGGGGGTGGGGGCTTCCCGCGGGAACGTTGCGTTCTCAGCTGGCAGCCGAGCTCGGTTCCCGCGCAGCGGTGAACGGTTCCGCTGGGCTGGGGGCATCGAGGACGGAGACACCCACCAGGTCGGCCATGCTGGCGCCGAGCGCCGCGGCCAGTCGTCGCATTACGTAGGGTTGCGCGTCTTCCTTGCCGTGTTCGAGGTGTGTGATGGTCTCGCGGCGTAATCCTGTAAGCTCTGCCAGCTGGCTGATGCTCAGGTCGCTGCGCTGTCGCACCTGACGCAATCCACGCAATTTCATGCCAATCCTCCTCATTGAGGCTTACGGTCCGCCAGCTGGCGACGCTGCCAACCGGCATCTGCTGAAAGGTTTCGCATGCGGCGGAAATCCACGAGCTGCCGCAGCGGCCCACCACCACTAGCCCTGCGCCCTAAACGCATGTTTGGTGCCAACGGCGGCACACTGCTGCGGTATGGAGAGGCGTTCCGCCAGACCGTGCCGCTGCGTCCATTGTAGCAGACTCGGAAGGCGAAGGTAAAGCAGACGATGGTCCTAGCACGCGGCAGGACCGCCGGCAAATGGTACGGCGACGGCCGCGCCGGGCCGTCGCCCAACGTGGTGCGGGTGGCGTTTCAGCAGCGCGCGACCGAGACTGGCCGCCACCTGCGGAGTGCGCGCGCTAAGACATACCGCCTGGAGAGCTAGTGGCGAGCGAGACGAACGCGACATCTGCGCTGGTCGTGCTGCCGCCGACGCGGATGAGCGCCAGCACTTCGCCAGCGGCGGGATTGGTAATCTTCCCGACGAGCTGTTCACCGATCAGGCGGAGCGAGGGAGCGGGCGAGGTAATCTGGGCCACAGAGACTGTGCTGAGATGCAGCGCGGCATCCACCAGCTGCTCCTGACCTATGCCGTCGCGCTGGTCGCCGACGATCCAGAACACGAGCCCGTCCTGCTCGAAAATCAGCTCGCTCTTGATCCCGAATTGCCACTCTTGATTCCAGCCATAGTGTACCCACTGCCCATCGACATACGCCGCCGGCGCGAAGCCGACAGTGACTGGCGTCGCCGAGCCATCCGCGACCACCTGCAGAACATGCGCAAGGGTGGGCGCCGGACGGAACTCGCGGATGTCCAAGACGCCGCTGCCGCTCTGCTGATCGTGCGGCAGCTGATAGCGCAGCTCGACGACCGGCCCATCCGACCAGCTCTGCGGCGCACTCAGCAGCATCTGGCTGAACTGGTAATGTCCCAGTGTAACACCCGGCCACTCGACGCGCGTGGGCGCGGTTCTGCTCGTCACCTTCGCTGCCTGCGCCGTCGCGTTGGGCGTGCCGACGTGTGTGGGGTACGAGCGCACCTGCAGCGCCCCGGTGTGGCCGAAGATCAGCTGGACGCCGGCGGCGAACGACGGCGTGGCGAGCACCACAGTGAGTGTCATGAGGAGCACCAGCGCGCTCAGGCTGGCGGCGACCGGGCGGCTCACGCGAGCCGGCAGGTCGCGCAGCACTGTGCGCCAGAGGTGGTGCCGCTCGAACAGGGGGGCAGCCGGCAAGTTCAGCTGGCGACGCACTCGATGCGCCATTCGGCGCTCCAAATCGGTATCTACCGGCGTGTGGTGCGCATCGCCGAGCATCGTCTGGGTGAAGAGCGGTGGCAGCTCTTCGTGCTCGGGGGCGAACAACTCGCGCAGCTCGCCAGCGAACTCCGCTTCCTCGGAGGAGAAATCGTCAGGGAACAGGTTGTCGGTATCGTCGCCTGTCCAAGCGCCGCTGCCGCGGTTAGCGCGCTCGAACCTGCCCATGTGTCCGCTCCTCAAGGGCGTCGCGCAACGCTTTGCGCGCACGCCATAACCGGGTATCGATCGCGTGACGTGTCAGCCCCGTCTTCTTACAGATGTCTTCGGTGCTCGCCAGCTTGAAATAGCGCATGTACACCAGCAGCCGGTCCAGCTCCGGGAGGGATTCCAGCGCCAGGCGCAGCTCTTCGCGCCGCTCGCGCTGCTCGAGCAATCCCTCCATGCTGGTATCCGCTACCCGGGAAGCCGCTGCGGCGCCGCTCGCGAGATCACCCTCCCGGCTGCCGCCGTATTCGGTGGCGTCGAGCGAGGTGGTCGCCAGCGCCTGCCGCCGCTGTACATGACGCCGCCGGTCCAGCGCGATAAACTTCGCCCGCATCGTCAACCAGGTGCGCAGCGAGCCGCGCGCCGGATCGTAGCTGCCGATGTCCTGCCAGACGGTGACGAACAGATCATTCGCACACTCCTCAGCATCTTGAGGAGTGCCCCAGGTGTTCAGCACTACACGGATAAAGTACGACATTTCGCGCAGGTAGCGCTGAATCAGCGCTTCCAGAGCACGCGGGTTTTGCTCGAGTATCCCTCGATAGAGGGCGTCATCGGGCCAGTCATCGTGCACCGTGTCACTCCTCGCGCTTCCATCCCCGGCGTCGTTGCCGGGCCGCGCCTACCGCGCGGAAGGATGGTGTTCGACGACGATGTCCGCCGATGACCAGTGGTGCAGAGTCCCTGTTAGATACTACGATGCGCCGTGCTCATACCTCACACAGCACCGTCTCATGGTACTACCAGGCGGCGGTTGGTACCGGAATCGCGCAGGGGCCACTGGTCGCTGTTAGTTCTGTGTAAGTCTTGTTAGAACTATGTTAGCGCGCATTGTCGGTGACCCCTGGGTAAATGTCAAGTGGAGATTTGCGCGCAGGCGCACTCCGCGGGCGCGGGCGCACTACGAGAGCGTGGTCTCTGGCGGTGGGGAATCCAGCAGATAGAGGCTGCCGTCATAGGCGTGGCGGCCATCGGCGGCGAAAAACGGCCCCATCGGCGGCGCAAAGCGCAGGGCGAGCATGCCCATCCAGGCGCCCATCCGCGCCGCGACGCGCTCGGCGAGGTTAAGCGCCTCATCGGCCAGCGCCGCGCCGTCCAGAGGCGCGCACTCCGCCTGGGGCGACGGGGGAGGTGGGAGCTGCGTCTGCTGGCGTTGTGTGGTTACGGCCGCATCACGTGGCGGTTGCATAGCGGGCCTCCCGGGCTGATGGGCGCTGGATGAGGGCAGCAACGCTGCCTTGTGTGCCCAAGTGTACCCGACGCACGCCGCCCGTGCCGTGACGCAGCTCACACGTGCTTGAGAAAGCTCCACGACTTGAGGTCGCGATCCAGATGGAAGCGCAGGCTGCTTTGCATCACGGCCTCCAATTCGTCTTGCAGGCCTTCATCCAGCCGCAGCCGCGGCAGCGCCTCCCATTCCGTCGTTTGCAGCAGCCGCAGCACCTTGAGCGCGGGCAGCGAGATGCGCCGCTGGGCGTAGCGCGAGCAGGTGGGGCAGAGGGCGCCGCCCAGCTCGGCGCTGTAGCCGTTTTCTTCCGGGCGCAGGGGAGTGTCACAGCCGGCGCAGTTGTGCAGCGCCGGGCGGTAGCCAAGCTCGTCGAGCAGATGCAGCTCGAAGTAGCGCAGCGCCAGCCATGAGCGCGCCTGCTCGTCCTGCGCGGCGCCGTCCTCCAGCAGCCGCAGCGTATTGGTGAAGAGGCGGTAGAGGCGGGGATGCGGGTCGGCGTCTTCGAGGAAGCGGTCCACCAGCTCGACGCAATACCAGGCGCCGGTGGCATACCAGAGCTTGTCGCGCAGCATATCCAGCCGCTCGCGCGCCTCGGCCTGCGTCACGATGTCCAGCTCGCGGCCGGTGGCCAGCAGCAGCTGCGTGCGCGTGAACGGCTCCAGATGGCCGGCGAGGCGGCTGGTGGTGCGGCGCGCGCCCTTGGCGATCGCACGCACCTTGCCGTAGGAGGGCGTGAAGAGCGTGAGGATGCGGTCGGCCTCGCCGAAGTCGGTGCGGCGCAGGACGATGGCCTCGGTTGTATAGACGCGGCTGTGCAGGGGCATGGGCGCTTCTTACCTGGGAGCGAGCTGGTCGACTCTCATCGTTCTTCGGCCAGGAGACCCCTGCCTTTAGGCATGGGGAAGAATGGCCGTCTCCTTTCTGCATGTGCCCCCTTGCGGGGGCGTGCCAGCCGATCACAACGGTCTGACACGCGTGCCCTTTCGGGCGCCCTGGTTTCCCAGGTAAAGTTCCCCTCGACAAAGTTA
>WNFM01033122.1_pt3 | contig 16151 bp, 11 predicted proteins | sample 5400271 | NCBI WGS metagenome assembly WNFM01 (sample SAMN13153352, study PRJNA577476) | soil metagenome | isolation source: 60 cm saprolite on Douglas fir-dominated hillslope | place: USA:California | collected 2013-09-17
CGCTTGCCGCCGGAACGGGAGCTCGCGCTTCAAATCAAGGTCAGCCGTCCGTCCGTCCGCGCCGGCCTCCGGTCGCTGGCCGCAGTGGGTGTCGTCGAGGCTCGGCACGGCGCCGGCAGCTTCATCACCTCCGGACCGCCGAAGCTCTCCACCGGCCCCCTCAGCCTGATGGCGGCGCTCCACGGATTCACGCGCGACGACATGTTCGACGCCCGGCGCGTGCTCGAGGTGGCGGCGGCCGCCCTCGCCGCCGAGCGCGCGACCGGGGACAACCTCGCCACCATGTCCGAGGAAGTAGCGGGCATGTTCGCGTCGCTGCAAGAGCCGCAGGCGTTCCTCGTCCACGACGTCCGGTTCCACCAGGCGATCGCGGTCGCCTCCCACAGCCCGGTGCTGGCCGCGCTGGTCGAGCTCGTCTCCACCATGAACTACGAGCGGCGGCGCCTCACCGTCGAGCGCGCCCGTGACCTGAAGGAGTCCGCGGAGATGCACCGCCGCATCTACTCGGCCATCCGCGACCACGACGGCGACCGCGCGCGGCGCGAGATGAGCGAGCACCTCGACCTTGCCCGCATGGCCCAGGCGTCGGAGGACGTCAGCGAACAAGCCCCGCCCTCGGCGGCCGTCCCCCCGGAGAACAGATGAAGATCACTGGAGTCCGTGCCCGCGACATCCGCTTCCCCACTTCGCGCAACCTCGACGGCTCGGATGCGCTGAACGTCGGCGACTACTCGGCCACCTACGTGATCGTCGAGACGGACGGCGGACTCGAGGGACATGGGCTCACCTTCACCAACGGGCGCGGAAACGAGCTGACGGTGGCGGCCGTGCACGCCCTCCGGCACCACGTGATCGGGCTGACCCTGGATGAGATCAAGGCGGACATGCGCGGCCTGTATCGCAACCTCACCGTCGATCCGCAGCTGCGCTGGCTGGGTCCCGAGAAAGGCATCCTGCACATGGCCACGGGTGCCCTGCTCAACGCGGTGTGGGACCTCTGGGCCAAGGCGGAGCGCAAGCCGCTCTGGAAGCTCCTGGTGGATCTCACGCCGGAGCAGCTCGTGTCCACCATCGACTTCAGCTACCTCTCCGACGCGCTCACCCCCGAGCAGGCGCTCGAGCTCCTGCGCAAGCAACAGCCCACGCGCGCGGCGCGCGAGGCGGAGATGCGCGCGCAGGGCTATCCGGCCTACACGACCTCGACGGGCTGGCTCGGGTATTCGGACGAGAAGGTGCGCCGTCTGTGCGAGGAGGCGGTGGCCGCGGGCTGGACGCATCTCAAGATGAAGGTCGGACAGGACCTCGAGATGAACCGGCGCCGGGCCAGGCTCATCCGCAGCATCATCGGCCCGAAGAGCAAGCTGATGATGGACGCGAACCAGTGCTGGGACGTGCCGGAAGCGATCCGGCAGATGCACAGCCTGGCCGAGTTCGATCCCTGGTGGATCGAGGAGCCCACGTCGCCCGACGACGTGCTCGGCCACGCCGCCATCGCGCGCGAGGTGGCCCCCATCCGCGTGGCCACCGGGGAGGCCTGCCAGAACCGCGTCATCTTCAAGCAGCTCCTGCAGGCGGGCGCGATCGGCTTCTGCCAGGTCGACAGCTGCCGCGTGGGCGGCGTGAACGAGGTGCTCTCGATCATGCTGCTCGCCACCCGATTCGGCATCCCGATCTGTCCGCATGCGGGCGGGGTCGGACTCTGCGAGTACGTCCAGCACCTCGCGATCTTCGACTACATCGCGCTCAGCGGGACGCTCGAGGACCGCATCTGCGAGTACGTGGACCACCTGCACGAGCACTTCGTCGATCCCGTGCGCATCGTGAACGGCCGCTACGCCGCGCCCACCGCGCCCGGGTACAGCATCACCATGAAGCCGCAGTCGCTGGCCGACTACGAGTTCCCGAACGGCCGCGAGTGGCGCAACACAGGCGCGGCGGCCGGGGCGGCGACCCGAGCGGGGGCCTAGCGGGACCCTAGTTACCCCAGAGTCCCTTCAGCAGGCCCCAACTGTAGGACGAACGCTTTCGATCGATCGTCGCGACCGCTTCGTTCCCGGCGTTGGGGATCACTTTGCGGCGACCGAAGCTCAGCACGGAACGGATTCCGCCCGGGGCGTGGCACTTGGCACACGAAGCCAAGACCGAAGTCAGGATCGTGCTCTCGGAGCCTTCGTTCCGATCGATCATGTCGACTCCGTGCGTCGAAAACACGGGGAGCTCGGCTTCATTCGGACCGACGGCCTGCAGGCCACCCGCCTGGGAGGCAAACAGTCTCACTCGGCGCATCCTGAGCTCGAAAGCATCCTGGGACGGCGGCCCCGACCCCGCGTCGGTGCCGACGCCTCTATAGACCCGGAATTGCACGTCCTCCGTCAGCTTGCTGGGCACGAGGGTGCCCTGATCGTCGATCAGGATCATCTGTCGCACGAGCGCGACCGCCGTACCGGGCGGAAACTGTGGGACCCTGGGACCGAGCTCGACGCTGGGAACCGCGTCGTGGTCCGGCCCCGACGAGAGCCGCCAGTAGTCGGGGAAGGTGCGCAATTGATTCAGGTAGTTCAACGTTGCCGCGCGGCCGCCCGGCAAGCGAATGAACACGAGAGATGCCGAACGGTGGGAAAAACCCGCGGCGTGGGCGGGGGCCACGAGTTCTCCGCCCAGCGCGCTCAGTTGGACCCATGAACCCTCTTCCTCGAAGAGGTCGGGTGGCAGGAATGGTGTTCGTGGGTGGTGTCGGTCGTACTCCTCGTTGAACTCGTTCGACGAGACGGCGTCCGCATAGTTGGCGGCCAGCGAGCGGATCCGATCGGCAGGCAAAGCCAGACTGCGGATCGCCGATGCAAGTCGGGCGGCCAGTGCGCGTCGTTGCGCGGGCTCATTCGAGCCTTCGGCCGTCCAATCGAAGATCGCCCACAGATCGTGCTGCAAGACGGCACGTCTCAACGGATCCGGAATCGATTGCGCGCCGGGCCTCGAGAATTCATCGAGGAGAGCGAGGACGGTCTGGTGGCGGGGCTCTACGAGAAGGTACCGGCTGTCCGTCCACAGAAGCGGGTCCAGCTCGTCGCGGCCGAGGTCGCGACCATGGAATTCCCGAACGAACAGGGCCTCGTGGAGCCGATTCCAGATGTGGGCCGGATCCCGGTCGTACACTCCCGCCGACGCCGGATAGGCGATGGAGAGCGTTCCCACGAGGAGACAGGCGCCGACACTGGGCCCTGCTCGCATGGCCGGTGCACCTCGCGATCAGTCTGGCGTCAAGCGCAGGACGAAGCCGCCGCGCGGACGCATCGCGACCTCGACCTCGTCGTGCGACGTGACCTTGCGCGTGCTGCTGTCGAACTCGCGGTCGGAGGCCCCGTCGCGGATCGTCGTCACCCACCAGGGCTCCGCGTCGCCGAGGAACGAGAGCCTCACGCGCGTCGTCTGTGCGCTCTCCTGGCCGTTCAGGCCGCCCACGTACCAGACGCGTCCATCGCGGCGGGCGACGACGATCGATCGCCCCGGCTCGCCGCTGAGGACGCGGGTCTCGTCCCAGGCCGCGGGCACCTTGCGCAGGAAGGTCCGCGGCGCGTCCGGCAGCGCGCGGTAGGCCTTGTCCGAGTCCGCGAAGTGCTGGATGGCGGTCTCGAAGACGACGGAAAGGGCCAGCTCGTGCGCGTTCGTGGTCCGGTGCGGATGCTTGTGGTCCGTGAAGGTGACGGGGGTGTAGTCCATCGGTCCGGGCACGTTGCGCGTGAAGGGCAGGACCGTGTTGTGCCAGGCGGCCGGGCCCGGGTAGGCCTCGTTGAACTTGTACTGCTCGGCCCCCGACACGGCCTCCATCCCGATCAGGTTCGGGAACTCGCGCGACCAGCCCCGCGGCAGCGTGCAGCCGTGGAAGTTCACGAGGAGATGGAAGTCGGCGGCGTCGGCCAAGACGTCGCGGTACTGGCGGATGCGGTCCTGCTTGTCGCTGTGCCAGAAATCGACCTTGACCCCGCGGACTCCCCAGTCCCTGAGCTTGGCGAACTCGGCCCGGCGCACGTCGCGCACGTGCATGCGGTCGCGCGGCGCCTCCGTCACGTCGTTGTGGGGACCGCCCGAGTTGTACCAGAAGAGAAGGCCCACGCCCTTCGCGCGCGCGTGGGCCACGACGTCCTCGATCTTGCCCGTCTCCATGACGTTCCAGTTGGCGTCCACGAGCGAGTATTCCCAGCCCATGTCCGCGGCGAGGTCGACGAAGCGATTGAGGGCCTCCGCGTGCTTGGGACTGTCGCTCTCCGACCACCAGCTCCAGGACGCGATTCCGGGCTTGATCCAGCTCGTGTCCTTGATGCGGGAGGGTGGCGAGAGGTCGTTCACGAGGTCCGACTCCGCGATACGGGCCGCCGCGTCGCCGATGACGACGACCCGCCAGGGCATACTCCAGGGCAGCGTCGAGGTGGGGTTGACGTCGCCCACGCCTCGTCCCTCCCCCGGATCCGGGAACCGGAGGCGATACACCCCGCCCGGGGCCTCCGTCGCGAAGCGTGAGCCGCAAAAGCTCTCGTCCAGCGCCGCCTCCGTGACCAGGAGCCACGACCCGGACGGCGTCTTGAAGAGTCCGGGGAAGGACCAGCCCGCGGGCTCGGGGGCGGCCGTTCCCACCGGCACCTCCTGGAAGAGATCCTCGTAGGCGGGCTTGTAGCGGGACGGCATGTGATGGGGCAACAGCCAGGCGGTCGTCCCACCGGGCATGTGGAAGCTCGTCAGCTCCTCCACGACGGTCCGGGGCGCGGCATCCGTCTCCGGGAACCGATAGCGCAGCGCGACCCCGTCGTCGTGCGCGCGCAGCACGACGTCGAGGCGAGCCCCCGCGGCGTTGCTCAGGCTGACGGTGCGCTCGTTGGCCCGCACGTGATGGAGCCGGCGCTTCCCGTGCGGGGTCTCGTAGCGCTCGTCGATCGGCGTGCTCTCGGAGGCACGCAGGAGCCTGAGCCCGGTCGTGAACGATTGATCGGCGCGGCGGATTCCCAGCGGGGAGTCCTCCACCACGGCCGCCTGCGCGCGCGCGGCGCGCCAGGACAGGCGTCCGTCCGCCTGCCGGGCCAGGGTGATGGAGAGGCGCCCATCGGGCGAGGACACCGACCATTCCTCGGCGGACAGGGTCGCGGCGAAGAGGAGCAGCACGGCGGGAGGGATGCTCTTCACGGTCGATACCTCCAGGCCCGCCCGGCTTTCAGGCCGCGGCGGTGCAGACGAGGACGCGGCCCGCGTGGGCGGGGAGGGTCAAGGATACGGGACCAGCGGTGCGCGTGCCCAGGTCTTCCCCGCTCCACAGCTCGGCCACGCGCTGCGGACGGTCGAGGGTGAACGAGAGCGTCCGGGGCGCGTCGCTCCAGTTGAGAAGGAAGACGAGGCGCCCGGCCGCGCGCTCGACCGTGCCCACTTCGAGCGCGTCGTCCGCGAAGCGCGCGGCCGTCCCCGTGGGCGGCTGCAGCTTGCGCAGCCGCGCCAGCGTCTCGGGAGCGACCTTCGTGAGGTCGTCGCCGGAGAGGAGCATCCCGCCGGAAGCGTAGATCGCGGTGGCGTGGAAGCGCACCTCTTCCTCGGGCAGGCCGGTGAGGACGACGGCGTCGGGGTCGTTCCACCACAAGCGGCCGTTCTGCCAGTTGCGGAGGAGGTTCTGGCGGGCCGTTCCCTTCACCCGCGCCCACGTGCGCTTGATGTCGTTCGAGCTGCGCGAGCCGTGCACGAGGCCGAGGGACGGCCACAGCGGATGGTTGCAGCCGAGGATGAACGCGTCACCCGCCCCGCGGCGCACCGCCTCCATCCCCCGGCGATAGGCCTCGATCCGGGTCGCGCGCGGATCGTGGAAGCGCCCGCCGTGGATCGCGCCCCAGAAGTTGGCGTCGAGCTTGAAGTAGGTGCAGGCCCACTCCGTCCGCATCGTCCGCAGCACGGACTCGAGATGCGCCTGCACCTCCGGGTGGGTGCCGTCGAGGGCGTACCAGGGGCCGTGGCGCCATCCCCCGAACGTCACCTGGTCGGAGCGCAAGGCGGCCCCCGCCGCATCCTTGACGAACCAATCGGGGTGGGCCTTGAACACGTTCGAGTCCGGCTCCGCCACGAAGGGCGCGACCCAGATGGCCGGCTCGAACCCGCGCCCGCGGATGGCCGCGAGCACGCCCTGGACGTTCCCGCCGAAAGCCTTGCCCGTTTCCAGCCAGTCCCCCATCGCGGGCTGATAGCCGTCGTCGACCTGGATGTAGCGCAGGCCGGGCGCCTCGCGCGCGATCACGTCGAGGTTGCCCAGCACGTCGTCCGCGGTGACCTTGGGGCCGAAGCAGTACCACGAGCACCAGCCGGACGGCGGCGCGGGCGTGCGTAGCGGGGGGTGATTCACGGCGATCCGATCGCCGAGCGAGGCCAGCAGCGCCTCCCGGTGACGGCCGGAGAGGAAGACCAGCTCTTCCATCTCCCATTCCTCGCCCGGCCCCAGCGCACGGCCTTCGGTGTCCAGGACCACGCGCAACGAATCGCGGCGCAGCTCGAAGCGTCCGGCGAACCGGCGGCTCGATGCGAATGCCACCACGCACTCCGCCGCGTGCGGCGGGGTCAGGGCCAGCAGGTTGTAGAGGACGGTCGTGTCCGCGGGCTGCGGCATCCGATAGTGCTTGCCGTCCGTGTAGTCGCCGAGGTCGGCGGGCTGGCCGACCGTCCCGCCCGTCTGGCTGAGCATCTGGAAGCCTTCGCCGTAGATCGCGGTCTCGGGCGGTAGGGAATGGGGAACGTCGAAGAGCACGACCTCGGCGACGGCGGCGGCCGACCGGCCGGAATTCCTCACCCGCGCGCGGCACCTCGCGCCTTTCCATTCGCGGACCAGGCGGACACGTGAGGCGTCGCCGCCGTCGGCCAGGACCACGCGCCCCGGCGCGCGCCGGATGGACACGAGATCGAAAGCGCCCGCCTTGGCCCGGCCGCGCGCTCCCGCGACGGTGGGAAGGAGCGAGACCATCGTTGCGCCGATCGAGGCTTTCAGGAGCTCGCGTCGCGTCAGCCCCGCGCCGACGGAGCGTTTCATGAGGTCAAGAGTGGCCGCGCTAGAACGACACCCGGACCGATCCCTGGATGATGCGCGGCTGGCGCGCCGTGGTCGGGAACCCGAACGTGGGGTTGACCTGATTGCCCTGGGCGTCGAACCGCGCCGTGCGGTCGAGGTTGTCGAACTGGGTGTGGTTGAGGACGTTGTAGGCCTCGACCCGCACCTGCAGCTTGCGCCGTCCGCTGTTGCCGCCGAGACCGAAGTTCTTGAACGCGGCGAGGTTCCAGTTGTTGATGCCGGCCTTCTGGACGACGTTGCGCGGCGCGTTGCCCGCGCTTCCCCGCGTCGGGCGCGCGAAGGCGGCCGGGTTGAAGAACCCGCCTTCGAGGCCGCGGTCCTTGGCCTTGGGATCGCCGACGAGGTTCGGCCGGACGTACACCAGGCACGGATCGCTGCCCGCGGCGCACTGGCCCTGACCCATCTCGCCCCCGGTGAAGTCGAAGTTGTCAGTGGTGGTGAGGGTCACGGGCGCCCAGTCGCCGCTCACGAACGCGTTCTCACCCGAGATCTGCCAGCCGTCGAACAGCAGCTTCACGAGCCCGCGGTCGAGGAGGCGGCTGGCCTTGGGAACGTCCCACGTGTAGTTCACGATGAGGGTCTGGTTGTTGCTCTGGGCCAGTGGTGAGTAGAGCCAGGTCCGCGGGTCGCGGTTGACGGCCGCGACCAGGTTGCCCGGATCCTCGTCTGCGAGCCCCAGCGAGCGCTGGTAGGTGTAGGCGGCGCTGAACTGCAGGCCGTGGGTGTAGCGTCGGATGAGCTGGACCTGCAGCGCGTTGTAGTTCGAGGTGCCCCAGTCGCCGCGCGTCCGGATGCTCTGGTAGCCGCGATAGGGACGCAGGAACTCCGGCGGCAGGGCGGCGTTGGCCTGGGTGGGGTCGCGGTTCTCGGGATGCTGGTCGAGGAAGCGCGCCCCGTCGGGCACGGGATTGATGTCGTAGTACATCTCGAGGTGGCGTCCCACGGAGCCGACGTAGGAGACGTCGACGACGGTCCCCCATCCGATGTCCTGCTGCACGCCGAGCGTCCAGCCATAGAGGCTCGGCGTCTGGGCGTCGGTCTCCAAGGACTCGGCGGTGCCCGGCCGGTTGAGGAGCGCGTTGCTCGGGTCGAAGAGCTGGTTCAGGAAGCCGAAGTTGACCGCCGGGTTGAGGTTGTAGGGCGGGTTCCGCAGATTGCCCTGTGATCCCCCACCCAGCCGCGCCTGGTGGAAGAGGCCGCCGCTGGCCTTGACCGCGGTCTTGCCGTTTCCGAAAACGTCCCAGACCAGGCCGAGGCGCGGCTCGGGCTGGATGCCCTGGCCGACGCGGAATCCCTTCGGCGCGCTGGGATCGGTCGCGAGCTGCATGCCATTCGCGATGTCACCCGTCCCCGGGACGAAGGCGCCGATGTAGATCGCGTTGAGGACCTGTCCGGTCACCGGATCGAAGGCGACACGCCGGCCGTTCACGATGGACGGCTGGTACAGCCGCGGCGCCTTCTTGGGGTCGTACAGCGAGGGGACGAAGTTGGCAGTGTTGGAGTCGGCCCGATAGTACGGCTGGTACCACAGGAAGCGGAGGCCGGCGTCGATGGTCAGCCGCGGGCCCGCCTTCCAGGTGTCCTGCAGGTACCACTCGGCCTCCTGGGCGCGGTTCTTGGTCGAGCCGAAGCTGTTCACCTCGTTGTACTGGTTGAAGACCCCGAGCAGCGCATTCGAGAACGCGAAGTTCGTATCGATGGGGTTGGCGGTGTTCTGCCGGAAGTCGACGTGACCCATCCAGTCGCTGCCGCGGGCCTCGTTGTTCTTCATGTACTCGAAGTATCCCCCCACCTTCAGGGTGTGATGGCCCTTGATCCAGGTCAGGTGGTCCTGGAAGGAGCCGAGCACGTCGTAGGCGAAGGCGCCGATGCGCGAGTCGAAAGTGAAGTCGGGGGTGTCGATGTTGGCGGAGGTGACGCCGAGGTTGAAGTTGACGATCGGCATGACCCCGTCCGGGTTCAGGCCCGGATTGAACTGCCCCAGGGTGAGGCCGATGTTCTTGCGCAGGATCTTCTGGTAGTCGGCGTCGGTGGCCGCCGGGAAGGCCTCGGTGGCGCGGCGGACGCCGAAGGTGGCCTCGTTGACGAGGTTCGAGCGGAAGATCTTCGTGTAGCCGACCGTGATCGAGTTGTCCCCGGAGATGTAGTTGGCGTTGAAGAACCCCCACTTGGCCGGTCCGGCCGTGATCTCGGAGCCGGTCTGCGTGTAGTCGAACAGACGTCCCATGAGGAAGACGCTGTCGCTCGGGCTGGGCTTCCAGTCCAGGCGCAGGACATGGCTCCACCGCGGCTTGTCGGGTGTCTCCTGCCGCTCGAAGTTGTAGCGCGTGTCGCTCTGGACCGCGTTGGGGAGAGGGAGCAGGTTGAGGAGCGTGCGACCGTTGGGATCGAACCGGCTCGTCGGAATGATGTTGCCCGGGAACGGCTGCCCGGTCAGGGGGTCCTTGATGACGACGAGCTTCCCGTTCTGGTCGAGCGTCTGCGAGAAGTTCCCGGCACGCTCGAGCGCGGTCGGCGTGCGGTAGCGCCGTAGCTGCGCGGGTACGCGCACGTTCGGGTTCTCGAGCGAGTAGAAGAAGAACAGCTTCTTGCTCTCCCCCTGGTTGTAGAGGCCCGGGATCTTCACGGGGCCGCCGACGTTGAAGCCGTAAGTGTTCTGCACGTACTCCGCGCGCGGCAGGGAGCGCCGGTTGTTCTCCCACGTATTCGCGTTCCAGGCGTCGCGGCGGCCGTAGTAGAACAGGTTGCCCGCGTAATCGCTGCTCCCGCTCTTGGTCACGATCTGGATGTTCGCGCCGCCCGTGCGCCCGTACTCCGCGCGGTAGCCGCTGGTGAGCACCTTGACCTCCGCGATCGCGTCCATCCCGATCGAGGAGTTGAAGCGACTGGTACCGGAGAGCTCGTTGCCGTTGAGGCCGTCGATCGTCACCTGGTTCCAGTTCCGGCGGTTGCCGTTGATCTGCGGCACCTGGGTGCCGAAGCTGTCCTGCAAGGCATCCACGTCCGTGTCGTAGTGGGTCCCGGGCAGGAGGCGCAGCAGGTTCATGACGTCGCGGCCCTTGGTCTGGATCTGGGCGAGCTGGGTCGAGGTCAGGAGGCTCGCGTGGTCGCTGTTGGCGACCTCCACCTGGGTGCCCTTGACCTCCACCGTCACCACCTCGCTCATCGTGCCCACGGCGAGCTTGAGCGCGCCGAGCTCCACCGTGCTGCTGGCGTTGACCACGTTGTGCGTGCGCTCGAGGGTCTGGAATCCGGTCAGCTCGACGCGCACCTTGTACGTCCCCGGGGGCACGGCGAGGAACTTGAAAGCCCCTCCCGGCTCCGAGGTGAGGGTGCGCGAGACGAGCGAGGCCTCGTTCGTGAGCGTGACCGTCGCCCCGGGCACCGGTTGGCCCTGGCTGTCGGCCACCGTCCCCGACACTGTGCCCGTGACCTGTGCCCACGCGGAGCCGGCGGCGAGCAGCACGACGACAAGAGCGATCGATCCCAAGGGCACACGTCTCACTGTCAACATGCATCCTCCTGAAGACGCGAGTAGCGGCCCCCGGTCATTCGCGCGGACGGAGGCCCACCGGCCACGCGGCAACGAGCGATGGAGGCTCGAGCGGTCCATTCAATGCGATGAGAGGAAAGCTTGGCCGGAGTGTAAGCGCTTACAAAATCGGATGTCAAGACCTCGCGCGCACATTTGCGCCATCCCCGGTACTGACACCTCAGTAATCGCTTTCATTCGCCGCATGAACGCTGCGAGCATGTGGGCGCTGGTCGGGCTGACCCTGGGCGGGGCCGGAGCCACGACATCGGCCGCGGGCTCGACCTTCGACCTCGCCGCCTTCGAGCGTGCCCGTGTTCGCGCCGCCGCCGACCGTGACCTCGCCGAGGCCCCGCGGACCATCACCGCCGCCACCTCTCCCCGCAGCGCCGGCGGCCCCCACGACTTCTTCTCCGAGGGCGACTACTGGTGGCCGGATCCCAAGAACCCGGACGGGCCGTACGTCCAGCGCGACGGGATGACCAACCCCGACAACTTCGTCGAACATCGCCGCGCTCTCATGCGCCTCAGCGTGCAGGTCCCGACGCTGGCCGCGGCCTGGCGCCTGACCGGCAACCCGCGCTACGCCGCTGCGGCCGGCCGCCACCTGCGCGCCTGGTTCCTCGATCCAGCGACGCGGATGGCTCCGCACCTCCGGTACGCGCAGGCCATCCACGGGATCACGACCGGGCGCCCGCAAGGCGTGATCGACACCTTGCACCTGGTCGAGGTCGCGCGCGCGATCGAGGCCCTCGACGGCTCGCCCGCCCTGTCCCTCACCACCGACGAGAACTCGCTCAAGGAGCGCGACGCCAGGAACAACCACGCCACCTGCTGGCTTCTCCAGGTGGCCGCCTTCGCCCGCCTCGTGGGCGACCAGGAGCGGATGGCGTGGGCGCGCGAGAGGTTCAAGACCGTCATCGTGCCCGGCCAGGTCGCGGCGGACGGAAGCTTCCCGGAGGAGCTGCGGCGCACGAAACCGTACGGCTACTCGCTCTTCAACCTCGAGGCCATGGCCGGTGTCGCCCAGACGCTGTGGACGAAAGACGACGATCTCTGGACGTTCGCGCTTCCGGACGGACGCGGGCTGCGCCGCGCCCTGGCCTACATGGTCCCGTACATCCGCGACAAGAAGGCGTGGCCGAAGCCCCCGGACGTCATGTACGACGCGGAGTGGCCGATGCGCCAGGCCAGCCTCCTCTTCGGCGGCCTCGCCCTCAGCCAGCCCGATTACGTCGCGCTGTGGAAGACGCTGCCCGCGGACTCGAAGGTGGAAGAGGTCGTGCGGAACTATTTCATCCGGCAGCCGGTTCTCTGGATCCCTTGACATGTTCGAACTGACCCACAAAGTCGCCGTCGTCACAGGTGGCGCCTCGGGAATCGGGGCAGCGATCTCGCTCCTTTTCGCGAAGCAGGGCGCGCGCGTCACCGTCCTCGACGTCGACGAGGCGGCGGCCCGGCGCGTGGCCGATCGCATCGTCGCCGCGGGCGGGAAGGCGGACGCCCAGCGGTGCGACGTGAGCAGCGCCGCCGACACCCTCGCCGCCATGGCCGCGGTCGAGAAGGCGGCCGGCCGCATCGACATCCTGGCCAACATCGCGGGCATCGTCCACGTGGGGACGATCGAGACGACCGCGGAAGCCGATTTCGATCGCATCTACCGCGTGAACGTCAAGGGGATGTACCTGAGCACGCAAGCCGCCCTGCCCATCATCTTGAAGGGCGGCGGCGGCGTCATCCTCAACATGGCCTCCATCGCGTCGCTCATCGGCATCCCGGAGCGGTTCGCCTATTCGACGAGCAAGGGCGCGGTGCTGAGCATGACCCGCTCCATCGCGACCGATTACATGAACAAGAACGTGCGCTGCAACTGCATCTGCCCGGCCCGCGTGCACACGCCGCTCGTGGACGGGTACCTCAGGTCCGCCTATCCGGGCCGCGAGCAGGAGATGTTCCAGGAGCTCTCGGCCTATCAACCCCTGGGCCGCATGGGAACGCCGGAGGAGGTGGCGCAGATGGCGCTCTACCTCTGCTCGGACGAGGCCTCGTTCATCACGGGGCAGGCCTTCCCCATCGACGGTGGAGTGCTCGTGTTATGAAGCTGATCCGATTCGGCGATCCCGGGCGAGAGAAGCCCGGCCTGCAGATCGAGGACGGGACGCGTATCGACGCCTCCGCCTTCGGCTCCGACTACGACGAGGCCTTCTTCGGCGGCGACGGCCTTTCCCGCTTGCGCGCGTGGTCCGCGGCCAATGCCGCCCGCGCCCCGCGCATCGCGGCCGGCACCCGACTGGGGCCGCCGGTGACGCGGCCGAGCAAGATCGTCTGCATCGGCCTCAACTACCGCGATCACGCGGCGGAGACGGGCGCGGAGATCCCCAAGGAGCCGGTCATCTTCTTCAAGGCCACGTCTTCCCTCGTGGGACCGGACGACGACCTCGTGACCCCGCGGGGGGCGGAGAAGGTGGACTGGGAGGTCGAGCTCGCGGTCGTGATCGGCGCCCGCGCCGCCTACGTCTCGAAGGAAGAGGCCGCGCGCCACATCGCGGGCTACGCCCTGCACAATGACTACTCCGAACGCAGCTTCCAGCTCGAGCACGGCGGCCAATGGTCGAAGGGCAAGAGCGCGGACACCTTCGCGCCGCTGGGGCCGTTTCTGGCCACCCCCGAGGAGATCCCGCAGCCCCAGGCCCTCGGCATGTGGCTCACCGTCAACGGCGAGTCGCGCCAGAAGAGCTCGACCGCGAACATGATCTTCGACGTGCCGACTCTGGTCAGCTATCTGAGCCAGTTCATGTCGCTGCTGCCCGGCGACGTGATCAGCACGGGCACGCCCGCGGGCGTGGGGCTCGGCATCAAGCCGGAGCCGAAGTACCTGAAGGTCGGCGACGTGGTGGAGCTGGGCATCGAAGGGCTGGGCCGCTCGCGGCAGAGGGTGGCGCCTTCGAGATGAAGCGGTACGTCCTGACCCTGGACCTCAAGGACGACCCGCGCGCGATCGCTCAGTACAAGGCCCACCACCGCGCGGTCTGGCCGGAGGTCCAGAAGAGCCTGCGCCGCGTCGGCGTGCGCGCCCTGGACATCTATGCGCTCGGGCGCCGTCTCACCATGGTCATGGACACCCGCGACGACTTCGACATGAAGCGAAGCTTCGCCGCCCACGTCCGCTCCGACCCGCGCTGCGCGGAGTGGGAAGCGCTGATGAAGACGTATCAGGAGGCCCCGCCGGGGGCGCGTCCGGGCGAGCTCTGGACGCGGATGACGCGCGTGTTCCATCTGCGGTCGGCGGGGCGGGGACGACGGCGTTGAGCCCGGCGCGCCGCATCGACGCGCATCAGCACTTCTGGCGCTACGACCCCGTCGAGTACGAGTGGATCGACGGGACGATGGCGGCCCTCCGGCGCGACTTCCTGCCCGCCGACCTCGAGCCGGAGCTGCGCGGCGCCGGCTTCGACGCCTGTATCACCGTGCAGGCGCGACAGACTCTCGAAGAGACGCGCTGGCTGCTCGAGCTGGCCGACCGCCATCCCTTCATCGCGGGCGTGGTGGGCTGGGTCGATCTGCAGGCGCCGGACCTGCGCGCGCAACTGGAGCCTTTGCGGGAGCGGCCCAAGCTCGTCGGGTTGCGCCATGTCGTCCAGGCCGAACCCGACCCTCGCTTCCTGTTGCGCCCCCAGTTCCTGCGCGGCGCGGCCACCCTGCGGGACCTCGGCCTCGCCTACGACATCCTGATCCACCCACGCCACCTGCCGGTGGCGGTAGAGTTCGCGCAGCGGCTGGAGGGACATCGCCTGGTCCTCGATCACCTGGGCAAGCCGGACGTCCGCGGGGGCGAGATCCAGGAATGGCGCCGCCACCTGCGCGCGCTGGCCGGCTGCGGCCACGTGATGGCCAAGCTCTCGGGCCTGGTCACGGAGGCGGACTGGCGGGCCTGGACGCCGGAGCAGATCCGGCCCTACCTCGACGTCGCGTTCGAGTGCTTCGGGTACGAGCGGCTGATGATCGGCTCCGATTGGCCGGTCTGCACGGTGGCGGCGGACTACGGACGGACGATGCGCGTCGTATCGGATTACCTGCGGGGACGGCCCCCCCAAGAGCAGGACGCCGTGCTCGGGGGCAACGCGGCCCAGCTGTGGCGGCTGGGCGAGAAGGAGAAGCAGGCATGAAGCAGACCGGGAGACTCGTCGTCCTGGCGGCCATGGCCGTCTCGCTCGCCTGTACCGGCGGAAGCGGTGGCCGCGGAAGCGGGACCAGCGGTGGAGCCGGCAGCGCACCGGCCTCCGGCACGCTGTCCATCGCGGTGATCCCGAAGGGCACGTCGCACGTCTTCTGGCAGAGCATCCACGCGGGCGCGGTCAAGGCGGCGCGGGAAGTGGGCGCGGAGGTGATCTGGCGCGGCCCCTTGCGCGAGGACGACCGCGACAGCCAGGTGTCGGAGGTGGAAGGCTTCGTGAGCCGCGGGGTGTCGGGCATCGTGCTCGCGCCCCTCGACGACAGCGCGCTGGTCGCGCCCGTCACCAGCGCGATGCGCAGCAAGATCCCGGTGGTGATCATCGACTCCGGCCTCAAGGGTGGCGAGTACGTCAGCTTCGTGGCCACGGACAACGGAAAGGGCGGCCGCCTGGGCGGCGAGCACCTGGCCAAGGTGCTCGGCGGCAAGGGCAAGGTCGTCCTGCTGCGCTACGCGGAGGGGAGCGCCAGCACCAACGAGCGCGAGGACGGCTTCCTGGAGACGATGAAGGCGAGCCCGGGGATCCAGGTCGTGAGCTCGAACCAGTACGGAGGTGCGGACGTCGAGAGCGCGTACAAGAAGAGCGAGACACTGCTCAGCAACTACAAGAAGCCGGACGGCAGCCTCGGCATCGACGGCATCTTCGCGCCCAACGAGTCGACGAGCTTCGCCATGCTGCGCGTCCTGCAGGACAACGGATGGGCGGGCAAGGTGCATTTCGTGGGCTTCGACGCCTCCGAGAACCTCGTGAAGGGCCTGGCCAGCGGGCAGATCGACGCCCTCGTGGTCCAGGACCCGATCAACATGGGGTACCTCGGCCTGAAGACGCTGGTCGCGCACATCAAGGGGCAGCCCGTCGAGAAGCGCATCGACACCGGCGTGCGCCTGGCCACCAAGGAGAACATGGACAGTCCGGAGATGAAGGACGTGCTCCATCCGGATCTCACGCAATGGCTCAAGCCCTAGCCAGCGCCGCCCCGCCGCGCCTTTCCATGCGCGGCGTCTCCAAGTCCTTCGCGGCCACCGTTGCCCTCGACGCCGTGGACCTCCACGTCGCCCCGGGAGAGGTCGTCGCCCTCGTCGGACAGAACGGCGCGGGCAAGAGCACGCTCATGGCCATCCTGGCCGGAGCCCTCGCGCCGGACGCGGGCGCCATGGCCCTCGACGGCCGGCCCTACGCGCCGCGCGATCCCCTGGAGGCGCGGAGGGCGGGCGTGGCCATGATCTACCAGGAGCTCTCGGTGGCCCCGCACCTCTCCGTGATGGAGAACGTCGTGCTGGGCACGGAGCCCGTGCGCGCCGGC
>WNFM01100649.1_pt1 | contig 16149 bp, 17 predicted proteins | sample 5400271 | NCBI WGS metagenome assembly WNFM01 (sample SAMN13153352, study PRJNA577476) | soil metagenome | isolation source: 60 cm saprolite on Douglas fir-dominated hillslope | place: USA:California | collected 2013-09-17
GGGCGGGGGCCTATCCGATTTTAACTGCCTCCCTCACCATCAAGTACATGCAAGCGGCTCCGGCCAGCAACACGCCGCTCTCGAGGCTAACCGATATCTGGTGCAAGCGCCCAAACTCCGACAGCAAGGGACTGTCCGCCGCTGTCGCCTGAATCGACTCCATCTGCGTTCGCAGCGCCGCCATCTTCGGAGTTACCGTCAACTGGGAGATCGCCGTCAGCAAGATCATCAGCATCACGCAAATCGCCGCCGGCGCCGCCAAACTCGAAACCGACTTTGTGCGAATGAGCCGCACCAGTAAAACCACAACGCCGCATCCGATGCCGATCAGATGCAACTTAGTCAGGGCAAAGCCGACCACCGCCCCGGCCCGATCCCGGTTCGGTGTCAGCACGCGGAACGCGCCGGGCGCAACAACAAAGCTCAGGAAGATATCGCTCCCGAGCCACACGCTCAGCCCTAGAAACTCCAGCGCACGGAAAATGTTTGACATGAACTTGTTTCGCTAAAATAAGAATTGGAATTGGGAATGGTGGGCGACAAAGGACTTGAACCTTTGACCTCTCGCGTGTGAGGCGAGCGCTCTAACCAACTGAGCTAGTCGCCCAACTCCGCTTTCATTTGTAACAGGAAGGGCCCGGGTTTTCAACCAATGCCGACCGCCACCTCTCAGGTCGTTTCAGAACTGCGCCGCACCATCGCACGCGCCATTTACGGTAAGGAAGAAGCAATTCAGCTTGCTCTGATCACGCTTCTCGCGCGCGGCCACCTGCTCATCGAAGACGTTCCGGGCGTCGGAAAAACCACGCTCGCGCAGGCCCTTGCAAAATCTTTTCAATGCGGATTCCAGCGCGTGCAGTTCACTTCCGACCTTCTCCCGAGCGACGTTCTCGGCGTCAGCGTCTACAACCCACAATCGCGCGAATTTGAATTTCGCCCCGGCCCGATTTTTGCAAACGTCGTTCTCGCCGACGAAATCAATCGCACCACGCCGCGCACGCAATCGGCCCTGCTCGAAGCGATGAACGACGCGCAAGTCACCGTGGATGGAAAATCCATGCCGCTGCCGAATCCGTTTCTCGTCATCGCCACCCAAAATCCCGTCGAGCATCACGGCACGTATCCTCTGCCGGAGTCGCAACTAGATCGCTTTCTCATGCGCATAAAAATGGGCTACCCCTCGCACGAAACGGAAAAAGAAATTCTCCGCAAACGCGCCAACGACGATCCGCTCCATTCGCTTCAGCCTGTCGCGGACGTCAGCGAAGTTCTCGCCATGCAGGAAGCCGTCACGCACATCAAAGTCGATTCGAGCTTGCAAGACTACGCGCTCGATATCGTGAGCCGCACACGCAAATCTGATCAGCTCGCGCTCGGTGTCAGCCCTCGCGGCACTTTAATGCTTCAGCGCGCCGCGCAGGCCCGCGCCTTTCTCGACGGGCGCGACTTCTGCCTGCCCGATGACTTCAAACAGCTCGCGGTATCGGTCTTCGCGCATCGCGTCGTCGCCAGTTCGCGCCACGCTTCTCTGCAAAGAAAATCGGAAACTACAGAAACTGCCTTGCGTGAAATCGTCGATTCCGTTCGCATTCCTCTTTGATTTTTTCCGTGTGGCATCCATCCACTCTCGCGCAACTTTGGGCAAAGGCCGATCGGCCTTCTGTGCGCGCGTTTTTTCTTTCCATGACCGCGTTGGGCGTAGCGTTGATTCTCGCGCTTTACTCCGGCGTCGCCGCCGAACTGGGAAACGTCATGCTCGCCGGAACCTGCGCGTTGCTCGCGCTTGCCGTCGCCGCCTGGGTCGCCGTCACGCTCGTCCCCACTCTCGCCAAGCGCACGCCGCTCCGCTGGATCGGCTACAAAATGGAATACAAGATTACGCGGCCCGGCTGGGTCTACATTCTCGGCACGTTTCTCGTCGCACTCGCTGCGCTCAACACCGGCAACAATCTCCTCTTCCTCATCCTCGCTTGCCTCATCTCAGTTATCTTGATGTCCGGCCTTCTGTCCTCCGTGTGCCTCTCCGGCGTCGAGCTCCATCTCGAAATGCCGGAACACATTTTCGCGGGCCAGCCCGAACGCGCATCCGTTGAGTTGAAAAACGAAAAACTGACGGTTCCCTCTTTCTCTTTAACCGTCGACGCCACAACCTCGAAACAACCAGACGCGGCCACCGCCATGCTGCAGTCCAAAGTTTATTTTCCCTACCTGCCGCGTCAGGAGTCGTTGCGCCAGCGAGTGCCCGTCACGTTTCCACAACGCGGCGTCTACAGCCAGGATGCCTTCCGCATCGTCACGCGTTTTCCCTTCGGTTTCTTGCAAAAAGCCCGTCGCGTTGAACTGAAAAAAGAAGTCCTCGTCTACCCGAACGTCGAAACCGTCGCCGATTTTGCCGAAATTTTCGCCGGCATTGACGGCGCGCTGGAAAGCATGGCCAAAGGCCGTGGCCAGGATTTATATGCGCTCCGCGAATATCTGCCCAACGACAGCGCGCGGCACGTGCATTGGAAAGCCTCCGCGCGTCTTGGAAATTTGATGGTCCGCGAATTTACTCACGAGGAGGACTTTCGCGTGCTCCTCGTTCTCGATCCCCATCTCCCGGCCGGAAACGAAGTACCTGCGTCCGCGGATATTCGCAATCCGCGCTTCGAGCGTGCCGTCACTCTTTGCGCCGGCCTCGCCTGGCATTTTTTTGAGCGCGGCACACAACTGCAATTTCGCAGCACGGGTCTCGACTTGCCCATCACCGCAGCGGACAAAAATATTTTCCCCGTACTGCGCCATCTCGCAAGGCTGCAACCGTTGCCGTTCGATCCATCGCACGCCTTAATGCAGGAACTCGCGGCGGAGCCGGACATCTTCAAATTGATCGTCACCAGCCAGCCGCATGGAACGATTCCTGCCCTGCTCTGGCACTCGTCTTACGTCTTATTCTTGGATGACTTCCTGAAATGACGCGCAGCTGACGCAGCTGTGCGAAAATGCGGTTGGACAATGCTCACCGGCCGCGCGCTCGCTTCGTTCCGCAAATCTCTGCTTGATTGGTTTCGGCAATTTCAACGGGATTTGCCGTGGCGCAAAACGAAGGACCCGTATCGTATCTGGCTTTCGGAAATCATGCTGCAGCAGACGCGCGTGGCGGCCGTCATTCCCTACTACGAACGCTTTCTCGAACGATTCCCCGACGTAAACTCGCTCGCCGAAGCGCCGGATGAAGAAGTCCTGCGTCTTTGGTCGGGTCTCGGTTATTACAGCCGCGCGCGAAATCTTCAAAGTGCCGCACGGCAAATCGTCGCCAAGTTCGCCGGCGACTTTCCGCACACACGCGAAGACATTCTTTCGCTCTCCGGAATCGGCGATTACACCGCATCTGCCATCGCAAGCATCGCCTTCCAGCAACCGGTTGCTGTACTCGACGGCAACGTCGCGCGCGTTCTCTCGCGACTCCACGCGATTCGCGGCGATTTGCGCGAAACAAAAAAATGGCAAGCGCTGCAAGCGGAGGCAGGCCGATTGCTTGCATCCGCCGCGCCGGGCGATTGGAATCAGGCTTTGATGGAACTCGGCGCAACGCTCTGCACGCCGCACCCGCCGCAATGCCTTCTCTGTCCCGTCGCGGCACACTGCGAGGCGCGCAAACTAGGAATCGCGGAGACTCTGCCTGAAGTGCGAAAGAAGCGCGACAAGGTGAACGTCGCGCTGGCGAGCCTGATACTCGTCAACCAAGACGGCGAAACGCTGCTGCTGCCGCCGCCTTCGCAAAAAAACAATGACGATCAGGCCGACCATGTGCCAACTCTCGTCTCAAATCTTTGGCACTTTCCGACAACTTCAACAACCGGTGACGCACCGAGTTCGGTTAACAGAATGTGGAAAGGTTTCTTCCGATCCAGCGCGCCGTCCGCCGCCAACCTGCGACAACTCTCGCCGGTCCGCCACGCCGTAACGTACCGCAACATTTCCGTCCATCCGCTTCTTTGCCTCGTGCCGCGATTGCCGAAATTGCGCGGAGCGAAAATCGTCGCGCTCGGCGCCGTAACCAGCCTGGCGATTTCCAATCTCACGCGCAAAATCGCAAAACGTGCGCTAGCGTCGTTCACAGACACTTCGGACTGACCTCGCCGTTATTCTTTCGTCCGCGCAACGCCGCCGCGTCTTCGGCGAGTGCTATCCTGAAATTTCGCCATGGCCAGCATCTCGCTAACAGCTGCTTCTCCCCAGCTCCCCGCCGAGCGCTTTTTCCGCGCCTCCCTGTTTCTTTTGATATTGACCGGCGCAGTCTCCGTCGTCTCGACCGGAAAACTAGATCTCGTCAGTTCGATCCTCGTCATTGTTGGACTATTGTATAAAGGCCATCGCTGGTGGAATCAATCTCCGCCCGAGCTTTCCACGCGTGTCGCAACCTGGATGGTCACCAGTTACCTTGGATTTTTTCCGATCGACATTTTTGTCTTCTCGCGAATTTACAGCGCGAACTCGACGAATCCGGTCCTTTATGCGACGCTGTTTGCTGCGATTCATTTTCTTTTTTTCATCACACTTGTTCGCCTGTACAGCGCCACTTCCGATCGCGACGCGGTGTTCCTCGCCATGCTTTCATTCGCCGCGGTGCTTTCTTCGGCTGTGCTGACCGTCGACACAGCGTTTCTGATTCTCTTTTTTGTGTACATGCTTTTCGCCGTGGCCGTCTTCGCAACTCTCGAGTTGCGGCGCGGCGTCACCGACGCGGTTCCGGCCGAGCTTCCCAATCCGCAAGAACGTGAACGGCGCATGGCGCGGGCGCTCAGTGTGGCTGTCGCGATGGTTACGTTCGGCGCGATCTGCACCGGCGCGCTTCTCTTCTTTTTCTTTCCGCGTTTCAGCGCCGGCTACATGGGCCACAGCAGCATGAACACGACGCTGATGAGCGGCTTTTCCGATGAAGTGGAACTGGGCGAAATTGGCGAGATCAAGAAAAACACCGCCGTCGTGCTCCGCGTGCAAACGGGCGGTCCCGTGGAATACGACCGGCTGCGGTGGCGCGGCGTCGCGCTGGCAACTTTTGACGGAGCGAAATGGAGCTCCGGCGGAAAAGGCTCTGTCAGAATTTTTGCGAATGGCGACGGCTGGATTCCCGTGACAACCACGCTTGCAGGAAAAACGGATCGCGCAAGACTTTTGCAATACACCGTATTGATGGAGCCGATGGCGAGCGATGCCCTGTTTGTTCCGGGAGTTGGCGTCGCGGTTCGAGGAAATTTTACGAGCGATCGATTGAGCCCGTTCGGCGGGCGTGGCTCCTATCTTTTGCGCGATCCGTCCGACTCCATCTACAATCCTTTTCACAACTTCGTGGCGATGCGCTATTTCGGAGTTTCGAGGCTGCCGCAATTCCAACTGGAAAAACTGCGCGCCGCCGGCACCGAATATCCCGAGGACGTGCGCGCAAGTTATCTCCAGTTGCCGGCGCTCGACTCGCGAATTCCAGTATTGGCGCAAAGCATCACGGCAAAATCCGCAACGCCGGTGGACAAAGCTATCGCGATTGAAGCGTACCTTCGCACCCGGTACTCATACACGCTCGATCTCGCCGGAAAACCCAGCAAAGATCCGCTTGCGTATTTTCTATTTCAAAAGCGAGCCGGCCATTGCGAGTATTTCGCCTCGGCGATGGCGGTAATGTTGCGCACGCTGGGAATTCCGTCACGCGAAGTGAACGGCTTTCTGCCGGGCGAATACAATTCACTGGGCGGAGATTACATTGTGCGCGCGAGCGACGCGCACAGCTGGGTCGAGGCGTATTTTCCCGGCAGCGGCTGGGTCGTCTTCGACCCGACGCCGTCGGCCGTGGAAACGCCGCCCGGAATATTCTCGCGGCTGGCGCTGATCGCCGACTGGCTTGAACTGACCTGGAACGAGTGGATCATCAATTACGACTTCAGCCATCAGGTGCAGTTGGCGCAATCGATGCAGACGAAATCGCGGAACTGGCGGGACGTGGCGCGCGAATGGTTCGAGCGCAAACAAAACGCGGGAAAGACATGGTTGCGGAAATTTCAATTCCGCAATGAAACGCTCGGAATGTTTTTGCCGGTCCTGCTGATCGGCTTTCTCGTTGTTCTCCGGTTCAATTTGATTGCGCTACTGGTACGGCGCGCGATCCTCTTTCTGCAGTTGCGAAAGAAGCCATCCGCGCGCAACAGTCCGCTGATCGCGTCGCGTTTGTACCTGGAGATGTTGCGCATCGTCAAAAAAGTGGGGCTGACGCACCTGGAAACGCAAACGCCGGCCGAGTTCGCCGCGGAAATCAAGGAGACGGCACTGGCTCGCGTGGTCCAGGAATTCACGGTGCTTTATTCCGCAGCGCGATTCGGCGGCGCCGCCCAGAACGTCGATCAATTGCAGAAACTGCTTGGGCAGATCCGGTCGGCCGCTCGCAGCCATTAGCGCCTCTCCAAATAAACCTCTTGACATATCGCTCGGATTCCGATATATCGGATTCCGACCATGATAGACGATCTAAACCAGTTCCTGCCGCTCTCTCCCGCAGTCTTGCACATCCTGCTGGCTCTCTCCGGCGAAGACCGCCACGGTTACGGAATCATGCAGGAGATCGCTCGCCAAACCGAGGGCCGCTACAAACTGGGGCCGGGAACTCTTTACGACAACCTGGAAAAATTGCTGGAGAACGCAATCGTCAAGGAATCCGCGCAGCCTTCCTCGGACGAGGATCCGCGGCGCCGCTATTACCGGTTGACGGGAACGGGGCGCCGTCTATTGGCAGCCGAACTTGCGCGCCTGGAAGACATCGTGCGCGAGGGAAAAGCGAAACTCCGCCTCAGCCCCAGAAAGGCATGACCATGCGAGGCTTCTACCGATTTCTTCTGCGACTGCACCCCTCGGAATTTCGCGATCGATTTGGCGACGAAATGCTCTGCATATTCGACGACGCATCCATCGAGGGCGCCGCGAGTTTCGTTCTGGACGGCTGCTTATCTCTCGTCCGCCAGTGGGCGAAACGACCGCAGATATGGAAATGGGCAGCGGCGACGATCGGCGGAATGCTCTCACTCGTCGCCGGATTTGGAAGTTTCTTGCCGTGGCAAGAGATTTGGAGCGCGTTGCGCGCAGCGTTGTAGGCGAGACGTGGCCAGTAAGGAAAGACAGTCCGTATGCCGTTCGGGTGGCTGAAAAAAACTGCAAAGGCGCTGGCGTTTTCGCTCGTCGCCATCATTGTTTGCGGATTTGTTTACGAACGCATTGGTCGCGCCAAATTTCGGCGACGGCTGCCGCAAATCGGACGTTCCGTCGATATTGGCGGACGCACTCTGAACATTTTCTGCTCGGGAACGGGAAGTCCGGCGGTGATTCTCGATACTGGCGGTGACAATCCAGGCCTGGCGGTGGAGCAAACACAGGCTGAGATAGCGAAGTTCACTCAGGCGTGCTGGTATGACCGCGCCGGAATTGGATGGAGCGATTCCGGGCCATATCCCAGAACGAGCGGAGCGATTGCTGCGGACCTGCACGAACTTTTGAAGCGCGCGGGCGTGCCGCCTCCTTATGTCGTTGAGGGGGGCTCCATCGGCGGGCTGAACTCGCGCGTGTTTGCGGGGATGTATCCGAAAGACACCGCTGGCGCCGTGTTGGACGATGCCGCGCACGAGGATGAGCCGCTGCGAGCGCCGAAAGTTTTTCTGGCGAGCCACCATGCACCGCGGGCTTTGTGGCGTCCGATTCACACTTTCTTTTGGGCGGCATCGGAAGGTGGATTACTGCGGGTAACCGGTCCTTCTCCTTCCGGCGGCAAAAACGAATCGCAAATGACGCGCGAAGAACTAATTGCGGAACTCAGGCACCAGCCGAAATCATTTTTGAACAACGTCGATGCGGGCATGGTATTGAATGAAAGTTATGCGGAAGCGAGAGCGATTCCTTCCTTGGGAGATATTCCGCTGATTGTACTGACTGCCGGGAAAGCGTCGGACTTTGGCGATACCGAGCTAAATCGGCAGGCCGAGGCATACCAGAAAATTTGGGCGTACGAAATTCAGCCGAAATTGGCAAAGCTCTCCAGCAAGGGGCGGCAGATTGTTGTGCCCGACGCAACCCATGCGACGATTCCGCAGGAAATGATCGTCAAGGCCGTACACGATGTAGTGAACGAAGCGCGCCAAACTCCACAGACCAACTAAAGACTCACCTCGCCCTTGTCGCCCGGCTCACGCGGTGAGTCCAAACGGCGCGCATGTTACAATAGAGAATTGGCTGAGAAGGTAAAAAGCGCACGATGACGAAGGTCGGATTTGTGAGTTTGGGATGCCCGAAGAACCTCGTGGACAGCGAGGTGATGATGGGCATTCTTTCGCGCGAAGGATATGAGCTGACGCCGCACGCGGCCGAGGCGGAAATCCTCGTGGTGAATACGTGCAGCTTTATCGAGTCCGCACAAAAAGAATCGGTGGACACGATTCTAGAGATGGCCGAACACAAGAAGTTCGGCGCGGCGAAGAAATTGATCGTAGCGGGATGTTTGGTCGAAAAATATCGCAACCAAATTCTGGAGCAGGTGCCGGAAGTGGATGCGGTGGTTGGCACGGGCGAAGTGGAAAGAATTATTGAAGCCGTCGAAGGCGATTTAAAAGTTCTGCCGGCGGCGCCGCCCGCGTTTTTGTACCACGATTTGACGCCGCGAATTGTGGCCACGCCGAAGCATGCCGCCTACATCAAGATTGCGGAAGGGTGCGACCACCCCTGCAGCTTCTGCATTATTCCGCAACTGCGCGGCAAATTTCGCAGCCGCAGGTTTGAGTCGGTCGTAAAGGAAGCGGAGAATCTGGCCGCAGCGGGCGCGAGAGAAGTGACGTTGATCGGACAGGACACAACGTCGTACGGCGAAGATTTGGGATTACGCGATGGACTGGCGAAATTACTTTCGCGGCTTGCAGAAATTGAAGACTTGGCGTGGGTGCGATTCTTGTATGCGTACCCGAACCGCGTGACGCAGGGTCTCCTCGATGCGCTGGCGGCGCATCCGAGGCTCGTGAAATATATGGACATGCCCCTGCAGCACGCGAGCCGAAATGTACTGGCGCGAATGAAGCGCGGCTCGAACGGCGACGCGTTTTTGAAATTGCTGGGGAGGATTCGCGCGACGATCCCCGGCGTTTCGCTGCGGACTTCGTTCATCGTGGGATTTCCGGGCGAGACGGAAGCGGACTTCGAAGAGTTGTGCGAGTTTGTGCGCACGGCAAAACTGGATTGGATGGGTGTGTTCGAATATTCGGACGTGGACAACGCGTCGAGTTTTCCACTCGACGGGAAAGTCGACGGAGCGACGATCACGGACCGCCGGAACCGCTTGATGGCAATTCAGAAAAAACTTTCGCGGGAAAACTTGAAGCGCTTCAAGGGACAAACGGTTCGCGCGCTGGTCGAAGGCGAATCAAGAGAAAATCCTCTGGTATGGGAAGCGCGGCTGGAGGGCATGGCGCCGGAAATTGACGGCAAACTTTATCTGACTGATATTGAGTTGCCGGGCGGCGAGGTTGCGGCGACCGGCGATATGGTCAGTGTCGAAATCCAGAAAACGGATTCGTACGATTTAGTCGGGCGCGTTGCGGAGATCGAGCCGCGGCCCACTTCGCGGCGGCAACCTGCGCCGGTTCCGCCGGAAGCGCTTACGCGAATTACGACTGGCGCGCCGCTGCGCGTGATTGGCTAACGGCGCCGGCCCAACTGGGTTAAGATTGGGCCCGAATTTAGCGAGCCCTTGCGCCAGACATTCACGCGGTAGAATTGCGTAACACAAATTCAGAACGAGCGTTAGCTATGATTCATCGATGCCCTATTTGCAAAAGTTCGACTGACTCCGAAGTGCATAAAGACTTTCCGTTTTGCAGCGAACGATGCCGGACGCAGGACTTGGGAAACTGGGCGAGCGAAAAGTATGTGGTCTCTGATCCGGTTTTCGACGAAGAGGAAATTGAGAAAGCCGACGGCGAGCGCAAGACGATTATTCTGGACCTGAACGAGACCGATGACAGCGAGCGCTGAAACTCCGAACCAAAAACGAAAGCCACGATTGGCGTTTGCGATTGCGACCGCGCTGGGTGTGGGCTACGCACCCAAGGCGCCAGGGACGTTCGGTTCGCTCGTCGGCGTCGTCACCATTTTTCTTTCCGCAGTGTTTTTTCTACATCCGGAGCATTGGACGGATCTTTTCTCGCTTCACCCCTTGTCCGATGCAACGCTCATGGACCGGCATTTTCTTGTGCCAGGTTCGGACATTCACGATGCTGCAATGTGGCTCCCGCTGCTGTGCGCGTTCGCGTTGCTGATTTTTCTCGGGCTAGCGGGTGTGTGGGCCTCTCATCTCGCCGCCGATTACTCTGGATTGAAGGATCCGCAATTCGTGGTGATTGATGAAGTCGCGGGGCAACACTTGACGCTTGTGCTGCCACTGATTCCGATTGCGATGCCACACTTACAAGCGCACGTCGATTTTTCCGTGTACGCGATCTTTGCCGCGCTTAGTCTGGTGAACTGGAAATATTTGCTGGCGGGATTTTTGCTGTTCCGCTTGTTTGATATCTGGAAGCCGTATCCCATCAAGAGTTTGGAAAATCTGCCGGGCGGCTGGGGCATCATGGCGGACGATTGGTTGGCGGGCGTCTATGCTGCCATTCTGCTGCGTGCCGCGTTACACTTTGGGTTGGTATGAAATTCGGGTTCGGAACTTCCACGGAAAGAAACGGAATGCCGCACATAGAGCGGGTCATGCCGGGAGCGGCGATCCCGGGCGGCGAAGTGGCGCTGATCGGCAGCGGATTTGCTTCGCGCGGCGCGGCGAAGCCCGTGGTGCGGTTTGGCGAGGTGGAGAGCGGATTGTCGCTCGTGAGCGCGAATCGCGTTGTGGCGCGGGTGCCGGAAGGCGCGTTCGGCGGTCTCGTTTCGATCGAAACGAGCGGACATCGCAGCGAGCCATTTCCTGTTTCCGTGGCGATGCAGATTGCGGACAACTTGCAGCCGGTGGCAAACCCGGCGGTGGATTTTGACGGGAATACCTACGTCACGTTCAGCGGGCCGCGCGGAGAACGCGTCCCGGTGTCACTTTACAAAGTCACGTCGAATTTCAATGTGAAGCCTTATGTGACTTCGTTGATGAATCCGAGCGGGCTGGCACTGGATCGCGCAGGAAATTTGTTTGTCTCGTGCCGTAATGACGGAACGATTCATCGCGTTACACCCGATGGCCGTTCGGAAGAATGGATCGAAGGCATGGGCGTCGCCACGGGCATTGCGTTCGATCGCGACGACAATTTGTATGTGGGCGATCGGAGCGGCACGATATTCAAAATCAGCTCGACGCGCGAAATTTTTGTTTTTGCGACGCTGGAGCCGTCGGTCGCCGCGTACCATTTGGCATTTCATCCGGACGGCGAACTGTATGCGACCGGACCGACGACTTCGAGCTTCGATCGCGTCTATCGTATTTCGAAAAATGGCGAAGTTGGAATCTTCTTTCGTGGGCTGGGCCGGCCGCAAGGTTTAGCGTTCGATCGCGATGCGAATTTGTATGTGGCGGCTTCGCACGCGGGCCGACGAGGAATCGTGAAGATTACGTCGCAAGGACACGCTGAACTGGCGTTGTCCGGTTCGCAAATCGTCGGGATGGCGCTGCTGCCGACCGGCCGCGCGATGATCGCAACGAGCAATGCGCTCTTCAGCCTCGATTGGGACGTGCGCGGGCTGCCGCTGCTCGGCTGATATAATTCGCCTTGTCATGATGAAAGCTGAAATCATCGCCGTTGGTTCGGAACTTCTGACGCCGGACCGGATCGATACCAATTCCCTTTTCCTTACGGAAGAACTGAACGAGCTTGGAATCGAAGTGGTGCGCAAGACGATTGTGGGCGACGACCACGATTTGCTGCGCGAAGCGTTTCGCGATGCGCTGAATCGCGTGCCGCTGATTGTTTCGAGCGGGGGACTTGGCCCGACCGAAGACGACTTGACGCGCGAGACCGTCGCGGATTTGCTGGGGCGCAAACTGAAACGTAACGAAGCGATTCTGGACGCGATTAAGGCGCGCTTCCGCTCGTTCGGCCGCGAGATGCCCGATACAAATGTTCGGCAAGCGATGGTGCCGGAAGGCGCGGAGCCGCTGAACAATCCGCGCGGCACGGCACCGGGGCTTTGGATCGAAGACGGCGAGCACATAATTGCACTGCTGCCCGGGCCGCCGCGAGAGCTCGAGCCGATGTTTCGCGAGGAAGTACTGCCGCGCGTGGCGCGGCGGGCTTCCGGAATACGAATGTTTCATAGCGAATTGCGCGTGACCGGACTGGGTGAATCGCTGGTGGATTCGCGAATTCAGCCGGTTTACAAACGCTACAAGGATGTGAACACAACCGTGCTTGCGTCGCCGGGCGAAGTGCAAGTGCATCTGCGGATGTGGACGGAGGATGCCACGCTTGCGAAGAAGACGTTTGCGGAAATCGAGCAAGGATTTGAAATCTCGTTGACGGACCGGATTTTTTCGCGCGACGGTTCGACCTTGCAGGAAGTCGTCGCGAGCATGCTTACGCTAAATAATGCAACGATTGCGGCGGCGGAAAGCTGCACGGGCGGATTGCTTGCAGAGCGATTGACGAGCATTGCCGGTAGCTCGATATACTTTTTGGGCGGTGTGGTCTGCTACAGCAATGAAATGAAGACCGCGTGGGCAGACGTGCCGAAGGAATTGATTGAAGCGAAAGGCGCGGTGAGCGCGGAAGTGGCGATTGCGCTGGCGGAAGGAATCCGGCGGCGAGTGGGAAGCACGCTTCGCCGGGCCGGGCGGTGGCAGCGAAGAAAAGCCGGTGGGATTGGTGCATCTGGCGCTGGCTAGCGCAAGCGGAGTGAAAGAACGAGCGGCGCGTTTCCCGGGCGACCGCGAAATGGTGCGCCTCCAGGCGTCACAGGCTGCGCTGGACATGGTGCGGATGCATTTCCTTTACAACGGCGTGGCGAAACGGAGTTGAAGGGTGCGGCTCTTCGTCGCGTTGCATATTCCCGACGCCATTCGCGTGGCCATCGAATCGCTGATTCGCGATTTGAAGTCGCTCGACAATTCCTGGAAATGGATTCGCGCGGAGAATCTGCACGTGACGCTGAAGTTTTTGGGCGAAGTAGCGGCGCAGAAATTGCCGGAGGTTGTTCGCACCTTGCGGACTGTACGAGCCACAGGCGCCATGACGCTAAGATTTCATGGATTGGGATTTTTTCCGAATGAGCGGCGGCCGCGCGTTCTGTGGATTGGAATGGCCGTTCCTGTGGAGCTTCCCAGGCTGGCGGCGGACATCGATGCAGCGCTTGCGCACATCGGCTTCGCGCGTGAAGAACGGGAATTTTCGCCGCACCTGACGCTGGCGCGGAGCAAAGTCGGAACAATCTCGGCCGAGTTGCGCGGCGCGATTACGAAGAACAGTGCACAGCAATTCGGATTGATGAACGCTTCGACATTTCACCTCGTCGAAAGCCGGATAAAATCCACCGGGCCAGAGTACACTACGCTCGAATCGTTTTCTTTCATTCACTGAAACACAATGCCGACGCCGCTTATACCAATTGCGATCTGCGCCGCTGCTTATCTTTGCGGTTCGATTCCGTTCGGATTGCTGCTCGGAAAGCTATTTGGCGGGATGGATGTGCGAAAAGCCGGCAGTGGAAACATCGGCGCGACGAACGTCGCGCGGAGTGCCGGGCCTGTGGCCGGAATTTTGACGTTGCTGCTCGATGCCTTGAAAGGAGCGGCGCCCGTGTGGCTGGCGCGTCACTTTCTTCCGGACCACGCCGCGCTGCAGATGCTCGCAGGATTGGGAACGCTCGCGGGACACTGTTTTCCGGTCTGGTTGAACTTTCGCGGCGGGAAAGGGGTCGCGACGGCGGCGGGTGTGTTCCTGGTTTTGTGCTTTGCTGCGGGAGCGTGCGCGCTGTTGATTTTCGCAATGATAGTGGGATTTTGGCGCTACGTTTCGCTGGCCTCGGTCTCCGCAGCGGCCGCGATGCCGCTCCTCATCTACTTTCTGTGGGCGCCGCATTACGCGCCGCCGATTTCAGTGACGGCCGGTTCGCTGGCTGCTGCATTGCTTATCGTTTATAAACACGACGCGAATCTGCAGCGGTTAGTCGAAGGCACTGAACCAAAATTTAGTTTTGGCAAGAAACAGCAAGAAAGAGACGCGGAATGAGCCGCGTCGCGATTCTCGGCGGGGGGAGCTGGGGGTGAATCGCATCAGATTGCGATGTGGGTTCACGACGCGGCGCTTGCCACCGTGATGCGCGAGAAGCGCGAAAATCTGAACTACCTGCCTGAACACAAAATCCCGCCGCAAATTTCTGTGCACTCGGAGTTGCGTGAAGCGCTGGCTGACGCGGAAATCATCGTCGGCGCAATGCCCGCAGCGCAAGCGAGGGAGATTTACGTTGCGGCGCTTCCCCATCTGCAATCGCGCGTCGTCATTGTGAGCGCGACGAAAGGGCTTGAACCCGCGACACACGCGCGAATGAGCGAAGTGATTGCGCAAGCGACGGGGAGCCGCGGAACAATCGCGGTGTTGAGCGGCCCATCGTTCGCGCTGGAGGCCGCGCGCGGCGAGCTTACCGCGGTCGTGCTGGCTTGCGGAAACGACGCGGTCGCGCAAATGTTGCAGGAATGCTTCGCGGGGCCCACGCTGCGGCTTTATACAAATCGTGACGTGCGCGGAGTGGAATTGGCGGGAGCGATGAAGAATGTGATCGCGATCGCGGCGGGGGTGTGCCAAGGATTGGGACTCGGTGCCAATACCCAGGCGGCGCTCGTTACGCGAGGACTGGCGGAGATGACCAGGCTCGCCGAGGCGCAAGGCGCGCACCCCGCGACGCTGAGCGGCCTGGCAGGGCTGGGCGATCTGGTGCTGACCTGCAACGGCGCACTCAGTCGAAATCGCTTCGTCGGGGTGGAGCTCGGCAAAGGCCGTGCGCTCGCCGAAATACTCGGCGGCATGAAAATGGTGGCGGAAGGAGTTGGAACGGCTGCGCCGCTGCTCGCATTAGCGCGCGAACACAACATTGAACTGCCGATCACGGAACAAGTGAACGCCATCCTGTACGAAGGGACAGGTCCCGCGGCAGCGATTCGCGAAATCATGGAACGTCCGCAAAAGAGCGAATAACCGCGCTGCGGGCCGGTAGTACCTTCGTCCCATTGGCGGATCAGCACCTCGCGCTTGCAACACCATCCTGAAGTTTTGGCCGCGCCAGTAAAATGGTAAGCGGCGTATGGAATTCAACTGGAAAAAGACCCTTGAGCGGGTGCGGACCGGCCGCTTCCGAATCTTATGGCTGGTGCTGGGCGCGATGCTGCTTATCAGCGCCCTGCCCATTGGCCTTTATCACCGGCAGGTTCTGCAGCTCAGCCAGGAAAAACTGCTGGACACGGAGCGCCTGCAGCAGTCGGATTTGACTCGCTCACTCGCCCAAGAAATTCAGAGCTTCGACTCCAACCTTACACAGCAGCTGTTGAGCGAACAACAGATTCTGGAATTGATGGGAACGATCCAGGACGTGTCCGACCCGGCGGCGGAGCCGAAAGTCACGCGGCTGCTCGAGAATTTCGTCGAGAGCAATCACAACACGGTTCTTTACGTGACGGCAGTGAGCACGAACAAAAAAGGCACGAGCGCGTCACAGGGTAATTTTCGAGCGGAACAGGACCCCTTTGTCAGCAAAGTTCTGAACCGTGCGTTTCAAGCTACGCAGCAATCGTCGGCGATGAACTTTGTAAAATTTCGCAGCGACCCGCTTACCGTGTCGCCGAACAACGATACGGCCTTCGTGATTGCGATTCCGCTGATGGATCACGACAAATTCAACGGAATGCTCGCGGCAGTTGTCACTTTTCGCCCCATTATGCAGCGGCTCTCGGACGCAAGCGTTCGCGGGCGCACGGTTTTCATCGTGAACCATGACGGAAAGCTGATTGCGCACCCCGACACGCGGCATTTCAGCCCGGGCGAAGACGCGAGCGGGAATCCGGTCGTCGCGAAAATCAAAACGTTGCCGCAGGCGCTGCACAACACCGAGACGATTCGCTTCATCGACCGCGAAGGCAAGAAGCCGGTCGAAATGATCGGCACGTATAGCACG
>WNFM01184170.1_pt1 | contig 16143 bp, 17 predicted proteins | sample 5400271 | NCBI WGS metagenome assembly WNFM01 (sample SAMN13153352, study PRJNA577476) | soil metagenome | isolation source: 60 cm saprolite on Douglas fir-dominated hillslope | place: USA:California | collected 2013-09-17
AGCAGAGAGTGAGTTGCAGGAGCGTCGGGCAAATCCGTGGGGAGGTCCAGTTGAGCGAAGCGTGCGCGAGCGGTTAATTCAGGTAGTAGGACTCTACGCGGCCCTAAGCCCGGCAAAGATGCAAATGTTCGAGGGTGGAGATGCCACCGGCGTAAGCAGCGAGCTTGCGATTGCCCCTTTTGAACGAGGTGAGATTGAAGAGGAGTCCTTGGCAGTCGCCATTAAAGCGAGCTCCGAATTTCACAAGGCGGTTGAAGCAGAGATGAGTAAGACATACGCGCTGATGGATACACATTTTGAGGGTGTCACGCTGCTCACTTGAGCGCTCGTAATGGATTTGCTCCCCGCCCCAAGCGCAGTGGGGTTCGCAACAGCTCGGTCCATGCTCCGTCTGGTCAAGGCCTATTTAGGAAGTATTAAATTTCGGAACGTCCGACCCAGACCAAGATCTACAAGGATCTCGCTTTTCGTATTCGTGATCTGTATTTCTTTGCTGGTATCATCGACACTAACGGCTCCGCCTACAACAAAATCGTGTAAGAACATCTCTCGCTCGACTCCAGATCCGTCCTTTCCGAATAGGATCAAGGCGAGCGCGGGCGCTATCAAAGATCCGTATGAGGTGAAGGTTCCGTCGGAGACATCTGTCTTCATAGAGGAGCAAATCACGCCACATACCTGTCCAGATTCACATATAATTGGTCCCCCACTCATGCCGCCATCGAAGCGTGCGCTGGTTTGAAAACAAGGAAACGACATGAATACGCTGTCTCGTCGCGGGAAGTGAACATCTTGAACTTGACCGCGTGAAGCAGAAAATCGTTGATCGGCCTGAAAGCCTCCATATTCCACCGGACCCCACTTCATTGAGTGATATCCGAAGCCGAAAATATTTTCGCCGATCTTCGGCAAGCCAGGGCTCAATTGCACAGCGGGCAAAAAGAGTTTTTCCCCTGTTTGCGTGTTTGTCGGAATGTTCAATTGAAGTATCGCTATGTCCATCCCGCTGTTAAACCAAACCTTCAGTATTGGAAGAGGTCCGCCGACGAAGTGACCAGTCTCGGGATCTACGACGTTTGACGCATAAATGGCGCAAAGCTGATGATGTGGCGGTATATCTACGTGCGGGTTTTCATTTGCGATTTGGGCTGAAAAGGCTTCGTCGATGACGTGACGGGCCGTAATTGCTAAGCCGTCATTCGAAATCACAAAGCAAGAGCCAAGGGGATGCGGAACACCGTCAACAAAATGTACGACAGGCATAGTGTTTAGTTGAATCGGATGAAATTTGGTCTTTCCAAGGATCTGGAAGTCGCCGCTTTCGAATGAAATACTTTCTTCCGGCTGTTCATCACTCATCACAATACCATGTTGATGGTCGGGCTCTCGCCCGGCCTTTTCATTTCCGATGGATGCCCGGGTCAAGCCCGGGCATGACGAGGAGAGCAGGTGCCTCACAACACCCGATTGCTCTCCTTCACCTTCTCCGCATCCAGATACACGCTGCTCCCCATTTCCTTGAACTTCGCGCTCATCTGCGCCATGCCGTCCTCGATCACGCCCGAGACCGACATGCCGACGCCGCCACCGGCCACCGCGCGCTTGTCGGGGTCGTTCAGCGTCGCGGCGTAGTCGCGGACGTCCTGGGTGATCTTCATCGAGCAGAATTTTGGCCCGCACATCGAGCAGAAGTGCGCGACCTTGTGGGCTTCCTTCGGTAGGGTTTCGTCGTGATAGGCCCGCGCAGTCTCCGGATCGAGGCCGAGGTTGAACTGGTCTTCCCAGCGGAAGTCGAAGCGGGCGCGGCTCAATGCGTCGTCACGCAGTTGCGCGGCGGGGTGGCCCTTGCCGAGATCGCTGGCGTGCGCTGCGATCTTGTAGGTGATGACGCCGACCTTGACGTCGTCGCGGTTCGGCAAGCCCAGATGCTCCTTCGGCGTCACGTAGCACAGCATCGCGCAGCCGAACCAGCCGATCATGGCGGCACCGATGCCCGAGGTGATGTGGTCGTAGCCCGGCGCGATGTCGGTTGTCAGCGGGCCCAACGTGTAGAACGGCGCCTCGCCGCATTCCTTGAGCTGCTTGTCCATGTTGATCTTGATCTTGTGCAAGGGAACATGGCCGGGGCCTTCGATCATGACCTGGCAACCCTTCTTCCAGGCGATCTGCGTCAGTTCGCCGAGCGTCTCCAGTTCGGCGAATTGCGCGCGGTCGTTGGCGTCGGCGATCGAGCCGGGACGGAGGCCGTCGCCCAATGAAAACGAAACGTCGTATTTGCGCATCAGGTCGCAGATTTCCTCGAAGTGGGTGTAGAGGAAGCTTTCCTTGTGATGCGCCAGGCACCACTTCGCCATGATCGAGCCGCCGCGCGAGACGATGCCGGTGACGCGGTTGGCGGTGAGGTGGATGTAGGGCAGGCGCACGCCGGCATGAATGGTGAAATAGTCGACGCCCTGTTCGCACTGCTCGATCAGCGTGTCCTTGTAGAGCTCCCAGGTCAGCTTGACGGGATCGCCTTCGCACTTTTCCAGCGCCTGATAGATCGGAACGGTGCCGATCGGGATCGGCGCGTTGCGCAGAATCCATTCCCGCGTGGTGTGGATGTTGCGGCCCGTGGAGAGGTCCATCACGGTGTCGGCGCCCCAGCGGATCGCCCACACCATCTTGTCGACCTCTTCCTCGACCGACGAAGTCACCGCGGAGTTGCCGATATTGGCGTTGATCTTGGTGAGGAAGTTGCGGCCGATGATCATCGGCTCCAGTTCGGCATGGTTGATGTTGCACGGGATGATGGCGCGGCCGCGCGCGATCTCGGAGCGGACGAATTCCGGCGTGACGAAGGCGGGCACCGAGGCGCCAAAGCTCTCGCCGTCGGCGATCGCGGCTTCGGCGCGTTCGAGTTGCACCTTGCGGCCGAGGTTTTCACGGGTCGCGACGTAGATCATCTCCTTGGTGATGATCCCGGCGCGGGCGAACTCGAGCTGCGTGATCATGTGATCGCCGGTACCGCGCAGCGGCTTGTGATGCGCGGTGAAGGCCTTTGCGGCATGCGAGGCGCCGACATTGCCGTTGTCTTCCGGCTTGATGTCGCGGCCTTCGTATTCTTCGACGCCGCCGCGCTCCTTGACCCATTCGATGCGCGCGCGCTTCAGGCCGGCGTTGACGTCGATGGTGACGTCAGGATCGGTGTAGGGGCCCGAGGTGTCGTACACAGGAAGATTGGGCTCGCCGGCGCCTTCGCTGAGGATGATCTCGCGCAGGGGTACGCGGACGTCGGTCGCTTCATCCGGGGTGACCCAGATTTTTCGCGAGGCGGGCAGGGGACCGGTGGTGACGGCGGGAAGCGTGGTGTCGGGGTTGGAGCGGATGTTCATGGCGTATCCTCCTTTATATTGTTGTCATTCCGGACGGGTCGCGAAGCGATCCGATCCGGAATCTCAAAGTCTGGACTCGTGGCTTCCCCCACCCGTCGCGCTCTAGCGAGCGCGCCACCCTCCCCCGCAAGCGGGAGAGGGAAGAAACGGGCGCGGTCCGCTCCCTCTCCCGCTTGCGGGGGAGGGTTGGGGTGGGGGTGTTTCGGCAAACGCTCATCTCTCATGCGGCTTTCGATTGATCGCCAAGCCATTGCCGCACCCGTGCATCCGGGTCGGCATTCCCTGTGACGTCGCTGACGACAGCGATGGAGTCGGCGCCGGCGGCGAAAATTTCGGCTGATTGTTCGAACTTGATGCCGCCGATCGCGACCAGCGGGATGTTGCCGATGCGCTTCTTCCAGTCGGCGATCTTCGGAATGCCCTGCGGCGCGAAGCGCATCGATTTCAGCGTGGTCGGAAAAATCGGGCCGAGCGCGACGTAGTCCGGCTTGGCGCGCAGCGCGATTTCAAGCTCTTCGTCGTCATGGGTGGAAATGCCGAGCGTCAGTTTGGCGCTGCGAATTTCCGCGAGGTCGGCGTCAGCGAGGTCTTCCTGGCCGAGATGCAGATGCTGTGCACCGGCGACGATCGCCGCGCGCCAGTAGTCGTTGACGACGAGTTTTGTCGGCGTGCCCTTGGTCACCGCCAGCGCATCGCTGACGATCTGCAGTGCCTGCGAATCGTTGAGGTCCTTCGCGCGCAATTGAATGGTGCCGACGCCAAGCTTGGTCAGTCGCGCCACCCAGGCGACGCTGTCGACGACAGGATAGAACTTATCAGGATACGGCATGCCAGAACGGGGTCCCGATGACAGGGGTGGAAGGGGAGGCGAAGTCGCGGGCTTCCATCAGCCCGGCTTCAAAAGCGGTGCGGCCGGATTCGACGGCGAGGCGAAACGCATTCGCCATCGCGATCGGATCGGTGGCTTTTGCAATGGCGGTGTTGAGCAGTACGGCGTCGTAGCCGAGTTCGAGCGCATGCGCCGCGTGCGACGGCGCGCCCAAACCGGCATCGACCACCAGCGTGATGTCGGGCAGCCGGTCGCGCAGCAGTTTTAGCGCGTCGCGGTTGATGATGCCTTTCGCACTTCCAATGGGCGCGGCCCACGGCATCACCACCTTGCAGCCGGCGTCGACCAGCCGCATCGCAACACCAAGGTCTTCGGTGCAATAGGGGAATACTTCAAACCCGTCCTTGATCAGGATCGCGGCGGCTTCGACCAGGCCGACCACGTCGGGCTGCAGCGTGTCGTTGTCGGCGATCACTTCGAGCTTGATCCAGGGCGTGGAGAATAGCTCGCGCGCCAGCTTGGCCGTGGTCACCGCCTCGCGCACGCTGCGGCAGCCGGCGGTGTTCGGCAGCACCGTGACGTCGAGCTCGCGGATCAGCGACCAGAACGCATCGCCGGTCTTGCCGCCGGCGGCCTCGCGCCGCAGCGACACCGTGACGATGTTGGCCCCGGAGGCCCGGATCGCGCCCTGCATGATCGCCGGCGACGGATACAGCGCGCTGCCGATGAGGAGGCGGGAGGAGAAGGGTTTGCCGTAGAAGTTTAGCATGGTGTCGTTCCACAGAAAGCGAATGCGTCGATAGACCCCCACCCCAACCCTCCCCCGCAAGCGGGAGAGGGAGCAGACCTCGCGCTTGTCTTCCCTCTCCCGCTTGCGGGGGAGGGTGGCGCGCTCGTTAGAGCGCGACGGGTGGGGGTGGTGCGGCATAGATGGTGCATCGTTTCGATCACCCTCCCTGCCGTGGCGTGATGATCTCGATCTCGTCGCCGCTCTTCAGCGTGGTCTCGGCCCAGCGGCTTTTCGGCAGCACGTCGTAATTCACGGCAATGGCAAAGTGCGTGCCTTCGTATTCGAGCTCGCTGAGCAGCGCGTCGATCCGCGAGGCTGATATCTCGCGCGGTTCGCCGTTCACGGTTACACGCATCGCATCACCTCGTTGTCGATCGCGCCGCGCGCAACATGCGCCAGCGTCAGTTCCGCCAGCGCCGGCGCCAGCAGAAAACCGTGGCGATAGAGCCCGTTCACGGCGATCTTTTTCTTCTCCACCGTGATCCGCGGCAGGTTGTCCGGGTAGGCCGGACGCAGCCCGGAGCCGAATTCGACAATCCGCGCCTCCGCGAAGGCCGGATGCACGGCATAGGCGGCGCCGAGCAGCTCCAGCGCCGAGCGCACGCTGACGTCGGTGTCCTCGGCCTCGATCGAGGTCGCGCCCAGCATGAATTTGCCGTCGCCGCGCGGGATCACGTAAAGCGGCCAGCGCGGATGGATCAGCCGCACCGGGCGCGACAGTTCGACCTCTGACGTCTCGACGATGATCATCTCGCCTTTGACGCCGCGCAGCTCGGGTTGCTGGTCGCGAGCGGCAAGGCCGCGGCAATCGATCACAATTCCCTCGAGGTTTTGGCCGTCGAGATCGTCGGCGTTCACATCGCTATTGAATTTGATAGTGCCGCCGGCCGCGGCGATCCGCGCGTGCAGCTCCGGCAGCACGCGGCGCGGCTCGACATGGCCCTCATCGGCATAAAACAGCCCGTCGCGGAAACGGCCTTCCAGTGACGGTTCGAGTTCGCGCAAACCCTGCGCGTCGAGCCTGACGTGGCCGGTGGTGAGTTTGGCAAACCGTTCGAAATCGGCACGGTCGCGCGCATGCGCCACCACCAGCGAACCGTTGAACGGGGTTTGTGGAAAATGCTCGCGCCAGAGATCGAGCGAGCGCAGGCCGAGCCGGCCGATTACCGGCTCCGACGCTTCCGCCTCGCACCACGGCGCCAGCATGCCGCCGGCCCAGTGGCTGGTGGCCAGCGTCATCGCCGCGTCACTGCGCTCGTATAGCGTCACGGCGTGGCCGGCCTGCGCGAACAGCAACGCCTGCCATGCGCCGGCAATGCCCGCGCCGATGATGGAAACGGGGGAATCCCCCCGCGACTTCGAACCCTGTAACATCCCTGTCCCTTCGCCGGCATGACCCGGATCAGGTTCAAAGGGTCACCGCGGTCCTGGAGTTGCTCTTACTTTCAAGTAAGGCTCGCCAGAGTTTGCGGTATCTCAGCTCCTCGTCGGAGCTCCCCTCGGAACAGCTCTAATGTAGGCCGTTGGGCAGATGTGTCAACGCGGCTGTGCGGCGTTTGCACCGCTGGATGTGCTGGCAGCCATGCCGGCAGACGGTCGCGGAACCCGCTCTTTGGCATCCGCCAGCTTCTTTTGCGTCTTCGACGCCGCTTTGGGCGAGGGCGTCAGCGCCGCCTTCAGTTTTGCGAGGATCGGCGTCAGCACGAGGGGACCTGCAAGGGGTTTTGGCTTCGCGGCGTGGTGGCCTTTGGGCCGGGCGGCGGCTTCCCTTGGCTTGACGGCCTCCTTCGGCTTCTCGATCTGCTCCGGCTCGGCCTCAGCGGGTACCGCGGTATCCACCGCCGCTTCCTTTGGTGGCACCGGCTGTTGCGGCGGTGCACTCGCGAGCGCAGGCTCGGGATGACTCAGCCGCGCCAGCCGCTGGCGCTTGGCAACCTCGTAATACCCGCTGGCATATAGATGCACGGCGCGGTCGTGGTTGCTTTCGGCGGCGCGGTAGGCGCCGGCGAGGTATTTTATGCCATAGGTCAGGTTGGTTTCGGGATCGCGCAGGCCTTCGGCGTCGCCCTGGTAGCCAAGGCCGCGCGCGGTCGCGAGCTTGATCTGCATCAGTCCAATGGTGCCGCCGCGCCCGATCAGGTCCGGGTGATACTTGCTCTCTCTGACGATGACCCGATGCACCAGCGCTTCCGGCACCTGGTTCTCCCTCGCGTGAACCGCGACCATCTTTTCATAGGTCGCGCGGCTCTGCGCTTTCGCCTCGGGCGAAAACAGCAGCGCTGCCATGGCGGCGAGCCAGACAATGACGGGCAAACGCTTCATGAAAAGGGTCTCGGGCGGGCGCGATATCGCTTTGGCGGCGCGTTAATGATTTGGGCAACGCAGTATTGCGGCCAGATGTGGCGAAAAGCGGACGGGATAGGGAGGCGGCCAAGGTCTATCGTCGTCCCTGCGAACGCAGGGACCCATAGCCACCGGCCGTCGCTGCGGACAGAATTCTACCACCGCGGTTTACTGAAGGATCACGCGGTATGGGTCCCTGCGTTCGCAGGGACGACGCAACTACCGCGCTGCGCCAACACGCATGATTGTCGTGCAAATGACTCAATGCAGGTCTACGATTTTTTCTGTGCTCGGTTGCGACAGCAAATCTGTCCCATTCCGGTCAAAACAGAATCTGCAAAATCAAAAATAAAATCTGCAAATCAAAATAAAATCCAAAACAAAATCCAAAAAAAATCCAAGGGAGATACGCCATGATCGGATCAGGCCCCAGTTATCAGCCCCGTGGAAATCCCTGCGCGCAGTGTGGCAAGCCGATCGCGCGGCCGGACTGGATCGAAAGCAGCCCGGGCCGAGCGTCGTTTCTCTGGTTCTGTCGCGCTTGCAATTATCGCTTCGAAGCGATCGCGATCTACGATGAATCGGATCCCGACGCGATCGCGGCGTAAGTCCTGATGATCCCGTCACCCTGAGGAGGCCGCAACGCGGCCGTCTCGAGGGGCGACGGCCACCAGCCGGGCCGAACATCCTTCGAGACGCCGCTTCGCGGCTCCTCAGGATGACGGATCTCAGGCCGCCGTGCGCTCGATCTGCTGATGCACCGGCAGTTGGATGCGAACCACGAGCCCGTGCGGCTGGCGGTCGTGCAGCGACAGCGCGCCGCCATGGGCGAGCACGATGGCGTTGGCGATCGATAGACCAAGGCCGAAGCCCGAAGCCTCGTCCATGTTGCGGGCGTCGTCGCCGCGCACGAACGGCTCCAGCATGTTGTTCTTTTGCGCATCGGAAATGCCGGGGCCGTCGTCCTCGACATCGATGGTCACCACATCAGGTGATGTGCGAAGACGGATGGTTGCCTCGGCGCCGAACCGCACGGCATTTTCGACCAGATTGGTGACGCTGCGAAGCAGGTCGTCGGGGCGGACGGTCGCCATCGCATGCGCCGGGCCGTCATAGCTCACCTTGCGGCCGATGTCGCCGAACTGGTCCGTGACGAGCTGCAGCGTCGAGGCGATATCGACCAGCGTCATCGCCTCGAGCTTGCGGTCGTTGCGCAGGAACGACAGCACCGATTCCAGCATCGAGCGCATCTGGTCGAGATCGCCGAGCATGCGGCTGCGATGGGTTTCGTCCTCGATGAATTCCGAGCGCAGCCGCATCCGCGTGATCGGCGTGCGCAGGTCGTGGCTGATCGCGGCCAGCATCTTGGTGCGGTCGTCGATCAGGCCGGTGATGCGCTCGCGCATGCGATTGAGCGCCTTCGCCACCGAACGGATTTCTTCCGGCCCGCGTTCGGGCAGCGGTGCGGCGGCGCCGTTGAGGCTGAAACTTTCGGCGGCCTTGGCAAACGACGACAACGGCGCGGTCAACGCGCGCGCCGCCCACAGTCCGAGCAGCGTGACGCTGATCACGGCGAACAGCAGCGTCGTCATCCAGGGGCTGCCCACGAACGGCGGACGCCGCTGCTCCGGCAGGATGTTCGCGGATATCGTCGCGCCGTCCGGCAGTGCAATGCCAAGCCTGCGAGCCTCACCATCGGGCGGGAGCGCGAAGATGCGGTAGCCGTTGCCGAGGCGCCGGTGCAGGCCGCGCAGATTGATGCCGTCGGACTCGGCCGCCGCAGGCGTTGCACCCGGCGCGGCGCTCGCGATGCCGAGCAACGGGAAGGCGTGGGCGATATCGCCCATCAGCCGCGGCCGGTCTGACGCAGGAGCCGCGCCGAGCAGCTGCGCCGCCGCGGCGAGCTGCGCATGGCCGCGATCGAACGACGGATCCGGCTGGTCCGGCCGGTGGATCAGAAAACTCGCGGTGACGATCAGATGCAGCGTGACAACGGAGGCCACGACCAGGGCTGCGATCTGGCCGCTGATGCCGCGCAGGTTGAGGAAACCAAAAAACTTCATGATACGCATTTCATGGCGACAACGTTTGGGTCAGTTGCCGGCGGCTAAAATCGGCTCAACCCTTGATCGGTTCGACTCTTGATCGGTTCAACTCTTGGCGTGAACATGTAGCCGCCGGACCGTACCGTCTTGATCATGGTGGGTTCGAGCGGATCGGGCTCGATCTTGCGGCGGATGCGGCTGACCAGCACGTCGATCGAGCGCTCGAATGAGCCGGCGCTGCGGCCCTGCGTGAGGTCGAGCAGGCTGTCGCGCGAGAGCACGCGGCCGGGCCGCTCGCACAGGGTCCGCAGCAGGTCGAATTCGGCTGATGTCATCGCGACGCGGGCGCCCTCGGGATCGCGCAATTCCCGCAAGCGGAGGTCGATGCGAAAACCCGCAAAACTCAACACGGTCGCGCCCTCGGTGGCGCTGGCAGTTTGGGCAGAGGCCTGCCGGCGCAACACCGCATTGATGCGGGCCAGCAGTTCGCGCGGGTTGAAGGGTTTTGCCAGATAGTCGTCGGCGCCCATCGCGAGGCCGAGAATACGATCGACGTCCTCGCCGCGCGCGGTCAGCATGATGATCGGCGTCTGCGACTCCGCGCGCACCTTGCGGCACAGGCTCAAGCCGTCCTCGCCGGGCAGCATGACGTCGAGGATCAAAAGATCGACGCGATGGTCGGTCATCGCCCGCGCCATTTCGCGACCGTCGGTTGCGGTGGTGACGTTGCAGGCGTTGGTGCGCAGGTATTTCGCGATCAGCGTTCGCGTCTCGCGGTCGTCTTCCACGACGAGGATGTTGGGCACGGGCTGGGGCATATCGACCTTTTGTCTGTGATTCGGGGCAATGGGCGAAGGATTTTTGTTTCCAGATGTTTCCGGATTCCTCCGGGCAACACAGGGCAACAGCTAATGCGCCGCCGAAAAGGGCTCATTAAGACCGTTAACCCTACGGTCGGGGCGTCCAATACGAACCTTCTTCTCTGGAGCTATCATGACCTCGATCTCTGCGGCCTCTGCCAGCACCTATCAGTCGCCCCTGCAGAAGTTGCAGGATGAGTTGCAGTCCCAAGTCACCTCCGGCGCGATCTCCTCGAACGACCAGGGTGCATTGTCGTCGGCGCTGACCGACATCGATTCCCAGGTCCAGTCCAGCCGCTCCAGCGACCAGTCCAGCAGCGGCAAGCCCGGCGACATCAAGTCCAAGATCGACGACCTCATCAGCAGCGAGGTCTCCTCGGGCAAGCTGACCAGCGACCAGGCCACCGAACTGCAGGGCGTCTTCAAGGCCGCCTTCGCCAATGGTCCCGGCGGTGCCTCCCGGTGGTGCAGGTGGTCCGCCCCCGGGCGGCGCGGGTGGCGCCCACGGACATCACGGCGGAGGACCGAAATCCGACGACGCCTCATCCTCGGATTCGAGCAGTTCGTCGAGCACGAGTTCGGCCAGCGACCTGTTGCAGCAATTTCTGCAGTCGTTGCAGGACGCGGCGAGCAGCTCGTCATCGACGTCCTACAGCTCGACCGGCAGCACCAGTTCATCGAGCAGCAGTTCGTCGCTGTCGGCGCTGCTGATCGACTACCAGAGCTGACGTCGTTCTGACGCGGCGACGCGCGACCCTCGATCGCGTCAGGCAACCATCCTTCCCGAAAAGGGAAGGATGGTTGTCGTTTTTTCAGCCCGTCTTCCGCCGGCGCGGGAACCGGCCGCGTGATGCCACGTTGATTCTTCTATTCATGAATGGAGGGTGCGATGGCAATCGAGGTCATGACCAGGCCGCATCAGTTGATCGCGAGCGACCGGGTCGAAGGCACCGCCGTGCGGCGGCCGAACGGCGACATGATCGGCCACATCGAGCGGCTGATGATCGACAAGATCTCCGGCAAGGTATCCTACGCCGTGCTGAGCTTCGGCGGCTTTCTCGGCATCGGAACCAATCTGATTCCGCTGCCCTGGGGCCGGCTCTGCTACAGCACCAGATTCGAGGCCTACGAACTCGACATCGAGGATGAGGAGCTGAAGCGCGCGCCGTCGTTCCGCGCCGACAAGGATTTCGACTGGGGCGATCGTGCGCAGGAAGCGGAGCTGCATCGCTATTACGGCATGCCGCCTTACTGGGGCGGCTTTTGACCGCAGCGTTTCCTTGCAAAATTGAGGAACGCTTGGCGCGTTCACGGGTTTTCCCGGTATCGATTTCCGAACTGAGGGAGAACTCATATGTTAGCCAGATATGCCATCGCAGCCCTTGCCGGTTCCGCGCTGCTTGCCGGCACCGCGTTCGCGCAGACACCAGCCGCGACCACCACCGACAGCGCCGGCATGGCGCCGGCGGCGTCCACTACATCTTCGTCGCTGCAGGGCGACTGGCGCGCGTCCAAGATCGCCGGCCTGAGCGTCTACAACGAGAAGAACGAGAGCGTGGGCTCGATCAACGACCTGCTCACCGACAAGAGCGGTAACATCAAGGCCGTCGTGATCGGCGTCGGCGGCTTCCTCGGCGTCGGCGAACATCTGGTCGCAGTGCCGTTCGACAAGGTAAAGTTCGTCAGCGAGCCGGTGGTCTATACCGGTGCAGCCAACGCCCCCGGCGCGGGTGCTCCGAAGACGTCTTCGAACATGGGGCCCTCGACCACAACCGGCGCGGCAACCGGGACGGCGCCAGCGGCTCCGGCGTCGAAGCCCAATCCCTGGTATCCGGACCATGCCGTGTACAACGCGACCAGGGACGAGTTGAAGGCGATGCCGGAGTTCAAGTACTCGATCAACAACAACTAGGTCGGCGCGCTTTCGTCCAAGTGAATGACATCAAACGGCCGGTCGGCATTGCCGTCCGGCCGTTTTGATTGATGTTTTGATTCATGTTTTTTGATTCTTGGGGGCCTGCTCGGCCAAGCCATGGTGCAGTGCATCCTATCTGCCGGCATATCCCGATGCTACGCTCGGTTGCGGCAGGAGCACCTGCGTCCTGCCTGAAAACCAACGGGAGGACGACATGGCTGAGAGCGTCTACAAGGTCATCGAACTGATCGGTACCAGCAAGGAATCCTGGGAAAAGGCGGCCACCGCCGCCGTCGCCAGGGCCGGAAAATCGTTGCGCGATCTTCGCGTCGCCGAAGTTGTCACGCTCGATCTGCAACTGGATGCCAAGGGCAAGGTCGAAGCCTACCGGGCCAAGCTGAAAGTCTCGTTCAAGTTCGAGGGTTGACGCTGCAGAAGCCAAAGTCGAGATGTAGTCGTCTGCAAAGAGAAACGCGCCCGGCTTTGCCGGGCGCGTTTTTGTTTTTCGTAGGGTGGGCAAAGGCGCGCTTGCGCCGTGCCCACCATTTCGTCGTGAAGAAAGTTGGTGGGCACGCTTCGCTTTGCCCACCCTACGATTCTCGCTCGCAATGACGGCTGATGGTTCAGTGCGTGACCAGCGGGCAGCCGCCCTTGTCGAGCGGACGGAAGGCTTCGTCGCCCGGAACAGTGGCGAGCAGCTTGTAGAGGTCCCATTCGTTCTTGGACTCGGCCGGCTTTTTCACCTCGAACAGATACATGTCGTGGACCATGCGGCCGTCGACGCGGATCTTGCCACCCTTGGCGAAGAAATCGTTGATCGGGGTCGCGCGCATCTGCGCCATCACCTTCGGCGCTTCGTCTGTCCCAATGGCCTCGATCGCCTTCAGGTAATGCATGGTCGCCGAATAAAGCCCGGCCTGGATCATGGTCGGCATGTGGCCGACCTTCTCGTTGAAGCGCTTGGAGAACGCCCGGGTCTCGTCGTTCATGTCCCAGTAGAAAGCGTCGGTGACGATCAGGCCTTGCGTGGCCTTGGCGCCGAGCGCGTGGGTGTCGGTGATCTCCATCAGCAGCGCGATCATCTTCTGGCCGCCGTCGGTGATGCCGAATTCAGCGGCCTGCTTCAGCGCGTTGGTGGTGTCGCCGCCGGCATTGGCGAGCGCGATCACCTTGGCCTTGGAAGCCTGGGCCTGCAGCAGGAAGGAGGAAAAGTCGGACGAGTTGAGCGGCGCGCGCACGTTGCCGATCACTTTGCCGCCGCTGTCCTTGACCACGTTGGCGGCATCGCGCTCCAGCGCCATGCCGAAGGCATAGTCGGCGGTGACGAAGAACCAGGTGTCCTCGCCGCGCTTGACCATCGCCTTGCCGGCGACGTTGGACAGCGCATAGGTGTCGTAGGTCCAGTGCACGGTGTTGGGCGAGCAGGCGATGCCGGTGATATCGGAACTGCCGCCGCCGGAATTGATGTGGATCTTGTTCTTCTCGCGCGTCAGCGCGGAAACCGGCAGCGCGACCGAGGAGGTCGGCACGTCGAAGATCGCATCGACCTTCTCGTTGTCATACCAGTTGCGGGCGATGCTGACGCCGACGTCCGGCTTGTTCTGATGATCGGCGTAGACCACCTCGACCGGCTTGCCCTTCACCTTGGCCCCATAATCGGCAACCGCCATCTGCACGGCGGCCAGCGAACCCTTGCCGGTCGCATCGGCATAGAGGCTGGACATGTCGGTGAGCACGCCGATCTTGACGACGTCGTCGGAAATCTGCGCGCTCGCAGTGCCGCCGGATACGGCGAGTGCGAGGCCGGCCGCGACCGCGGCTGCGAGTGATTTCATGGTTTTTTCTCCCAGGCTTCTTGTTGAGGGCTTCGTTTGAGGGCCTCTTCTATCCGGCTTTGTGCGCGTGCGCCAACCAACTTTCGGACATGCCGGATCCGCGCATGTTGATCGCCCGCCAAAGCATGACAACAACCCCGTTCTCCTACGCAAAGCCGGGGGACCGGAGCGGGTGCGGCAAGCGTTTGAGGGCAAGCGAAATGGAGCGGCGGGCATTTCAATGCCGGTCACGCTACTTCCGTTCGAGATGCCATGCGCCGTCCCAGTTATCGCCGGGCGGAGTTGCCATCAGCATGTCGATGCGCTTGATGAACGTCATCGACGGTCCGTCGTCGGGAATTGCCTGCAACGCCGCCTCATAGGCGCGACGCGCGTCGTCCCAACGCTGCGCCCGATAGGCGGCAAGCCCTTCGGCGAAGCGGCTGCGCAATTCGAGCTGTGCTGCCGTCAACTCGCCGTTTCGCCCCATGATCTCGAATACCGCCTCGGGATGGGTTTGACCAAGCGTGACCACCCGATCGATTTCGCGCGCCTCGATCGCGGCGGACGCGCCGGCGACAGTCGCCTCGGACACCAGGATGCGGCCGCCATACTCCTTGTTAGCGCCCTCCAGGCGCGACGCCAGGTTCACGGTATCGCCCATCACGGTGTAGCTCATCATCAGCTCGGAGCCGATGCTGCCGACCAGCACCTCGCCGGTTGCAATCCCGATGCGGATGTCGAACGTGTTCGGAAGCGCGCGAACACCGAGCAGTTCGGGAAGCTCGGCCCGCAACTGCGGTACGAGTTGCAACATCTCCAGCGCGGCCAGGCTGGCAAGCCGCGCCTGCGCCGCATCGTCGGCAAATGGCGGTCCCCAATAGGCCGATGTTGGCGGATCGGCGCCGACATCGTCGAGAAGTAGCGGTTCATCACCTTGACCAGCCCCTGCGGAGTCATGCCCTCGCTGGTCGAGGTGAATCCTTTGACATCGCAGAACAGCACGGTCATGACGCGGCGCTGCCCTTCGGCCGCCAGCGCCGGTCCCGCGATCAAGCCTTCGACGACCCGCGGATCGACATATTTGCCAAAGGTCTCACGCAGCCGCTCCTTGAGGCGCAACTGCTCGATCATCTGGTTGAACGCGACGGTCAGATGGCCGATTTCGTCCCGCGACGTCGCGACCAGCGTTCCCTGGAGGTCGCCGGCCTCAACCGCCTTGGCGCCTTCCAGCAGCCGCCGGACCGGACGGGTTACGCCGGCACTGACCAACGCTGCGAACACCAGTCCGAGCACGGCGGCAAGCACGGTCAGGGCCACCGAGATCAGCATCACCTTGTGCTGCTTCTCCACCGTCATATTGGCGTCCGTGCGCAGCAGGGACAACATATCGGCCCGAACGTCTTCCAGCTTCCGATTGAGTTCGTCACGGAGTTCGTCGACGCGCTCCATTTCGTCGGCGAGCGCTTTCCTGTCGCCGGTATCGAGCACTTTCAGCAGGCGCTCGATCTCTGCGTTGAGACGGCGACGGGAGTCGCCGTTGATGGCGTCGATGCGGCTCTCGAACTGGCTGAGCGTCGAGGTGTCGCCGAACGCCGGACCCTTTTCGATCAGCCCATGGATCGCCGCGCGCGCGGCCAGGATTTCCAGCTCGATCTGTCCGCCCAGCGCGTCGTACCGGTTGCGGAGCGCGGTATACTGGCCGCTGTCATCCGGCGACTGCAGCTTCTCGATGATGATCCGGCGGATCGAAAGCGACCGCTCGAGCGAGCGGATATTCGCGCGCGCCAGATCGCCATAAGCGGGCATGTAGCTGTAGGTCAGCTCCTCGATCCGCGCACCGACCTGGATCACCAGCGCCACGGTCAAAACCGCGGTTATCGCCATCAGGACGATCAATGCCACGGCGATCCCCATGATCTTTCGTCTGATCGACAGTTGGATCATCGCGGACTCCTCGTCCCCCGGTGCGCGCGAAGCATATCCGAGATGGGGCAGCGGCGATATCGGCTATCGTTCGCCGGCCGATCGCGGCGGATTGGCGCAGTGCCGCATGGAATTTTCGTCCGCGCGGGCGTTGCTGTGCTGTTTGAAATGCTGGTAGGCTCGCACTATCCGGCTCGACGACGACACCAGGAAATGGAGAGTTGCGTGAGCGAGGCACTCCATCCAG